>Ga0180897_120_pt1 | contig 120836 bp, 112 predicted proteins | sample Deesub1362A_J573_FD_124282 | JGI IMG/M metagenome (GOLD analysis project Ga0180897, IMG submission 124282) | Nitrospirae bacterium JdFR-86
TTATCTTTTGCTGTAGCCGAGAGAACCGCCGACCTGTCGGTGCGACCGCTCTCCCAACTGAGCTACAGCCCCGAACTTAAACCAAGAATTATCTTTTGCTGCAGCCGAGAGAACCGCCGACCTGTCGGTGCGACCGCTCTCCCAACTGAGCTACAGCCCAACAAGATAAAAATAACAACAAAGCATGGGAATTGTCAATTTTCTAATGCCCATTGTCAATGTCACAGGCTCTTCTGTAAAATCAGTATTATGTCCTACATCCCTTTCGTTGCAATGGGGTTTATCTCCCTGCTCCTTCAGATAACGGTTCTCAGAGAGCTTTTAACCGTATTCTCAGGCAATGAATTAGACATAGGTATAACACTGTCTTTATGGCTTGTCTTTGTGGGGCTGGGGAGTTTTACAGGCTCAAGACTTAGCCTCCGTCAGGCGTTCGGACTGTCTTTTATCCTTGTGGCTTTGCTTTCACAGCCTACTATTGCAGGGATTAAGTCAATAAGACCGGTTCTTTCCCTTGAGCACGGAGAGACCGCATCACTCATTGCTACCTTCTTTTCGACTGCCCTGTGTCTTTTCCCTTTGTGCTTTGCACTCGGTCTTCAGTTTCCTCTGGCTGTTTCATATAAAGAAGGAAAAAATCCTGCCGGCAGGGTATACGGGTTTGAGGCTCTTGGTGCTTTCTTAGGAGGCTTGCTCTTTACGTTCTTCATATCAGGCAGGATTGAGACAGCATCGTTGGTTGCATCGCTGAGTTTGATAAGTATCCTGCTTTCCTTTTATATCTTAAGACGGAAAGCCCTTATGGTGTTTTTTATTGTTCCTTTGATATTCCATTTCAGCTTGAAGAGTCTTGATGCTTCTTTATGGCGCGGTGGAGAGCTTATAAAAAAAGTCCAGTCAAGATACGGTGAGATATGGGTTACAGGGCTTGAAAACCAGTTGAGTGTTTACTCAGGCGGTCACTTCCTTTTTACGTATCCTGACCCGCAGCTTGAAGAATTTAAGGTGCATCTTCCAGTGTCTGTGCATCCTCAGCCTGAATACATACTGACAATCGGGGGCTCACCTGGTGCGCTTAAAGAATTCCTTAAATATCCCATTAGAAGGGTTGACTTTGTGGAGATAGACCCTGAACTCGTAGAAACCTCCCTCATGATTTTGAATGAACAAGACCGCAAGGTTGCAGAAGACAAAAGGGTGAGGATAATAATAGAGGATGGAAGAAGATTTATAAAATCACTCAACCAGCGCATATATGACCTTGTCATACTGAACCTGCCTGAGCCTTCCACAGCGAACATGAACAGATTTTATACGAAAGAATTCTTTGACGAGGTCAAGGGTATTCTCAGAAAAAACGGAATACTTGCACTAACGCTTCCGACATCTGCAGGCTATGTCGGAAAAAGGATGCAATTAGCCAACGGAGCAATCTTTAATTCTCTAAAAGCAGTCTTTCCCTATGTCGAAGTCACCACTGAAGAGTACGGAGGGCTTTTTGCCTCTGAAAGCCCCCTTGATTTAGCTCCGGAGAGCCTCATCCAGAGGTTTCTAAACAGAGGTGTTAAGACCGTGCATTTTCAACCTTACATCATAGACGATGCCTTTATGCCCCTGAGAGCCGGTTTTCATAAAAGCAGGCTTAGTGCCATAGATGTAGTGAATACAGACCTCAAGCCTACGGCATATCTCTATAATCTCATGCTCTGGGCAGAGATTCACGGCGGAAGGTTTTTAAATACAATCCTTGGGCTTAAGGGCTATACCGCGCTTATAATGCTTGCTGTTTTTCTAACTGGTGCATTCGCTGTCTTCAGGAAGAGAAAACCCACGCTTTATTATTCCATCTTCACCACCGGCTATGCAGGCATGACCTTTATGCTTTCAATCCTTCTCAGTTATCAGGCATCTTACGGCTATGTCTATGAGATGTTTGGGCTGCTTGCTGCAATTTTCATGGTTGGCACTGCCTGCGGCACTTATGTCATGCGGGGCACAGGTATAAGGGGACTTTTGTTTCTTGAACCCGGTGCAGCTTTCCTTGCTTTAATATCGCCATTGTTTTTCGGAAAAGAGGTATTATTTTATGTGCTCAGTTTTTCTACAGGCATGATAACTGGATGTGCATTTGCAGTGGTTAGTTTCTCTGTCAGGGACACAGCAGCCGGAGGCAGGCTTTATGCCTTTGACCTTGCAGGCTCTTTCATCGGAGCGTTTTTAACGGCAATAGTTTTTATTCCTGTTCTGGGAATAAGAGAATCTCTTTTGCTTGTGGCAGGGATTAAAATTATTTCAGCTTTTCTGATTTTCTTTATAAGAAATGAATAAGATAAGGCTGTTTTTGCTGATAACCCTTTGTGTTTCAGTCCTTGGTGGATACGGACTGAGAAAAGAAAAAAAAGTTGACGAATCTCTTTTTCTTAACGAAGTAGCGCCTAATGTAGAGTTTACCGGCAAAGGGGGAATCCCGCCTCATTACTCATCCAAAGAAGGCATCGTCGCCTTTAATACCTATGATGTAGCACCATCCATAAGAGGATATGCAGGTCCCATAAAAGTGCTTCTTGCATTGAATCGTGAGGGAAGGATTACCGGTATAAGAATCCTTGAGCATAAGGAGACCCCGAACTATGTTCATCAGATGCTAAAGCCTGAATACCTCAGGCAGTTTTTAGGAAAGAGCATAAACGACCCGTTTGAAATAGACAAAGACATAGACGGTATAAGCCGGGCTACTGTAAGCGTAAAGGCACTTGCCGAAACAGTAAGAAAGTCCTCAAGAGAGATTGCGTCCAGAGTAATGGGCATTGAGGTCAGGGGGGAGGAAGCTCGTGAAACACACAATCTGAAGTGGATTCTGTATCTGGTGTTTTTTGGTTTTTCATTCGGAGCGTATCTTATTACGAAAAAGTCAGAGAGGTATTTAAGAGTAAGAGATGCAGTGCTTGTTATAAGTATTCTTCTTGTCGGCTTGTGGCTTTCAAGTCCGTTTTCAATCCTTCATGTATTCAATATCGTTCTTATGAGGTTTTCCACGGATATGCTCTGGTTTGTGATTGTTGCAAGCACGCTTTTGTCTGTAATAGTTGCAGGAAGGTTTTATTGCGGGTGGCTTTGCCCTTTCGGTGCAGTCTCGGAATTCATAGGCAGGATGCCTTTTAAGAAATGGGATATCCCAGCCCATGTTGATGATAAATGGAGGAATCTTAAATACATTCTTCTTGGACTTATCACTGTGGTGGTGGTTATAAGCGGAAGGGTAGGGTTTGGAAACTACGAAACGTATGTTACGCTTTTTTCATTTCACGGAAATGTATTCACATGGGTGCTGGTTGTTATAGGTATTCTTGCAAATTTAAGGGTGGAAAGGTTTTGGTGCAGGTATCTTTGTCCTGTGGCAGCGCTGACAGGAGTGTTTTCAAGAAAAGACCAGGGTTATGTAAGCAGATACGACTGCCCGATGGGCAATAAGCCCGTGCCACTTATCTCTGAATGCATAAGATGTAACAGGTGCTATAGAAAGTCTTGAACTTATCAAGCCTTGACTTTCCCCTTTGTATGTAAATCTTGTAACATAGATACATATGACATATGTTGTAAGACTCAGGTTTTTGGTATTCATTCTGGCTTTGCTGTTTCTTGTTGCTTCTGCGTCTGCCGGAATCATTGATGAACTCAAGGCAAGGCAGAAAAATCTGAAGACAGTAAAAGCCGCTTTTTCTCAGGAAAAGCACACGGAGTTGCTTAGGCATCCGATAAGGAGCAAAGGGGTGTTTTATTTCAAATCGCAGGTTGGCGTAAGATGGCAGTATGATGAGATGACAGTAATATACGATGGAAAGACACTTTATATTTATTATCCTGAACTCGAAGAGGCGGAAAGACTGGATGACGTATCAGGCTTTTTCGGACCATTGAGTTTTGATATAGAGAGCCTGCTTAAAGGTTTTAGTATGGATGCTAAAAAAGAAAATGGAAGGATTTATTTAACTCTTAAGCCAAAGAGGCAGATGCCTTTTCAGTCCATGGAGATGATGTTTCCTGCTGGTTCAGCCTTTCCTGAAGAAGTAAAGATAAAAGAGGAAACAGGCGACATCACTGTGATTAAATTCAAGGATGTAGAGATAAATGTACCTGTTCCTGATGAGCTTTTTGTCTTCACTCCACCTGCCGGGGTCAAGATAAGGCAAAGGCAATTTCCAGAAGCACAATAGAAGAAGCCATGAAAAATATATTGAGGATTTTTAGTCTTATAGCATTGTGCTTTATTCTGGTCTCCTGTGCAAAGAGGCGGGTAGTAAAGCCTCCTGAAGCAGTCAAACCTTATGAAGGACCCGTAACAGTAGAAGTCCTCAAAGGATTTCTTGTTTTTAAGGATATAGATTCCTTAAGTTCAGAGGTGAGGGTAAAGGTTTTTAAAAAAGGTGAGAGGTTAGGGAAGTTTCGGGGTGTGTTTGTGTATGTATCTCCTGATGCAATGAGGTTGAGGTTATTTGACCCGTTTGGTTTTACCGTAATGGACATGGTGTCTCAGGGTGCCTTCATGCAGGTGTTTATCCCCCGTAAGAATGTCTTATATGAGGGCAAGACTTTGTTATTTATGTCTTCAGACCTGCGCTACAGTATGGAAGAAAAAGAAGACAGATATGTTCTTTATGCACGCAGGCAGGGCAATGGTGTCATGGAGCTTGTGAGAGAGTACAGCTTTGACCGCCTTACACTGCTGAACACAGGGATTTCTGTTTACAGGGATGGAAGAAAATTCGCTGAGTTCAGGTTTGATAATTTCTACGGAAGAGTGCCCGGAGTTATAAAAGGCGTATTTTTAAACGGATTTGCTGTGGAGATGACACTGGAGGAAACAGAGATAGACGCTGATATCCCTGCCGGATATTTCAGTCCTATCGAGCACGAAGACAAGAGGGTGCTTCCTCTTCAGCTGCTTTTCCACACGCCCCTGCGGTAACTGCCTCAACACAATTTGTAATAGGCGAAAGGCTTTTTAAATGGAAGTCTGGAGTGCTTGCAGGGTATGTAGTCTGTTTGACATTTAAAGAGCAGCTGTGCTATGTTCACGATATGAACAACCGGCAGTCTGAATCCGAAAATCTTAAGTCCCTCCAGATACTTGATGAACTCTCCAGAAACGACTCACTTACGCAAAGGGATTTGAGCAAGCGTCTTGGCATTGCTCTGGGACTTGTAAACTCTTATATCAAGAATCTTATAAAGAAGGGATACATAACAATCAAGTCTATTCCTCCAAAGCGGTATGCCTATTACCTGACTCCTAAAGGTTTTGCTGAAAAGACCCGCCTGACATATTATCTGCTTCAGGATTATACGAGAATCTATCGTGAGGCAAGAGCTAATCTAAGGGGGTTGTTTCATGAGATTCAGTCAGCCGGGGTAAAGAATGTGGTGTTCGCCGGTGCAGATGAAGTGGCTGAGATAGCCTATATTACGCTTCAGGATACGAATATGAAGCTTTTGTCCGTAGTAGACGATGAAATGGCAGGCAATAAGTTCTTTGGATGGGAGATAAAGCCTTTTAAGGCTCTAAAGAATATGAAATACGACTGTGTAATGGTTACTTCCTATGTAAGGAGAAAGAGCATTTATAAAAAGCTCCTGCAAAACGGTGTTGACAGTGGCGATATAAAGGTTATCTTTAAGCAATGAACTGGTATGTGATATATACAAAACCTAAAAAAGAAGATATGGTGTCTGAGATGCTCAGACACGGAGGGATTGAGGTCTATAACCCGAAGTTGAGACTGATAAAGTATGCCAAGGGCAGATACCGTGAAGTCGTAGAGCCTCTTTTCCCATGCTATATATTTGCAAGATTTGCCCCTGAGACTCATCTATGGATGATTTCATACACCAGAGGCGTAAGAAGGGCAGTAGGCGGTGAAAACGGCTTATGGCATGTTGCAGAGGATATTATAGACTTCATCCGCAGTCGAGAACAGGATGGTTTTATAACCAGCAGAAGCATGGATATAAGAGAAGGCGATAAAGTAAAGGTAACAGATGGTCCGTTTGCAGGGCTTACAGGTATCTTTGAGCGGCAGATGACAGGCAGCGAACGGGTAGTCTTGCTTTTGGCTGCCGTGGAGTATCAGGCAAGGGTTTTTGTAGACAGGGCATCGCTGATTAAGGTCAGCTGATTGTTATGAAAACAGAGTATTACTCCGGTAGACTTAACAGGTCATACGATGACCTGAATGGCGGTAGCACGTCCAGAGAAAACATCCAGATTTTTTCGAGGTGTAAATGAAGATTTTAGTTACAGGTGGAGCTGGTTTTATCGGGTCAAATGTTGTTGACGGCTACATTGCCGCAGGGCATGAGGTTATCGTGGTTGACAACCTTTTCACAGGTAAGAAGGAAAACATCAATCCTGCTGCAAAATTTTACAAGGTAGACATAAGAGATAAGGCACTGAAAGAAGTGTTTGAGGCTGAACAGCCAGAGGTTGTAAATCATCATGCAGCGCAGATATCAGTGCCTGCCTCTGTGGAAGACCCTGTATTTGATGCTGATGTAAATGTCTTAGGGCTGTTGAATGTACTTGAATGCTGCCGGAAATACAGCACTAAAAAGATTATATTTATTTCCTCAGGCGGGGTGGTTTATGGAGAAACGGATATAATTCCAACGCCTGAGGATTATCCTCTCCGTCCGATGTCCCCTTATGCCATTACTAAGTTTATTTCAGAGCATTATCTAAATTTTTATAAGCATCAGTATGGTATTGATTTTACGGTTTTAAGGTATGCCAATATCTACGGTCCAAGGCAGGTGTCTCATGGCGAGGCAGGTGTTGTGGCTATCTTTATGGAAAAACTGCTTAATGGCGAAGTGCCGACTGTTTATCACTACGATGACGAACCAGAAGGCATGACACGTGACTACTGTTATGTAAAGGATGTTGTAGAGGCGAATCTGCTTGCCCTTAAGGACGGCTCAGGTGAGGTTTTCAATATAGGTACTGGTGTAGGGACGAAGACAGAGGAACTTTATCGCCATATCCTCGCTTTGATGAGACAAGCCGGATATGCGAAAGACCCTGTTTATGACAGTCCACGCAGAGGTCCTGCACGGGCAGGGGATTTAAGAAAAAGTTGCCTTTCTTACGAAAAGGCAAAAAAACTGCTTGGATGGACTCCGGAATATGACTTAAAAACAGGACTTACAGAAACCTTAAAATGGTTCTTAAAAGATAAAAAAGCATGAAAAGCGTTTCGATATTCATAGAGTTTCTTAAAGAGCTGTATAGAAACCGCTATATGATAAAGATGATGGCTGTCAGAAACCTGAAGGCACGCTATGTAGGAAGCCTTTTCGGGTTTCTGTGGGCGGTAATTAATCCTCTGGCACAGGTTGCGATTTACGGGATAATCTTCGGTGTTTTCTTTAAGTCAAAACCTGACCCGATTTACAATACCGACAGCTTTTTCCTCTATCTTATATGCGGGATTATACCGTGGCAGTTCTTTACACAGACGATTACGCAGTCAACTAATGTGATAGTAGCCAACAGCAACCTGATTAAAAAATCAGTTGGTTTTCATTCTGAGATACTTCCTGTAATAACACTGCTGACCAATCTTTTTAACCATTTGATCGGCGTGGGGCTCATGCTTTTGATACTGATTGTGTTTAACGTGAAAATAACGTTTTATTTCTTCCTTATCTTTATATACATGTTTCTCATTTCTGTTTTTTCTGTTGGTTTTAGCTGGATTCTCTCAAGTGTAAATGTCTACTTAAGGGATGTGCAGCAGGTAGTAGGGTTGTTGATGTTAGGCTGGTTCTTTTTCACGCCGATTTTTTATTCTCCGAGCATTATTCCGGAGACAGTACTCTGGATATTGAAACTTAATCCTATGTTTCATGTGGTTGTTGGGTATAGATATGCCCTTTTGGGTGAGATGATGCTGCCTTGGAAAGATCTGGCATATCTGGCTGGTATTTCTTTTGTAATCCTTGGAGTTGGAGGATTGTTCTTCAGGAAGCTAAAGCCCAGCTTTGCAGAGGTGTTATGAGTCAGGATATTGCTGTAAGCATCAAAAACCTCAGTAAGAGCTTCAAGCTGTATCGTTCTCCGGTTGAGAGGCTAAAAGAGTTGATTCATCCTTTGAAAAAGAAATACCACCGTGACTTCTGGGCGTTAAGGGATATAAATATTGATATACCTAAAGGGACAACCTTTGGGATTATCGGACAGAACGGTTCTGGGAAGAGCACGCTTTTGCAGCTCATCGCTGGCATTCTGAGACCCACAACCGGTTCTATTCAGGTGGACGGGCGTGTTTCAGCGCTTCTTGAACTTGGGGCAGGGTTTAGCCCGGGGTTTACCGGAAGGGAAAATGTTTTTATGCAGGGCGCGATAATGGGGATAGGACGTGAGGAGATGGAGAGGCGATTCAACCAGATTGTTGACTTTGCAGGCATCGGACAATTTATTGACCAGCCTGTCAAGACGTACTCAAGTGGTATGTATGTGAGGCTTGCCTTTGCGGTGGCTATAAATGTAGACCCGGATATATTGATTGTAGATGAGGCTTTGGCGGTGGGCGATGATATGTATAAGAGAAGATGCTATAGAAAAATCGAAGAGTTTCAGAAAAACGGGAAAACAATTATATTTGTCTCTCATTCGCTGCCTGTGGTTACAGGCATTTGCGATCAGGTTATGCTTCTGGACGGGGGAGAAGTGGTTGAAGTAGGCGAGCCGGGGAAAATAGTAAATGTTTATCTTGAAATGCTTGCCTCAAGGGAAGTGAAGCAGTCTGACGTATTAGAGAGGGCGGAGACAATAGGGCGTAGACGTGAAGGGGCAGGAATATCAGCGGTGACTTCACCCTCCGAATACCGGTTTGGCAGTAGGGACGCTGAGATCATAGATATAAAGATAATTGATAAAAATGGCAGGAATGTGGAAGTCTTGAAATCACGCGAGGAATACACCATCAGGGTGTCAACCCTTTTCAAAAAGGATGTGCAGGAACCTGTAGTGGGATTTATGATTAAAACCGTGTATGGAATGCAGATTTTTGGAACCAGTACTGAACTAAAAAATGCAATTGGGCCTGTGAAGGCAGGAACAGTAGTTATGACTGACTTTAGCCAGAAGATATATTTAAATCCGGGGTCATATTCGCTGTCTGTAGCTGTGCTGGAAATTACCTCTGAGCAGAGAATTTCTCTGGACAGAAGGCTTGATGTGATGGTCTTTAAGGTTGTAGGCAAGCCTGAGGCATACGGCATAGTTGATATGGGAGCTGAAGTCCAGATAACTTTTTCGGAAAAGGCGCAAACATAATAAAGAAGGTATGTTTATAAGTTTCAAAATTGTGGTCTTTATGTGGTTATTGGCGACTCCGGACTGCGTATTGATCAAGGCCGTGAGATAGGGAGATGAGAGGATGTGGATTTTTTGTTGTGGAATGTGGCGTTCCGGCTCAACCGTGCAATATCAGATTACTGCCCAATTAGTTGAAGATGCGGGTAAGGGTAAGCGGGTAGGATGGGTAGAGCCAGACCGCTTTCCAGAGATTCGTGAAAAATACGCTGATTACGACGGGTGGAAGGTATTTAAGGCGCATGTTTGTACCGATGCAATGATTTCAGAATTTGAGCGGCAAAATGCTATGGGTGTGTATATTTTTCGAGATATAAGAGATGTATTTGTATCAACAATGAATAAGAATTCAACAATGTTTCAGCAGGAGTGGAACGGAGGACTTCTGGAAAGATGTCTTGATAATTACTGGAAGTGGACCAGTTTGCCAAGGGTTATGGTCTCAAAATATGAGGAGGTGATAAGAGATTTGCCAGGAGAGGTTGAACGGATAGCAGTCCACCTTGGGATTCCTCTGGATCGAAAAAAGTGCGAACAGATTGCCTCTGAGTATACGATACAGAAACAGTGGGAACGTATTAAAAGGGCAAAAGGCAAGCTGACTCAGGGGCAGGTGAAAGGAGAAGTTTTTGACCCACATAGTTTGTTGCACACGAATCATATAAACTCAGGAGAGATTGGTAAATGGAAGAGTCAACTCTCAAAGGAACAGGTAGCTATGATTGAAGAAAAAGCAAAGGATTGGCTGGTTAAAAATGGATATGAGTTAGCGTGTACGAGGTCAAATATCCTTAAACGTATATTATCCAAGTTTATTTGAGATCATGGGAAAGGTCAGTATTAAGGCTGAATCTACGCATTCCCTTAAGGTTTTCTTAAGTTTCAGAGGTTCGGCTTTATCAGGATGACTATGCAGTTGTGCCGTTGTTACAAAAAGATATTAGGAGCACATAGCCATGACACGAAAAGAGATACTTGACAGGCTGAACATCAGACCCGGCGATAAGGTCCTTGAGATAGGCAGCGGGCCCATGCCGTTTGAGCGTGCTGATGTGCTTGCTGATAAATACATTTATGATGATACACAGCGCTGTGCCCCTATAGTGATTGACAGACCGTTTGTAGTTTGTGATGCACAGGCACTTCCGTTTAAGGACAAATCTTTTGATTATATTTTCTGTTCTCAGCTTCTGGAGCATCTGGATAACCCGGAGGCGTTCTTTAAGGAGATAATGCGTGTCGGTAAAAGGGGATATATAGAGACACCTAACGAGTTAAGAGAGAAATTTCAGGGATGGCCTTTCCACAAATGGGTTGTGAGTGTAGATGGAGACACACTTGTTTTAAGAAAAAAGAATTTTCCATTGTACTTTGGTGACATCTTCCATGACTTAAGAAAATACAACAGGCCGTTTTCTTATTTCTGTGATGTAAACCACACTCTGTTCAATGTCTGTTTTGAATGGGAGGGCGAAATAAAATACCGCATAGAGGAACCTGTGTCTTATGATGAAAACAACCCTTCCTTATGGCTTGAAAAACTGAATATAACAGAAGAAGATATGAGACTTGACCATATGCCCGGGTATGTTCAGGACAGTTATGACCAGATTAAATGGCACTTTGTGGAGGCTTTCCAGAGGAGACTTAAAGAGGCGGCTGTTGACGAGCAGGACTATGAGATGATAAGGAGTCTTTTCAAGGAGTCTTTTCAGAAGAGGCTTAAAGAGGCAGCTGTTGACGAGCAGGACTATGACATAGTATTTAAGCTGTTTAGTAGAAAAAAGTTCAAAGTATTGTGGCATATCTTAAGAAGATCTATACAGAAGTTGAAATCTGTATTCACAAGACGGCAGAAGGGGTAGCACATAAATGTCCATCAAAAAAGAGTTGCTTGAGATACTTGCCTGCCCGAAGTGTAAGGGGGATGTTCATCTGTCAGAGGATGAAAAAGGACTTATATGTAAAAGATGCAGGCTTGTTTATCCTGTGAAGGATGGAATCCCTTTTATGCTTGTTGAAGAGGCAGCGAGTCTATCAGAATAATAAAGGCCGGCGAGAACTAGATAAGACGTAGAAGAGAAAATGTTTATTAAAGTTTCAGCGGTAGTTTGTACATGCAACAGAGGAGCAAATCTAGGAGATACTATCTTAAGCCTGCAGAAACAAGATTGTGACCCACGGTTGTATGAGGTGATTATCGTCGATAATAACTCCACTGACAATACCAAGGAGGTTGTCGAGAAATTTATTAAAAACTCAAGTGTGAGGATGAAATATGTTTTTGAAGAAAATATAGGACTTTCCAATGCGAGAAATGCGGGAATTAAAAATTCTGAGGGAGAAATTATCGCATTTATTGATGATGATGCAGTGGCAAGAGAGGATTGGATATCTGGAATAATCAGAGCATTTGAAAGTGCTGATTTCGACTGTATTGGTGGTGATATAGAGGGGGATTGGCATGGGAATAAACCCGCTTGGTTAACTGAGAGATTGGAAGGCAGTCTGGGGGTTCATTTTTACGGCGGTAAAAAAAAGGAATTGAAATATCCTGGGGAATATCCGTGCGGTGTTAATATGGCGTTTAAGAGAAAGGTGTTTGATAAGGTTGGTCTTTTTTCTGCGGAATTTGGAAGAAAGGGGAAATCATTACTCTCAAGGGAGGAGACAGAACTCTGCTACAGGGTTGAAAAAAGCGGCGGCAAAGTGGGGTACTTCCCCGGAGTGGTTGTTAAACATGTGATAGTGCCTGATAAATTAAACAAGAAATGGTTTCGGACCAGATTTTATTGGGAAGGAAAGTCGCAAGCTCTTATGGAGTTCAAACATTTTGATGGGAAAGAGTTTAGAGATAAGACCTTATATAGAATCAAAATAAGTCCTGTACGAGTATTTAATATTATCAAAACTAAATTAACCGGAAATAATGCAGATGCATTTTTAGAGGAATGTGTGTTCTTGAAGGATGTTGGTTTTGTTTCCATGGCGGTTAAACAATATGTTGCTACACTTTTAATGAGAAAAAAGTCAAAAGTATGAGGATAGGTATTAGTACAATGTCTTTAAATCCGGTTCTGCTTGGCGGAGTACGGGTCTATATGAAGAATCTCATAAAGAGCCTTGAAAAAGTCGATAGGGAAAATGAATATTTTGTCTTTATAAAAAACGGAGAAAAGGAGTTCGACTTTATCAAGGCCAAAAACTTTAAAAAAGTAGTTCTGTATGATCAAAGAACGTCTTTCTTGAACAGGTATATTAATTATTTTAGTGCGAGAGAAAAAATAAAACGCTGTAGACTTGACGTTATCCACTGTCTTAATAACGGTATTGATCTTCCTGTTTGCGACGTGCCTACAGTGATTACGGTTCATGACTTGCAACATGAGTACTATCCTGAATTTTTCACAAAGGAGGAGCTTGAAAAGAGAAGAAAGTCTTATCAACACTCAGCGGAAAGAGCCAGTAGAATTATAGCAATTTCGGAGTATGTGAAGTCTACAATTATAGATAAATTTAAAGTCGATGCTAATAAAATAGACATAGTTTACCACGCTTGTTTTATTGGAAGAGATTCGGTAGAAAAATCAGAATTGCGAAATAACATGTCAAAATATAATATTTCAGGGAAATTGATTTATTATCCCTCAGCAACACATTTTCATAAGAACCATTTAAGACTTCTTGAAGCTTTCAACCTGATGAGAAAAAAATATAAAACGGCTAATAATTATATGCTACTTTTCACCGGAGCCCCTAAGAACGCAGAAGCTGAGATTGAAAAGACTATTGAAAAATTTAACTTGAAGAACTTCGTCTATAAATTGGGGTATATACCATTTGAGGAAATACCATATTTCTATATTAATTCTGCAATAGTAGTTTTCCCTTCATTGTATGAGGGATTTGGTATGCCTTTGGTCGAAGCAATGACGTTTGGATGTCCGGTTGCGTGTTCGAATACAACTTCTCTTCCAGAAATTGCAAACGACGCGGCAGTTTTTTTTGACCCGTATAATGTTGAGGATATATGTGACAAGATGTATGCGGTGTTGACAGATAAAGCTCTCAGAGAAGAGCTTATCTCGAAAGGGAAAAAAAGGGCCGAATATTTTTCGTGGGAAAAGACAGCTGTAGAAACAATTAAGACATATAGAAAAGTATATGAGGCTGAACGTAGAAGGAAGAGGTAAACCGTAATAAAGTTTAATTGGTCATTGAAATTGATATGAAAGTGGCACGACATATGAGGGGTATAGAAAGAATATCGGTTATTATGGTTGACGGAAGTTTCAGAGAGAAATTCCATATGGTTGACTATCTAAACAAGCAGACTCTACCTAAAGACCAGTATGAACTTATATGGGTTGAGTTCTACAGTGAAGTGAATGAAGAATTGAAGAAAAAACCCAATTTAAGAATTATAACTTTGAACAACAGCGAAGATACCCCTTATCATTCTTCGTATTGCTTTAATAAGGGGATAGAAGAAAGTAAAGGTGACCTGCTGGTTATAATAGACGCTGACCAGGTAGTTGAACCCACATTCCTCGAGACGATTAAGAAAGAACATGAAAAATGTGACGAACTTGTCATGTATATGCAGAGATGGGACGAACCGAAAGAAAAACACCATCCTGTAAAGAGTTATGAGCTGGATTATTTGAAGTCCGTGTGCCGTTTTCTGAATCCTGTCAATTACGGCGGCTGTCTGACAGTCAGGAAAAAATGGCTCTTGAAGATTAACGGTTATGAAAAAGACCCTCTGTTTGGAGGACTTCATGCCAACGGCAGGGACTGTTACACAAGGTTTAAAAATCTCGGTCTTCATATCAAATGGCATCCCACAGAGAGAATGTATCATCCGTGGCATCCGGGCACACTGGCACCCTCAGAGACTTATACACCACAGCTAAGCATAATTAGAAAGAGAGAGCTTAACTTGACGTGGCTGCCGAATTACGGGCTTGACCCTTCACGCGACAAGGAAGTCAAGGACCTGCCGGATGCTCTTGCAGGTTCTAATACTGTAAAACCACAGAGAAAGATAGGGCAGAAGGTCTATCAAGTTTATTATAAAATTTTGGAGATGAAACGAAAATGGAAAGTGTGAGAAATATTTTTCCTTTATAACATTAAAGGAGGGAAGCATGCAATTATGCATAATGTCATCGTATTAGGCTCCGGCAGAAGCGGCACCAGCATGGCGGCTGGAACACTTGCGAAGGCAGGCTATTTCATGGGAGACCGTCTTTACCCTCCTCGACACAGTAACCCGAAAGGATTCTTTGAAGACCCTGAAATCAATGGAATAAATGAAGAGCTCATTGCACGGGTAATACCGAAAAGGCCGCGGATTCTGGGGAAATGGTTCTTCCGTGACCGTCCAGTATACGGGCAAAGGTGGCTTGCGCGTGTGCCGTTGGATACAAAGATAGAGCCGTCTCCTAAAATCATTGAACGTATAAAAAGGGCAACCGAAAGGGAGCCTTTTTGCTTCAAAGATCCAAGGTTTTGTTATACATTACCTGTATGGCGCCCTTATCTTAAAGACACTGTATTTTTATGCGTGTTCAGGCATCCTGCTGTCACCGCCAAGAGCATTATAAAAGAATGCAATGATATGAAATACCTGCAAAGCCTCTCTATAAACTTTGCACAGGCACTGGAGGTCTGGACGCTTATGTACCGTCATATCCTTGAATTTCATATGCATGAAGGCGACTGGTTGTTTGTACATTATAATCAGATACTGGAAGGAGAAGGGCTAGACCATATCGAGAGGTTTACCGGTGCCAAGGTAGACCGCACATTCCCGGAGGCTTCCCTGCGCAGGACAGAATGTAATATTGACGTGCCTCCTGATACCTTGAAGGTTTATAAAGAACTTTGCGCCCTTGCAGAATACGATGACCCTTATCTCAGGCAGTGAATAAGCCCGTAAAGATATCTGTTGTAATCTGTACTTATAATGGTGCAGATAGGCTGAAGACCGCAATAGACAGCCTTACTGCACAGTCATATAACGCCGAGAGGTTCGAAATCCTCATCATTGACAATAATTCCGAAGACAGCACCAAAGAGGTATGCGAGCGGATAATTTCAGACTTTTCCAGTGTGAAAATCAAGTATTTTCTGGAGGAAAATATGGGACTCTCTTATGCCAGAAACAGAGGTATAAAAGAGTCCTGCGGAGAAATTGTTGCATTTATAGATGACGATGCAAGAGCAGACCGTGATTGGCTTCTGAATATTGATAAGGTGTTTTCAAACACATCGGTTTTCGCTGTCGGCGGAAAGGTGCTGCCGATATTTGAAGTGCCGAGACCCTCATGGCTGTCTTCAGGGATTGACAGTTCATTAACAATACTTGATTTGGGCGATGAAGTTATGCCATTTAATTATCCGTACAACAGTCCGTGCGGCACTAATATGGCTTTCCGAAGGACTGTTTTTGAAAAAATCGGTTATTTTGACCCTGCCCTCGGACGGATTGGAAACAGGCTTTCATCAGGTGAAGAAACCGATATGTTTGTAAGAATGGAACTTAATAATATGGATTACATTTACTGCCCTGACTGCATAGTCTACCATCTCGTGCCGAAAGACAGAATGACCAAGTCATCTGTCAGAAAAAGGTTCTATAACCAAGGGCGCTCAATAGCGCATGTTTCCCTTAAATATAATTCTCTTTTTGGTGCAATCCTGAAGGATATCCGTTCGTTAATAAGTAGGCGTGCTAATACCCAGCCTGCTTCTAAAAGTTTTGGTAAAAAAGGTTTTTTCTATTACGAGGCGAAGTTTATTTTATATGCTTCCTATCTGTTTTTTCTGTTTAAAAATGCCTTGATGCCTTCAAAGAGTCGGTTATGAGGGTGGCAGAAGTAATAGTTACTTTTCCGCCATATCCCGGAGGAATGGGGTATGTCTGCTTTTACAACGCGCGTGAACTGGCACGGCGTGGGCATGAGGTAACGGTTTTTACCCTTGATTACGGACGGATGAATTATGAAAACGACCCGGATGATTTTAAAATCGTCAGACTCAGACCAGCTCTGAGTTATGGTGATGCAGGAATAGTTCCCCAGCTATATTCGATGCTGAAAGATTTTGATATTGTTCATCTGCATTATCCGTTTTTTGGTGGTGCGGAATATGTGTATCTTTCTTCCCTTTTAAGAGGGCAGAAATATTTCCTGACCTATCATATGGATGTCTTCGGTGATACCCTTCTTAAAAAATTGGTTTTAAGGGCTTATGAGCCGGTGTTTCTGAAGAGGATAATCAACAGGGCTGACCGAATCGGCGCTATTAATATGGAGCATCTGAAGAGCTCAAAGATTGCTGGACTTGTTGACTGGGACAAAGTGGTCGAGGTGTTCAACGGCGTGGACGTCGAGAGGTTTCAGCCTCGTGAAAAAGACACAGCCCTTTTGAAAAAATATGGACTTGAGAACAAGGTGGTTGTCCTTTTTGTCGGAAATCTTTACCCATACAAAAGGCTTGATGTGCTGATAGACGCTGTCTCAAAAATAGATGATAAGCGTATAGTTCTTCTTGTAGTCGGGGGAGGATATAAAGAAATGGAGTTCAGGGCATATGCAAACGACAGAGGAATGAGAGATAGAGTGATTTTTGCCGGGCGGGTGTCGGATGAAGACCTGCCGCATTATTATAATCTTGGGGATTTTCTTGTTTTACCTTCGACTTATCCTGAATCGTTTGGCCTGGTGGTTCTGGAGGCTATGGCATCAGGCAAGCCTGCGATAGTTTCGTCACTGCCAGGACCTTCACAATTGGTAGAGGAGGGAAGGGATGGATTACTTGTAAAGGTGGGCGATGTGGAGGATTTGAAAAATAAAATTGAATATCTCGCATACGACAAAGAGCGATGCCGTTTGATGGGTGAGGCAGCAAGAAAAAAGGTTATCGAGAAATACAGCTGGGAGAAGATAGGAGAGCTTCTGGAAAAGACCCTTCAGGAAATAGTAAATGTATAAAATATAATTTTTTTGTTATATTTAAGCGTACCGAGGCGTGATTTAACTGGTTGAAGGGTCTTTCATGAATACTGAGTCAGATAAAGACGTTGCCATTATAATCCCTGCGTACAATGAAGCAGGCAGGATAGCGTCTACCATCGCCAATATCAGAAAGTTCACTGATGCAGACATCATCGTTGTCAGCGACGGCTCGACCGATGCTACAGCCAGCGAGGCAAGAAAAGCAGGTGCAATAGTTAAAGAACTTCCATTTAACCTTGGATACGGGGTGGCTCTTCAGACAGGATTTAAATATGCACTGAAGAAAGGCTATAAATTCGCTGTCCAGATGGATGCTGATGGACAGCATGACCCTTCCTCAATAAGAGCCCTACTTGAACCTGTCCGTAACGGTGAAGTTGATGTGGCTGTCGGCTCAAGATTTTATGGAGGAAACTATAAAGCTCCATTTCTTAGAAGATTCGGTATGGTCTTTTTTGCATTTATTACTTCTGCAATTACACGTAAAAAAACAACTGACTCTACTTCAGGGTTTCAGGCACTCAACAGAAAGATACTGGAGTATTATTCAAGTGACTCGTACCCTGTGGATTACCCTGATGCAGATGTGCTTATCATGCTTCATAGAAAGGGCTTCAAGTTTAAAGAAGTTCCTGTGATTATGCATGAGGCAGACTCAAAAAAATCTATGCACCGTGGATTCAAACCGCTTTTTTATATCTTTAAAATGACACTTTCGATTTTTGTCACTCTGCTTAGAAAGGAGGAGCATCTATGACTGCACAACAGAAGGTATTTGCATTAATAATGAGCGCCGGACTTTTTCTGCTTATTATTGAGCTGGTCAGAAGAAGAAGGCTTGCCGAAGAGTATTCTGTTTTGTGGCTGCTTACGGGTGTTGTGATAGCTGCGCTTGTCATCTGGTATGATTTACTTGAATGGTTGACACGTCTTATCGGAGCTGTAACACCGACCACAACCTTGTTTATCTTCGGAATAATATTCTTGATGTTGATTAACTTGCACTATTCCGTAAAGATTACCAAACTTACCTCGCAGGTAAAAAACCTTGCCCAAAAGATAGCAATAGACGAAAACGAAAAATAAACCAAAAAGTATTTTTTGATGAGATTTTCCAGACATATTACGATATTCCTTATAGTTGTACTCGGGTTGCTCGTATATTCAAATACCTTCAACTCACCCTTTCAGTGGGATGAATCATCCTTTATAGAGAAAAACCCTGCTGTTAAAGACCTGACCTATTTTTTCGAGCCTTCAAAGGCAAAGGGCTCTGAGTATTACGGCGCACTCAAGAGCAGATACATCGGTTATCTTACATTCGCCCTGAACTATAAAATCCACGGACTCGATGTCACTGGATATCATATATTCAATATCACTGTGCATATTCTTAACGCCCTGCTTGTATATTTCCTTGTCATGCTTACCTTCAAGAGCCCTTTTCTGAGGAATTCTTTACTTAGAGGGCATTCCAGATATATCGCCTTGTTTTCAGCTGTCTTATTCATCTCACATCCTGTCCAGACAGAGGCAGTAACATACATATTTCAGAGACTTGCCTCGCTTATGACATTTTTCTATCTGCTTTCCCTTACAGCGTATATAAAGGCAAGGCTTTCAAAGGGAAAGCCGTATCTGCTTTATGTTTTGTCCTTTGTCTCAGCAGTCTTGGCAATGAAGACAAAGGAGAATGCCTTTACACTGCCTGTTGTGATAACACTTTATGAATTCCTGTTCTTCAGAAGCAAGACGGATTCTCTTAAAGTCAGGATTTTTCGGCTTGTCCCATGGCTTTTGACCATGCTTATCGTCCCCCTGACAATCTTGAATGTAGACAGACCCGTATGGGAGGGCATAGGTGGGGTAGGCTACAAGGGCATCTCACGATGGGATTATCTTTTTACCCAGTTCAGGGTAATTGTTACGTACATAAGGCTTTTATTCCTTCCTGTGAACCAGAATATCGACTATGACTACCCTGTGTATCATTCGTTTTTCAACCCAGAGGTATTTTTGTCGTTCATGTTTCTCCTTTGTATTTTTGCCACAGGTGTTTATCTGCTTTACCGCTCGAGAAAAACCCCTGATTTAAGGGTAATTGCGTTTGGAATATTCTGGTTCTTCATCACACTGTCTGTAGAGTCCAGTATCATACCCATCCCGATGATAATAGCCGAATACAGAATATATCTTCCCTCTATAGGGGTCTTTCTGGCAACACTATCTGGGATGTTTCTATTTACTCAAAGACTCAGTAATAAAAGAATGCAGGTGGCTGTAATCTCGCTTTTTCTGCTTTTGCTTGTTGCTCTTTCCATAACTGCATATTTACGCAACAGTGTATGGGAAAGCAGGATAAGCCTCTGGGAGGATACAGTAAAGAAGTCACCTATGAAGGCAAGGGTGCATGACAATCTGGGGGCTTCCTACTGGGAAAAAGGGTTGACTACCAAGGCTATAGAGCATCTGGAGACTGCTGTAAGACTTGACCCTGGCAATGCACGTGCACATTACAACCTCGGTGTTTATTACGGAGCCGTTGGCAATGTCAGAAAAGAGATAGAGCATTACCAGTTGGCACTGAATATAAAGCCGGATGCAGAGATATATACCAATCTTGGAACTGCTTACACTGCTGTGCACCAGTACGAAGATGCAATACATGCCTTCAAAAAAGCCCTGAGGCTCAAGCCACGCGACCCTATAACGTATAACAATCTTGGGAATGTGTATTACTTTCTCAGGAATTTCCAGAAGGCACAGGAGAATTATGAAAGAGCAAAGAGTATAGACCCGTATTATCCAGACCCGCGGTATAACCTTATACAGGTATATATTGCATTGGGTGATTACAATGGGGTTGTGTCGGAACTGGCAGAGTTGAAAAAAGTCAGTCCTGAGTATGCACAGAAAATCTTAAGAGATAAAGACTATCTGGAGTTCATGAGGTTGAAGTGATAATTTCAAAATATGACTTTGCGGCTGAGCGAAGACTATATTTTGTGTCGATTGCCTGTCTTGCGTTTTTACCCATCAGTTTTAATTTCTGCCGGTCGTTATAAAGATTTAAGATTGACTCTGTTAGTCCCTTGACGTCACCGGGCTTGACGACAAGACCGCATTCCTCTTCCATAACGATTCTTGCCACTTCTGATGATTGAGGTGTTATTGCAATCACAGGCAGGCCTGCAGCCATTAGTCCAAAGACCTTTGAAGGAACTGATAAGCCTTCATGCCCCTCTTGTAAGGAAACCAATCCGATATCTGCGCAGGATAAAGAGAATTTAAGCTCCTCTCTGTCAACATAAGTATGAAACTGACAGTTCGTAAGCTGGTGTTTGGCAGCGTATTCGGTCATCCAAGGTTTTTTATAACCTTCCCCGATGAACAGAAAAACTATGTCTTTATAGTCAATTAAGGCGTTGGCTGTTTTCATAATAGTTTCCATGTCATGAAACTTACTCATGTTTCCTGAATAAATAAGAACGAATTTTCCTTTGAGATTCCATTTTTCTGTAAAGGGGTTCTTTTCTTTTGTTACAGGCTGTATAAGTCTGTCATCAGTCCATAAATGCAGCATGCGAATTTTATTTTTAAAGTCTACATCAGAGGATTTCATTTTCTCCATAATAATGTCTTTCATGCACCTGCCGATTACTACAACAGTTGAAGCACGTTTAAAGACGAATGTATTTGCCCGATTCCATATCCTGACTAAAAGACTTTTCTTTTTCAGAAGTCCCAGTTTTACAGCTGTATCAGGATACACATCAAAAATCAAATATATATATGGCTTTTTCCTGACCATTTGCAACAAGGCACAAACAATCCCTAAGAAGGGCGGGTTTGTTAGCACGAGCACTGGTGCTTTTGAGGCGTCACGTAAAAGATGGATGAAAGAAGAAAAGGCAAAAGTTACCTGATTAATCAGGTTTCCTAAGATATTGAATTTTGGAAAGCGTGTTCCCCAGACCCGTTTTATACGGATTCCACGATATTCGATATAATTTGGGATTTGAGTTTTTCTGTCTACTATTGTCGGAGGACCACAGACTACCTTGATGTCCACCCCCATATCAGCAAGTTCCTCGCAAAGCTCTGTCAAAGTCTGCCCTGTTGAAATCAATTCCGGATAAAAAAGCTGACACAAAACCAGAAGCTTTGGCGTGTTGTCAGCGGGGTGTGGTTTCATCGAAATATTTTAACAAAGGTTCGTTATTTCTAGCTATAATTTAGCTATGGAAGGAAAGGATAAGGTCTTCATAGGCTCTGACCATGCAGGTTTTAAGTTAAAAGAACAAATCAAAGAATATCTGGCTGAGCTTGGAGTGGATTACGAGGACTTAGGAAATCACGAATTAGACCCTCATGACGACTATCCGGACTATGCCTTAAAAGTTGCTGAGAAGGTTGCAGAGACAAAGAGCCGTGGCATCCTAATCTGCGACAGCGGGGTAGGGGTCTGCATTGTTGCCAATAAGGTAAAAGGCATAAGAGCGGTGAACGCCGGCAGTGTAAGAATCGCTGAGATGTCCCGCCGGCACAATAACACCAATGTCTTATGTCTGGGGCAGGATTACGTTACAGTTGATGAGGCAAAAGACATAGTTAAAGCATGGCTTGAGACTGAATTCAGCTCTGAGTCAAGGCATCACCGCCGTGTGGACAAAATAACCCGAATAGAGAACGGTTAGAAACTTTGCCATGGCGTATGCAGCAGGCGACCTGCCTGCTAAGTTATTGCGCCTATTCAGGTTGAGCCCTGTCCTGCAGTGCAGCCGAAACAGTGGTCATCCACTATAATCTTTCTTCCGCAGAGTCTGGAATAATCGAAATCTCTAATATGCTGTGGACAATCATTGTAAACGGAAAGTCCAAGCACCTGATTGAAATCGCAGTCATAGACAGTGCCGTCCCAGCCTACACTTATCAGATACCTGCACATTAAACTTCCGAGTGTTTCAGGATTGAATGCAGCCTTAAGCCTCTGCATGTATTTTTCAAGGTTTTTACTGCGAACCAAGTAATCCCTGAACCTGCCTATCGGCATATTTGTAAATGTATAGAGACTGTTAAAATGTATTCCGAATCTTTTGTCCAGCTCCCTCTTATACTCCTCTTCTAATGTCCCCTGCTCAGGCGGCAGAAAAGCACCCGGAGGATTATATACAAGATTTAGTTTCAATCCTGTGCTGTCATTGCCATAGCCGAGGCTGTTTAGTCGCTGTAGAGCTTTTATGCTCTTTTGAAAAGTTCCATTTCCCCTTACCCTGTCCACATCTGATTCAATATAGTACGGAAGCGAGGCGACAATCTCCACGGCATTGTCCCTGTAAAATTCAGGCAGATATTCCATTCCGGGCTCAAAAAATATAGTCAGGTTACTGCGGGCTATCACGTGGCGGTTAGTTTTCTTTGCCTCTTCAACAAGATACGTGAAGTGGGGATTTAACTCCGGGGCACCACCTGTAATGTCAAGTGTCTTAATGTCGTTTTCTTTTAACACTCTGAGCACTGCCTCGATATTTTCCCTGCTCATTATTTCGTTTCTGTTATTCCCTGCCTGAACATGACAATGCTTGCATGTCATGTTGCATTTGTATCCAACATTGACCTGAAGGATGTCTATCGTCTGTGCCTTTAGTGGTTCTGATTTTGCAGTGAGTATTTTTTCCTCAAACCTCATTTTTCTGAGACTTACATTGAGAGTTTATCCACTGTATTATGAGCCTGTATGGCGTGTATAAGCGAGGCTCCGCCTCTGATAGCTGAGGCTACGTGCACTGCCTCGGTGATGTGTTCAAGGCTTAGCCCGTTTTCAAGGCAGGTCTTTGAATAAGCATCAATGCAGTAGGGACATTGCAGAACATGAGCCACTGCAAGCCCTATGAGTGCTTTCTCCCTTTTTGTTAAAACACCGGGTTCAAGTGCAGAGTTGTACCAGTCCATGAATTTCTTAAAGAGTTCAGGACTGTACTTACCTATTTCGCCAAACCTGTCAAGATCCTCATCCTTGTAGTAATCGCTCATCAAGCCCTCCTTTGAGTGTGTTGATTCCGGCTCGTTTGAATTGAAAACCGGCTAATTAAATTATATTTCATCAGTAAAAAAACACCACCCCTTTTAACAGTTGTTATTTTATCAGGGTTCTCCAGAGCGGTTTTTTCTTTACAACTTTGTTCTTTCTGCTACCATTTCTTAATAAGGACAGGCAGTGTAGTAAGATGAAGATAGTTCCAGCGATACTTGCAGAGGATTCAAGAACATTTCTTTCGAGGCTTAGACAGGTAGAGTCATTTGCCGGCTATGTTCAGATAGACCTGATGGATGGGGTTTTTGTGCCCACGAGGAGTTTTTCGCCAGAAGAGATAAATACGTTGAACACATCTCTGTCCCTTGAACTGCACCTTATGGTTAAAGACCCTGCAGGGCTTATGAGCAGAATAAAAAACCCGCGTCTTAAAAAAGTAGTGTTTCATTTTGAATCCGATGTCAGGCATCTGGATTTTATCAACCAGATGAAAAAAAGAGGTCTTGATGTAGGGCTTGCCATTAACCCTGATACCAAAATAAAGGAATTTAAAAAGCTGGTTGATTATGTTGATACTCTTTTGTTTCTTACGGTTGATCCCTGCTGTTATGGTAATCCCTTCAGAGCCGAGGTGCTGAAGAAGATAGCTGAAGCAAGAAGATTGTTCCCTGATGCGATTATCGCTGTTGACGGGGGAGTTTCACTTGAGAATTTAAAGTCTTTTGTTGAGCTTGGCGTGGATTATGTGTGTGTCGGAAGCAAGATATTTCTTGACGGAACTCCTGAGAAAAGTTACAGGGTTTTTCTGAAAAAGCTGGGTGAACTTGAAGCCATATACGAGAGTTGACCGGTGCAGTACCGATGCATAGAGATAATAAAACTGTTTGAGCTGGAGGTTTTGTAAATGCAGGTAGGAATGATAGGACTTGGACGAATGGGCATGAACATGGCTGCACGGCTGCTTCGGGGCAGGCATAAGGTGGTTGCTTACAACCGCACGCCTGAAAAAGTAAAAGAGATTGTAAAAAAAGGTGCAAAAGGAGCTTATTCCCTTAAGGAACTGGTTGAAAAACTTAAGCCACCGCGCATACTGTGGCTGATGCTTCCTGCAGGCAAGCCTGTTGACGATACTATTGAAAGCCTTAAAAGCCTGCTTGAAAAAGGAGACATTATAGTAGACGGAGGAAACAGTTTTTATAAAGATGATGTTCGTCGTGAAAGAGATCTGAAGCTTAGTGGAATACACTATGTTGATGTCGGTGTAAGTGGCGGGATATGGGGACTTAAAGCAGGTTATTGTCTGATGATTGGCGGGGAGAAAAAACTCTATAAACATCTTGAGCCCTTGTTTAAAACCCTTGCTCCGAAAGGAGGGTATCTTTATTGTGGGCATTCAGGTGCAGGGCATTTCGTCAAGATGGTGCACAACGGGATTGAATACGGCATGATGTCTGCCTACGGGGAAGGGTTTGAGATTTTGAGTGCCTCGCCGTATGCCAGTGGTCTGGACTTTGCCAAGGTTGCACATCTTTGGAATCAGGGCAGTGTAGTCAGGTCATGGCTTCTGGAGCTTGCCGAGACTGCATTCAAAAAAGATAAAAACCTTTCCGGCATTGAAGGCTATGTTGAAGATTCAGGAGAAGGGCGATGGACAGTGCAGCAGGCAATAGACACTGCTGTGCCTGCACCTGTAATCACCGCTTCATTGTTTCAGAGGTTTCGTTCCCGTAAGGCTGAGTCTTTTTCTGACAAGCTTCTGGCTGCCCTTAGAAAAGAGTTCGGCGGTCATCCTGTTAAAAAGAAGACGAAATGAAGCCTGAAGTAATCTACAGGACAGTAGGCAGTTGCGATGTTGAAGTCCCTGGACCTTTCTGTCTGGTTGTTTTCGGTGCTTCAGGCGACCTTACAAGAAGAAAAATAATTCCTTCTGTTTACAGGTTATACAGGAACAGGCTTCTTCCGGATAACTTTTTCATTGTCGGCACAGCCCGCACGGAAATGAACGACAGTGATTTTCGCGATTCAATGCGTGATGCAGTCAGGACTGCATTTCCTGAGGATTTTGACGACAACCTATGGCTGGAGTTCACTAAAAAAATTTATTACATACAGGTCGACTACGGAGAGATCAATTCTTATAAGTCACTTAAAGAGAGACTTGTTCCCTTGGAAGGCAGATATAACACTATGGGGAATCGCATATTCTATCTTGCCATCCCTCCAGCGGTTTATGAGACCGTCATACTGAATCTGGGGAGTTCAGGACTTTCAAAGGAGTGTGGAGGATACACACATGTTGTCATAGAAAAGCCTTTTGGTCGTGACCTTGAATCAGCCAGAAAACTTAATGCTGTGCTGAAAAGATGTTTTAAGGAAAGACAGATTTATCGCATGGACCACTATCTGGCAAAAGAGACTGTTCAGAATATACTCGTATTCAGGTTTGCGAATTCAATCTTTGAGCCGTTATGGAACAGAAGGTATATAGACCATGTTCAGATTACTGTGGCTGAAACACTTGGGGTTGAACACAGGGCTAATTATTACGAGAAAGCCGGTGTGATAAGGGACATGTTCCAGAACCACATATTTCAGCTTCTTGCCCTTACTGCAATGGAGCCGCCTTCAGTGTTTGAAGCCGACAGGGTAAGGGACGAAAAGGTCAAGGTCTTCCGTTCTATAAGACCTTTTCCTCTGGACAGACTTCAGGATTACGTTGTTGTTGGTCAGTATGGAAAAGGCAGGATTGCAGACAAAGAGGTTGTCGGCTACAGGGAGGAGCACGGGGTTTCTCCTGATTCCACAACACCTACATTTGCTGCACTTAAAGTCTTTATAGACAACTGGAGATGGAATGGAGTTCCGTTTTATCTGCGTTCTGGCAAAAGGCTTTCAAGACGGAAGGCTGAGATTTCAATACACTACAGAGAGGTTCCGCATATAATGTTTGCCAAGACCATACGGGACAGCATAGAGCCTAATACACTGGTGCTCAGGGTGCAGCCTGATGAAGGCATCAGTTTGATTGTTCAGGCAAGAACCCCGGGCTCAAGGGTCTGTCTTAACCGTGTGGTGATGGACTTTACATACCAGAAGGTTTTCTTCCTTGACGCCTATGAGCGTGTGCTTCTTGACTGCATGCAGGGCGACCAGATGCTTTTCGTCAGAGAAGACGGAGTGGAGCTGACATGGGCACTGCTAACACCACTAATAGAAAAACTTGAGTCCGAAACAAGACCTGAAAAGTTTCCCAACTATGCCTCTGGCTCTTCAGGTCCGGATGAAGCAGAGTTACTGCTTAAAAAAGACGGCAGGGTATGGAGGGCACTGTGATAAAAGAGCTTTATGTACTTACTGACATCGAGGCTATAAGCCATAAAGCTGCATCAGTCTTTGTAGAGTTTGCAGAAAGCGCTATAACCTCGAAAGGAAATTTTTATGTTGCTGTATCAGGCGGCTCTACTCCAAGAAGGACATTTGCACTTTTAAGTTCAGAGTATCGCGATAAGGTAAAATGGGATTGTGTACAGTTCTTCTGGGTGGATGAACGATGTGTTCCAAAAGAACACAAAGAGAGCAATTTTAAGCTTGTCTATGATTTACTGCTTTCAAAAGTTCCTCTGCCAGAGGTAAATATACACAGGATTAGGGGCGAACAAGACCCTGCTCAAGAGGCACTGCGATACGAAAAAGATATAAAAACCTCTTTCGATGTAGAAGGCTTTCCGGTTTTCGACCTTATTATGCTTGGCATGGGTGAGGATGGGCACACAGCTTCACTATTTCCTAATTCAGATGCACTTAATGAGACAGAAAGACTTGCAATCCCGGTTTATGTCGAAAAGCTTAAAAGCCAGCGGATAACTCTTACTCTTCCTGTGCTTAACAACGCTGCCTGTGTTCTCTTTCTTGTATCCGGCAGTTCAAAGTCTGATGTCCTTTCCTATATTCTTGGCAGCGAGGGAAAGAAGTATAAATATCCGGCAGGGCTTGTTAATCCGGCTCATGGAGAACTGATATGGCTTGTGGATAAAGAGGCAGCAGCAAAGTTAAAACAGGTTTCTGATGTTTTAAATGCTTAATATCTGTTTAATCTCCAGTCATAGTCCTGATAGTCAACCTTTATGTTTTCAGCGTGCTCTTCAAGGAATTTGCTGTCGTCTTTGTCGTATAGGTAAGGGGCGATGAATCTGAGTATTTCAGCCTGTGTTTTTCCGAAGTCTCTGCCATACCACTTAAATATTTTTGAGAGGGAGGCATGAAATCTTTTTTTGTCCAGTTTTATCCCGCTTGTGTTCAGGAATGTCTCTCCTGCGATGGTAAGCTCTCTGTCCAGGTTTTCCGCTGTATAGACGTCGATGGGCGGGCATGAGGCTGAGGCGCAGACAAGGGCAAAATGGATTCTTGGGTCAACCGGCTTTATGGTATAGTTGAGTCTTTTGTCATGTCTTTTGAACAGTCTGAATGGTGAGCTGTATGGATGGCTGTTGCCGCGCAGGATTCCGTGCTCTATGTCATCAGGGCTGAAAAACATATCACCTATCTGATACCGAATGCGTTTGAAAAACCCTCTTACTTCTTTTACTGAATCCCTTATGCCGAGTTCTACTACTCCGTGAATTACTATTACGTTGTAAAGATTAATCCAGAAGGCGATCTGTTCCTGCCTGCTTTTAAGTTCGCTGAGATCCATTTTTTTCAGTGCATAGCTTAATCTCACGTATTCTTCGTAAACCTTCGATCTTTTCATCTGCTCATATGCAACTCTGCCTTTTGGGGTATCAAAGAACGCTCCTCTGAGGATGTTCATGGAACTTTTAAGTCTAAGGGCGATTTCTTTTGGTGATATGTCTTCGCTCGGCTCTCCGTCGTTGAGGATAATTTTGCCGAATACAGGACGTTTTGGATGGATTATTTCTTTTCCAAGCTCTTTAGCTGTTTTGTATTTTGCCTGGCACAGAGCGATTACACTGTTTATATATCCTATGTGGGTGAATGCCTGGGGGAAGTTGCCGAGCGGTTCTTTCCAGTTAACGTCGTATTGTTCAGAGAAGAGTCCGAGGTGATTTGTTATGCTTTCCATACGATGTAAAAGGTTTTCTGCTTCTTCCAGTCTTCCGAGAGCTATGAGGTTGTCTATAAGCCAGAAGGTGCAGAGCAGAAATGCCCCTTCTTCTCCTGAGAGACCGTCTTCGGTCTTGTAGCGGTAGAGGAAGCCGTTATGACTTAACTCCTGTTTTATGGCTTCAAGCGTGGAGACGACACGAGGGTCTTCAAAAGGAAGGAACCCTAGGAGGGGCATCAGCAGGTTGCTTGCATCCAAGGCGTCGGTTTCGTAGTGCTGCACAAAGGACTGTTTTTTTTCATTCCAGCCTTTTTTCAGGATTTCTTCTTTTATTCCGGTACGTGTTTTTTCCCATTTTTTGATGTCAGCAGGGAATCCGTATCTGCGGGCTATTGTGAGTCCTCTGTCCAGAGCCACCCAGCACATTACCTTTGAATAAACAAAATGATAGGCTCCGCCTCTTACTTCCCATATGCCGGAGTCTCTGTCCTTGTAGTGTTCAACTACATAATCACAGATGTCCCGCAGGAACGGCCACATCTCAGAGTCTATCTTGCCCACATAGTCCGAGAGCTTCAGTGCAGCGTCCATTAGTTCTCCGTAGATGTCAAGTTGTTTCTGTCCTGCTGCTGCGTTTCCTATGCGGACTGGTTTTGAGCCTTTGTAGCCGTCGAGGTGATGAAGCTTTTTTTCAGGCAGATTTTCTTCGCCGCGAAGCCCGTACATTATCTGCATCTTGCCTGCTCCGTATTCAGAAAGGAGTTTTTTAATCCAGTTCAGATAACCTTCTGTTTCAGCCAGATGCCCGAGATTAAAAAGCGCCTGAAGCGTAAACGAAGTGTCTCTGACCCAGGTGTATCTATAATCCCAGTTCCTTACGCCGCCTATCTCTTCAGGCAGGGAGGTTGTGGCAGCAGCTGCGATGGTGCCGGTTGGGTTGTAGTAAAGAAGTTTCAGAACAAGGGCAGAGCGTTCAACCATGCCCTGATATCTGCCTAAATCAACAGTTCTGCCTGTTTCACTTTTTTTAAGCCATGTCCGCCAGTATGTTTCAGTGTCCTGCAGGGCTTTGTCTGCTTCTTCAGGGTTGATTTCAGCAGGTGCTTCCATACCATACCTGAGCTGTAGCCAGACTTTTTCACCTTCTGACAGACTCCATTCTGCTTCAGCACTTTCGCTCTTTACATTTAAATCACGAGTGGATGAGAGGGTGATACTTTCACCATTTCCCTGTGCGATTATTCCTCTGTCTAATTTTTTAAGTGATGTTTTTGCCTGTGCATAATTAAACCGTGGTTCAAAGACCACTTTTATATTAACTTTTCCTTTGACTNCCTCTACGAGCCTGTATAGTTCATGGTGTTTGCCTTCGGTTTCTTCTTCACTGCCAAGGAGGACAGGCATAAAATCAGTGATTTGCACGACTCCGGTTCTTGTCCTGAATCTGGTTTTCAGGATGTTTGTTCCCTGTATGTATTCGGCAGTCGAGTCCCATTCATCAAGGGGTGAGATTGAAAACCTGCCTCCCTTTTTGTCATCAAGCAATGCGCCGAATATGCTTGGGGAGTCTATATGCGGCAGGCACAGCCAGTCAATAGAGCCGTCCAGTGCTATCAGGGCTATCGAATGCAGATTGCCGATTATGCCGTAGTCGCTGATTTTCTTATACATGGTTCAGAGCTATGGTCTATTCGCAGACTGCCCTGCCTTTTAGATGGAAGAAGAATTTGAGTCCTTTTTTCACTCTTTCGGAGAATATCTTTCCTGAGAGAAATGTTCCTGCAACCCTCTTGTTTATCTCGCCGAGTGTAGGGTAGGGATGCACAGCAGAAGCCAGAGTGGAAAGCTTGACTTTACCGTTCAAGGCAGCCACCCATTCACTGACCAGCTCTCCTGCATGAGGGCCGAAGATTTGCACACCTACAGGTTTTTCTTTTTCATTCAGTATCATCTTTATCTTTCCGGTTGTTTCGCCTTCTGCAAGGCTTCTGTCATTGGCTTTGAACTCCTCTGTCCAGACCGAATACTTTATTCCGGCTTCAGAGGCGCGTTTTTCGTTCATTCCGATACTGGCAAGCTCTGGGTCTGTGTAAGTGCACCACGGAAGCAGGGTATAGTTGGCTTTTCTCGGCAGGTGAAAAATGGCATTGGCTATCACAATGCCGCCTTCGTATCCTGCTGCATGGGTGAACTGGTACTTTCCTGTGACATCTCCTGCTCCGAAAATATGTTTGTGGTTTGTTCTTAATCTGCTGTCCACTTTCAGGCCTTTTCTGTCGAACTCCACTCCGATGTTTTCAAGTCCCAGTCCTTTTAGATTGGCATCCCTTCCTAAAGCAATAAGTATGGTTTCCGCCCTGAGGTTTAAAACTTTGTCTTCGTCTGTTTTAATGACTACTTCTCTTTCGTTGCCAAGGTCTTTTGTGCTTAGCACTTTGGAGTTCAGATAGAATGTTACTCCTTCGGCATTCAGCACGTTCATGACTGCATCTGCCATATCCTTGTCCTCTTTGCTTAGAATCTGGTTGCTTCGCTGAATGACCGTAACTTTTGTTCCCAGACGGCAGAATGCCTGCGCCATTTCTGTGGATATTGGTCCTCCGCCGAGAATAATCATGGACTTTGGCAGGCTGTCCAGATAGAAGATTTCCCTGTTGGTGATATAGGGTGTTTTGTCCAGCCCTTCTATCGGCGGGATAGAGGGNGATGAGCCAGTTGCTATGACCCAGTATTTTGCCGAGTAGGTCTTTCCATTCAACCGGACTAAGTGTTCGTCTATAAAGGTTGCCTGTCCGAATTCCACTTTAGCGCCAAGTTTACAGAATCTTTCCACAGAGTCGTGCTTCTGTATTACGCTTATGACTGACTTAATCCTGTTTGACACGTCTTTAAAATCCACAGGCTTTATTTCATTCTGAGGAAGACCGAGCCGGTTTGCGTTTTTCATGAGGTGATAGACGGTTGCCGTTCTGATGAGGGTTTTGCTTGGGACGCATCCGAAGTGCAGGCAGTCTCCGCCGAGTTCTTTTTCTTTTTCTATAAGAAGGGTCTTGGCTCCGAGTTGTGAAGCTCCTGCCACGACTGTCAGTCCTGCTGCTCCCCCGCCTAATACTCCTATGTCAAAGTCATAATTCGCCATAGCTCCTCCTTGCCGGCTTTTATGCAGACCTCATGACTCTGGATTTATATAAACCCAGCAGTTTCTTTGCTGTGATAGGAAACAGTCCAAGGAGCACAAAAGACAGAATGAGTCCGGGAGAGAGAATCCCTGAAAATGATTCAATCTTCGCGAGTTCTTTACCAGCGTTGACATATACGATAGTGCCGGGAAGCATTCCTATCTGTGATACCCAGTAAAAAGTCAGTGCAGGCATCTCAGTAAGTCCCATAGTCAGATTGATGAGCCAGAACGGAAAGATTGGAATTAGCCGAAGAGAGAATAAGTAGAAAGTGCCTTCTTTTTCAATCCCGGCATTAATCTTCTTGAGTTTGTCCCTGAATTTGCTCTGCACCCAGTCCTTTAGTATGAACCTTGAGACAAGAAAGGCTAAAGTTGCACCTATAGTGCTTGCAAATGAGACAATGATAGTGCCTGCCCATAATCCGAAGAGCGCTCCGCCTGCAAGGGTCATAACAGCAGCTCCGGGCAAAGACAGCGAGGTTACAAGGATATAAATAATCATATAGACGGCAATTACAAGGACGCGTTTTTCAGCATACAGGGCTTTGAACTTCTCCTGAGATTCCTTTATGTAGGAAAGACTGAGGTAGTCTCCAAGGTTAAAAACCTTGAAGAGCACAATCAAAAGGATTACGACGCTCAGGATTATTATTTTTTTTAAAAGTTTCTTGCTCATCGGTGTTTAAATCTTAGCATTTCATGCTTTTTTGTCAATATCAGTTACTATGTTTGTCTATGTCTCTTTCTGGTCTATAATATTCTTATAGAGTGTTAAGGTTTTTTGCTTTTAGAAAGGGGGACTTCGAATAAAAATCACAGTAATAGTGCCTGTATTGAACGAGGAAAAAGTCCTTCATAAGACTCTTTCCGCCCTTAATATCACACACAGCGAAGAGCTGATAGTGGTTGACGGTGGAAGCACTGACAGGACTGTATCTATAGCTTACGAGTTTACCGATAAAGTATATGTAACCAAGAAGGGCAGGGGACATCAGATGAATTTCGGTGCAAAGAGGGCAAACGGTAATGCGTTTCTTTTTCTTCATGCCGACTGTTTTCTGCCTCCGGAAGGATTCAGGATAGTAAGGGAAGTGCTGAAAGACGAAAATGTATCAGCAGGTGCGTTTGATTTGAGTATTGCTCACCCTGGACTCCATTTCAGGATAATAGAGTGGGGTGCAAATCTGCGTTCAAGGATAACCTCCATTGCCTACGGTGACCAGGGTATCTTTATGACAAAAGAGGTATTCGACAGGGTGGGGGGATTTACCGAGATGCCCCTGTTGGAAGACATTGAAATATCAAGGAGACTCAAGAAAATAGGGAAGATAGTCTTTGTAAGGCCTCCGATCAGGACATCACCGAGGAGATGGTTAAAAGAAGGGCTGGTGTTCACGACATTAAGAGACTGGGCAATAGCCCTTTCTTACAGTTTTTTTAATGTGCCGCCGGAGAGGCTTGTAAAATATTACGAGGACGTCAGGTGAAGAACACAAATGCCCTGATAATACTTGCCAAATTTCCTCATAAGGATTATGTTAAGACCCGCCTTATAAGATATCTTACAGATGACGAAAGGCTTAAGCTTTATACATCCCTTCTTGAAAATACAATAAACAAGTTAAAGGATATACAAGGTGTTGATTCGTTTATTGCATATTCGCCCCGTAATACCCAGAATTATTTTTCAAAGTTTGAGCTTGGGCTTTTTCCGCAGTCTGAAGGGGACATAGGTGAAAGGATGTTCAACGCATTGAGCAGGATTTTGACAGGTGGGTATCAAAAGGCAGTGCTTGTTGGTGTGGACATTCCTGATATTTCCTCAACAATGGTTTTAAAGGCGTTTGAGTTATTGTCTGATTACGATATTGTGTTTGGTCCTGCCAGAGACGGAGGTTATTATCTGGTAGGGCTTAAGACTCTGATTAAAGAGATATTTGAAGGCATTGAATGGTCAACGGAGAAGACTTTGAAGCAGAGCATAAAGAAGGCGATGGCAGGTGGCTACAGCGTAGTTTTGACAGAGATGCTTTTGGATATTGATACAATCGAGGATGTGAAAAAGGCAGGGTTGTTATAAGACAATTCTGCTACAATCTGGTGAAAATAAAAAGGGGTTACTTTCCGTAACCCCTTGATTTCATTTGGCGTCCCCAAGGGGATTTGAACCCCTGTTACCGCCTTGAAAGGGCGATGTCCTAGGCCAGGCTAGACGATGGGGACAATGAGCCGCGTTGGATTCGAACCAACGACCCACGCCTTAAAAGGGCGTTGCTCTACCAGCTGAGCTAGCGGCCCTATAATCTTATAAAATACCCTTAAACATGCCTCAATGTCAACGGCACTTTAAGATGATTGTGATTCTTTCGTATGTGCTAAAAGCCCGCCTTTTTCAATAAGCTCTGCTTCCCTCTCATTAAGATTCGAGACTACTTCGAATGTATAACCTTTGGTAAGGTTTTCCGCCTTGCAGGGTTTCTCACCCTTTAAGCATTCCTTGACGCCCTTTATTAAAATTTTATCTCCTTTTTCAATCTTTTCGTAGTCACTTTCGTCTTTGAATAAGAGGGGAAGCACTCCAAAGTTTATCAGGTTTGACCTGTGAATCCGGGCAAAGGATTTTGCAATAACAGCCTGAAGCCCGAGATACATCGGGGCTATTGCAGCATGCTCTCTGGATGAGCCTTGCCCGTAGTTTTCTCCACCGATGACTATAAAACCACTCAGCTGTCTGGCTCGTTTGCTAAATGTGTCGTCTATATTGTGAAAGACATACTCAGAGATTGCCGGTATATTAGACCTCAGAGGCAGTATTTTTGAGCCGGCAGGCATTATGTCGTCTGTTGTAATGTTATTGCCGAGTTTGAGGGCAACTTCTGCTTCGATGCTGTCTCCAAGAGGACTTTTAACCGGCACTTCCTTTATGTTCGGACCTTTTATTACTTTAATCTTTGATGTGTCCTCTTTCGGAGGAATAAGCATGCTGTCGTTTATCCTGTATGATGATGGCTCTTCAAACTCCTCTACTTTTATATCAGTGGTTTCAGGGTCTATAAATTCTCCTTTGATTGCAAACAGGGCACAGAGGAGCGGATTCATGAGATAAACAGATGCGTTTTTGTTACCACATCTTCCCTGAAAGTTTCTGTTATAAGACCTTACTGAGACGTGTCCTGTTCCGGGTGCTCCGCCCATTCCTATGCACGGACCGCAGGAAGACTCAAGCATTCTTGCTCCTGCTGCAATCATCTCTGCTGCAGAACCGTCTCTTGCAAGCATCTCATAGACCTGTCTTGAGCCGGGATTTACAAGCAGGCTTACACCTTCGGCAATTGTTTTTTCCTTAAGAATGGATGCCACCTGCCTCATTATCTGATAAGAAGAATTTGTGCAGCTTCCGATGCACGCCTGATTTATTTTTGTCCCTGCAAGCTCTTTCACGGGTATGACATTGTCAGGACTGTGTGGCTGTGCTGTCAAAGGCACAATGTCTGAAAGATTTAAATCTATTATTTCAGCGTATTCTGCATCTTCATCTGCATGGAGTTCCACCCAGTCTTTTTCTCTCCGCTGGGCTTTTAGATAATGCAGGGTTCTTTCATCACTTGGAAATATAGATGTCGTTGCTCCTAATTCCGCACCCATGTTTGTAATGGTTGCCCTTTCAGTAACACTCAGGTCTTTTACGCCAGGGCCTCCGTATTCCATTATCTTTCCGACTCCGCCTTTGACGGTCAGTCTTCTCAGAAGTTCGAGTATTACGTCCATGGCAGTGACCCATGGTCTTTTGAGTTTTCCAGAAAGTCTTACCAGGACTACTTCCGGCATTCTGAGTTCAAAGGTAGCGCCTGCCATAACTGTGGCTGCATCAAGGCCGCCTACACCTATGGCAATCATGCCGATTCCACCGCCTGTAGGTGTGTGGCTGTCTGTGCCAAGGGCGATGCGCCCGGGTGCGGAAAACCTCTCAAGGTGTACCTGATGGGAAATGCCGTTCCCTGGTCTTGAAAAATATGCACCGGATTTTGCAGCAATGCTTTCCAGAAATGCATGGTCGTCCGCATTCATGAAATCCGACTGAAGCATGTTGTGGTCAACATAAGAGACTGCAAGAGGCACTTTGACTCTCGGGACTCCTATTGCCTCAAACTGAAGCCATGCCATTGTGCCAGTGGCATCCTGTGTATATACCTGGTCAACCTTAAGACCTATTCGGCCTCCGGCTTTTGTGTCTCCATAAACACGGTGAGCCTCAAATACCTTCTCTACGATGTTTTTTCCCATTGCAAACTCTCCCTCGATTGTTTTGAAATAATCTAATTTAGCATAACAGAGTTTTATAAATCCAAATTGCTGTTTCAGGCATAAAGATTTGATATTTAAGATGTTTGGTATTTAGTCCGAAATTAAAATTAAGAGATTTGACATTTATTTAGAGAAAGAAGTAATATTTTTATAGAGGGTTAAAAAAAGAGGCGAAAATATTATGTTCGATAAGTTCACAGAACGTGGAAGAAAAGTAATTATATATGCACGGGAAGAAGCTGAAAGACGCCAGAACGATTACCTCGGTACTGAACACCTGCTTTTAGCCATTCTCAGAGAAGAAGATGCCCTTCCTGTAGCGATTTTAAAGAAGATGGGGCTTTCTATAGACGAGCTCCGCATGGAGATAGAAAGAAACCTTCCGCTGGGAAGCAACATTCTGACATTCGGTGATGTTCCCTTTACCCCGCGTGCAAAGAAGGTTCTTGAGCTCGCAGTGGAAGAGGCTCGTCTTCTCGGGCATAACTACATAGGCAGCGAACACCTGCTTCTGGGACTCATCAGGGAAGACGAGGGTATTGCAGGAAAGATTCTTAGAAGTTTTGGTGCAAACCTTCTTGGTGCAAGACAGCTTGCAATAAACCTTTCTATGAGGACTTCCCCTTATGTAAGAGAGAAGAAGAGTTCAACACCTGCCCTTGATGAATTCGGAAGAGACCTTACACTTCTGGCAAGGGAAAGGGCACTGGACCCTGTCATAGGCAGAGATTCGGAAATAGAACGTATAATGCAGATTCTCGGAAGAAGGATTAAGAACAATCCAGCGCTTATCGGAGAGCCCGGGGTTGGTAAGACAGCTATTGTAGAAGGTCTTGCCCAGAAGATAGTTGCAGGTGATGTGCCAGAAAACCTCATGGGGAAGCGTATTGTCTCACTGGACCTCGGCGGATTGATAGCAGGAACAAAATACAGAGGACAGTTTGAAGAGAGACTGAAAGTCGTAATGAAAGAAGTCTCCCAGTCTGACAATATAATTCTCTTTATAGACGAGTTTCATACCCTTGTAGGCGCTGGTGCAGCAGAAGGCTCTGTAGATGCATCAAGTATGCTTAAGCCTGCTCTTTCCCGCGGTGAGATACAGTGTATCGGAACAACGACTCCTAATGAATACAGGAAATACATCGAAAAGGACGGAGCACTTGAGAGACGGTTCCAGCCTGTATATATCCAGCCTCCACAGGTTGATGAGACAATCGAAATACTCAGAGGACTGAAAAGCAGGTATGAAAGCCACCATAAAGTAAAGTATTCTGAAGCTGCCATCGTGCAGGCAGTGAAACTCTCTGACAGGTATATAACAGACAGGTTCCTGCCTGACAAAGCCATTGACGTCATTGATGAGACAGGTGCAAGGATAAGACTTAAAAGACATATGCAGCCTGCTGAACTGAAAGAGATGGAGCAGGACCTCATCAGGCTTTCAAGGGAAAAGAACCTTTATATCAAACTCCATGACATTGAGAAGGCTGCAGCTGTTCGTAATGAAGAGGAAAAGACAAAGAGACTGTATGAACAGTTCCTCAAACAGTGGAAGGACAACGTCAACAAGGAAGTGCCGGTTATAACAGAGGATGATATTGCATATACAGTTGCCAAGATGACAGGAATTCCGCTCTTTAAGCTCGAAGAGAAGGAATCAGAAAAACTCATACACATGGAGGAGTATCTCCACAAGAGGATAGTGGCGCAGGATGAGGCTGTAGCTGTAGTTTCAAAGGCTATAAGAAGGTCAAGGGCAGGGCTTAAGAGCAGAAAGAAGCCTATCGGCTCCTTCTTCTTCCTCGGACCGACCGGTGTAGGAAAGACAGAGCTTGCAAGGGCGCTTGCAGAGTTCCTGTTCAATGACGAGAACGCTCTTGTAAAGATTGACATGTCTGAATACATGGAAAGGTTCAATGTCTCAAAGCTTACTGGTGCACCTCCGGGCTATGTCGGCTACGAAGAAGGCGGACAGCTTACAGAGAAAATCAGAAAGCGGCCCTATTCTGTAGTGCTCTTCGATGAGATAGAAAAGGCGCATCCTGATGTCTTTAACATACTGCTTCAGGTGCTTGANGAAGGAGTNCTTACGGATACCTTTGGCAGAAAGGTTGACTTTAAGAACACGGTTATNATCATGACCTCAAACCTCGGTGCGCGCGTCATAGANAAGGCAACACCTCTGGGGTTCCAGAAGGCATCCAGCGCTGATATGTACAAGCAGATAAAGGAAAATGTGCTNAGTGAGCTGAGAAAGACCTTTAATCCTGAATTCCTTAACCGTGTTGATGAGACCGTGGTCTTCCACCCGCTCGATAAGAACCATCTGCATTCAATCATAGACCTTCTTATCTCTGAGACCAACAAACAGCTCCTTGAGCAGGATATGGTAATAGAGCTGGACACTGAGGTAAAAGAGTGGCTTATAGACAAATACTACCAGCCGGTTTACGGTGCAAGACCGATGAGGAGAGCCATACAAAAAGAAATAGAAGACGCTCTCTCAGAAGAGATCCTGAAAGGAAGGTTCAAAGGAGTCAATAAGATACGGGTTGTTCTTGAAGGTGATGCACCTTCATTTGTTGAGGTCGAAAAACCTGTTCTGACAGGAGTGAACTGACAGGCCCTCATGGACTCTCCAACATCTGCTGTAATCAAATAGTTGAGACTGCAAGAGGAGTTTAGTGCCATCGCAGCAGGGGCAGACAACAAAAATCCAATCTTGGGTTGCTTATTTAATAACAATCTGAAAGGTGGTTTTGGATAATTGAAAGTAAAACCCGTTGTTGTAGCGATATTAATTGTAATAGGCGTTGTAATTGTTCTGCTCAGCACGACAAATGAGAAGGCAACGAGAAGGGTAGCTGTCGAAGGAGCCAGTGCTCCTGATTTTGAGCTGAGAGATGTCAACGGTAATATCTGGAGGCTTTCAGATATGAAGGGTTCTGTCGTGCTGATAAACTTCTGGGCTACATGGTGTGAGACATGCAGGGATGAACTGCCTTCCCTGCAGAGACTTTATGATATGACAAAGAATAAGTCCAATTTCCGCCTCGTATCCATTATTTTCAGGGATGACCCCAAGAGGGCATATTTTTATATGAATGAAAATAACTACACTTTCCCTGTTCTCATAGACTCTGATGGTGCTGTTTCAATTGCCTACGGCTTGACTGGCGTGCCTGAAACCTTTGTGGTTGACAAAAAAGGCATTCTTAGAAAGAAGATAATAGGTCCGGCAAGTTTCGATTCTCCAGATGCCATTGCATATCTCACAAAGCTCATCGAAGAATGAATTAAGGGCGATGCTCTTTGTCGGCACGCTCTACTGCCAAGAGGAAGTTTATCTCAAAAGCAAAGAGAAGCTCATCAGTATGTTCGGTCCTGTCTTTATGGAGACTTCTGCCATGCCATGGGAGTATACCGACTACTACAAAGAGGAACTCGGCTCGCCAATCCTAAGAAGATTTATATTCTTTGAAAATCTCATAACGCAGGACGAAATCGCTGATATTAAGCTCAGGACGAATACCCTTGAAGCAGAGTTTTCTGTTGACGGCAAAAGAAGGATAAATCTTGACCCAGGATATCTGACTCCGGCAAAAATCGTGCTCGCATCCACAAAGGATTATTCCCACAGAATATACTTAGGTAGGGGAATTTACGCTGAGGTGACACTCATCTACAGTAAAGGCAGGTTTCACCCGCACATATACACCTACAGGGACTATCAGGATGAGAAGTATCTTGAAATCTTTATGGATGTAAGAGAGCGTCTTAAAGCCAGACTAAAGGAAGAGTAGTTATTTCAATGTCACGAGATTGTCTCTGTGTATAACTTCGTCTGAGTATTTATATCCAAGAATTTTTTCTATCTCAGAAGTCTTCTTGCCCATTATCTTTAGTATTTCAGATGATGAGTAGTTGGTTAAGCCTTTTGCTATTCTGTTGCCTTCGGAGTCCAGGCAATATACTGCATCTCCTGTCTGGAATGTTCCTTCCACAGCTGCGATACCTGAAGGCAGAAGGCTTTTATTTCCGACAGTGAGTGCTTTTTTTGCACCATCGTCAATCGTAAGGGCTCCTTTTGGGCGTATGCCAAAGGCGATCCAGCTTTTTCTTGCTGGAAGCCGGCTCTTTTTGGGTTTGAATTCGGTTCCGTGAGAAGCCCCTTTTATGAGTGATACTAAAAGTCTGGGTCTTCTGCCGTTTATGATATTTACGGTTATACCAGCGTGCATTGCCTTGGATGCCGCAAGGAGTTTGGAGTACATTCCGCCGCTGCCAAGGTCGCTTCCAGTGCCTTTTGCCTTTTCTATGAGTTCAGGGGTTATCTCTGAGACGGTTTTTATAAGGGTCGCTTTTGGGTTCTTCTTGGGGTCTTCTGAATAAAGCCCTCCAACGTCCGATAGTATTATAAGTCTGTCTGCTTCAAGAAGAGAGGCAACCATCGAGGCGAGATGGTCGTTGTCTCCGAATTTTATCTCATCAGTGGATACGGTATCGTTTTCATTTATTATCGGGATTATGCCGTATGACAGAAGGGTAAAGAGCGTGTTCTTTGAGTTTATATATCTTTTTCTGTCCGAGAGGTCTTCCCTTGTAAGCAGAACCTGTGCGACTTTTTTGTTATAGACCTTGAAGCACCGTTCGTATGTCCACATGAGGGTGGACTGTCCTACAGAGGCAGCAGCCTGTTTCAGTCTTATGTCTTTTGGCTTTTCTTTAAGTCCAAGTTCTTTCATGCCTGCAGCGATTGCACCGGATGAGACTACTGCAACGTCATAGCCCATCTCATGGATTTCCGCAATGCTTGAGGCTATGGAGCGTATGCGTCTCAGGTTAAGCCCTTCTTTTCCGCCTGCCACTATATTGCTTCCTATTTTTACGACTATCTTCACCGTGCCACCCTCTCTGCGAGATAAATAATAAGTTCTTTTATCCCTGCATTGGTTACTGCTGATATGGGGAAAAAATCAATCCCTTTAGTCTTACAATATTCAGAGAGCCTGTCAAGTCTTTTGCCGTCTCCTTTGATGTCAATCTTTGTGCCTGCCACAGCCTGAGGTTTTTCAAGCAGCTTGCTGCTGTAAAGACCGAGTTCTTTATTAAGTGCGTTTAAGTTTTCGACCGGGTCGCCTTCTGCGGTCTCGGAGACGTCAACGAGGTGAAGCAAAAGCGAGGTGCGCTCTACGTGTCTTAGAAACTGAAAGCCGAGGCCAACACCTTTATGCGCTCCCTCTATGAGTCCTGGAATATCTGCCACTACAAAGCTTCTGAAGTCCTCAAGCTTTACGACCCCTAAGTTTGGCACAAGCGTTGTAAACGGGTAGTCGGCTATCTTTGGTCTTGCAGCGGATATTACAGAGATGAGCGTTGATTTTCCTGCATTTGGGAGTCCGATAAGCCCGACGTCAGCAAGGAGTTTCAACTCGACTATCAGGTCTTTTTCTTCGCCTGGTCTGCCTTTCTGGGCAAAGCGAGGGGTCTGTCTTACCGGTGTTGCGAAATGGGTATTGCCGAGACCGCCTTTTCCTCCGTGTGCAACTATTACCTCTTGTCCTTCTTCATTGAGGTCTGCCAGTATTTCGCCTGTGTCAGCGTCTTTAAGGACTGTGCCTACAGGCACGGGTATGATAAGGTCTTCCCCGTCCTTGCCGTGCATTTTTTTACCCATGCCGTTTTGTCCTTTTTTAGCCCTGTAGAAGCGTTGATATTTAAGGTCAAGGAGGGTGTTGAGCTGTCTTGAAGCCTTGAATATTATATGTCCGCCTCTTCCGCCGTCACCGCCGTCAGGACCGCCTTTGGGAACATACTTTTCTCTCCTGAAGCTGACGCATCCGTTGCCGCCGTCACCGGCTTTTACATGGACTTTTACGTAGTCAATAAACTGCACTTTTGCAATAAACACAAAAAGGCGGATTAACCGCCTTTTTTAAAGTTTGGAATATATCGAGTTTTAGCCCTGTGCTGGATATACGCTTACCTGTAGCTTCTGTCTGCCTCTTCTTTCGAATGCTACGATCCCGTCGATTTTTGCAAACAGTGTGTCATCAGAGCCTCTGCCTACGTTAATGCCTGGATGGACTTTCGTGCCCCGCTGTCTGACAAGAATATTGCCTGCCCTTACGATCTGTCCACCAAACTTTTTAACGCCCAGACGTTTGGATTCGCTTTCACGCCCGTTTCTTGAGCTTCCTACACCTTTTTTATGAGCCATATTAGCCCCCTTGTTTTATCTCTTTTATTCTGAGGGTGGTGAAATGCTGTCTGTGCCCTCTGAGTCTCCTGTAACCCTTTCTCGGCTTCTGCTTGAATACCAGCACCTTCTTTTTCTTGCCTGAGTCTACAACCTCTGCGCTTACACTTGCATCGGATACATAGGGGTTACCGAAGACGGTTTCATCGTCCTTTACCAGAGCCAGAACCTTGTCAAGCTTTACTTCTGTGCCTGGCTCGGCATCGAGTTTCTCTACCTCTATTTTGTCTCCTGAAGAAACTTTGTATTGCTTCCCGCCTGTTTCAATTACAGCATACATAATCTTCCAACCTCCAGAATACATTATATAACATAATTTTCCTAAAAAAGTCAAAATGTGGTAGATAAAGTGGCATCTAATTCTCACGCTAAAGATGCCCTTTCGCTTAATAGGCAAAATTGATTGGCTCTATCAAATATGATATTATCCATAGACAAAAACCTTAAGGAGGGTGTTTTGCACAAGGACAGTGTATCAGTGGGTCTCATAGGCTTTGGCACAGTTGGCTCTGGAACAGTCAAGATTCTTCTGGAAAACAGGGATGTTCTCAGGCAGAGACTCGGTTTTGATATAAAGCTCAAGCGCATCGCTGATTTGGATATAGAAAGCGACAGAGGGATTAAACTTCCTGCTGGAATGCTTGTGCAGGATGCAGAACAAGTGCTTAACGACCCTGAAATAGACATTGTAGTAGAGCTTATAGGAGGAATAAATCCTGCGAAGGACTTTATACTCAGGGCAATCAGAAACAAAAAGCATGTGGTCACTGCAAACAAGGCACTGCTTGCGACAGAAGGAAATGAGATATTCTCCGAAGCCCGGAAGCACGGTGTTGAGATAGGGTTTGAAGCCTCTGTTGCCGGCGGGATACCGATTATTAAGGTCATAAGGGAAGGGCTTGTCGCCAACAGGATAATGTCTGTCTACGGAATCATAAACGGTACTTCCAATTATATTCTTACAAAGATGACGGATGAAGGAGGGGAGTTTTCAGACGCGCTGAAAGAAGCCCAGAGACTCGGTTATGCAGAGGCAGACCCCACGTATGACATCGAGGGCATAGACTCTGCTCACAAGCTTGCGATACTTGCCTCTCTGGCTTATGGCATTCCGCTTTCCTTTGACGAGGTTTACAAAGAGGGAATAACCAAGATTGCCTCTATGGACATCGAGTTCGCAAAGGAACTCGGCTATAAGATAAAACTGCTTGCCATTGCAAAGAGCGTGGACAATGAAGTCGAATTAAGAGTGCATCCCACAATGCTGCCTAAAGACCACCTTATTTCAAAAGTAGACGGTGTGTTCAATGCTGTTTATGTGGAGGGCGATGCAGTCGGCGATACGCTTTATTACGGCAGGGGTGCAGGGGATATGCCTACCGGCAGTGCAGTCGTAAGCGATATATCAGACATCGCAAGAAACATACTGGCCAAGGCTAAGATCCCTCTGATAGAAGTAGAAGAAAGCCCTGTAAAGATAAGAAAAATGGAAGATGTCCGCTCCATGTATTACTTCAGGTTCACTGCGCTTGACCGTCCGGGTGTGCTCTCAAAGATTTCAGGCATACTCGGTGAGAACAACATAAGCATAGCATCAGTGATACAGAAAGGCAGAAGGATAGGCGAGGCTGTCCCTGTTGTTATCCTCACGCACATGGCAAGGGAAAAAGATATAAGAAAAGCTCTGGAAGAGATAGACAAGCTTCCTGTCGTAGCCGACAGGACATATTTCATAAGAGTTGAGGGAAAAGAACAATAAGACTAAAATAATAGTTAGGAGGCGCAGTGGAAGATATAACCCCTGATAAGAAGATTAATATAAAAGGGCTTGTCTGTCCGTACACATTTGTCAAAGCAAAGCTTGCCATGGAAGAAATGGATGTCGGCAAGGTGCTTGAGATTATTCTGGATTACGAGGAAGCTGCAAGAAGCATCCCAAAATCCATGGAAGAACACGGACACAAAGTCCTTAAAGTGGAAAAGATAAATGATACAGACTGGGTGCTCCAGATAAGAAAGGAAAAGGACTGATGGAGTTTACAGAGGAACAGATTCAAAGATACTCAAGACATATCATACTGCCTGAGGTTGGCGGAAAAGGACAGAAGAAGCTTCTTAACGCAAAGGTCTTCATTGTAGGAGCCGGAGGGCTTGGATGTCCTGTGGGTTATTACCTTGCTGCTGCCGGCGTGGGCACCATAGGTGTAGTTGACAATGACGACGTGGAGCTCAGCAACCTTCAAAGGCAGATAGCCCACAATATACACAGTCTCGGCAAGCCGAAGGTGGAGTCTGTCAAGAAGACATTCGAGTCCCTTAATCCTGATGTCAATGTAGTGGCGATAAAGCAGAAGATAACAAAGGACAATATTCTGGATATGCTCAAAGACTACGACATCGTGGTCGACGGCAGTGATAATTTCCCCACGAGGTATCTTGTAAACGATGCCTGTGTAATGCTTAAGAAGCCGCTGGTAAGCGGTGCGATACTGCGGTTTGAAGGGCAAGTTACGACGATTCTTCCGCATGAAGGGCACTGCTACAGGTGTCTTTTCGAGGAGCCTCCTCCGCCAGGGCTTGTGCCGTCGTGCCAGGAGGCTGGTGTTCTTGGCGTGTTGCCCGGGGTTATAGGTGCGCTTCAGGCAACAGAGGTTTTAAAACTTATTCTTTCCAAAGGGAAAGTGCTTAAAAACGAGCTTCTTATATACAATGCTCTGAGCGTGACTTTCAGAAAAATAAAAGTGCCTAAAAACCCTGAGTGCCCTGTCTGTGGTGAAAACCCCACGATAACAGAGCTCATAGACTATGATACAGGGTATTGCACAATTGACAGATAACCTGCCGGAACTGCCTTAAACCTGATGACTCATATATTTATCAGCAAAGAACATCTGGATGATATCATAAGCCATTCGAGAGAGGTTTATCCGAAAGAGGCATGCGGCATACTTGCAGGAAAGGGAAACACTGTAGAGCGGGTTTACAGAATGAAAAACATCGACGATTCTACAGTAACCTATTCGTTCGATTCAGGCGAGCAGTTTAAGGTTATGAAAGAGATAGAGAAAGACGGGTTGCGAATGGTTGCCATATATCATTCCCATACAAGTTCTCCTGCCTTTCCCTCACAAACTGATATTTCCCGTGCGTTTTACCCCGGCACTGATTACGAAAACTACCCTGACACTGCTTATGTGATTGTAAGTCTTGCATACGAAGAACCAGAGATAAATGCTTTCTTGATTAAAAAGGGAGCAATTGAGAAGATAAAAATACTTAGTTCCTGAGCATATTTTTACCTGAAAATTTTATTCGCCTCTTTAAATCATCTTAGTTTTAAAGTAAAATATGTAGTTACCTTAGTTTACAGCGCGGTTAATAAAGGGAGGTGAGCCATGGGGTATGTAGAAGGGCTTAAATGCAGGGAATGCGGAAGGGAGTATGCAGTTGAACCTATATATGTCTGCGAGTTCTGCTTCGGTCCTCTTGAGGTTGTATACGACTACAAACGCATAAAGAAGGTTCTCAAAAGGAAGACGATAGAGAAGCGGAAGATGAACCTCTGGAGATACAAGGAGCTTCTGCCTATAGACGGAGAGCCTCAGGTAGGACTCGATTCAGGATATACTCCTCTTCTTAAAGCGGACAATCTTGCCAAGCATCTAGGAGTCAGAGCCCTCTACATAAAGGATGATACAGTAGTGCATCCAACCCTTTCTTTTAAGGACAGGGTGGTTGCTGTTGCTTTGACAAAGGCAAAGGAATTCGGATTTGACACTGTTGCATGTGCGTCAACAGGGAATCTTGCACATTCAGTTGCAGCGCACGGAGCAAAGGCAGGATTCAACAGGTTTATATTCATACCTGCTACCCTTGAGCAAAGCAAGATTACGGCATCCATTGTGTATGAGCCGAATCTTATTGCAGTGGACGGAAGCTATGATGATGTCAACCGTCTCTGTAGCGAGATAGCGAATAAATACAAATGGGCATTTGTGAATATAAATATCAGACCGTTTTATGCAGAAGGCTCCAAGACACAGGGCTTTGAGATAATAGAGCAGCTTGGCTGGACAGCACCTGACAATGTCGTTGTGCCCTGTGCCAGCGGCTCTCTGCTTACAAAGGTGTGGAAGGCGTTCAAGGAGTTCAAGGAGCTGGGGCTGATAAAAGAGCTTCCGACAAAGCTCTTTGCAGCGCAGGCAACTGGTTGTTCTCCGATATCTACTGCAATAAAACAGGGCACTGACGTCATCAGACCTGTAAAGCCGGATACTGTTGCCAAGTCCCTTGCCATAGGCAATCCTGCTGATGGCTATTACGCCACACGTGCAGTGGCAGAAAGCGGCGGTTATGCAGAGGATGTTTCAGATCAGGAAATAATTGATGCCATAAAACTCCTTGCAAAAACAGAGGGTATATTTGCAGAGACTGCCGGCGGGGTTACTCTGGCTTGCACAATGAAACTTATAGAGGCAGGAAAAATCAAAAAGGACGAAACTACAGTTATATGTATAACCGGCAATGGGCTTAAGACTCAGGAAGCCCTTTCAGGGAATACGATTGAGGTTCATCATATAAAACCCAGTCTTGCATCTTTTGAAGATGTGCTTAAAAAGATTGGCTAAGGGAGGTGTAAGATGGCTGTAAAAGTCAGGATTCCAACTCCTCTTCAGAGGTTAACCGGGGGACAAGAACTGGTGGAAGGAAAACCCGGCACTATAATTGAGCTGGTAAATGACCTTGAGAGTAAGTTTCCCGGAATAGGTGAAAGGCTGTCAGAGGGTGGAAAGATAAGAAGGTTCGTTAATATATATGTCAACGAGGAGGACATAAGGTTTCTTAAAGCAGAGCAGACAGAGGTGAAGGACGGAGACGAAGTCTCAATCGTGCCTGCTATTGCAGGAGGGGTTTTTTAAGGATGGTGTTTTCAAAGGCGCAACGAGGAGGATTAGATGAAAAAGCGGGTTAAGTTGACTTTCCCTCAGCATCTCATCAAAGAGCCAGTGATATTCACGATGGCGAAAAAATATGATGTGATGCCGAATATCAGGAGGGCAAGAGTCACTGATACTGTAGGCGAGATGGTGCTTGAACTCGAAGGCGAAGAAGAAAATCTTGAGAAGGGAATAAAGTCCCTTAAAGACAAAGGCGTAGTGGTAGAGCTTATAGAGGGGGATATTGTAGAGTGAGATGGACTGGAAAGGAATAGTTCACCAATACAGGGACTTCTTGCCTGTTACAGAGAAAACACCAATTCTGACATTAAGAGAAGGGAATACACCATTAATTAAAGCAAGAAACCTTACGGTTGACATACTTGCCGGAGTAGAGCTTTATTTCAAATTTGATGGTGCCAACCCCACAGGGTCTTTCAAAGACAGGGGGATGGCTCTTGCTATCTCAAAAGCACTTGAGGCAGGCTCAAAAGCAGTAATATGCGCATCTACTGGCAATACCTCTGCATCTGCAGCAGCTTTTGCAGCAGCGGCAGGCATAAAGAGCATCGTCCTGATACCTGAAGGTAAGATTGCATTCGGCAAACTGGCGCAGGCTCTTGTGCATGGTGCTCACGTGCTTCAGATTGAGGGTAATTTCGATCAGGCTCTTTCCATTGTGAAGTCTATTGTCGAAAAATACCCTATAACCCTTGTAAACTCAATAAACCCATTCAGACTGGAGGGGCAGAAGACAGCAGCCTTTGAGGTCTGTGACCAGCTCGGCAGACCTCCAAAATATCATGCCCTTCCGGTGGGCAATGCAGGCAATATAACTGCATACTGGAGAGGGTATAAGGAATACTATAATGCAGGCAGAATATCCTCACTTCCGGTAATGCTCGGGTTTCAGGCAGCTGGTGCTGCGCCTATAGTGCTCGGCAGACCTGTGGAAAAGCCGGAAACAATAGCTACTGCTATACGGATAGGAAACCCTGCAAGCTGGAAAGGCGCTGTCAACGCAAGGGACGAATCCGGCGGAAGAATTGAGGCTGTCACTGATGAAGAGATACTGTACGCTTACAAGCTTATTGCATCCAGAGAGGGAATATTCTGCGAACCTGCATCTGCTGCCTCTTTAGCAGGAGTAATAAAGCTACACAAGGAAGGGTATTTCAAACCTGACGATACAGTGGTCTGCACACTTACAGGGCATGGACTTAAAGACCCTGATACTGTTTTTAAGGTTACAGAAGAGCCTATGAAAGTAAAGGCAGACCTTAAAGTCGTGGAAGAAGTAATAAAGACAATCCTATGATGGTGGACAGGCGAAATACCGACGGCTTGTAATATGAAATATGCAGTCATAATAGGCGACGGTATGACTGACCGGGGACTGAAGGAACTGGGGGGAAGGACTCCGCTTCAAGCGGCTTTTACTCCGAATATGGACAAGCTTGCCAAAGAGGGCACGCTTGGTGTCGTAAGAACAATCCCTGAAGGGCTTCATCCAGGCTCAGATGTGGCAAACCTGAGTATTTTAGGTTATGACCCTAAAAAATTCTACACAGGCAGGGCACCGCTTGAGGCAGCAAGCATAGGGGTCAAACTCGGAGACAAGGATGTGGCTTTCAGGTGCAACCTGGTTACACTTAGATACGATAGAGAAAAGACAAAAGCGTATATGGAGGACTACAGTGCCGGTCATATATCAACGGCTGAGGCAAGAGTGCTCATCGAGGACTTGAATAAAGAAATCGGCGCTGAAGGAGTGTCGTTTTACCCTGGTGTCAGTTACCGGCATCTTATGGTCTGGACAGATGGAGAGGCCGGCTCTGAGTGCACGCCTCCGCACGACATAATAGGCAAGGAAATTACCGATTATCTGCCTCTTGGCTCTGGAAGTGAATTTCTGCGGGCCCTGATGCGTGACTCTGTGGATATACTCGAAAGCCATGAGATTAACAAGCAAAGGATAAGCAGCGGTAAAAAGCCGGCTAACAGCATATGGCTCTGGGGACAGGGCGGAAAACCACAGCTTCCGCTGTTTAGCGAAAAATACGGAATCAAGGGAGCAATGGTCTCTGCTGTTGACCTTACAAAGGGTCTTGGTATATATATCGGTATGGAGATTCTGAATGTGCCTGGAGTCACGGGTTATCTTGACACTAATTATGTAGGCAAGGCAGAGTATTCTTTGGAGGCGCTTGAAAGGGTTGACCTTGTATACATCCATGTGGAAGCGCCTGATGAGGCTTCACATGCAGGAAATTATAAAGATAAGATAAAAGCCATAGAGGATTTCGATGCCCTTGTAGTCGGGACTGTGCTTAGAGGGATAAGGGCTTTTGAAGACTACAGGGTGCTTGTTATGCCTGACCATCCGACACCAATAGAGGTGAGAACACATACGGATGAACCGGTGCCGTTTGTGATATACGACAGCAGGGAAAAGAAGAATAACAAAGGTGCAGTCTTCAGTGAAGAGATATTAAACGCCGAAGGCGTTGTTAAAATACAACACGGACATGAACTAATGGATTATTTTATAAGAGGTTAGGAGATGCTGATTGTTCAAAAATACGGAGGAACATCTGTAGGAAGCATTGAGCGTATAAGGGCTGTTGCCAGCAGGGTGAAAAAGACTGCTGACAAAGGGCACAGCGTTGTGGTCGTTGTCTCTGCAATGGCAGGAGAGACAGACAAGCTTATTAATCTTGCAAATCAGGTTGCTCAAAACCCTGATGAAAGAGAAATGGATATGCTCCTTTCGTCAGGCGAGAGGGTAAGCGCCGCGCTTATGGCGATGGCTTTAAGGTCACTCGGTGTCAAGGCAATGTCTTTTACAGGGCGGCAGGTAGGTATATTGACGGATACAGCGCACACAAAGGCAAGGATAGAAAAAGTAAGTGCCGAAAGAGTAAAGAAGGCGCTGAGTGAAGGCGTAGTCCCTGTTGTTGCAGGCTTTCAGGGGATTACAGAGACGTCTGATGTTACAACTCTTGGAAGAGGCGGTTCTGACCTTACGGCAGTTGCCATTGCAGCAGCTATTAAGGCGGACATATGCGAGATATATACAGATGTTGACGGTGTTTATACCACAGACCCGAATGTAGTGCCTGAGGCAAGAAAGCTGGACAAAATCTCCTATGATGAGATGCTTGAGCTTGCAAGCCTTGGTGCAAAGGTGCTTCAGAGCCGTTCTGTGGAGTTTGCAAAAAAATACGAGGTTCCGGTTGTTGTCAGGTCGAGTTTCAGCGACAACCCCGGGACATTCGTTGTCAAGGAGGATGAAGAAATGGAAAAAGTCGTGGTCTCTGGTGTTGCATACGACAAAAATCAGGTCAAGATTACCATTATCGGAGTGCCTGACAGACCCGGCATTGCAGCAAGACTGTTTAATTCCATTGCAGAGGCAAACATAGTAGTGGATATGATAGTGCAGAACATAAGCTCTGACGGAAAATCAGCGGATATTTCCTTTACAGTCCCTAAAACAGACGGCAAAAAAGCCATGAAACTGGCTGAAGGCATTGCCAGAGACCTCGGGGCGAAAGGCGTTGACCTCAGAGATGACATTTCTAAGGTCTCGATAATCGGTGTTGGAATGAAGAGCCATTCAGGCGTTGCTGCAAAGATGTTCGAAACCCTTGCAGAGCATAACATAAACATAATGATGATAAGCACATCAGAGATTAAGGTATCGTGCGTGATTGATGTCAAATACACAGAGCTTGCAGTAAGAGTCCTTCACGATGTATTCGGCTTGGGAGGACAGAGCAGGTCACGCCGCACCAAGTCGTCCAAGCAGGGCAAGAAAAAATAAAACCTCATTGCCCGCTGGAAAGAAATTTCTTTCCTGATATATCTATGCCTAAAGCGCCAAGCGGTGCAGTCAGAAGTATGGACAGGACAGCAACCGCCAGTATTACATCACCGGACTTTACCCCTGCACTTAAAGGTATGGCTCCGATTGCAGCCTGCACCGTTGCCTTTGGGATATAAGAAATCACACAGAAGAGTCTTTCCTTCAGGTTTAAATCCGTTCCCATGACTGAGATGTAGGTGCCGATGCTCCTTGCCACAAGACCTATGAATATAACAGCTGCACCTGCCAGCCCTGCATCCCATGCTACATGTATATTGACCTGTGCGCCCACAAGCACAAAAAGAAGTATCTCAGCAAAGACCCATATCTTGCTGAGCTTCCGTGATATCGTATGTGCAATGGATTCTGACTTTTCAAGCAGGACAAAGCCGATGGTCATGACCCCAAGAAGCGCTGAGACCGGCAGAAAAGGCTTGAGTTCTTCTTCAATCCATGTAAGAAGCACTGCCGCACCAAGAACTGTCATGCCCTTTTTTGTGGCTCTTGGCTTGTATCTTATGAAGAGTTTGTAAAGGATAAATCCTGCTACTACACCTATGCCGATTCCAAGAACAATAGACACAGGGATTTCCAAAAGTTTCATGAAGTAATTCGTGTTCGTTCCTGCATACATGCCAAGCAGCATTGAGAAGACGACTATTACGAATACATCATCTACCGAGGAGGCGGCAAGTATCAGGGTGGGTATCCCTTTGTTTGTCCCTCTTTTGTCTTCGATGAATTTTATCATGAAGGGAACGACGACCGCAGGCGAAACAGCAGCGATTATAGAGCCGAGTATTGCGGCTTCAAGATAGCTTATCCCAAGAAGCCCTGGTGCGATTAGTGTAATCACTGCACCTTCAAATATAGCCGGGACGCTGCTCATCAGGAGTGCTGTCTTTCCTATTCTGTTGAGTGTGTCTTTTCTTGTCTCAAGTCCTGCCCTTAAGAGTATGACTATCAGGGCTATCATTCTGAAGTCCGATGATACCGCCATCATGGCAGGGTCCATCATGTTGAATACATACGGGCCGAGGAGTACTCCCACCAGAAGCATGCCTACAAGCCCGGGCAATTTCAGCCTTTTAAAAATGTGGTCTGACAGTAGACCCAGGAGAATAATTATTGCCAGACTAAACGCCAAACTGCTTCCTCCTGTGGAATAAAAATCAAAAACCCCTACCAGAGCTTTTCTCCGGTAGGGGTCATCATCCCTAAGATGGATTAAGAATCCAAAGGGCGGTTAAAGGCGAACCCCATCGCCTTAGAAAAATAATATAGCATAAGACTTTGAGTGCGGTAAAGACTTTTAATATTGAGGTTTTAAGACAAGCATTCCAAGAGGCGGCAGGGTGAGGCTTAGCGAATATGGCCAGTGAGAAAAAGGAATCTCCTCTGCTGTTACCCAGCCTGCATTGCCTACATTACTTCCCCAGTAGATTTCCGAATCGCTGTTCATAATCTCCTTGTATGTGGTGTTTTTCGGCACGCCGATTCTGTAGTTGTATCTCGGCACAGGTGTGAAATTGAAGACAAAGACAAGGAAGTCCTCAGGGTTTTCTGCCTTTCTTATGAATGAAATAACACTTGAGTCACTGTCGCTGAAGTCTATCCATTCAAACCCTGCGGGTTCGAAGTCCACTTCAAAAAGGGCAGGCTCTGATGTATAGAGTTTGTTGAGGTCTTGCACGTATTTCTGGAGTTTTTCATGGGGTTCGTATTGAAGCAAGTGCCAGTCGAGACTTGAATCAAAGTTCCATTCCCACCACTGTCCGAATTCTCCGCCCATAAAGAGCATTTTCTTCCCTGGATGTCCATACATATAGCCGTAAAGGAGTCTCAAATTGGCAAATTTCTGCCACAGGTCTCCTGGCATCTTATCAAGGAGAGAGCGTTTTCCGTGGACAACCTCGTCGTGAGAAAGCACGAGGATGAAGTTTTCGTTAAATGCGTAAATAAGGCTGAATGTAAGGTTGTTCTGATGGTATTTTCTGTGAATCGGGTCTTTGGAGAAGTACAAGAGGGTGTCATGCATCCAGCCCATATTCCACTTGAGGCTGAAACCGAGACCTCCGACGTATGTCGGTCTTGAGACCATAGGCCATGCAGTGGACTCTTCAGCAATGGTGAGCACTCCTGGATGATACTGGTGGCAGAGCTCATTAAGCCGTTTGAGAAATGCTATGGCTTCGAGGTTTTCGTTTCCGCCATAGATATTTGGTATCCATTCGCCTGGTGCTCTTGAATAGTCAAGGTAAAGCATGGAGGCTACAGCGTCTACCCTTAGACCGTCAATATGGTATTTTTCAAGCCAGAACAGTGCGCTTGTCAGCAGGAAGTTTGCAACCTCGTTTCTTCCATAGTTGAAGATATGAGTTCCCCAGTCCCTGTGCTCACGCTTCAGGGGATGTTCGTGTTCATAGAGAAAGGTGCCGTCAAAGAAGCAGAGACCATGAGCGTCTTTTGGAAAGTGCGCAGGAGTCCAGTCTACAATAACGCCTATGCCGTTTTTGTGGCAGTGGTCAACGAAATACATGAAGTCCTCTGGTGTGCCGAAACGGCTTGTTACTGCGAAATAACCAAGCGTCTGGTAACCCCATGAGGCATCAAGCGGGTGCTCCATTATGGGAAGAAGTTCTATGTGGGTGTAGCCCATCTTTTTTACATAGTCAACAAGTTTATGGGCAAGCTCCCTGTAAGAGAGAAAACTGTTGTCTTTGTTTCTCATCCATGAGCCGAGATGAACTTCATAGATGGCAACAGGGGACTTAAGCCAGTTTTTCTTTTTCCGGTTTTCCATCCAGTCTTTGTCTCCCCACTGGTATTTGTTTATATCCCAGACTATCGAGGCGGTTTTGGGTCTCATCTCTGCATAGAAGCCATAAGGGTCAGACTTTATAAAAACGTCTTTTTCTGATTTTATCTCGAACTTGTAGAGTTCTCCTTCTCCAATGTCAGGGATGAACAACTCCCATATGCCGCTTCCGCCACGAATGCGCATTGGATGTCGTCTTCCGTCCCAACCATTAAAGTTTCCTATTACACTTACGCCTTTTGCATTAGGTGCCCAGACGGCAAAGTGAACGCCTTTCACTCCGTTAACCTCCATCACGTGGGCTCCGAGTTTTTCGTATTTTTTATAATGCGTTCCTTCACCCATTAGATGCAGGTCGAAGTCCGTAAGCACTGGCGGAAAGCTGTAAGGGTCATGAAATATGCGGATGTTGCCTGAATAGTCTTTGACCTTAAGCTGGTAGGGGAATGCCTCTGTCTCTTTTTTGAACAGTGCTTTAAAGAACCCCTCGGTTTTTAATTTTTGCATTTTGATGGTTTTTTCGCCCTTGATAACCCATGCCTCTTCAGCCTCAGGAAGGAATGCCCTGATTACGATTCCGCCTTCTGTTTTGTGTAAGCCCAGGAATTCGAATGGGTTATGGTGTCGTGCCATGAGTATACGGTTCATATGTTCTTTTGAAAAAGTCATAAAGTGAGCTTACTAAATAGACAAAGATGTGTCAATGTATGTTACATTATGACAGAAAGAATCTATATTTAAAAGGAGATTTATTATGGATATAAAAATTACTTTTCCCGGGGGTAAGAAAGTTAATGCTGAGATGAACGGGATGGTGATACCGACAGACCAGCCGGTAAGATTTGGAGGCGAGGGGTCTGCACCTGCTCCTTTTGCGCTTTTCCTTGCCTCTATAGGCACGTGTGCAGGATTTTATATACTCAGTTTCTGTCAGGAGCGGAAAATACCGACTGATGGCATTTCTCTAATCCAGCGCCTTGAATACACTACTTCCGAGGACGGTAAAAGCAGCCGTCTGAGCAAGATTCTGCTTGATATTATTGTTCCACCTGATTTCCCGGAGAAATATCATAATGNACTTGTCAAGGTAGCTGACCAGTGCGCTGTAAAAAAGACTATCATGAATCCACCGGAATTCGAGATCAGGACGGTTGTGCAGAAATAATCTCAGGCAGCGTTCTGCTCGATAAATTCCATTATAGACCTTGCGTCCGGTTCTGAGATTTCTTCAAAGAACACAGCCATGCCCGGAAGGGCTATTATCTTTTTGTCCTGTGAGGCAGGATGCGAGATTATGCCCCGGTTGAGGTCATATCCAATGCTGTAAAGCACTTTGCCTACGGCTTCTATTTTGTTTTTTCCCTGAGGCAGTGAAAAAGAAAGCTTAAGGCGTGAACCTTTTGGAGGAGGATTCAGGGTCGTAATAAACGCACCTTTGGCACTGAGAGTCTGGATTATGCTTTTGTAGTGCTTTTCCTGAAATACATATTCTACATCTATGTTGACTGTTATTCTTGGAGAACTTCTTATAGGCAGACCTTTGGTGCCTGCCTTTCTGTAGACGATGTTGTTTACCCTTGAGAGGATTTCCTCAGGGCTCATCTTGCTGTCCACTATCAGAAAGCCTGTCGTAGAAAGCAGGAGTTTAAAGAAGGATTCCTCGTCCTTGCCTGAGGTGAAGGCATCATCGACTATTATCACATCGTAATCAGAGAGTTTTTTTGCATCTGTGAGGTCGCCCTCAAACAGCGTAACATCAAAGTCGCTTTCTTTCAGCAGTTCAAACAATGTGGTCTTGAGGAATTTTGTTGAGCCTATAAGTACTATCTTTGCAATTGACATTTTAGTTTCCCTGTTCGCTCAGGGATTCTTTCAGTTTTCCAGCCATTATGCCGGCTATTATTGCCCTGTGCTGCCATCTGACCCTTTCAAGCACGGTTTTCTGGAGGTCGGCACTGGGTTCCAGTTCCTTATAGTCAGTGGCCTTTGAAAACAATATGCGTCCTCCGGAAAAGACAAGGGTAAGTATCTGGGCTTTTTCGACTCCGAGGTCTTCTGTCTGGACGTGTAAGGTTTTTCCTTCATAGACAACGACATCGGTAAGACCCATCTGTATTTTTGAAGCGCTTCCTGGTTTGTCTGGCGTGTAGTCTTCCTCAACCGTGACCTCGGGTTCCTCTGCGGTATCTTCTGCGTCTTTGGTTTCTTCCTGAGACACAGAGCCTGTTTCACTAACAGTTCTTTTGACAATCTTTGTTATGGAGCTTGAAATGGTGGAACTGCTTGACAGTATCAGGGGAGTCATTTTTCTTATGGATTTTTCGACCTCTATGTTATACCCTATGGTTCCCATGGGTGACAGTTTTACTCTGAGAAATTGATGCGCAACCCCTGCCATTGCTTTGGAGACTTTTTCGCCTTCTGCCTCTGTTGCCATATTTACGATGAGTTTATAGCGGTTTTCCTGAAGTGCCTTGATGATTCTTTCTGATGCCTCTTTGTCAATATCTTTTATCCTCTCTATTAGTTCGGACATATTCTTGACTTTACTGTCTTCGTCTTCAAGCATGGAGGTGACTTCTTCCTTAATAAAAGGGGTGTCCGAAAACATCTTTATCAGCCTTCTGTTGACAGCCATCTTGAGGAATCCGTATGCATTCTGTATGGAGGTAGGGGCAGGGCTTGTTACGATGATGCCTACATCAGCCATGTTGAAGAAGTCTAAGTTGTTAAGGCTTGCTCCTGCGCCGATGTCGATTATCACATAGTCAGCCTCAAGGCTGGAGATTCCCCTGATTAGTTTCTGCTTCTGCGCATATCTGGGGTTTGCAAGCTCCAGAAAGTCTGCTGCTCCGCATATAAGCTGGAGGTTGTGTATGGAGGTCGGGATAAGGATTTCATGGAATTTTTTAACCTTCTTTTTCAGAAAGTCTCCAAGGGTATATTCAGGGTATCTGATACCGAACAGGGTGTGTATGTTTGCACCGCCGAGGTCTGCATCTACAAGGATTGTCCTGTATCCGCTTAGAGCCAGACCGCAGGCAAGGTTCGATGCAATGAAGCTTTTCCCTACACCACCTTTGCCTCCGCCTACAGCCCATGTCTTTTCTTTAATCAGTCTCATGTCCATTATATATTTAGGTTATTGCTTTTATTTGTCAATACAGGGCGTTTTTTGAATAGTATTGGTAGATGGAGATTCTGTCCCCATTTTATTGAATTTTGTTCTTGACACGGGGTTTCTTTTTGATATATAAAAAAATCATGAGAGTTCTTAAGGATATGTCGGAGTTTTACTGCCCCAATAAAGAATGCAGTGATTACAGAAAAAGGGGACTTGGCAACATAGTAGTATATGATACATACGGAAGGGGCAGGAGGCGGCTTTTAAGGTGCAAAACGTGTAACCTGAAGTTTTCTGAAAGAAGGATTACATTCTCTTTTGGTCTCCACACCGACGAAAGCAAGATAAGGGAAGTTATGCGCTGTCTTTTAGCAGGGAAAAGCCTGAGGGCAACAGCAAGCTCCGCAGGGATAGATAAAGACACGGTCCACAGGATATGGAAGAAATTCGTTTCTTACTGTGAAGAATCAATGGACACTCTGATTAAGGAGTTTAATGTCGAGCTGGAGGACATCATTACCCTGCTTTATATGAGGAGCAGGAGAGCCGTAAGGTAAACAGTATACAATTACAGGGTGTATTGTTTTTATAGCGTTATCTCAGAAAAGAGGCAAAGGTGATAGGGGCAAAGCTCGGGCATTTCCTTGATAGACCGCTTTATCCTCTGGCAAAAAGAATTAATGTAAGTCCAAACACCCTCACAATTTCAGGATTTATAATAACCACACTGGCAGCAATCGTCATTGCAAAGAATCTCAGACTGGGTGGTATCCTTATACTGATTGGTGGTCTTCTTGATATGTTTGACGGCATAGTAGCAAGGACGAACGGGAAGGTTACAGAGTTTGGAGCGTTTCTTGATTCCGTGCTTGACAGGTTCTCGGATGCATTTGTTTTCTTAGGGCTTGCATGGTATCTGGAGGCTAACAATGAGCATATAGGTGTCTTTCTTGCCCTTGGAACAATGCTGGGTGCATTTCTCATAAGCTACATAAGGGCAAGGGCAGAAGGGCTTGGAAAAGAATGTAAAACCGGTCTAATGGAAAGACCTGAAAGAATCGTGGTTTTGACCCTGGGTGCAATAAGCGGATGGATAATGCCTACCCTTTGGCTCATGTTCTTCCTTACTTACCTGACTGTCTTTCAGAGAATCTACCATGTCTGGAAGTCTATGAAACAAGGGTGAATAACCCTTGTAACTGCCTCTGCTTAGCAAAAGAGCATTTTTCAGCCTATGTTTTTAAACCTGAGATTTGGATTTATTCTTGACGGTTCGGCAGGGGGTGTTGTATTATTATAAAATTTGTTTCAAGATTAAATAGCATGTTGCTATATGAAACGAAACTTGAAAAGTAAGGGAGGAAAGCGGCTGGTGAATGTACGGAAGTTTTTAATGATTTCGGTTGTTATTATTTCTTTATTAGTTTTGGCGGGTTCTCTGGTGTATGCATCTGCCGGTTCAGAAGTGGCTTCTGAGGCGGCATCTTCAGGTACTCAAAAGGCATGGTGGTTCTGGCCTCTTGTTTTATTTATACTGTCGTTTGTATTAGGTGTGTTTGCGGTGCTTGCAGGTGTTGGCGGTGGAGTTCTTTATGTGCCTATTGTAAGCGGGTTCTTGCCTTTTCACCTTGATTTCGTAAGAGGGGCAGGGTTGATAGTTGCCCTTACAGGCGCACTGGCTGCAGGACCAGGGCTTCTTAGAAAAGGGATGGCTGACCTTCGGCTGGCAATACCAGTAGCATTGATTGCCTCAACCTGTGCAATAGTCGGAGCAATGTTAGGTCTTGCACTTCCTACAAATGTAGTTCAGACACTTTTGGGTGCTACCATACTTTTTATAGTTTTCATAATGATTAAGGCGAAAAAATCTGAATTTCCTGATGTTCCCAAACCTGATGCTCTGTCTCAGGCGTTAAGGATAATGGGCGTGTATTACGAGCCTACTTTAGGAAGAGATGTTAACTGGCAGATTCACAGGACGCCACTTGGACTTACATTGTTTGTTGTCATAGGTGTAATGGCAGGCATGTTTGGTCTTGGAGCTGGATGGGCAAATGTGCCGGTGCTTAACCTGGTAATGGGAGCACCTATAAAGATTTCAGTTGCAACCAGTAAGTTCCTGCTTTCGATAACAGACACATCCGCTGCATGGGTGTATCTTAATAAAGGTGCAGTGCTTCCTTTGATGGTTGTTCCCTCGGTTGTTGGAATCATGCTCGGCTCGTTCGTTGGTGTGAGGGTTCTTGCAGTGACAAAGCCTGCGATAATCAGGATCATGGTTATAATAGTGCTTGGCATTGCAGGCATAAAGGCACTATTGAAAGGGCTTGGAATAGGCTAATTATAAAATGTCTTAAGGAGGGAGAATAATGGCTCCGAAAGCAACAGAAGAACAAGTTCTTTATGGAAATATTCTTAATAAAGGCATGCTGATAGGCTTAGCAGGTCTTATTATTACGTTTGTAATCTATGCTCTTGGCATTTTAACGCCTAAGATACCGCTGGGAGAGGTTCAGAACTACTGGGTAATGCCGGTGAATGAGTATCTGCACAAAAGTGGTATACATGCAGGATGGGCATGGATTGGAAATCTGAAGTATGGCGACATGCTTAACTTTATCCCCATAGCGTTTCTTTCAGCACTGACTATTATATGTTATATAGCTATTATCCCAGGGCTTCTGCGTAAGAAAGATATGGCTTATGCAGTGCTTGCTATCGTGGAAGTGATTGTTCTGTGTGTTGCCGCCTCAGGAGTTTTAGGCACAGGCGGACATTAATGCGCAGGTAAGCCTGTAATCATCATTAGACATATGGGGCTTGGGGGGAGGATTCAGTTTTCCTCAAGCCCATATTTTTTGAGTTTTCTCCAGAGTGATACCCTGTCTATGCCGAGAGCCTGTGCGGCAAGAGTTTTGTTGCCTCCGACCTCTTTTAAGACCCATCTTATATAAGCTGTCTCCTGCTCTTCGAGTGTGGGAATTCTGCCTTCTTTTCTTCTAAAGGTCTTTATACTCAACTCCTTGAGGTCTTCAGGCAAGTGGGCTGTTTGTATGGTATTGCCGTTTGACAGGGCTACGCCTCTTTCTATGATGTTTTCAAGCTCTCTTACATTGCCCGGAAAATCATAGTTCATCAGGGTCTCCATGACATCAGGTGATATCTCGGTTACATTTTTTTGCATAAGGGTTGCATATTTTTTCAGGAAGTACTGACTCAAGAGCGGGATATCCTCTTTTCGTTCAGACAGTGGCGGCAGGTGGAGCGTCACTACATTGAGCCTGAAGTATAAGTCCTGCCTGAACTGCCCTGCCTTTATGGCGTGCTGAAGGTCTCTGTTTGTCGCTGCTATGATTCGGACATTTACTTTTATAGGCTCTGTGCCACCGACTCTTAATACCTCTTTTTCCTGTATGACCCTAAGCAGTTTGACCTGCATGGTAGGAGGCATTTCGGTTATCTCATCTAGGAACAGAGTTCCGCCGGATGCCGTTTCTATCAGTCCTTTTTTTAGTGTTGTTGCACCTGTGAATGCGCCTTTTTCATGTCCGAACAGTTCATTGGAAAGCAATTCCTCTGTAAATGCCCCGCAATTTATGGCAAAGAAGGGCCCTTCTGCCCTGTGGCTCATGAAATGTATATATCTTGCAAAAAGCTCTTTACCTGTGCCGCTCTCACCTGTTATGAGTATGTTGCAGTCAGTCGGCGCAATCTGTCTTGACGTCTCAAGCAGTCCCTGCATTACCGGGTTCTGGGTTATAATTTTTACCTTTCCCTTAAATCTTTCTATCTGTTCCCTCAGTTGGGTGTTTTCCTTTTTAAGTCTGACTTTCTCTATAGCTTCTCTGACAACCTTTCTTACCACATCGAGCTTAAATGGTTTTGCTATGTAGTCATAAGCGCCTTTCTTCATCGTTTCAACAGCGGATGGTATCGTCGCATAGGCTGTAATCATTATTACCTCTGTATCCGGATAGAGGGTTTTACATTTTTCCAGTACCTCCACTCCGTCGACTTTCTCCATCCTTAAATCTGTGAGCACGACGTCGAATTCCTGCGTTTCAAGGATTTTCAAGGCGTTCGGTCCACTCAGTGTCCCTGTCACCTCGTAACCTTCCTTCTTCATAACATGCTCAAGATTTTTAAGTGCTGTTTTTTCGTCTTCTACTATCAGGATTTTTCCCTTGTATACCATTTTTAAGACTCCTTTAAAGGTAGTTTAATCAAAAAAGTGGTTCCACGCCCTGGCTGGCTGTCCACGGTTATGGAGCCGCCATGTTCTTCAACTATGTTATGCACTATAAACAGTCCCAATCCGTAGCCCTTCTTGTGCTTCTTGCTGGAGAAGAAGGGGTCGAATATCTGGTCAATTACCTCTGTTTCTATGCCTACACCCGTGTCCGTTACTCTGAGTTCAACCATGTTGTCCTTAATCTTTCTTGCGGTAATGGAAATCTCTCCTTCGTGCGGGATTGCTTCGATACTGTTTTTTATAAGATTTAATAACATCTGCTGGATTTTTTGTTTGTCTGCAAACAGTGTAAGGTCTTCGGGAATGTCGAGAGTTATGCTGACTTTTGTTGGCACTTCTCCCTTGATAAATCGTATAGTCTCGTTGACAGCCTTTTTGAGGAAGAAGGGGCTTTTTTCACCTGTTTTTGAAAATTCCAGCAGTGACCGCACTACATCCCTTGCCCTGTCTGTGTCTTTTTCTATCTGAGACAGAAGTTCCTTCTTGTATTCCAGATCCGCGGTCTCTATTTCCTCCTTAAGTATCTCGCAGGAGGTGGAGATGTTGGAGAGGGGATTGTTAAGCTCATGTGCCACACCAAAAAGCAGTGTGCCAAGGGATGCCAGTTTCTCTGACTGCACGAGATGTCTTTGTCTTGCATCCAGTTCGAGAATCATGCGGTTGAATGCATTATTGAGTGATACGAATTCTCTGTCCCGGTATTTTATAGGCATGAGTGAGAATTCTCCGTCAGCGATTCTCTTCATGTGCTTTTCAAGCATCCAAAGGGGTTTAGCAAACATCCTGTAATATATGGCACCGACTACAAAGCCTGTAAATACAAGAAATGCCACTGATATTAAAAGGGTTTTCTTTGCAGACCGGAGGGTTGTCTGCATGACTCTCCTTTCAGTCTTGGATATGCTCTCTGCAATTGTTACGATTGTTTTGCCTTTTTTCCGCACTGCCTCTTCCCATTTCCATTTGGCTATCTCTCCCTGAGGAATGCGGTCAGCTTCAAGCAGTTGTTTGTAGTCTTTTATATTGTCTCGTAGGTTATGAATAACCTCTGGTGTGGCAAATAGTCCGAATTCTTTACTGTTTTTTTCTAAAAGGTTTTCCGCCTTGTTTACATAAAATAAAAGCTCCTCATAGTCTTCATCTTGCTCATAAAGAAAGTAATTTTTCTCAAAACGCCTTATCTCCAGTGTCGTATCGAACAAATCAGAGACCATTTCCCCTGAAACAACCATATCCTCAACAGTATTAAGGCTCTTCCAGTTTGCCGCGACAACACCGAACATCAAGATGAGCCCAATGAAATACCCTAAGAATATTTTTTGCCTGAGGCTTCTCGGATACAAGTCCATACATTATGTTAATTCATTTTTATTGCAAATTGCAATAGTAGCCTTCAGAGATGAAACAGTTGATTTAAGGCTTTACATAAAGGATTTGGGGGGAGAATTCACTTTTTGTTGCATAATGAAACAATTTCTTTGAAGGCGGATTTCTCCCGGTGGTGATTATTTTCAATGATATCAAGGGGTTATGTAAATGATGTTTTCTGGCATGGATGTTGTTTTATAAGAATATGAAGTTCAACATGAGGAGGGAAACATGGGATTGATGAAAAAGCTTGAGGACATTTTTTCAGCAGTTGCCTTTGCAGAGGCAGGCGAGTTCGACACGGCAAGGCAGATACTTAAAGAGGCAGGGCATTCCGATGCAGCGACTGAAGAAAAGGATATCCGTGTGCAGAGGGATGACACCGAGTCGACAGTTGCGGTAACAGGGAAGTAAGGGCGTTATTTTACCGTGAAAAAGTTCAGCAAGAAGTTTGAAGACATAATGTCTGCGGCTGCCTTTGCAGAGGCAGGCGAATTTGACACAGCAAGGCAGATGCTGAAGAAGCAGAAAGTGCTTCTTGTGCTGACAGGAGCTGATTCTGACAAGAAGGCATTTAAGTATGCATTGAATATCTCCAAGAGGATAGAGACCGGGCTTGAAATCCTGTATGTATCCACCAAGGATGTGGAAGGTTTGCCAAAGGAGTTCGAGGAGAAGCTGACAAAAGAGGCGATAGAGTTCAATGTGGTTAAAAGGAGCGGCTGTATAAAAGAGGAGATTATCGATTATATCGGAAAGAGAAGGGACATACAGTTCGTGGTGGTTGAATCCTCGAGCACGCTCGATATAGATTGCGGACAGGAGGACAGGAAACTATCCGGTGTGTGGAAAAGGCTTAGATGTCCATTGGTTTTGGTTTCTGAGCTGGAGAGCGCATAAGATTAAAAAAACTTAAAGATAAAGGAGGAAGAAGATGGCACAAACTGGCAAAAGCCAAAAGAAGAAGCCGTACTTGCAGGCCATTGTTTTCGGTGTACTCTCAATTACGTCCTATGTGATTCTGTTTGCGCATCAAAGTTACATCACCGAACACTATACACGGGGAGGGATATATGCAGCCCTGCCTGTAGGGACTGCATTGTACTTTTCGTTCCTGCACGGTGCTTTCGCAAGCAGTGTCTTGAGCGTACTGGGCATAGAGGCGAAAAAGCATTGAAGGAGGACAAAAATCAATGGGAGGAAATAGACAGAAGATGAAAAAGATTATTGCTGTAATATTGATGGTATTTCTGACTCTATCACTGGCTTCTACAGCCTTTGCGGGAGGGGGAGGACCTCCAAAGGGCATCAAGAAAGGAGTATTCATTGAGGTAGATCCTGTGACGCGCACAGCGGTCTTCAAACCGTCCGACTCCGAAGAGCCCATGACCCTCAAGCTCGGCGAGTCTGTTGAACCCGAGGATATAGATTTGAACAAAAAGGTGCTGGTGAGTCTCGGCAAACATGATGGAGAAGAATTCATCAAGAGTGTCTCGGTCATGTTCATGGACCTGACCCTTGAGAAATTAATTGCCCTGCTCGTTGTAGGACTCATTGGCGGGCTTCTGAGCGGCTTCATAGGCTCAGGCGGCGCATTTGTGCTTACTCCGAGCATGATGTCTCTGGGAGCACCCGGAGCCGTAGCTGTGGCAAGCAACATGTGCCACAAGTTCCCGAAGGCAATGGTTGGTGCTTATAAGAGATTTAAGTACGGACAGGCTGACATTAAACTGGGTCTGGTTATGGCAATATCAGCCATAGCAGGCGTCCAGATAGGTATAAAGATTCAGAAGTTTATCCTTAACAAGTGGGGCAATGCGGGCTCAAACCTCTATGTGAGCGTTGCCTTTGTGGTGATACTGGTGATTGTGGGTACCTATGTCTTTTATGATGCATGGAAACTCGCAAGGGGCGGCGCAGAGGTAAAGGTCTCCAAGCTTGCGCTTGCCATGCAGAAGATAAAGATTCCCCCTATGCTGCACTTCAAGAGGGCGGGTGTTACGCTCTCGGCATGGGTGACCATTCCTGTAGGTTTAGCCACAGGAATGCTGGCAGCGACCATAGCAGTGGGCGGCTTCATAGGCGTGCCCGGCATGATTTATGTGGTAGGTGCCTCAGCTATTGTAGCAAGTGCTACCGAGCTGGTCATAGCCTTTATTATGGGCCTGTGGGGTTCAATCCAGTGGGGACTCAGCGGACTCATAGACATCAGGCTCACGCTCCTGATACTGGCGGCTTCCCTCTTCGGGGTTCAGCTCGGTGCTCTCGGTACTACCTATGTGAAGGACTATGTGATTAAAGTGGTCATGGGTGCCGTTATGCTGATAGTAGCCGTAAGCAGGGGTGCCAAGGTGCCCATATATCTGTCAGAACTCGGATTTACATCCCTTGACCCAAAGACCGCCTCTGTGCTTAACGAAATCAGCTTCTGGGCACTCGTTACAGCACTTGCCACCGCAGGCGTTATAATAACGGGCGCTATGATAAAAGGCATGAGAAAAGCGAAGGCAGAAGAAAGAGAAGCGGCAGCGAAAGAAGCAGCAAGCCACTGAAAAGTCTGAAAAATATTGTTGCATTCTCAAAGAGAGCGCCTATAATTTAGGTAGGTAGGGAAAAATTTGGTAGGAAGAACGAAACCGACGGAGGCGGCAGATTATGGGAAACTATAGAAAAATACTCGTTGCATTTGATGGCTCGGAATCCAGCAGGAATGCCTTGAGACAGGCGATAAAGCTTGCTCAGGTAGAAAAAAGCTGGATAAAGGTATTGGCTGTTGTGCCTTCTTATGAGGGGGAACTTGACCTTACTGGTGTAAAGAATATCAGGGAGGTTTTGAAAGGACCGGCTGCAAAGCTTCTGTCCGAGGCTGAGGAGATAGCAAAGGCAGAGGGGGCTACGATAATAACAGGCGTTGAGCAGGGTAAGGCTTACGAAAGAATTGTTGATGTGGCGGATGCTGAAAACTGCGACCTCATCGTCATGGGTAGAAGAGGCTTGCATCGCCTCGAAAGAATGCTTATGGGTAGTGTAACTGCGAGGGTTATCGGGCATGCAAGTCGTGATGTGCTCGTGGTTCCAAGGGATGCCTCCATCGGTTGGAAAAACATCCTTCTTGCTACTGATGGCTCTAAATATAGTGAGACTGCTCTGGAACATGCAGTAAATTTTGCAACAGCGTATGGCGGGGAATTGACTGCAATTTCCGTTGTGGATGTAAATGATGAGTTTTACGCACAGGCCCCGCAGCTTGTTGATCAGATGGTTGAAAAATCAAAGACAGTCCTTGAAGAGGCAGCAAACAAAGCCAAAGCCGCAGGTGTAAAAGCAGAGACATTCATTAAAGAAGGAGATGTGCACATAAAGATAGTGGAGCTTGCGGAGGAGAAAAAAGTGGATATTATCTTCATGGGCAGTCATGGAAGAACCGGTCTGAAGAGACTCCTTATGGGAAGCGTTACCGAAAAGGTTATAGGGCTTTCACATTGCCCTGTCCTTGTGGTGAAGTCTTAAATTAATTAAAGAATACCTTTAAAAGGTGCACCCTTTAAAAGGGTGCACCTTTTTTTATGCTATAATTTTAAGGCCCTGGTTATGAAAATCAAGTGCCCGATATGCAAGAGCACGACTACGTGGGAAGAAAACCCTTTTAGACCCTTTTGCTCGGAAAAGTGTAAACTTATAGACCTTGGAAAATGGGCATCAGAGGAATACAGAATAGAAGGAGAGGAGGCTGAAGAAAAAGACAAAGAAGATGGAGAGACGGTCAAAAATCAATGAACTGAAAAAAGAGGTCTTTTTCAGGCTCCTGGATATTGCAGGTCGGGTGTTCATTCTGGTTAAATATTCCGATGCCGTAAGGATAGGGCGGAGAGGCTTTCTCCCTGAGGAAAAGGAAAATGGCATTGTGCTTGTCTTTAATCAAAAGATGAATTTTACATGGGATGAGTCCGGAATCCATGCCACACTTCTTTTTGGAACTACGCCGGAGAAGTGCTTTATTCCTCCGGAAAACATTGTTGCTGTTTATTCCCCTGAACTTGAGGCACAGTTTGTAGTCTCTCCAGAAGCAGAGGGTGAAGACAGAGAAGAAAAAGAAGAAAGCAAAGTCGAGGATAATGTAATAAGGGTAGATTTTAGAAAAGGCAGGCAGCAAGGGTAATGGAGACTATCAGGATAACAGCAGGCGACGTTGAATTAAAGGCAGAGCTTTTTGATACTGAGACTGCAAAGGCAATAGCTGATGCCCTGCCTATAGAGACAGGCTTTAATACATGGGGCGATGAATTTTATTTTGAGATACCTGTTAAGATGCCCCTTGATGAGACGGCAACCACAAAAGTGAAAGTCGGCGACATCGGCTACTGGCCTCCGGGTAATGCCCTTGCGATATTTTTTGGTCCTACTCCGATGAGCACAGGAGACGAGCCAGTGCCAGCAAGCGAAGTAAACATAGTAGGCAGGATTGTCGGAGATGCCACTGTCCTTAAAAAAGCAAAAACAGCAAGGACTATAAAGATTCAAAAGGTTTAAACAGGGAGGTTTTTAAATGGTAAAGATAGCAGTCGCAGGTGCAGCAGGCAGAATGGGAAGCCGTATTACAGCACTGTCAAAAGAATACGAAGGACTTAAGCTCACAGGGGCTTTTGAAAAAAAAGGACATAAAGACATAGGGAAAGATATCGGAGAACTCGTGGGCATAGGCACAACCGGTATCAAGCTTGCCGACGGCATCGAGCAGGTAATTGATGAAGCTGATGTTGTGATTGACTTTACCCATGCAGATGCCACCCTTGAAAACATTAAGGCAGTATCCCAAAAAGGAAAGGCGATAGTTATCGGCACAACAGGGCTTTCAAAGGATAGTATAGCTGAGATAAAGTCTTATGCTGAGAAAATCCCCTGTGTTCTTGCATCCAACATGAGCCTTGGCGTAAACCTCCTTCTGAAAGTTTTAAAAGATGTGGCAAGAGTGCTGGGTGACGAATATGACATAGAGATAGTGGAGGCGCATCACAGACTTAAAAAAGACGCTCCGTCAGGCACAGCCTTGAGGATGGCTGAGGTGATTGCAGAGGCTTTGGAAAGAAACCTCGATGAGGTCGCTGTCTATGCAAGAAAAGGAATGATAGGCGAGAGGACTAAAAAAGAAATCGGCATACAGACAATACGTGCAGGTGATATCGTAGGCGAGCACACTGTGATTTTCGGTGGTCTTGGTGAAAGAATTGAGATAACCCACAAGGCATCAAGCAGGGATACATTTGCAAGGGGTGCTTTGAAAGCAGCTCTCTGGCTTCATGGAAAGCCAGCCGGACTCTATGATATGCAGGATGTGTTAGGATTGTCTTAGACGCTCTTGGATAAACCGCTCCTCGTCTTCTCTGGCTGGCAGTCTGCCTCTTAATTTCTCCGAAAGAAGCTCTTTAAGGAGTTTTGAGTATATAGGACCAGGCTCTATGCCCATCTTCTTGAGGTCTTTTCCTCTAAGTATCGGTTTTACTTTTCTTAATTCAAGCAAGTATCTGGATATCTCCTTTTTCTTTTCCGGCTCATCTGTAAATGCCATAGCAAACAGAACCGTCTCAAGCTCAAGTGGAGACAGTACATTATAAATGTCTGCCGGATCCTTAAGCGGCAGAAGCCTTACGGCATTTACCGCCTTGTGTATGCCCTCTATGACGGTCTTTTTTATCTTTGGAGGCACAGAAAGCCTATCGAGTGCTGCTTTCTTGTCTTCATCCTTAAGCCCTGAGACCATAGCCATGAGATACATGATTGTCTTACTGGGTTTTTCCTCTATGAATGACAGATTAAACCACAGCAGTGTATCGTGAATGGACACCAGCAGCGAATAAAGCTCATCATCCAGTACGAGTTTTGGATGTATTACACTGAGGAGATTGTAATGTGCGAGTCTTTTCATAACCCTGACCGGTTCTGTCTCGTTAAAAATCAGCAGGAGTTCCTCATAAAGTCTTGAGCCTGAGAGTTTTTCAAAGAGGTTCATCTTCAGGGTGGATTTTATGAGGTTTTCAGTATGCTTTGAGAGTTTAAAGCCGAATCTTTCGGCGAATCTGACTGCTCTGAACGCCCTTGTCGGGTCTTCGACAAAACTCAGGTTATGGAGCACCCTTATGGTTTTGTCCTTAAGGTCGCGCTGTCCCCCAAAGAAGTCAACAAGCTGGCCGAATTCCTTGGGGTTGAGCCTTATGGCAAGGGTGTTTATTGTAAAGTCCCGCCTGTAGAGGTCTTTTTTAATCGAAGACATCTCTACTTTGGGAAGTGCTGCAGGAGATTCGTAATACTCCATTCTTGCGGTAGCAACGTCGAGTATAAGTCCGGGTTTTATTATTTTTGCAGTTGCAAATCTTTCATGTGCTCTGACTTTTGCGCCGAGTCTTTTCCCGAGTTCATTTGCAAAGGCTATTCCGTCGCCTTCGATTACGATATCTATATCGAGATTCTTCTCGCCCCTTAGAAGGTCTCTTACCGAGCCTCCTACAAGGTATGCGTTATATTGCCGGGCATCGGCGATTTCCCCTGCCAGCTTAAGCACAGAGTATATCTCAGGAGGAAACCTGTCTCTTAGCCATGAGGCAAGGTTTTTTCTGATGGATACCTTCTCTTCGGTCACCGGCTCTTTTATTCTGCTTCTTCTTAAATAGTCTTCGTACATGACCCTTAAGAGGTCGGTTCTTGTTATCGCCCCTACGATTTTATCTTTATCCACTACAGGCATAAACCTCTGGTTCTGCTCTATCATAATGGCTTCTACTTCTCTTACAGGCGTAGTTTTGCTTACGGTCGTTGCATCCGTGGTGGTGAATTCTATGACCTTGTTTTTTCTAAAGCCGTGGAAAAGGGCTTTCTCCACTATCTCCCTTGAGATTATCCCTTTGTATGAGCCGTTTCTTGTAACAGGTAAAACATTGACTCCGTATTTTGTCATCATGGATTCGGCTTCTTTTATAGTGCTTTCTGCAGTTATGGTTATTACAGGCTTTGTCATGACATCGGCAGCAGTCTTGCCTGGTTTTATATGGGAGTGAAGCACCTTTAAGACATTGTCCTCGAGTATCTCAAGCGGCAGTTCACTGACTGTTGCAGATGCAGCAGTCGGATGCCCGCCACCTCCGAACTCACCGAGCACTTCTGCTATGTTGAGTTCAGGCACACGGCTTCTGCCTATCATGAGTATCTTGCCTTCCATTCTCAACATGAGGATAAGTGCATCTGTATCTTCCATGTCCATCATCCTGTGGGCAAGGTGAGCAGCATCCCCGACGTATACTTCTCTGGATGCCTTTGCTATTATTACCCTTATGCCGTTGATAACGACTTCCTTGGATGTCTGTGTCAGTTCGTTAAGAAGGTCAAGCTCGTCTCTGCTTAGCTCTACTTTCAGGTAGTTCGAGACTATTTTAAGGCTTGCTCCGCTCTTCAGGAGATGAGCAACGGCTTGAAGGTCTCTTTCAGTGGTTGTCGGAAAAAGCAGGTTGCCTGTCTCTTCGTATATGCCAAGGCATAATATAGTAGCCTCCATAGGAGTGAGCTTGATTCCTCTTTTCTTAAGAATCTCCGTAAAGATGGTTGATGTTGCACCGACTTCTTCGATAACCTCGAGAGTCCCGTGTATGTCGCCTTCCTGATGTGGATGGTGGTCATAGATGTGTATTTTTATTTCAGGTTTTGAAAGGAGCTCTGAGAATGAACCGATTCTTTCCGGAGATTTCGTGTCCACTATTATCATTCTCCTGATGGCAGAGAGGTCTATGTCTTTAAGTTTTTTTGCAGGCAGGGGGTTAAATGATTCGATGAAATCCCGGAGTTTCTTTTCCTGAGAGCCAGGGAAGACAACCTCTGCCTGAGGGTAGAGTTTCTTTGCAGCCATCATGGAGGCAAAGGCATCAAAGTCAGTGTTCATATGGGAGATTATGATGTCCACGCCTTTATTTTTAACAGATACGGGCGGATTATGCAATTTTCTGCTGAAATAGCCGCTCAATGAAAAGAACAATACAGCAATGGGAGTTCACAATCAAGAGGATGAAAAAATACGCTGATGTGCTGACTGATGAGGAGACAGAAGGACTTTAACCTTACCTCTTTTATTTGTACAGGACAATCTTGTTTCTGCCGCTTTCTTTTGCCTGAAGAAGGGCATCATCTGCACGGCTTATAAGGTCATCCTGAGTTTTTATTGTTTTGTGCGGAAATGTGGCTATGCCGATGCTTGCTGTGATTCTGGTCTTTGGCTTAAGCCCTTTAAAGCGGTGTTTTTTGATTTCATTTCTCAGTCTTTCTGCCTCTGCCTTTGCTCCCTTCAGCGGCGTATGCGGCATTATCATTATAAATTCTTCCCCGCCGTATCTGGCAAAGATATCGCTTTTTCTCGTATAGCCTTTCACAAGCTGAGCGAATTCCCTGAGAACCATGTCTCCGGTTCTATGTCCGTATGTGTCGTTTATACGTTTGAAATAATCTATATCGAACATGATACAGCTTAACGGGGTTTTGTATCTCTGTGCCCTGCTGAATTCATTTTCAAGTCTGTGGTAAAGGTATCTGATGTTGTATACGCCGGTCAGAAAGTCGGTTATGGCAAGTTTTTCAAGTTGTGCCTTCTCTGATTTTATTTTTTCGAAAAGGAGTGCATTGTTTAAGGCGTTTGCACATATGCTGGCAACACCCTGACAAAGTTTGATTTCTCTGTCTGTAAAGGTGTGTCTTTTCCTTGATGTCCTCAGAAACAGCGTTCCTATGATTTCGTCTCTGAATACCACTGGAACCACGACTATGGACTTGATTCCAAGTGGTGCAATGATGTCTCTTACAGGTTTCATTAGCGGGTCTTTCATTGCATCTTTCACAATAACGGTTTGTTTTGTCTTAAGTGCTTTCTCTATCTCAGGGTATTTCCTCAGGTCAAGCTTCAGGTGTTTAAGCAAGGGATTTTCAAAGGTTGACACTACATTGGCGTGTCTGCCTGCGCCCACACTCAGCATCGAGCACCTTGTGACACACATCATCTCGCTCAGCTTCTTGACTGCAAGATATAAGACCTTCTGCGGGTCAAGAGTTGATGAGACAAGATATGTGAGTTCTACTATAGCCTCAAGGTCCTTTTTTTCCTGATAAAGGGTTTCGATACAACCCCTTCTGTTCAGCACTACATCGAGTTTATATGCAAGGTCATTACTGTAATAAGGCGAGAGCATGTAATATTCAATATCATGTCTTATTACGCGGTTAAGCCCCTCTGGTATGCTGGAGACCATTGCGATTACAGGACAGCGCGCCTCAATATGGTTTATCTTTCCAAGACAGGAAGGACTGCCTACTATAAGTGCGTCCGGAGGGTTTTCCTTGAGCCTTTTTTCTAAGTTCTTCAGCGTAGAGACAAATTCAGCAGAGTACTGCCGGTGTTCTTTAAAAAACTCTTTAAGGAATTTTAAAGACTCTTTATCTTTCTCGCATATAACAATATCTTTTCTCATTTTACTTTAAATAGTATATCATAATGCTTTAAAATATAAAATAAATTTGCCTTTTAGGCATGGTTTTGGAATTGTAGTTTGGAGCTTTAATGGGGTATACTTAAGGCACTAAAAATAAGGGAGGTCTGCAATTGAAGGCACTGGTTTTGAGCGGAGGAAAGGGGACAAGGTTAAGACCGCTGACACATACCACTGCAAAGCAGCTTATACCTGTAGCGAACAAACCGATAATACATTATGTTATTGATTCCATTGTAAAGGCAGGCATAAAGGACATAGGTGTGATAATTGCGCCTGAGACAGGGCAGGACGTGAAGGACGCTGTTGGGGATGGAAGCCGCTGGGGTGTAAACATTACATATATTCTTCAGGACGAGCCTGCAGGTCTTGCCCATGCAGTGAAGACTGCAAAGGGGTTCCTTGGTGATTCTCCGTTTGTAATGTATCTTGGTGACAACCTCATTGGTATGGAAATAGACGGCTTTATTGATGAGTTTAACAGAGAACATTGCGATGCCCTGATTCTCCTTAAGCACGTTGCTGAGCCGCAGAGGTTCGGTGTGGCTGAGATAAATGACAAAGGTGAAGTTGTAAGGCTGATTGAGAAGCCTAAAGAGCCGCCTTCAGATCTTGCCCTTGTCGGTGTTTATGTGTTTTCTCCTGATATACACAATGCGATTGATGTGATAAAGCCTTCGTGGAGAGGAGAACTTGAGATTACCGACGCCATACAGGAACTTATATCAGGCAATAAGAAAGTAAAGAGTCATATACTTGATTCGTGGTGGCTTGATACAGGGAAAAAAGACGATATGCTTGAGGCAAACCGGGTAGTGCTTGACGAGATGATACATTCTGATATAAAGGGCAAGGTAGATGCTGAAAGCAAGGTCATTGGAAGAGTGTCGATAGATGAAGGCTCTTATATCGAAAACAGCACCGTAAGAGGACCTGCCGTTATCGGGAAAAATACCGTTGTCAGAAACTCCTTTGTGGGTCCTTATACGAGTATAGGCAACGACTGTCTGGTTGAGAATACATCTGTAGAGTTTTCCGTGATGCTGGATGGCTCAAAGGTCATAGGTATAGAAAGGCTTGAGGAGAGTCTTGTCGGAAAGAAATCCGTTATCTGCAAGGACGATGTTCCGCATAAGGCATTAAGACTACATATAGGCGATGATTCAGAGGTAAGGCTTTAATGAAATTTAATGCAGGGGAAATAGAAGGAGTAATTATAAAAGACCTGAAGTTTTATAATGACGAACGAGGCTGGCTTACTGAACTCTTCAGGCATGACGAGATAGACAAAAGTGTTTATCCTGTTATGTCCTATATCTCGATGACCCTGCCAGGTGTTCAGCGTGGTCCTCATGCTCACAAAGAGCAGACAGATTATTTTGTATTCTTGTCGTCTACCTTTAAACTCGTTCTCTGGGACTCAAGGGAAGACTCTCCCACCTATATGAACCGGAAGGTTCTTTTTACTGGAAAGGACGACCCGAAATGTGTAATTGTTCCGCCCGGGGTAGTGCATGCTTATAAGAACATAGGGACAGAAAAGGGGCTGGTGCTGAATTTCCCTAACAGGCTTTATGCCGGATGGGGTAAGAAAGAGCCAGTGGATGAAGTAAGGTATGAGAACGACCCGGACACCATATACAAGGTGGATGAATGAGAGTACTGGTAACCGGCTCTGGTGGACAACTTGCAAGGGAAGTAATAAAGGTTTCAAATACCGAAGGTTACGATACAACTGCCCTTGAAAGGCAATCCCTTGATATTACGGATTTCAGTGCCGTTTCAAAAACCATCTCTGAACTCAAGCCTGATGTTGTCATAAACTGTGCTGCATATAACAATGTAGACGGTGCTGAAGATGACTGGGAGAGTGCATTTCTTGTAAACGGCATAGGTGTAAAAAATCTTGCGCTTGCATGCAATGCAAACGGCTCGGTTCTTGTTCATTTCAGCACGGATTACGTGTTTGACGGAGATAATAAGAAGCCTTATACAATAGCGGACAGGCCAAACCCGGTAAGCAGGTATGGCAAGAGCAAATTGTTAGGCGAAGAGCTTCTTAAAAACCACGCAGAGAGATATTTTCTCATAAGGACGAGCTGGGTTTTCGGACTTGGAAAGTTTTCATTTCCGAAAAAGGTAATTGAATGGGCGTCGAAAAACGAGAACCTCAGGATAGTGGATGACCAGATTGCAAGTCCTTCTTACACTGTGGATCTGGCAGAGGCACTTATGAAGCTGATAAAGACAGGCAATTACGGACTTTATCACATGACGAATTCAGGTTACTGCAGCCGGTATGAATGGGCGGCTTTTATACTGAAAAAGATAAACTGGCAGGGCAGGCTTGAGCCGGCAAAAAGCGCTGAGTTCAACACACCTGCAAGAAGACCTGAATTTTCAGTGCTTGATAATTTCCCGCTTGCTCAGACAATCGGCAGGCTTTTACCCTCCTGGCAGGATGCGACTGAAAGATTCTTAAACGAGGTGACCGGATGAAAAAGATTTTCGTTACAGGCGGGGCTGGCTTCATAGGAGCGAATTTTATAAGGTTTCTTCTTGAAAACTCCGGTGATATAGCCGTGTTCAACCTCGACAAGCTTACATATGCCGGAGACCTTGAAAGACTGAAAGACCTGTCATCCGACAAGAGATATAATTTCATCGAGGGCGATATATGCGACAAGGAGATTGTAAGGAGTATATTTTCCAGGGGCATTGATACAGTGGTTCATTTTGCTGCAGAAAGCCATGTAGACAGGTCTATAGACGATGCCTTTCCTTTTGAAAGAACAAACGTGCAGGGCACTCTTAATCTTCTTGATGCCGCAAGGCATTCCGATATAGAGATGTTTGTTCACATATCCACGGATGAAGTATACGGGGAAATCAAAGAAGGTCAGTTTTTCGAGACTACGCCTCTTAACCCCAACAGTCCGTATTCTGCAAGCAAGGCGGCAGGAGACCTGTTTGTCAGGGCGTATCAGCATACATACGGCTTACCTGCGATAGTGCTCAGACCGTCGAATAATTATGGACCGTGGCAGTATCCGGAAAAGCTCATCCCTGTAGTCATAAGCAGGGCAGTGGATGACAAGCCAGTGCCTGTGTATGCACAAGGGCTTAATGTCAGGGAATGGCTTTATGTAGAGGACTGTGCAGAGGCAGTGTTTCAGGTGATTGAAAAGGGAAAGGCAGGAGAGGTCTATAATGTCGGAAGCGGACAGGAAAAAAGAAATATAGATGTGGTGAAAACGATACTCTCCATACTCGGAAAGCCAGAGTCCCTGATAGAGTACGTAAAGGACAGACCTGGTCATGACTTCCGCTACAGCCTGAATGCAGACAAGATAAAGAAAGAAATCGGCTGGCAGCCTAAAACAGGATTTGACGAAGGCATAGAAAAGACCGTCCGCTGGTATCTTAATAATGAGAAATGGTGGCGGAGGTTTTCCTCCTGAACGTTTTGATTAAAAACTTATAGTCCAATGTATTAAGCACATCGTCCTTTTCAAGCCATCCTCTTCTTGCTATGTGGACTCCGTAGGACATGTAGTCGAACTGGCTGAGTATATGGGTATCCGTGCCGATGATTATCGGAATGGACATTTCTTTTGCTGCTTTTGCATGAATGTCGTTTAAGTCGAGTCTAAGAGGGTAGGCGTTTATCTCCAAGGCAGTGCCTGTTTCTTTTGCTGTCTTAAGCATCAGTTTGATATCCACATCGTATGCATCACGCTCGCCGATAAGCCTTCCTGTAGGATGAGCAATAGCGGTTACATAAGGGTTTTTCATTGCGGCTATCAGTCTTTCAGTGAGTTTTTCCCTTGACTGTCTGAACCCGGAGTGAATGGATGCAATTACTATATCCAGTCTTTTTAGAATCTCATCCGGCAAATCCAATGTGTAATCGCTTCTTATATCAACCTCTACGCCTTTAAGCACTTTGAACCCTCTGAGTTTTTTGTTTATTGCATCTATCTCTTTAATCTCATCGAGGATTTTTTCTTCGTTCATTCCTCCGGCTATGCCGAGACCTTTGGAATGGTCTGTTATTGCAATGTATTCGTATCCTCTTTGTTTTGCAGCTTCTATGAGTTCGGGAAGCTTGTGGCTTCCGTCGCTGTATTTTGTATGGACATGGAGGTCCCCTTTAATGTCAGTGAGTTCTATAAGGGTTGGAAGTCTTCCTTCTTCTGCGGCTTCTATTTCACCTGTGTCTTCCCTGAGTTCAGGCGGTATATAGGGAAGTCCGAGGATGTTGTAAATGTCTTCTTCTTTTTCACCTCCGATTCTCCTGTTGCCTTTGAACACGCCGTATTCGTTAATCTTAAGGCCTGCCTTCAGAGCCATCTCCCTTAGCCTTATGTTATGCGCCTTGCTTCCTGTAAAGTAGGCGAGGGCTGCGCCAAAGGATTTTTCCTCGACTACCCGGAGGTCAACCTGTATGCCTTCTTCAAGCACAACGCTTGATTTGGTAGTGCCATGCATCAGGATGTCTTTTACGTGCGGAAGATGAACAAACACGTTCATGACTTTTTTCGGGTCGGTGGATGTGCACAGGATATCTATGTCTTTTATGGTTTCCTTCCACCGTCTAAGACTTCCTGCAAGAGAAAGCTCTTTTACAGGGGCTTTTTCCCTTAAGTGGTTTAGAATGTTCTCTGCAATAGGGAGCACTTTTCCAAGAGGCTGTCTTTCCCTGCCTCTTTTAAGCATCTCTATGCCTTTAAGGATGTTGTCCTCGGTCTTCTTCTTTATGCCTGGAAGCCCTGCAAGTTTGTGTTCTTTTGCAAGGCGTTCAAGTTTGTCTATACCCGTTATATTCAGTTTTTCAAACAGGAGTTTTGCTGTTTTAGGACCTAATCCAGGCACAGAGACAAGCATGGTGAGACCTTCAGGTACTTGTTTTCTGAGTTCGTCGTAGGTTTTGAGTTTTCCGGTCTTTACGATTTCTTCTATCTTTTCTGCAAGGTCTTGTCCGATACCAGGAAGTTTAAGAAGTTCCTCCTTAGGGGTTTCTGCAACGTCTTTCTGAAAGCCTTCGATGTTCTGGGCGGCTTTTCGGTATGCCCTTATCCTGAAGGGGTTTTCGCCTTTTATCTCAAGAAGGTCTGCGATCTTCCTGAATATATTCGCTATCTCCTGATTTTTCATGATTTAAGGATTTTTTTGAGCTCAAGGGCGTTCTTAGGGGCATAGCCGTAGGCATCGTTGTTGAAATATATAAACACGTCTTTATTCTGTTTGAGATATTTCCTGATTCTTTTTGCGTCGTTTTTAAGTTCTTCTTCTGTATAGCATGAGTTGTATCTGCCTCTTCTTCCATGTCTTCTTATATAGACAAAATCGCCTGTTACAGGCAGGTCGTCTATATAAGGTGGCCAGTCTGCCATGCAGAGGCTTTGCCCCTGTGTCTCAAGAAGTGAGATTATGTCTTTGTCTATCCATGATTCATCCCTGAATTCAAATGTATTTTTTACTCCGTAGGGTTTTAAAGCGTTGATGAATTCTTCAAGCAGGGTAATGTTCTTTCCGAATTTCGGTGGAAACTGCCAGAGTATTACCCCCAGTTTTTCCTTAAGCAAGGATGCTCTTTGCATGAATGTATTCAGCAGCTCTTCCGGAGACCGGAGCCTCTTTATATGAGTAATAAGCTTGCTTCCCTTCAGTGCAAATGTAAAGTCTTCAGGTGTTTCTTCATACCATTTGCGAAAGGTCTTTTCCTCAGGCAGCCGGTAGAATGTTACATTCAGTTCGACTGTGGAGAATCTTTCTGAATAATGCTGAAACCATAGTCTTTGTGGGAGTCCCTCAGGGTAGAAATTACCTCTCCAGTGGGAGTATGAAAACCCGCTGCAGCCGATGTTTGCCTTTGGCATTAATAGATTTTATCATACGACATCAGAGAGTGAAATCCAGTAATAATTTCAAAGGCTTTCCCCTTTAAAATTGTTCTTATCTCTGGTAATATTTATGAAATTTTTAAAAGAAAGGAGGAGCTTTATGTCGAGGATTACTTTAAGCGTTATCAAGGCGGATGTAGGCGGTTACGTAGGACATGCTACTATGCATCCGGATTTAGTTGATAAGGCTAATAAGAAGTTATCCGCTGCGCGCAAAAAAGGGCTTCTCGTAGATTTCTATGTTGCCAGTTGTGGAGACGACCTTGAGCTTATAATGACGCATAAAAAAGGCACAGACAGTAAGGAGATACATGGCCTGGCATGGGACACCTTCACTGCATGCACAGAAGTAGCAAAGAAACTGAAGCTTTACGGTGCAGGGCAAGACCTTTTAAAAGATGCATTTTCAGGGAACATAAAAGGTCTTGGTCCGGGTGTTACAGAGATGGAATTCAATGAGAGGAAGAGCGAGCCAATAATTATATTTATGGCAGACAAGACCTCGCCAGGAGCATGGAATCTTCCGCTTTATAAGATGTTTGCTGATCCTTTCAACACAGCAGGTCTTGTTATAGACCCGGCGATGCACGAGGGGTTTGTATTTGAGGTGCTTGATATCAAAAAACACAAAAAGATTGCTCTTTCCTGCCCTGAGGAGATGTATGACCTTCTGATGTTCATAGGTGCAGTGGACAGGTTTATGATAAAGGCTGTGTACAGGAAAGACGGTGAGATTGGTGCAACGGCATCCACACAGAAGCTTTCGCTGGTAGCCGGACGCTATGTAGGAAAGGACGACCCTGTGCTTATAGTCAGGTGTCAGTCAGGGCTTCCTGCTGTTGGTGAGGCGCTTGAGCCGTTTGCGTTTGCACATCTGGTTGAAGGCTGGATGAGGGGGTCGCATCAGGGACCGCTTATGCCTGTCGCCTTCCACGATGCCAATCCATCAAGGTTTGATGGTCCACCGAGAGTCATTGCTGCCGGCTTCCAGCTCTGCAACGGAAAGCTCGAAGGTCCGGTAGACCTGTTTGATGACCCGTCATTCGACGAGGCAAGAAGGAAAGCAAATGAAATAGCCTACTATATGAGGGCACACGGTCCGTTTGAACCCCATAGACTGGGGCTTGAGACCCTCGAATATACCACGATGCCTCAGTTGATGAAAAAGTTTGAAAAGAAATTCAAGCCGGAATAAAAACCGGTTTTTTCAAGGCAAGGGGGCAACGATTTTATATAAGTCGTTGACCCCTTTTTTATTTTAAGATAAAATCAGCCTTAGGGAGTCACAGGAGGTGAACTATACTATGAAGAGAATAGGTGTAATTACAAGCGGTGGTGATTGCGGGGGACTGAATGCCGTTATCATAGGCGTAGCAGAGACTGCACGTTATATGGGCATAGAAGCGGTTATCATCCCCAATGGTTATGCAGGGCTTTATAACCTCATTGATATGGAAGATGTGGTCGTGCTGTCTCCGGAAAGAATAAACCTTGTGCAAGCCAGTGTGGCTGGCTCGGAAGCCGGACATTCAAGAGTAAAAATAAAAAAGATTAAGGACAGCAAAAAATATGAAAGAATAAAAAAGGGACTTAGGAAATTTAACATAGACGGGCTTGTAATAAGCGGCGGAGATGATACCGGAAGCGTTATGGTAGACCTTGCTTCACAGGGAATACCATGCGTTCATGTCCCTAAGACAATGGACCTTGACCTTCAGTGCTACAGTGTTGGAGGAGACTCTGCAATCAACCGTATTGCTGTATTTACAAGAGAACTTAAGACCACTGGTATGAGTCATAACCGCATCCTCGTTATAGAGGTGTTCGGCAGGTATGCAGGGCATACAGCACTTCGCGGCGGAATAGGAGCTGAAGCAGATTGTATCCTAATACCCGAAATACCTGTTGACTTCGACATCGTTTATGAGCATATGAAACAGGTGTATATGTCAAGGGTCAGAAGCAGTGATGTAAAGGCAGGCACTTATGTCATTGTAGTGGCAGAGGGTATAAAAGATGCGAAAGGAGAGCTAATTACCGATGAGTCAGCAGGCGCAGATGCCTTCGGACATGTAAAACTTGCAGGAGCAGGAAGATATGTAAGAAGACAGCTTGAGGAGAGACTCAAAGAAGACTCTGAAATAAGAAAATTCATGAAGGAAATCGGGGTGTTCGTCCCTGACATATATGAAACGCCTGAAATAAGAGAAATAACCCCTGGACATCTTGTCAGGTCAGGACAGACCTCTGCATTTGATGTCAATTTCGGCATAAAAGCCGGTGCAGCCGCTGTTATACTCCTGGCAAAAGGTCTTACAGGAAACACTGTCGTAAAAGTCGTTGGGACTAAAATATACTATCAGTCCACGGAAAAAGTTATCCAGCAGAGGTATGTTGACCCAGAGGAGGTCTCTCTTTACGAGCAAATGGGTGTATGTTTTGGAAGAAAGCCCAGAAAATACAGTCCTGAACTTATATCTGTAGAAGGAGTGCTCGAAAGGCAGTTTTAATCCTTCGCTTGGAGTTTTTGGCTAATTAAAGTTCGTCAGCGTTTTCTTCTTCTATGGGGTTCTTCTGTTTTTTTATGTCAGCGATTCTTTTCTTAATGGTTCTTACTCTATCCTGAAATCTTTTTGTCAGGGCATCGGCTTCTTGCTGGTTGCTGACAACGTGTGGGGTCACCATGACTAAAAGCTCTGTTTTTTCAGTGCTATCTGATGAAGAGCTGAACAGATAACCTATAATCGGAATCTTACTGAGAAACGGGATTCCTGAGCGGGTCTTTGTTCTCTTGTCAGAGATGAGTCCGCCTAAGAACAGAGTGTGTCCGTTTTTTACGACTGCAGAGGTGGTTGCCTTGCGTGTCTCGAAAGTAGGAAATGTTCCAGAGCCGATAATAGTGGATTTCTCGCTTAGACTGCTTGATTCAATGACCAGTTTCATCGAGACGTTTCCTTTTTCGGTTATATGGGGTGTGACAGTAAGGAGCGTGCCCACGGTTTTGTATTGAATCTGGCCTGAGGTGACAAGAGTGGTTCCCCCTCCTGTTGCAGGCTGTTGTGTAAGGCCGGTTGCCGTTGGGACTTCACTGCCTATCTCGATCTTGGCTTCCTTGTTGTCCATTGCAAGGATGTGCGGACTTGCAAGAATATTGACTTTTGTCTTTGTGGCAAGTGTGGTAAGAACATAGTTGAACATTGCAGAATCAATACTGCCTGAGACCACAGCGGCGAAATTGCCAGGATGCCCTGTTGTTATAGTGGGCGGGCTTTCTACTGTCGATGTGGTAAAACCAATGGTGTCTGATGATGCTGTCTTTATAAGCCATTCCAGACCGAACTGGAACGAGTCAGTAAGGGTTATCTCTGCAATCAGCACTTCTATAAGAACCTGTTTTACAGGGACATCTATCTTTTTTAAGACTTCAAGCAGTGCGAGATATGCTCTTGGAGTGCTTTTTATGATAAGGGCGTTTATGTCCTCGTATGCCGTGATTGTAATCTCACCTATATCACCGGGCAGTGCCTCAATGGCTACTGGTGTGGCTGGGGTCGGTTTCCGTCTTGGAACCAAAGTCTTAGGCACAACAGTTGCGGTTCTTCTCTTCTCGGCGAATATCTTCGTAAGGATGTCAGCCAGTTTTTTTGCCTCGCCGTTTTCCACATAATATACGAATGTCTTTATTGACTCCTGCTCTGACTCAGAGACATCAAGTGCCTCGATTATCTTCATGAATTTCACCAGTGTGTGGGGCAGGGCAGTGATTATCAGAAGGTTTGCCGGCTCATAGACGATGAGGTCAGTGCCTCTGGACATGTAATTCTTCAGGATTTTTGCTACCTCGGATGCCTTTACATACTCAAGCGGCACCAGTTGTGTGATGAAAGAGGAATCCAGAGTGATTTTCGCTTCTTTGCCTTTGGCAACATCTACAGGCTGTTGCCTTGCAGTGTCTATGGGCACAATCCTGTAGAACTCTCCGTCCTTTACTGCAGTAAGTCCGTTTACCTCAAGTATGCTCTGGAATATCTGAAACAGGTCTTTAAATGGGAATTTTTTATAAGACTGTATGGTAACTGTTCCTGAGATGCCTGGAGTGAGGATGTAGTTTATGTGCAGAAGTTCTGCGAATGTGGATATAACGGTCTGTATGTCGGTATTGTCGAAATTGAGTATAATGAATTGTTCGTCAGCCTCCTGTTCTAATCTTACCGCTGGAACCTTTTTCGGTTTTTGCTCAACTTCAGGTTCAGGCTCAGGCGGAAGTTCAGGCAGTATAAGTTTTTCAGGCGCAGGCGGTGGTGCTTCCTCTTTCTTTACAATCTCCTTTTTCGGAGCACAAGAGAACAGAAACAAAAACACTAATGTAAAAGAAACAAACCGGAATAACATCTTTTACCTCAAAGTCCTAGTGGTTTTCATTTCCAGAATTATTTTTTCCCCATTCCATAACAATTCTACTTCCCTTTCCTTTATGTCAACGACCAGAATATCGCCAAATTTATCGCCTTTTCTTAAAGGCACTGTCTTTTCATGATTCTTTTTTATATATGCGATGTATTCTCCAAATTGATTAAGTATTATACCATCCAATTTCAATTCCGGTCTTTTCGGTGGAGGGATTTCCACTGCTTCCACTGGCTCGACCGGTTCTGCCGGTGGCTCGTGCCCTCTGAGAGGGCTGAAAAGGTTCTTCTCTATAATCTCTTTTCCCCATGCCGGTTTAAAAGCGGCGACGGTTCCGATTCTGTTTTCTAATACCCGCTCTGTCTTTTCAATGTCTGCAATAGGATTATATACTATGACCTCCTGGTAAAAATTCCAGAGTAAGCTTACCATAATAAAAAACAAAATTCCTAATATAAACCACCGTCTTATCATGTCTTCATCAACCCTGAAAGCTGCATCTTTATTCTGAGGGTATTCTTAGGGGTAGTTGTCACATGCAATCTTTCTATATTAATAAACTCCTTTGTCGAATCCAGCAATTTCAGGAATTCTCCAAGCTGGCTTATATTCCCGATCCCGTCCATGTATATAGGGAGTCCGGTATAACCCTTATAGTTTACTACTGGCAGAGGTTTTATAGATTTTATTTGAAGACCTGAAGAATCGGCAAGGTCTTGAATCTTTAACTGGAGTTTTGCGAATGCAAGGGACACATCAGTCTCCTGAATTATGTTTTTCTCCATATCTTCGAGTTCCTTCAGTGCATCTTTTAATTGAATCTCTGCCTTTTCTGTGCTGCGAATAAATTTTTCGTATTTCTTAAGAGCCATGTAATCGGTTTCGAGCCTTTCTTTAAGCTGTGCCCTCTTGTCTGAAAGGGGAGCCACGAAGAACACATAAACCGCTATTACAATGACGAAGCCTCCTATAAGCGCTAAGGAACGTCTCATCTTTCGACCTCCATTTTGAGGGAGAAGCGTTCCATACCGTCTTTTACAGTCACTGGTGAGGAGAACTCTACGTTCTTAAAGAGCGGTGATTTTTCAAGAGGCTCTATTATATTTGCCGCCCTGTCTGCAAACCCTACGATTTCTACTTTGCCTTTTTCATCTGCAGAGAAACTCGTAAGCCAGGCTTCTTCAGGCAGAATCAGGCTTAACTGTCTGAGCACGTTTATATTTATATTCCTTTTGCTCTGAAACTCAAGCAGAAACTTTCTTTTTTCCTCTATGGCTTCAAGCTCTTTTTTTGTCTCCACAAGCTCGTGTGCAGTGGTTTTTATTTCATTTATACGTGCGTCTACTTTTTTCAGTGCAGCATAGTCTTTGTAATACGAAAATATTGACGTGGAAAAGAAGATAAGTATAGACAGAATGCTCATGGTGACAATGGCATAGGGATAGTAGTCGATTTTCGGTGCGACGAATTCCTCAGGTATGAAATTAAGGTCTATAGGGCGTTTTCTAAAAATTGACAGGGCTATCAGATTTGGCATTGAATAAGAAAGGCTTTTGGCATTTAGCTTTTCAGCCAGAGTCCTGTTTTTGATGCCTTCAGCGTATATGCCTCCGTTGTAAGTCTCCGAGATTCTTTCAATCTCAATAAGGACTTCATCTACGTCGCATAGAACTCTGAAGTACGAAAGCACAGAGTCTTTAAGCCCGAATATGCAGTATGCGTGCTGTCGAGGATAAAGGAATATTACGTTTTGTGCCTTTTCCGAGAGAAGAAACTCGTTTAGTGCCTCGATGCCTGAACACCTGACGCCAAGAAGTTTGAGCCCTGCATCCTTTACACATTCGGTTATCCACTGAAGTTTTTCTTTTTTAATAGATAAGACGAGGTTTTTAGTGCCTGTGTTTGTGGTCTCTACTGTGAAGAAGTCATGCAGGTATTCATCCGGCGAAAGCGGAAGGTGTTTTTCCATTTCAAACGGCAGGGCGCGGGAAATGTCCTCTCTCGTTTTCAGTGGGAGCTTGACAGAGGTATGGGAGAAGTTTTTGGAGTCAAGACCAACTACTATGCCTTCGATGCCTGTTTCATTTTTCCACCGGAAAAGGGCTTCTTTTAAAACCTTGGTTTTTTCATCGCCGAGTTTTATCTCCTCGGTGCGAAGCCACTGTATAGCACCAAAGCGTTTGTTAAGAATAGCCGCCTTTATATAGGAGTCTTCTATGTTAAGCCCTGCTACTTTCAATGTCTTCCTTCCAGAATAATGTTTTTGTTTCAGGTCCGTCTACCCCGAAATTTCTCCTTACGATTGAGGTTATTTTAACTGCCTGAGGATTATCTTTAAGCCTTGCTGTTACTTCTATCCTGAAAATATACGATGCTGTGGTGCCGACACCTGCGAGCTTTCTCGGAATCGACCTTAACCCGTCTTCATCGATTTTTTGCCGCATCAGAGCGTCTATTTCCTCTGCGCTAAAGCCGAGCACCTCCAGAATCTCTTTTGATGCTGTGTTGATATTTATGCTGCGTCCCCATGTTGTAATCATAGGGTAGAGGGGTATGGTGTCCTTACCGCCGTAGAGATATTCAGGGGTAAAGCCTTTTATAAGCAGGAGTTCTTCCGGGGTCTCAAGAGGACTGTTTTTTGTTTTGTATCCGAGTGGTTCGTAGTATTCGTCCTCAGCTCCTGAAAGGTGATGCAGGTCATCCGGGTCTTTCCAGTCAGCCAGAGAGTCAATAAGCTCCTGAATAGAATCCTCAGGCACGCCTACATAGGTGAAAAGCTTTTTAAGAGTAAAATCGTTAAGACGGTTTATATTGAGCCTTGATTCTTCATCCGTGATTTTTATTTCTACCTCGAAGTCTCCGACTTTACGCTTTCCTGTAATCGGGGCTCTTTCAGCGTCTGTCCGGAAATTGCCGTCTTTGTCTATAAAGTCCACCTGAGGGTCTTTGTCAGTAAGGAGATACGCCAGGGTTTCCTCATAAGCAGAGACTGCAAGATAATGCGCCTGAGTGTCTTCCTTAAAATTCCTTGTGCTTGCGCTTCCAAGTCTTGATGAGAACGAAAAATTCATTGCCACAACCGTAAGAAAGACCAGAACCCAGAGTGTCATTATAAGTGCAACGCCTTTTTCCTTCACTTTTATATCTCCACCTGTGTGACCCTTAAGACCTCGTTTACAGTAGTTATGCCCTTTTTGGCTTTTTCCAGCCCGTCCTCTCTGAGCGTCCGCATACCGAGTGAGACAGCCTTTTCTTTTATTTCGCGTGCTGTTGCCTTTGCCGTGATGAGGTCTCTGATTTCGTCGCCGACCTCCATAAGCTCGAATATTGCGATTCTTCCGCGATACCCTGTGTGCATGCAATAGTCGCAGCCTTTGCCCATCCACAAGGTGGAGACGTCAGTGCCGAGTTCGAGCTTTACATCATCAGGAACTTTATAAGGCTCTTTGCACTCAGGGCATATGCGTCTTACAAGCCTTTGAGCCATGACACCTATCAGGGTGGAGGAGACAAGGTAGTTTTCCACCCCCATGTCTATGAGTCTTGTTGCCGCAGAAGGCGCATCGTTTGTATGGAGAGTGCTGAACAACAAATGACCTGTCAGTGCAGCGTGTATTGCTATGCCTGCGGTCTCGATGTCCCTGATTTCGCCCACCATTATGATATCAGGGTCTTGCCGGACTATGTGCCTTAGGCCGCCTGCAAATGTAAGTCCTATCTTCGGTTTTACCTGTATCTGGTTAATGCCTTTTAAAAGATATTCTACCGGCTCCTCTATGGTTATTATTTTTTTGTCCGGTGAGTTTATCTTGTCAAGGGATGCATAAAGTGTAGTAGTCTTACCGCTTCCTGTAGGTCCTGTAATAAGGATCATGCCGTAAGGTCTTTTTATGAGGTTTTCGTATTTTTCAAGCAGCATGCTGTCGAATCCGAGGTCTTCAAGTGTTATGAACGCGGCTTCTTTGTCAAGAAGCCTCATCACTATACTTTCGCCATAAACAGTGGGTATTGTGGAGACCCTTATGTCTATTTCCTTTCCTGAGAATTTGCCTCTGATTCTTCCGTCCTGCGGGAGCCTCCTTTCTGCAATGTTCATCTGGGACAGAAGCTTTATTCTGGATGCAATAGCTGCCTGCGTTTTTACAGGAAGCGTCTCTTTATCATAGAGAATGCCGTCTATCCTGTAACGAACCCTTACAGCTGTTTCTTCAGGTTCTATATGTATGTCGCTTGCATTGTCTTTTATGGCATTGTCTATAATGATATTGACGAGCTGTATTATCCCTTTTTCCTGTGCCAGGTCCTTGAGGTAGTTGATTTCGCCAACTGTCTCCGGGGTTGGCTCTTCCTCAGCCACGCCTTCGATAAGCCTCTGCATTACTGCATCTTTTGAACTCTGAAGTTTGGTGATGTGCTCTGCAATAGCCGTAGCCCTTGCAAGGAATAACTTTATGTCATAGTCAAAAGACGCTCTTAGGCTTTCTATGGCATCGGTTTTCGTCGGGTCAGCAATGGCAACGCTTAGAGTATTGTCAGTAAGACTTAAAGGCAGGATAAGATTTTCCTTGAGAAAATCAAAGGAAATCTTGTCAATGGGCATAACCTCAGGGAATTGGTCTTCAGTAATCCTCGGGATGTTAAACTGGACAGAAAGGGCATGAAGCACTGCGTCTTCCTTTATAAAAAGCTCGGTGAGGATTTCGCCAAGTCTTTTTTTCCCTCCACTTGAGCGTTGAATCTCAAGGGCTTTCTGGATGTCGGACTCTCTTACATAGCCGAGCCTTAATAATATCTGCCCTAGTTTGGCCATCATATTAATGCCCTAAGTGTTTTCTGTAATTTCACTTAAACCTGCCGTTGTTAACTTTCATACCTTCATCTGAAACTTTAGCTTAAAACCGCTTCCTATTTGTATTATAAGCAAAAATCAGATTTTTGTGAAGCTGGCATAGGGCTTCATGTGTAGCAAGAGGCATTATTGCCCGGGTATTTTCGGGACTGTTCCGAACAGGTATTTGAAGTCTTCGTCCTCGAATCTTACGCCGCCTCCTATATAGACGCCCTGTCTGTTGCTGTTTAATATATTGTCAACGCCGCCTGAGATAAAGACGTTTTTGAACAGGAAGTAGTCAGCTCCGATTCTGATGTGCGGGTGGTCTGCGCCTTGTTCGTCCTTGCCGAAGTCCCATGCGTCAAGGGTGAGTTTTAGTTTGTCGTTAAACATGAAGTGGTCGGCTCCTACGCCAAATGTGTTTTCAGTAAGACCGACTCTGAGTGTTGTGTCCTTGAACCTTTTGGCGAATTGCGCTGTAAATTCAATATCTTCTTCAACTGTTTCCTTTCTTACGGTTGTGCCGTTAGTGGTGGTCTCTGTAACGTCAATTTTTCCAATGGGGTCTCCTACTATGCCCAGTATATAGTATTTGTCTTTTCTCGGCTGAAGCGTCACATAGAAATAGCCTTTTCCTTCTTTAAGTCTTGTGAGGTAATCAGCCTTAAATGTTATATATGTTCTGAATCTCTGTATGGAGGATATTGTTTTGTCAACGCCTTCTGCGGCTCTTGTAAGGGAGTTGTAGAGCTTGTCATCGGTTAGAAGTTTTCCGAGCGTGCCTTCTCCGCTTTCGATTTTATTGGTTATGGCGCTGAGGGAGTCCATTGTTGAACGGGTGTTTTCAGCGATGGATTCGAGTTCCGGTCTGGTTTTTTCAATCATGTCTTTCAGTTCTTTTACGGCTTTATTGAGGTTGCTTACAAGCGTCGGACCATTGGAGCGCAATGAGCTGGAGAATTCTTCAAGGTTTGCGAACGTGTTTGTCACAGGTCCTTTATTCTTCTCTATAAGCTCTTCGAGAGAAGCCGTGATGGAATCGACCCTGTCTAAAATCGCCTTTAATTTTTCTCTATTTTCGGAGATGGACCCTTTTAAGTCGCGGGTTATGTCCTTCAGGTTGAGTATGGTTTCCTTCATTGCGTCTTTTAGTTCTGTTTTATTGAGTTCAGCTATGAAGTCCACAAGGTTCAGCGAGACATTTGAGAGGTTTCTAATGAGGTCGTCGACGTCAACGAGTTCTTCAATGTTTTTTATTGTATCGCCTTCTTTTAGATAAGGTTTTTCAGAGCCGACTTTTATTTCAAGAAACTTATCTCCTAAAAGCCCTGAAGACCGTATAAAGGCTACAGCGTCGGAGTAGATTTTTACAGAAGGGTAGAGCCTTATTGTGACTTTTGCCATTCCGTCGGCGAGTTCTATTTTTTCTATGGTGCCTGCATCCACGCCTGCTATTTTTACTTTTGTTTTTTCGTCCAGACCAGCTGTGTTTTTAAAGTATGCATAGACTATATAGCCCTGTTTTCCCCTCCATGTGAAATCTCCGACCTTGAAGGTCATGAACGACAGGATTGCCAGGACTGCCAGTGCGAATATACCGACAACGAGTTCTGCTCTTGAACCTCTCATGCAGTTACCCCCTCTATCCTTATCGGTCCTGCAGCGCTTCCTGTTATGAACTGTCTGACTATCGGGTTTTCGGTCTGTTTAATCTCATCCGGTGTGCCGACTTCGATTATCTTGCCTTCGTATAGCATTGCGATTCTGTCTGCTATCTTATAGGCGCTTTGCATATCATGTGTAATTGTAACAGATGTAACTGAAAGTTTTTCTCTCATTTCTATTATCAGGTCGTTGATTGCATCTGCCATGATTGGGTCTAATCCTGTGGTCGGCTCGTCATAAAGCAGTATTTCCGGGTTGTGTGCGATGGCTCTTGCAAGTCCGACACGTTTTTTCATTCCACCTGAAAGCTCTGAAGGCATGAGGTCTTCGACTCCGGCAAGTCCTACGAGTCTGAGCTTTTCCGAGGCAATTCTTCTTACCTCTTTTTCACTGTATGTCCGTTCCCTTAGAAGAGAAAATCCCACATTTTCCCAGACCCTTAGAGAGTCGAAAAGCGCTGCTCCCTGAAAAAGCATGCCGAATTTTTTTCTTATCTTGTTCAGTTCGGTTTCCTTTAGATTTACTATGTTTATGTTGTCCACGAATATGTCTCCGCTGTCCGGCTTCAGGATTCCGATGATGTGTTTAATCAGGACGCTTTTACCGCTTCCGCTTCCACCGATTACCACCATGCTCTCGCCTTTTTTAATCTCAAGGTTAACGCCCCTGAGAACGTGGTTTGCCCCGAAGGTTTTATGCACATTCACGATTCTAATCATTTAAACAGCCATGCAGACAGGAAATAGTCTGATATTAATATGGTCATGAAAGACAGGACGACAGCTCCTGTAGTCGCTTTTCCCACGCCTTCGGCTCCGCCGCTCGTATAAAAACCCTTATAACAGCTTATAAGCGCAATGCTTGCGCCGAAAAAGCACGCCTTGATTAATCCGTTGTATATGTCTTCCAGTTCGAGATAATCCCATACCCTTCTCCAATACTGTGCAGAGCTTGCACCGAAGAGTCCTACTGTTATGATATAGCCCCCGATTATTCCTATGATGTCGGAAAGCACAGTAAGGGCAGGAAGCATTAAAGCGCCTGAGAGGAATCTCGGCACTATCAGGTATTTGACCGGGTTTGTGGCAAGGGTTTCGAGGGCGTCTATCTGTTCTGTAACCCTCATTGTGCCCAGTTCTGCTGCCATTGCAGCACCGGCTCTTCCTGTGACAATAAGCCCTGTGAGCACGGGTCCCATCTCCCTTGTCATCGAAAGGGCGACTACAGAGCCTACAAGGGATTCGGCTCCAAACCTCTTAAACCCTGTATATGTCTGGAGGGCAAGCACCATGCCTGTGAATATTGCAGTTATCAGAACCACAGGTACTGACATTACTCCTATCTCAAGCATCTGCTTTATGATGTTTCTTATCTCATAAGGAGGAAGTATCATCTGCTTCAGGGTGCTGAATAAAAGAATCAGTATCCTCCCGGTTTCATCCGCGAACTTTATTATCAGACTTCCTATATACTCAATAACCCTAAGCATATTTGTGTAAAGAGCTTTTCTCTCCTGAGTAAACTCTTCTGGATTTAGTGCCGAGTGAAAGCATTATCTCATAAGGTATTGTAGAGGCGTTGCGGGCAAGTTCCCATGCCGTTATGGTTTCTTTCCCGTCAGAGCCTAAAAGCACAACGTCGTCCTGTTCTTTTACTGTCTTTATGTCGGTGACATCAACCACGATGAGGTCCATGCACACTCTGCCTATGACAGGTGCGCGTTTGCCTCTTATAAGTACATATGAATTATTTGACATTGCCCTTAGATAGCCGTCGGCATAGCCCACAGGCAGTATCGCAGCAAGCGTCTGTCTTCTGGTGATGAACGTCCTGCCGTAGCTTACAGGCTGTCCTTTTGGAAGTCTTCTTAAGGCGAGTATCTTTGTCTTGACCTTCATAACAGGCTTCAGGGAAATTTTTGCACGGTTTTCTTCAAAAGGGAGGCATCCGTAGAGTATAAGTCCCGGTCTTACTGCATTAAGATGTGAGTCCCTGAAAGACAAAACTGCCGCGCTGTTGGCAATGTGGCAACTGGGTCTTAGACCTTTTTCACGAAGACAGGATTTTATTTCCTTGAACCGTTTAAGCTGAAGTTTTACGTAATCCATGTCTGCAAGTTCAGCCTCTGAGAAATGGCTCATTAGACCTGAAATTCTTAAATTAGGGAGCTCTAGGATTTTCAATACGTCTTTTTCGTTATTAAGTCCCAGCCGTCCCATTCCTGTTTCCACTTTCAAATGTACATCAAGGGTGACATTTCTTTTGCCGGCTTCACGTGACAATGCCTTTGCGGTTTTTAAGTCATGGATTGCAGGGATAAGGTTCAGGTCAAAATAAGAAGGTATGTCGGATTGGTCAAAGAGCACGAGTATCGGAATATTTATTCCTGCCTCTCTTAGTTGTCTGGCTTCTGATGTGAACGCCACTGCAAGGGCGGATGCCCCTGCTTTCTGAAAAGCATAGGAAAGCTCGTATGCACCGTGACCATAAGCGTCGGCTTTTACGACCGCTATAACAGGCAGGTTTTTTGCAGCTTTTTTGACTTGTCTAAGGTTGTGCGCCGCGGCTTCAAGGTCTATCTCTGCTGTTATGCCCCTGTGCACTTTATTTCTTTTCTTCTTCTTCCTTTTTCTCTACGGGTTTTTTCGGTGTGACATCTATTTCATCAGGCTCAGAGGTGGCTTTTTTGAAGTTTTTTATGGCTTTTCCAAGTCCCCTACCTATCTCTGGAAGCCTCGATGCTCCGAACAGCACAAGTATGATCAGGAATATTATAATCAGCTCCTGTGTGCCTAAACCAAACATAATCTTTCCTCCTGAAAAAGCTTAGCAGTTTTTTGATACCCTTTCAAAGTCTTCAAGGGTGTTGATGTTAATAAATGACCTTCCTTCAGGGTCTATCCTTCTTACCTCTTCCTCCCGTATATACTGAACGTCAATCTCTTTAAGCATGTCAGTAAGAGCCAGTTGCCTTTTGCTTATCATGTCCTCCATAAGCTTTATTATGTTTTTTGTATAGACTGCTAAAAGAGGCTCCGGTCTTTTATTAAATACAGGTACAGTGGCGTCCTTGGCCTTTCTGCTTATTATATAATTTATGAGTTCAGGTTTTATGAACGGCATGTCACATGCGGTTACAAAGACCTCGTGTTCGTCCGTGCCGACAAGCACGGAGTGAATGCCTCCCATAGGTCCGGCGTGTTTAATGATATCCCCTGTAAGGGGTACGCCGAGATAAAAGTAAGATTCAGGCTCATTTGTGCTTATCACGACCTTTTTCGTAATCTGTTTAAGCGTTTCCACTGTGGATTCTATGATTCTCTTTCCGTTAAGCTCTATAAAGCCCTTTGTGAAAGGGAATCTTCTGTTTTCTCCACCTGAAAGCACTGCTGAGACCATGCCTTAGTTTATTAAAAATTGTCTTTTAATACAAGAGAAGGTGTATAGACGACAAAGAAGAGGTTAGTAAAACTCTTCTTCCTGTTCTTGTTTTTCAAGAAGTTCCTTAATCAGGCTGAGTGCTTCGTTTGCAGCTTCTTTGTCCACTTTCTGGATGGCAAAACCTGCATGCACCAGCACGTAATCGCCTGTGGTCACTTCCTCGGGCATCAGGAGCAAGCTTACGTCTCTTCTGGCTCCATAAACGTCAACAGTGGCGATTGTATTCTCTATCTTTATTACCTTAGACGGTATTGCCAGACACATTGTTTACTTCTACTCCCCAGCTCTTGAGTTTATCTAATATAGCATTTATCAGTGTTTCGAATCTTTCGTTTAGTTTTTCAGACATTTGAAGTCCTACTTCTATTGTATCAGGCTGTATTCCCACGAGGCACATTTCAGGGGGAATTGTGCCTTTCAGGGATGCTGAAAAGAGCATGTCCGGAAGACCTATCTGATGCACGGATAGTTTTGTATCGAGGAAGGCTTTTATGTCTTTTCCTTCGATAATCCTGACCGTGCCGGGAGGGGTATCTTTGAAATTTACTGCATCTATTATAAGGAGTCTGTCCTTGTCTTCGATAAAGGGGAGGAGGTCAAGTCCCATAGTGCCTCCGTCAATGAGTTCTACGTCTTCAGGAAAGGTATACCTTTCCTGAAGTGCCCTTACGGCGTGGACTCCAACCCCCTCATCCCTCAGGAGTATATTGCCTATGCCTAAGATCGCTGTCTTTATTCCCACTCCTTGCCTGTTACGAACTTGTATCCACCGAAGATACTTCCCATCAAGCCGTTCTTCTCTACTGTATCCAGATGCCATGCTATGTAGACATGCAGAACTGCAAACACCAGCAGCACATACATTACGAGGTGGTGGAAGAGTCTTATGGTCTGCACATGCATGATGCCGAGAAGCCATCCGCCAAGAAGCGTCCATAAGGCTCCGCTGTGAGCCTGACTGTAAAGTGCAAAGCCTGAGACTATCTCGAATATAAAGAGCAGGAAGACGATGAGATATGTCAGTCCTGCAAGCGCAGTGTGCCCGACTGCATAAGGAGGCTTTCTGCTGATGAGCAGATAGAACTTCACAGCATTTACAAGGTCGCGCCAGCGGTCAGAAGAGAAGGGGAACCATATTTTCCAGCTTGCATATCTGTTTCCTGCGAACGCCCAGTAGAGCCTTATAATGACGCTCATCAGGAATACGTAAGCAGCGGTGAAGTGTATGAACCTCATCCAGCCCATGATGTACTGTTTTGACGAGTAAGCGTGTATGAACGGTGCTCCGATGTAAAAACCGGTTACTGAAAGGGTTAAGATGCAGAGGACGTTTATCCAGTGTGTGAACCTTACGGGGAATTCCCATGCATAGACTCTTAGTCTCTGGTTCATGGCGTCCTCCTATACAATCCTTATCTTGGTTACCGGTTTGCCCTCGGCGTCAAGGACGTGCACTGCGCATGCCATACACGGGTCGAACGAGTGTATTGTCCTGAGTATCTCGATAGGCTGATTCGGGTCTTTCACAGGTGTTCCGACGAGTGCAGACTCATAAGGCCCTCTCTGCCCTTTTGCATCTCTTGGCGAACCGTTCCATGTGCTCGGCACAACGCACTGGTAGTTTGCAATCTTTCTGTCTTTTATCCTTACCCAGTGTCCGAGTGCGCCTCTTGGCGCTTCATGGAAGCCGTAGCCTTGTGCCTCTTTAGGCCAGGTTGAGGGGTCCCATTTGCTTCCGTCATGGACTCTGAAGTCTCCTCTTTTTATGTTCTCTATAAGCTGTTCTATCCAAACAGTGAGCATCTCTGCGGTAACGAGAGTTTCCACTCCTCTTGCGGCTGTCCTTCCGAGTGTCGAGAACAGGGCTTCAGGACCTACATTGAGTTTCTTGAGCACAAGGTTGATGACTTCCTGTATCCTTTTGTGTCCGGAAGCATAGGCAACGAGCATTCTTGCAAGAGGTCCGACCTCCATGGGCATGTCGTCGTATCGAGGGGCTTTAAGCCAGCTGTATTTGCCGTCAGTGTTGAGGTGTTCGTATGGAGGTTTAGGTCCTGTGTATTTGTAGTTTGTCTCGCCGTCCCACGGATGTTTGGGTACAGAATCGCCCTCTTTGTATTCATACCACGAGTGGGTTACGTATTCCATTATCTTTTCGTGGTCTACAGGATGCACTTTGCTCAGGTCTTTGTTCTTGATTACTCCTCTTGGAAGCCAGAGGTTGTCTGTGTTGGAGATGTTGTCATTGGGGAATTCACCGTATGCAAGGTAGTTTCCGACACCTTCGCCGTATTGAGCCCATTCTTTGTAAAAAGATGCCACTGCGAGAAGGTCTGGGATATAGACCTTTTCCACAAACTCCTTTGCCTTTTTTGCAAGTGTGAGCATATGGGCAATGGAGATGGTGTTCAGTGCGCTTTCGCTGTTCGGGTCGATGGGCACAGCCATTCCGCCGACAAGATATGTCTGGGCATGAGGGTTCTTGCTTCCTAATATAGCGTGAATCTTTATTACGTCTTTCTGCCAGTCGAGTGCTTCCAGATAGTGCGCAACAGCCATGAGGTTTGCTTCAGGCGGAAGTTTGTATGCAGGGTGTCCCCAGTAAGCGTTGGCAAAAGGTCCAAGCTGTCCGCTTTCAACGAATGTCTTGAGCTTTTTCTGAACCTCGCTGAAATAATCGGTGCTTGAGTTATGCCAGTCTGATATGGCCTGAGCGAGAGAGGATGTCTTTTTGGGGTCTGCTTTCAGGGCGCTGACGATGTCAACCCAGTCGAGGGCGTGGAGGTGATAGAAATGTATTACATGATCCTGAACATACTGGATTCCTGTTATGAGATTTCTTATGATCCTTGCGTTGTCCGGTATAGTTATATCAAGTGCGTTTTCTACAGCTCTCACGGAGCTGGTGGCGTGAACCGTCGTTCAAACACCTCATATTCGTTGAGTGAATGCCCATGCATCACGAGGGTCTCTTCCTTTAAGTATTATCTCCATTCCTCTGAACATCGTGCTTGATGCCCATGCGTCTTTGACTCTGCCGCCTTCTACCTGAGCCTCTATTCTCAGGTGACCCTCGATTCTGGTTATAGGGTCAACTACGATTTTAGCCATTTAATACCCTCCCTACTCAGTTGTTTCCTTTTCTTTTGGTTTTCCTTTGACAGCCCTTGCTATTCCGTGCACCGCAATACCTGCGGCTGTTACAGCTGCAAGACCAGCTCCGATTTTGTCAGCAGTGCTTTCGATACCAAAGCCCGGGACTTTCGGAAGCCTCTTATAGAACGGGGTCATGGTATCCCAGAAGCGAGGTGCAGCGCATCCTATACAGCCGTGACCAGAACCTACAGGCCAGTTCGTCCCTTCGTTCCATCTTATTACAGGACAATTTTTGTAGGTTTCAGGTCCTTTGCATCCCATTTCATAGAGGCACCAGCCTTTTCTGTGCCCTTCATCTCCCCACTGTCTTACGAACTGTCCTGCATCAAAGTGCGCTCTTCTTTCACAGTGGTCATGGATTCTTTCGCCGTATGCAAAGAGTGGACGTCCATGGCTGTCAGTTGCAGGGAAAGTGCCAAAAGTAAGATAGTGAACGATAGTGGCAGTGAGGTTTTCCACGTTCATAGGGCAGCCGGGCAAGTTTATCAGTGTTATTCCCCGCACTGCGTCTTTCACTCCGACTGCACCGGTAGGATTAGGGTCTGCTGCTGGCCAGCCACCATCCCATGCGCAAGCGCCTACTGCTATAGTGGCAAGGGCATTGCCGCAGACTTCACGCACGATGTCAAGTGCAGACCTGCCGCCTATACAGCAGTAAATTCCTCCGTCCTTTGTCGGAATAGAGCCTTCTACCACTGCAATGTATTTCCCCTTCTGGTGTTTGACTACATCATCACGGGATTTTTCCGCCTGCTTGCCGGCAGGAGCCATGATGGTTTCGTGATAATCAACTGAAAGGACATCAAGGACGATTTCAGCTACCGTCGGCTTGTTTGCCCTCAGGAAGGACTCGGTGTCTCCGGCACAATCCTGAAACTCCAGCCACACGAGTGAGGGTTTTCTGGCTTTCTCAAGCGCCTCTGCTATCTTTGTGGCAAATCCTGCAGGTAGAGCCAAAGTAGCAGCCATTGCAGTGCAGAATTTCATGAAGTCCCTACGTGAAACGCCTCGTTTTAAAAGCCTACCTACGATGTCAATGTGGTCATTTTCACGATGGCCCAAAGATTTCACCTCCCTTCATACTAAATGCTTAATTCAAAGAATATATCTCAGAATATATAAGGTTATGCATGGTGTCAAGAAGTTTTTTATTTAGTTAAGCAGACTTGTTGACAATACTTCTAAAATTAAGTTATGTTAAATATACACGCTGTCGCGGGGTGGAGCAGTCCGGTAGCTCGTCGGGCTCATAACCCGAAGGTCGGTGGTTCAAATCCACCCCCCGCCACCAAAGGGAAATGACGATTATTCAATATATTAAGGGCTCTTGGGAAATACCTCCTGAGAGCTCTTTCCATTTAAGCAGGACACTAACAGGACAGTTGCAGGACAGTGTTTTTAGCTATCCGTACAACCAATATGGCTAAGAAGAAACGTAATAAAGAGGAAGAGAACCGTCCAGTAATCTCAGAAGACAGAGAGGGAAGGGAGGCCCTTTGGGATGACCTCTATGAAAAAGAAGAAGGCTTAATCCTTGAGTTTGATTCTGCTTTGAACAAGGGCAAAGTAAAATCTCTTCGCGATGGGAGTATTTATAACATTGACGATCGTGAGTTGATTAGAACGAAAATTGAATTGCGTCCGGGAGATAAAGTTCTATTCGCTCCTTTTGAAGACCCTCATAAAGGTGATTATGCAAGGATTATTAGAATCCTCGAGTTAAATGTTTGAAGTATTTGTCATAGACTATTTTTAGTAAAACAGAGATAAGTGATGGCAAGCTGTGCATAGATTGTAACCTAATCCCTGATGGACTTTGTCCGTCTCTTTTCAATCTCAAAAACAGCCATGTAGAGTGTTTTAACGCAGCCTCGTCTGTCGGAAACACTCTTCTTGGGTCGGTCTACCTTCCTAAACTTAACTGTTTATGCTCTCGATAATATTCGTGGTGTACATAACCCTACGAACCTTCATCTGTGTTTCTGCCTCTTCAATAGTGGATGCTCATAGACCGCTTTGAAGTTCCTTGTAAGGGGTGTCCACCTCCTGTGTTTTGTTATTTTAATTTACACAGTTAGGTGGACACTTTCCCCTTTGAAAGCGCTTCCAGCATTGTAAAAAGCCTGCCCTTTAAATCCCGGTTTTTTATCCGGCGAAAAAGCAAAATAAGTTCTACCTCCTCTCTGGATATTTCTTCCTCGCCATTACATAGAAATGACTTCACCGGCACATTCAAGGCCTTGGCTATCTGCTCAAGTCTGAAAAGAGAAATATTGCTTATCCCCTTTTCATATTTTTGAACCTGCTGGTAAGATACATCTATCTTTCTAGCAAGTTCCATTTGGGACATTCCCTTGCTTGTTCGAGCCTCCTTAATAAACCTGCCTACCTGCACATTAATGTCCTGAACAATTTGTCTTTTTTCTAACATCTTGCCCAAAATCAAGATGAGAAAGTTGCAACAGTAGGGTTTCAAGTGCCTCTACTGGCTACTCACATTTGGAACCGCTTAAGCTGTAGAAATCATTGCATTATTGACATCGTAGAACTATTTTTTCACGTTGATATATTCAGTCTTCACTACATTTGCAGGCATAAGCGCCTTGACTATATCATATGTAGCACGAACCACGATGTCGCGGGCTACCTCTTCCATGGCAGTCCCTGAAAGACCACTTACCGAACCTCCAAAGCCCACACCACCGCCTGCTCCAAAACCAGCAATACCATAGCTTGTTTTACCTGACTCAGCACTGTAGGTCTTACTAAACACCACTTCCCCTGTCTCAACTTTTACAACACGCACATCCATTCCCAGAGTTGCCTTCTGTTTTGTGGAGCTGATGGCTCCTAAAAGCGGAATATAACCTCCCCCAAAAGACCTTCTTTTGCTTTCAAAGTTGATTGATGTAACAGCTCCCATAACGAGATAATCAGCTGATTCGAGTGAACTCTGTTTACCACTCATGGCAAGCTCGCGCTGCAGGGCTTCCATAGCCTCCCTGTCAAATACTCTGAAACAGCCTGTATCCTGAAGGGCACCTGTGAACATATCCTGAAGGCCATCACCTATACCCTCAAAGTTAGGCACACCGGCAAGCTGTAAAAGTGCAAGAAGACCACCGGGTTTAGGTCCAGAAGACCTGCAAGCTGCAGCCTTACAGGATACTTTACCAATGGAAATTTTTGGACTGGATGCAGTTTCACAGCGAACCCTCTCCACCACTCCTTTACTACTGGTAACCACTGCTCCTTTTTCCCTTTCCTTGACAACAGTTGGTCCCTGTGTGGTAACACAGCCTGAGAAGATTAAAATAGACGCCAAGATAACCGAAACAAACCCTGTTTTCATTATTTCAAACCTCCTATCCTGTTGGGGTTTAAATTTCTACCATAAAGATCCTTTTACCTTTACGCAGCTTATATTGCCGGCAAAACTTGTAAATGCAGTTCCGCCCTTGCCGCCAGCATAGGTTATTGAAGTTGTGACATACTCGGGCAGATACATGTAGCAAACTACGTTGTAATCAGGATCTTTGAAGCGAACTATTTTTGTATCTCCAAACGGACCTCTGGATTCGCCATCGAATACAAGCAATATCCGCTTATGTGTTCCATCATCTGCATAACTGCAAAGACTTAAAAACAGAATGCCTGAAACAATTATTATGAATATGGTTACACTTCGCATCCTCTAATACCTCCTTGTTTAAAGTTAGGCTGTGATTTTTAGGCTATAAGCCAGATTTCGCATAATAATATCATATATAATCTAAATTATCAATATTTTTTATAGCCTATCGTCTATTAATTAATCCCTGCAATTTTTCTTATCCTCTATGCATGGATTCAAGCCGGGTTTTGAAGACAATCGGGAAGAAAATAAGGACTGTCAGGAAAGTGAAAAGAATTTCTCAGGAAAAGCTTGCAGAGCTTGCAGGACTGCACCCAACCTATATCAGCGACATAGAAAACGGCAAAGTAAACGCATCCATCTCCAGTTATTACTCGATAGCAAATGCCTTAAATATGCCCCTCTCTGAACTCGTAACCCTCCCTGCCAGTAAAGCTGATATGAAAGCTGAGGTTGAACTCACCGAACTATTAAGCCTTTTTAGAAGTCTTGGCAGGAAAAAGCAGGCTATTTTTCTGTCAGCTGCAAAAGGCTTGATAAGCGGACTTGAAGGTCAAAAATAAATCCTGTGCTTGTTCTGAAAGCTTAATGGGCTTACACTGACTGTAGTCTTTCCACCAAAGGTACACTGGACATACCTCCATTCGCAGTACCACTGTCAATTAGAGCAAACCAGCTCATTTCAAGTCTGAACTCATTTGGAGTCAGATCCCTGGGTAAGCTGTGGGGGTACGCCTGATTATAATCACCCCCCATTCCTCTATAACCTTGTCAAGAGAGATTCCAGTTGTAGCAAATTGTATCGTTTATGCCGTACTTCCGATACAGTTCAGGCACCGGAATGATGGCCTCTGCCTCTTTGAAAATCCCTACTATCTGTTCCTCCGAATACCTTCTCCTCTTCATCCTTGCCTCCTTGTATCAGTGCTAGCACTCTAATTACAAGTGGCACTATTTTGGGGCATGTCCCTGCCTCTGCAAAACTCATGACCTTGATCCCGACAGAAATGTTATTTACGAGCAGACGAGAGACAGTCTGTGGTTTTTCAGAGAAGTAAAAGAAATGATATAAATTATGTCAATATGCATTGTGGCAAGGCAGCCTTCTATTAGAATAAATTATTAATTTATAAAAATAATAAAATTGACTTTTAAAGATAGAATATGTTTCAGTCAAATCAACTGCTGGTTGTTCTTTTTTGAATGACTATTTATTGTTTGTTGCCATCGAAAGGGTAAAGCACGGGTAACCGTGTGGCACAAAGCCACCTGTCCGGTACAATCGGATAGAGGGGCTGTCGAAATGGCAGGTGTAAACGGTTGCAAGCCTACCTTTTCGGAGGTAGGCTTTTTTGTTGGAGAAGATAATGGGATATTATAATTCTGGAGATTGGAGGAAATAGTGTTTAAGCGACTGACGATAATAGTTGCAGTGGTGTTATTGATGAGTACTTTAGCAGGCTGTAAGCTCAGGACGCCTGAGATTAGAGGTGTAGTGCTGGATGCAGAGACAGGGGAGCCTGTTGAGGGGGCGTGGATTTCAAGTACGTTAACAGTTAAGACGAAGACCGTAGGTGGAGATGTGCACAGTTATCTGTCTGTAGGACAGCCGCATACCAGAACTGATAAAGAAGGTAGATTTATCATCCCATCAAAGAAATTTAAAAAACCTCCCTTTCCGATAGGCTTTGGGACTGAGGTGGAGAGTTTCAGTGTTAATGCTAACACCATAGATGACAAAAGTGGAGGTTTTTATCTGAAGAGAGAAGAATATATTGGAAAGAAACAAATAGAAGTCGTCATTTATGTTAAACCTTGGAAAAAGGGATTAACTGATGAAAGAGAGTATAACTCTTATATTAGGGCACTTTATAACTATTGTCTAACTGGCCGTTTTGGTATCGAGGTTCCTCCAGTTGAAGGCGGCTGTGATGAATGGGAACTTGATTTTGCAATTGCAAAGCATGAGAGGTTTCTTAAACGACTTGGAGAGCCAAAAACCATGGACCAGAGAACTTACTATACAGGTACAATGAGACGGTTGGCTTATCTTTACAAAAAGAAAGGTGATTATAAGAAAGCAATAGAGACATTCAAGAAAGTTAAAGAGTTTAAAGAAAAACGAGGATCTAAACTATGGATAAAAGAATTTGAATTTCAAATAAACGAGCTTCAACGTTTACTTGATAAGGAGTGGAAATAGGGAGGGTGTCCATGTCCAGGAGGAGTCTTTCAGTAGTTTTTTCATTGATACTGATCCTTTCGATGGTTTCTTTGACATCTGGGTTTGATAATAATGCGAATCGTGTAAATCCAGATGACCCGAATGATACACGGCAACGTCCTTACACCCGTGAAAATGCTGTAAAACCGCTTGGTGAAGGTGGTTACTTTGGCGGACATGATACTATTACCGCAGAGGGGATGCTTTTGAAGAAAAAAGTACATCAACAGACAGATCTGGACGGAGGAGAAGATTTTAAAGAGTGGGCAGACGAATTAGCTCTTCCATTTCTCCGCATCGGTGTCCATGATGAGGACTCGACGAAGCTATTCGGAATTATACCTTTAAACGAATCACCGATTGTTAAAGGTGAGAATGGTAATTACTTTCAGCATTTCTATGACCCTCGTGACGAGAAGGGATTAAAAGGGGTCTGGAAATCGGCACTTCAGAGAGCAGGAGAGTACGCTTTAGAGATATACAAGATAATAGGGTGTAGCCCTGATGGCGTAAGCGGTCTCTCTAACGAAGAGAAAAGTAAAGTATACCGCCTGTTCGGTCATATATTGCATCTTATTGAGGACATGGGCAATCCCGCCCACACGAAGGACGATATCCATGTCTTTACAAAGACCTTTGAGGATTATGTAAAGGAACATTGGGCAGATATTGTTAATTCTGATGCTTTTAAAGAGGGAGTTACTGTTGATGAGTATCTCAAGGGCAATTATGAAGTTGGCGATATATACAATCTTAAGCAGTTTTTTGTGGGACTTGCAAATACCAGCATGAGCTTACATACAGATTACTTAGGGAAGATTACTGATGAACAACTTCAGGAAAACGTGGACAGGCTTATTCCTGAAACCATTAAATATGTGGCGGGATATATAGATGCAATATATAAGGAAATGAATAGAGGGGGGAGTTTAAGTAGAAGAGATACTGGCCACTGGATATTACTGGCGAGTCTTGAGTCGGATGTTTACACGCTTGCACAGTTAATAGGAGACACTGAAAACGAAGAAGGCTTTACCTGTGATTTGCCGCCTGAACAGCCCACCCCTGCCAATGATAATCCAGATGACAGATTCGATGTAAGTGATGAATTCTATTGGGAAAAAGAGTTTGGATTAACTGACTATGACCTGACGAACTTTTATATGAGAACGGCTGTCAAGAAGGGCAAAATAAGCGTCTGGTATAAGAAACGGTTTATGGATATGTTCATAGAGGGGAGGACAAAATACATGGATGCTCCTCTGGAAGTAAAGGAAGCAATAGAGGCTGAGTTTCAGGCAATAGGAAAGAAGCTGGAAGAAAGAGATGCAAGGGTTGACTGGGAAGGTGCCCCTGACATAGCACTCTTTACAAATGGCTACTACAAACCATCAATCTCGTTGATGTTAAAGATAGGCGAACCTGTTGCTTTCAAAGGATGGGATTTTGACCCTGCAATGGTAAAAGACCATCCAGTGATGCTGGTGCCTACAGGTGGTTTCTACGGAATGGAAAACTCAGAGGTCTTAAAGGCAAAGCTTGGGGAGTATGTCAAAAACGGTGGAACACTTGTTGTATTTACGCAACAGCATGGCAGTGACTGGAGTCTTTTGCCTACACCGCCAGACCCTGAAACAGGAGAAAAAAGACCTGTGACAGGCTATGGTTATCAGGAAGACCAGAGCTGTCAGTATAATTCAGTCTATATAGATACCTGGCATCCCATGCTTTCGGGTTTCTCTACCTCGACCGCCAATATCGGGGTGGACGGTTATTTTACTTCTTATCCGGAAAACAGCACGATTTTGCTCAGAAGAGTCGCCAATGGTCAGCCAGCCATGATTATTTATCCCTATGGGAAGGGTTATGTGGTGGCAACCACTTTATATACAGATTTTGCCTTCACACACAGTCAGGCAAACCAGACAGAAATAAAACTGGCACAGAACATTATCTCATGGGCTAAGAAGCCCGATACCATTACTGAAGTAACACGAGGAGAAACAGTTAACCTTAACATTAGTCTGTCTAACTTTACCGATAAAGATGCAACATCAGTAAAGTTCATCATACTTGATCCGTTGAGAAAGGTTGTGGGCGAGCAGACACAGGAGATTGCCATTCCTGCTGGTAAGACTGTTACGATTCCATATTCTTATACTGTTTCCTCCACCAGCCCTCTTGGCATTTATCATGTCGACTACGCTTTGCTTGACGCTGCGGGCAATGTCATCCAGCCCCAGGCAGAGACCGACTCAGGCAGGTTTGCAGTAAGCAATCCGCCTCTAAATCCCTACGAAAGCCCTGATTTTGATTTTGCAATCCAGTCTGATGCAGAGCAGTACGCTTATGGTTCAACCGCTGTTTTTACTGTAAAGGCATGGAATAATACTAACAAGGATACACCGCTGACTTTCAAATACGACCTTGTGCACCTTGGACCTGACGGCTCTTGGATAAAAGGGAAGACGTATGATTTCAATGCACCTGCAAACGCCTCAATCTCCTTTAATATAGTCATTCCTGAGGTTAAACATCAGGGATGGCTTCGGGGATGGTTTTATGATGAGTCTGGGAATACAGTAGGTTTTGCCCGGAAGGGCATATGGGTGTTTTCGCCCTCTGTCAGTATCGATGCCCAGACCAACCAGGCTGTCTATAAAAAAGGTGATACTGTCAACCTGACTTTAAGCCTCCAGAACAGACAGAATGCCGCCTATACTGCTGTATTGAAGGTGAACGTCTCAGACCCGTTGAACAGAAGTGTTTACGATACAACATTGGATGTAGCCCTTGCTGCCAACGAGACAGTGATGGAGAGCCTGAGTTTCTTACTGCCACAAACAGCGGAAGGCGGTTTCTATATAGTATCAGTCGAGGCGTATGATTCAGCAGGGAGAAAGATAGGAAGGGATTCAGTGTCTTTCGAACTTCCTAGAAGCCGGATTTCGGCTATACCGGACCTGTCGGTCGCCTTCAGTGCAGGGACAAATACAATCTCTTTTATTCTGAACAATAACGGCAAGATATCCGTATCCTCGGGTGTGCTCGATGTAAACCTCATTGACCCTGAGGGTGCTGTTATATATTCCGGTAGTTTGCCTTTTGCTCTGACTGTGGGCGAAAGCAAGACTATTGATGTGCCTGTAACTATCTCATCGCTTAAGTTTGGAGATTACACACTTACATATACCCAATCGGATGAGACGAAGACGGGAAAACCAATAAGCGTTATCATTCCTAATTCCGTAGCCATAGGTTTTTCCTTTGACAAAACCTTCTACAGGATAAGGGAGGTAGTCGGTCTGACAGTCGGCGTTACCAATACAGGGAGGTTCAATCTGGATGGTGTCTCTGTGATGGTGTCTGTGCCGGATGCAGGTTACACTGATTCAACGATTATTTCATTGGGGATAAATAATACTATTTCACTGGATTGTGCGATACCTCTGCCTGAAACCCTGGCAGCAGGGCAACATAATATAGATGTGACCTTGCTCTTACCCTCAGGCAGTTCGATAACACAAACTTCTGAGTTTACAATTCCTGAATCATCGTTGGTGATTGGGTATTCTGGGCCGACAACGGTTACTACCGGGGATGTGATAAATCTAACTATGGAAAATACTGGAGGGGTTGATACGAACTATACAGCAGAAGAGCTTTACATCATCGACAATAAAGGCGTTGTTATTTACAACGGAAGTGCAACAGATACCATTCTTGCCGGTGAGATAAAGACTCTGGCAGACATTCATATATCGTCCCAGGCAGCTAGTAGCCTTGCTTTTCTGAATGTGCTGACCAGAGACTCTGAAACAGGCAGATTCACTGCATTCTCCAGAACCCTTGAAATTACCGGCCTGACAGCAGAGTTACAAACAAGAACAGACAAGGACGCTTATCTGAAAACAGAGGTAATAACAGGTATATCGAACGTCATAAATGGCCAATTCGGAATTGTAAATGGGATTTTGAATGTTACTGTGAGTAAGATGGAAACTCACAGAACGGGCGGGCAGTTCGATCACTTTCTGCCAAAGGAAGGATGGTTGCCCTTGGATTATGTCAGTGGAATTGCCATAGGTTCTGACGGTTCAATATATGTTTTGAATTTGGAAATAAGCTACGATCGTGTGCTTAAACTTGATAGTAACGGTAGAGTCATAATTTCGTGGGGTAGTTATGGCAGGAGTGATGGACAGTTTTATTCTCCAGATGGTATAGCCGTAGGCCCAGACGGTTCCGTGTATGTGGCGGATACCCATAATCAGCGCATTCAGAAATTCGATAGCAATGGTAATTTTATTACTAAGTGGGGTAGTTATGGCAGTGGCGATGGACAGTTCAAATATCCGAGAAGTGTAGCTGTAAGCCCAGACGGTGCTGTGTACGTAGTAGATAGCTCGAATCACCGCATTCAGAAGTTCGACAGCAATGGTAATTTTATTACTAAGTGGGGTAGTTATGGCAGTGGCGATGGACAATTTAAGTATCCAGATGGTATAGCCGTAGGCTCTGACGGTTCTGTATATGTGGTGGATACCAATAATCACCGCATTCAGAAGTTTGATAGTAACGGTAATTTTATTACTAAGTGGGGTAGTTATGGTAGTGGCGATGGACAATTTAGGTATCCAGATGGTATGACTATAAGTTCTGACGGCCTAATATATGTAGTTGACAGCTCAAATTACCGCATTCAGAAGTTCAACAGCAATGGGAACTTTATAACCAAGTGGGGAAGCAGAGGCAGTGGTGATGGACAGTTTAGATATCCCTCTGGCATAGCTGTAGACCATGACGGCTTCGTATATGTAGGGAGCAGTTCCCTCAGCAGGATACAGAAATTCGACGGCAATGGGAACTTTATTACAAAATGGCAGGGGGAAGGCAGTGACGATGGACAGTTTAATTTTCCAGAAGGTATAGCTGCAGGTCCTGACGGTTCTGTCTATGTGGCGGATACTTATAACCATCGCATTCAGAAGTTTAACAGCAATGGTGATTTTATTACTAAATGGGGAGATATAGGTCATGGTGACGGACAATTTTACTATCCAGAAGGTATAGCCGTAGGTTCTGATGGTACCGTTTATGTAGCAGATACGGATAACAACCGCATTCAGAAGTTTGACAGTAGTGGCAACTTTATAACCAAGTGGGGCAGTTATGGCAGTGGAGAGGGGCAGTTTTGTCATCCGAGGGGTATAGCCATAGATCCTGAAGGTGCTGTTTATGTGGCAGATACTTGTAACAACCGCATTCAAAAGTTCGACAGTAACGGCAACTTTATAACCAAGTGGGGCAGTTATGGCAGTGGAGAGGGGCAGTTTTGTTATCCGTGGGACATAGCCGTAGATCTTGAAGGCTCTGTTTATGTGACTGATACCTGTAACAACCGCATTCAGAAGTTTGACAGTAGTGGCAACTTTATAACCAAGTGGGGCAGTTATGGCAGTGGAAAGGGGCAGTTTTGTTATCCGGGTGGTATAGCTGCAGGATCTGACAGCTCTGTTTATGTAGTTGATACTTATAACTATCGCGTCCAGAGATTTGACAGTAGTGGTAATTTTATTGCTAAATGGGGTAGTTATGGTGACAGCGATGGTCGGTTTAGATTGCCAAGAGGTATAGCCGTAAGTCCTGCTGGCTCTGTATATGTGGTAGATTTAAATAGTCACCGCATTCAGAAAATGGCCATCTCAAATGGAGCCTCTGGAATTCTCTTTGAAACCACAGTTCCAATTACCCAGGCTGCAAATACCGCACAGGAATATATCACTGACATAGGCACGCTGAATACAACAGGCAAGCTCTATCTAAATGCTGAACTAAAGAATGACCTCGGCCAGACAATAGCAAAAGATAAGTACTCCTTCTATATCATTGAGGGTAATACATTTCTTATATTCTCGACAGATAAGAAATACTATAGGCCTGGCGAGACAGTTACAATAGTAGGCGAGGTAAGGAACCTAGCATCAATTACAGCTACGGAGCTAACATTGATTCTGAACCAAGACAGCCAGGCGCTGTATAGTGCGACATTTGATCTCCCGGCCGGAGGTAGCTATTCATTTACCACCACAACAACGGCATCTGCCAAAGGGACATATGTGCTTACAGGCGTAGTTATGCAAGGCAACTCAGCGCTTGTTGAGATAACGGACCAGTACGAGGTGGCAAAACCCGTGGTAACGGCGGCGGTTACTGCGCCGGAGGNGGTGGGCAACGAACCTTTTGATATAAACATTGAGATTAAAAACGATGGGAAGGTGGATGCAGCAGTAATGCTTCAATCCTCAATAGACAACCAAGTACAGGACATCACAATTCCTGCAGGCGAGACAAGGGTATTGGGCTACAGCAGGCAGATTATAGCGTCCACAACCTACACATTTATGTTCACAGGCGATTTAGTCCAGACACTGACAAAGACAGTGAATTACGGCCTCGGCGCATCCATAGCTGTTTCTCCTCAAACTGTATACCCTGAAGGTGGGGTTGAAATACCTGTGACCCTAATGAATACTGGGACACTTGGTGAGTCCCTGACCGTAGAGTTCAGTCTTGCTCCAATGGGTCTCATTGAGTCAAGGACATACTACATCCCAGCAGGGGCAAGTATGACCGACATATTATATTACGAGCTTACGGAAGGGGAATATACCATATCTGCTACAAGCCAGCTTCCGGATGCATTTGCTCAGGCGAATTTCTCGGTTAAGAAAGAAAACAATGTCCGGATGGACGTATCCATTAGTACTCAGGCAGGCGGGCTTATCCCTGTCAGGGTGGACCTGACAAACCTCGGTTACAACAGTATAGACGGCAATCTGCGTTATGTTCTGGTTGACAGCTCCGGAGCAGATGCCTGGAGCGGAGAGCAGGAGGTTACGGCACTCTTACCCGATGAGGTAAGGGCTGTAACGTTTGATATTAACCCACAGGCAATCACTCCGGGGGATTATGTATTAAATGTAAGTCTCCTTGAAAACAGCGGGCAGACCATTGCCTCAGAAAGCGCGCCCCTTTCAATCCTCGGACCGGTCTTTGAAATTACACAGCTTCCGCCCTATCAGACCTACCAGCCAGGGCAGGCAGGGGAAATGACATTCAGCGTAAAAAACACTGGCAACCTTGAGGGTGAGGTAGAGTTTAGCCTTTCAATGTATGACCTTATTGATTCGAGCCAGAGGGCATGGCTTGCAGCAGGAGAGGAAAAGACGTTCACTTTCAGGTTTGCACTTCCGGATGACCTTGAGGAGAAGGACTACTTTGCTGACTACAGTCTCACGGACGGAGATGGAAACCTGATAACATCAGGGCAGGTAAAGTACCACCTTGCAGGCATCAACATAGCCGTGGATGCATCACTTGACAAGCAGAACTACCTGGAAGGTGAAACAGCGCATCTTACACTGAACGTGCAGTCGCAGACAGGAGTGTCTCTGCCTCTGTTTGCAAGGGTGAACTATGCCGGATACGAGTCCGAGCAGGCATTTACGCTTAGTGGAAGTCAGGCGCTAACATTTGATGTCCCGCTCACACAGATTACTGGTGAAAAACTCTTCTACGGCATCTATCACGAATCAGGCAGATCGATACACCTTAATTCACTTTATATCCACAGGGCAGGAGATGTCCTGACCATTACCACGGACAAGCAGGTTTACAATCCCGGTGAAGTTGTGGTTGTCACGGTTTTAGGCGGACAGAGTGGAACCCTGGCGATTAATGCCCTTGATTATACAAATACAATAATGTTTACAGGCTCTATAATAGATAGCTTCACGCTCCCAGCCGAAATGACGGCAGGTACCTATACCATAACCGCAACACTCACTACGGATACCGGGGAGACATTTACCGAGACCCACCCATTTGATGTAGCTGGCATTCAGGTAAAAGTGCTTGAGTGCGTAAACGACAAAGGCAAATATGCTATGAGCGACACCATAATAACACGGTACACGATATCGAGTAACACTGACATCCCAGCCACGCTCAAAACCTGGATTGTAGACCCTGAAGGCGGTTATACACTGATTGGAGAGAAAAGTATAAGTCTTTCATCAACAGAGAACTTGTTGTTTACAGATCAAACTCCGTTTGTGACTGATACCGCTGGTATACACCGCCTTGTTTACGGGATATACAAAGATGGTTTACTGCTTGTATCTGGTAGTGAGGCATTTGATGTGGGTGATGCAGTTTTACTTGGAATTTCCACTGACAAAACCGACTATTCAACAAATACGGAGCCAGTCGTAGTTACAGTAAACGCTTTTGGGACAGTAGATGCCAGCCTCGAGATACAGATAGATGAAAATACAATTAAAACGCAGCAACTCTCACTTGAAGGATTTGTAAACACGGATATTGACCTTGGGACAATCGAGCCTGGAGTGCATACGCTAAAAGGGATATTGACCGTTGGCGGCCTGAAGAGCACAAAAGAAACAAGCTTTGTATACGGAAGCACACTGCCTGATCTAACAGTAAGAGGCTATCAGGCAAGAGATATAGATAGTAATAATACCCTTGCATTCAAGTTTACGGTTGCTAACCAGGGCAAGACACTGGCTGATGCAACTTCATTGGCGTTCTACGAGGGCACCAATCTGGTTGAGACCCAGCCTGTAAAGGCACTTAACCCTGACGAGTCGGAAGAGATAACTCTTACTTTGAATGTCCTCGGCAAGGCAGGAACACTGGTGCTTAAGGCAGTAGCGGATGCTGAGAACGCAGTCGCTGAATTTAATGAGAAGAATAACACTGAGATTCTTAGCGTGGAGATACCTGAAATAACTCTGTTTACAACTACAGGCAGAGGTAAGTACAGAATAAACGAAGATGTAGATATTACAGCTCATGTTACAAACCTTTCTATGGATGCTCTTAACGACTACAGTATCAGAACAACGGTATCTTCTGTTTCAGGCACTGTAATTTTTGATGAGACAATTACATTGGGGATACTGCAAGCAATATCGTCACAGAGTATTCCTTTTTACTGGAACATATCTCCTGAGATAGAAGAGGGTAGTTATAGAATTGACCAGTATGTTTTGAACCCCTCGGGCGAGATTGTTGCATCATCAAGCGCGATTATTGAAGTGGTTGCATCCGATTTTTCGATAGTGTTCGATGTAGAATCTATAAGAGTAAAACAGGGTGAGAAGGCAGTATATACAGGGACAATCGAGCCTCTCGGATACTTTGATGCCTCAGTGACATTGACTGTAGCAGAGCCTCCGGAGGGTGCTACTTTAACAATCACTCCTGACACACTGGTGCCTCCTGGCATAATCACCCTTGAGATATTCACCAATGAGGGCACTAAAGCAGGCACGCACCAGGTAAAAATCATAGCTTCTGGTGATGGTATAGTGCATGAGTCTGTCTTAACCCTTGATGTCGCCGCATTTACCATGGAAACGGATTCAAATGTAACTGAGTTGGAACAGCTTAAAACAGCAATATTTAATATAACTCTTGATTCCATAAACGGCTATGAAGGAGAAGTGACATTGGGCGTTGATGGTGTGCCGTTCGGTGTCAAGGCATCGTTTAGCCAATCTACAGTCCAGGTGCCGGGTGCTGTGACTCTGAATATTCAAACATCAAAGTATGTAATTCCGGGCACTTACAAATTGACTGTTACTGGAGATGACGGACTTGTAAAACACAGGTTAGATTTTACTATCAACTTACAGCTAAATCCTGAAATAGCAGATGGTATCATAACAGCAGAAGGGCCGGGGCCTAACAATGAGGCGTGGATAAGAGTATTCAATTCGGACCTTGAACCAGTACTTGAACTGATAGCCTTTGATACAAAATATGGCGCATATGCAACATCAGCCGACATAGATGGGGACGGCTACGATGAGGTAGTGGTATCCCAGGGGCCTGATCCCAAAAACAAAGCAGTACTCAGGATATTTAAGAAAGACGGGGTATTTATTAAAGAGTTTACTGTTTTTGATACAAAATATGGTCTTACACTTTCCTCTGGAGATCTTAACGGCGATTGGATTGATGAGATTGTGGTAGGTATGGGGCCTGATCCCAAGAATCCAGCGATAATGAAAGTTCTTAGATATAACGGTAGTGAATTGGATGAAATGGCTATACAGACCGTATATGAAGGCATGAAATATGGTGTCAATACAGCAGTAGGGGATATTGATGGTGATAATGTGCCAGAAATAATTACAGCTCCTGGCCCAGGACCGAATAATCCTGCTCTTATAAAGATTTGGAAACAGGATGAGCAGCATCTGTGGGAAAGTAGCAGCTTTAATGCATTTGAAGGCAATTACGGTGCAAATGTAGCCACTGGTGATATTGATGGTGATGGAATTTCAGAGATAATAGTAGGTGCAGGCCCAGACCCGAAAAATGTACCAATGGTGAGAGTATTTAAGTCTGACGGTTCGGCTGTTCTTGAATTAACACCATATAGTGCCAAATATGGTTACGGAGTGAATGTGGCCTCTATAGACATAGATGGTGACGGTGTGGCTGAAATAGTTACTGGACTTGGTTCAGCTCCCCAGAACCCGGCATGGGTAAAGGTGTTTAAATCTGATGGTTCAGAGGTGGCAAGCTTCCTTGCGTATCCAAATAAAACAAAATATGGAGTAAGACTGTTCCTAGGGAAAGCAGAGAAAGGGAGATAATACACTGAATAGAAATGATATAGATTTTCAGTATATTAGCACATTTGAACGCAGTGGGAAATATGACGATGGTGAGAATAAAATTGATTTATTGATAGTAAAACTCAAAAGAAAAACTTCCTTGAAAAAGAGCAAGGACTATGCAAAAAATTTTATTGCCTAGTATTTTAAAGGAAACAGGGGCGGAAAATTAGAATACGCGACATTAGTTGCCTTTGTCTCTCCCAAAGAAGAAGATTGGCGGTCTTCTTTAGTAAAAATAGATTATCGTTTTGATGAAGAACGATTAGGTAGAGTAAGAGTAAGAGTAAGAGAAGAATTTACTCCAGCATGGATGGTCTTTTCTTGTAGGTAAGGAGCAAGAGATGAGAATCTCTCTAAAGGTGAAAAGATAATAGCTGTCCGTAAATGTATTGAACCAGTTTTTACCTATACAGATTTTGATTGTTATGTATTAGCCGCCTTTCATGTGATAAAGACTGGAAGGATAAATTTAAAATACTTAATAGCATTGTTAATTCAAAACTAATTGCCTTTTGGTTAAAGCACAAAGGTAGAATGCAAGGTAATAACTATCAGATAGACAAAGAGCCGCTTTTAGCCCTGCCCATTATTAAGCTGAACGAAAATGAACAAAAAGAAATTATAGAACTTGTCAACAAAATTCTCTCTCTCACCCAATTCGAAGACTATCTTAAGAATCCGCAAAAACAAGCCAAAGTCAAAGAATACGAACGCCAAATTGACTGGATGATTTATAGATTATACGGTTTAACAGATGAAGAGATAAAGATAGTGGAAGATTTTGAAAAGAAATAAATTGCGAGAAGAAACATAAGATAAACGAGTATGCCTGCAAAGAAACGATATCAAGAGAAAATTACAACTGATAACTTTATAATTCATTGGTTTACAAATGGTCCAGGTAATAATTACAAGAAATTTAGGCACTTGGAGTTAATAGAAAAAAACGGAGCACGAGAAGTTATACTTGAACCTCTAACAGCGATTATTTTTATTCACCATAATGATCCTGAAGAGTTCAAACAAAATCTTCAATATCTTGGGTATCCTGAAGTAGCAAGAGAACTTGATAGACGTCCAAGAGATGAGAATATAAGAAAAGGTAATTTTGGTGAAATTTTAGCCTCAGAATATTTAAGACAAAAAGAAGGATATCTCATCCCAGTTTATCGGCTTCGATATAGCCAACATTCTGATGCATCCCCTCCTGGGGATGATGTGCTGGCTTTTAAGCTCGACCAACAAAAAGGTTCTAAAAAAGAAATCTGTATTGCAGAAGTAAAAGTAAGAAATCGATTTAGTTCTGAGGCAGTAAAAGAAGCTTATGAAAAAATTGATAAATCATATAGCGGACTACGACCACGACCGAAATCCCTTTTGTTTGTTATTTCAATCCTTAGAAAAGAGAAAAAAGATGACATTGCAGAGAAATTGCTCAATTTATTAAATCGAGCAAGGGGCAACCCTTTTAATGTACGATATATTATATTTTTAATAACTGGTAATAAACCGAGAAATCCTTTTGGTGCTATTGAATCAATTGAAAAACCAATTCGTAATTTAACAGCGATGAATTTGACCCTCAATAGCCTAACAGAGTTAGTAAATACCGTATTTGAAAGGAGGATTAATCTAAAGTGAACGGTAGTTCACAATCGGCATTGAAGAGTCTACAAGACTTAGCAAACAACAGAAAATTTCAAAATTTTGTAAGTCAGGCTTACTCAAGATCGGTATTACGACAACTTCGAGCAAATCCTCGAGATTGGCCGAGTTATACCAGTACCCTCGACAATGACCTCCATTATATAGCCTACTTTTTATTCTGGCAGGGACTTATTCTAAAGGACTCTGAAACATACAAAGCAAAGGCTGATAATTATATTAAAGAAGGAGCACAAATCCTTGAATTTCTTTATGCCACTGCCCCAAAGGAAAGTGTTGAGCGAGTAGAGCAGATTTTTAATTCAGCCCTTGGATACTACATTTCAGGATATTACGCAAGGGCATATGTTTTAATGAAAGATTTGGAAAGCGGGAACTCATTACCACAAGAATTTGAAGTGCTTAAAAAATTATTTTTGAAGGATATTCGGGGATTACGTCCTCTAATTTCTTCAGTGCTATTTAGCCAAGAATATTCTGATTCTGCTTTAGCTTTTGGATTGCGAGACAAAACTCTTACAGAACCAGATGTATTTGAAAGGATTCTCCGAACTACTCTGAATAAAGCACTTTCATATTTCATAGAATTCCCCAAAAATGGATATGAAAAGTTGCTTCGCCAAGCTGTCTTCCTTCTTGAGCAGGGAATAGAACTTGCCAGCAATCTCCATTATGTGGACTGGTGGTGGCTATTTTTCGCTATTAAATATCTTTTTAACGAATACGAGAGGAATTCACTTTGGCTCAATCTTGTACCTTTAATCTCGGATGATTCTTCTGGAGAACTTATTGTACCGTATATTCGAAATAATCTTAAAAAGAGGATACCGTTGCTTGAATTATGGCGCTCGCAGATTGAGGCGTTGCCTAAAATAAATGATCCAGACAGAAAAAGCTATGTTCTTAAGATGCCAACAAGTTCAGGAAAAACGAAAATCGCAGAGTTGGCTATTTTGAGGACCTTACTTGATGATAAAGAATCTAAATGTATTTATCTTGCTCCATACCGAGCATTAGCAGTAGAAATCGAACGAGAACTCAGAGAGAGTTTTCGAGGTTTGGGTATTATGGTATCTGAAATTTACGGAGGCTTTGATTTAAGTGCGGTTGAGAAACATTTGATTGAGAAATCAAAAGTGTTAATTGCGACTCCAGAAAAAATGGATGCTTTTATTAGATATAATCCTGAACTTTGTAAAGGTGTGAAACTTATAATAGTTGACGAAGGTCATTTAATTAATTTTACGAAGCGAGGATTAAAATTTGAGTTTTTTATACATAGGATATTGAGAAGATTTGAATCACAAAATGTTCGGTTTCTGGTTGTTTCTGCAGTTCTTCCCAATACCAAAGAGTTTGCAAGATGGATAACTGGCGATGAAGAGAATATTATTGAATCTGAATGGCGTCCTTCACGTCAGTTACTTGGAGAGTTCCGATGGACTGGAACTAAAGGAGAAATATACTATTCAGACTTCGAACATGATTGCTATGTTCTAAATTTTATACGACAAAGTGAGCTATCAGAAATCAAAGGAAGAAGATGGCGAACCAAATATCCTAAAGATTTGAAAGAAGCAGTAGTAGAGGCAGCTATAAAACTTTCACGTGAAGGAATTACTATGATATTCAGTGCTCAAAAAAGATCAGCTTTTCCTATTGGAAGACGGATACTCAAAGCGATTGAAATAAATAAGGCGATTGCAGAAACTCAAGGTTCCGAGTTTAAGCTGAATATAAATGAAGATAAACGCTGTCTTCTTGATGAAGCAATAAAGTTGGCAGAAGAAATGATGGGAGCAGATGCAGAATTAGTTAAGTTTCTGGAGGCAGGTTTTGTAGTTCATCATGGAGATATCCCTCATTCTTTACGGCTTAAGATCGAAGAATTAGTCAGGGAAGAAGTTGTATCGCTAATCATAGCAACAACTACTCTTGCCCAAGGAGTTAATCTACCAATACGGACTGTAATAGTTGATAGTCTTCAGCATGGGCATGATTCCTACATTAGCCCAACAGATTTTTGGAATATATGTGGACGTGCTGGACGAGGAATGAAAGAGAATGAAGGACAAATTTTATTTGCTGTGGATTTGACAAAACCGGCGAAAGTCCGACGAAAAAGAGAAATAATAGAGCGGATAGTTCAAGGATATAAAACCTATCGTTTGCAAAGTGCATTAAGAGAATTGTTAAGGATGGTATTGATAAAATGGGAAAGCTCTCATGGGAACATAAATTTGCCGGAATTATGTCAAAAATTAGCTGAGAATAACTTAACTTGGTTATCTGAAAATGAAAGAGATGAAATTAGAGAATGGCTTGATTTTCTCGATTCTGAGCTCTTGGCCTTAACTGTGGAAATATCAGATGAAGATATCTCTCCAGATCTATTACAAATGATATTTCAAAAATCACTTTTGTTTTTACAGTTACAGACAGAAGAAAATGTTCAAGAGTGGCTCCGAGCGGCGACTGAAATTCTACATGCACGTATTAGGTATATAAGAAATAAAGTACAAACAAAGTCACAAAGGAAAAAATATTACCTCTTAGGTTTTCCATTTACTGACTGTGAAAAAGTTGAGAATCACGCTGATTCTTTATTGGACGTATACCTGAAGGCAGAAGATTATAATTCATGGACACCAGATGACAAAAATAAATATCTTGCAGATATATGTAGATTTCTATTCAACTTAGGAGAGTTAAAACCTAAAAATGAAACCTTAAATCAATGCTTTGAAAAAATATTATCTCTCTGGCTTCAAGGATATAACCCCAATGAGATATCGCAAGATAGAACGGTTAGAAGGTATACCAACAATCCTGCAAAAATAAGTGCATACATAGAAGATGCTTTTGTTTACAAGGCTCCTTGGGGATTAAATGCTCTGTGGGTTTTTTTATCTGATAAAGCTAAGGAAAATAATAAGGAATTACCTTCGATTACATCTAATTTTTCGGGGTTACTGAAGTATGGTGTTTACGATCCTGTAGCAAGCTGTCTTATGGCTTTTGGTCTCGAGTCACGCAAACTGGCACTCAAGCTTTCAGAATCTTTCGATGGTAATCGAAACGATAGCAAAGAGGTATCTCGTTGGTTTAATAATTTATCTGAGGAAGATTTGTATGGTCTAACTTGTTCTGAAGATGAGATTTGCTTGGTATCCCGTGCACAAGATAGATTTTTTTTCGAAAGAACGGTGAGACTGGATAAAGACAAATATAAATTCACAATCAAAATTGATACAGCTAAAGTAACTAAAGCTTTTGAAAAAGGAGATCGGCTTATTCTCAGTATATCCGAAAACTCAGACGGAACATTCTCACTTCACACACTTGAAGGAATCTTGATTGGCACTTTTAGGTCCCGAAAGCCGCTGCCATCTTTTTTAAAACAGCAAGAGCTTACTGATACCTATATAACAGATATAAAAAAAATTAACGATACTGGACTGCAATTGCATATCGTGGCTGAAGCATTATAAGGATAATGTACACTATTTTCGCACATTTCAGATAAAGGTGGTTCTTCAGCTGGTAAATTAAGTTTACTGCTGAACCTCCTGTTGTGCCGGGGCAGATATTCCTTAAGGAAGTCGTTCCTCATCTTTCGTCTTTATCCCCTTAGCCGCATCTCCTTTATGAGCCTGCCTTGGAAGACCTCGAAGAGCCTCTCGACTCTCCCCTTGGCCTGTGGCGAATGAGCATGGTCGGCTTTGAGGAGGCTTTCAAGTACTCAGTAGGGCAGTGTCAAGAATTTTTCGCACATTCTCTGACTGATGGTTCTTATCTGATTGTTCACGGTTAAGCTATCTCAGTCTCCTTTGCTATCTCCTCAATGCGTTCTGTCTTCATGTACTGCCCGTGATACCAGCTATGTGCCTGAGTCTGGTGGCCGCAAGCATCAGAGCCGACTGCCCGTCCGGAAATGAACCCACTACATTTGCTCTCTGCCTCTTTGAGAATCCCTACTATTGTTCCTCCGAATACCTGCTCCTCTTCATCCTTGCCTCGTTGTATCAAGTGCTATATTATGCCAGCATTCTAATTACAAGTGGCACTATTTTTTTGAGGGGCATGTCCTAATCGTGTGATAAACCATAACACCTCCATAAACGTTCTGAGCTTTCAGTTCCCTCTTTATTGGGAATTAAGGTGAATCACTGAGGAGATAGATGATTTACTTAGCAATTTACATTATTTCAGTTCCCTCTTTATTGGGAATTAAGGTGAATCATACTCAGGCTATAGCTGATGCACAAACTATTTTGAATTTCAGTTCCCTCTTTATTGGGAATTAAGGTGAATCAGAAAATAAGATAGCTACACTCCTTGGCTATAGCACATTTCAGTTCCCTCTTTATTGGGAATTAAGGTGAATCCTGCGTCATACATCGCTATCTCATAAACACCTAAAAAATTTCAGTTCCCTCTTTATTGGGAATTAAGGTGAATCTTCGTAGAGGTTTGTGCCCTATTTACCCTTGAGGAAATTTCAGTTCCCTCTTTATTGGGAATTAAGGTGAATCTTATCACGATAGACGCTACTACAACCGCAAACTGGAGTGAATTTCAGTTCCCTCTTTATTGGGAATTAAGGTGAATCGGAATACTTGAGACTCCAGCCGTCCGATGCCTTATAGTATTTCAGTTCCCTCTTTATTGGGAATTAAGGTGAATCATAGGAACCTTTTTTGCAGTCGCCGATAACAGCGACATTTCAGTTCCCTCTTTATTGGGAATTAAGGTGAATCGCTTTAACAACCTCTTTCACGATGTCTGCTATGTCATTTCAGTTCCCTCTTTATTGGGAATTAAGGTGAATCTTCCCTTGGTTTCCCTTGCCTCCAAACACTCTTTGCAATTTCAGTTCCCTCTTTATTGGGAATTAAGGTGAATCTCGAGCAGGTTGATTCCGCAAGTGAGGCGTGGGTAATTTCAGTTCCCTCTTTATTGGGAATTAAGGTGAATCTGATGTATCTCAGGGACAATGACAATGCGTTATATAACATTTCAGTTCCCTCTTTATTGGGAATTAAGGTGAATCATGGCATCTGTGATTTTCTCGTCCCACGTTTCCATCATTTCAGTTCCCTCTTTATTGGGAATTAAGGTGAATCCGAAAAAAGAGGTGTAATATGCTTCACACAGAAGACGATTTCAGTTCCCTCTTTATTGGGAATTAAGGTGAATCTGAAGTAATTTCGTGAGGTCATTCCTCCATGTTTCAATTTCAGTTCCCTCTTTATTGGGAATTAAGGTGAATCAAAGTAATTGAAGACCCGCTACGCCTGTTAAAGAAGATTTCAGTTCCCTCTTTATTGGGAATTAAGGTGAATCTGTCTTTGAACAAGCACAGGTGCAGGATATCAATTCTGTATTTCAGTTCCCTCTTTATTGGGAATTAAGGTGAATCGCATGATGTGGCGATGGGCTAATGCAAGAGATGACGAATTTCAGTTCCCTCTTTATTGGGAATTAAGGTGAATCTCCTGCCAAAGACTACGCCTAAGCTTCAGGGTGTATATTTCAGTTCCCTCTTTATTGGGAATTAAGGTGAATCTCACTCTGTGCTTATCAGGGGTTTGGCTGAGGAGTCAATTTCAGTTCCCTCTTTATTGGGAATTAAGGTGAATCATGAAACCAAGTATCAGGACTGGCCGTGGAGGTCAAATTTCAGTTCCCTCTTTATTGGGAATTAAGGTGAATCTTATCGGAGGTGAGAACATGAAGATTAAATTTTTGAAATTTCAGTTCCCTCTTTATTGGGAATTAAGGTGAATCGTGTAGAGCTCGAGAAACAGCCAGAGGCTCTTATAGAATTTCAGTTCCCTCTTTATTGGGAATTAAGGTGAATCAAATGGATAAAAAAAGTATTGACATGATAAGCCAGAAATTTCAGTTCCCTCTTTATTGGGAATTAAGGTGAATCTTCAGGAAACCCTCAACTTTCTCTGGGACGTTTTCAATTTCAGTTCCCTCTTTATTGGGAATTAAGGTGAATCAAACAGCCTTAGAAGAGCAAAGAAAGACAGAAAAGTATTTCAGTTCCCTCTTTATTGGGAATTAAGGTGAATCTTCTAAAACTTGCTTTTTTGTAAGGGGAATGCATTATTTCAGTTCCCTCTTTATTGGGAATTAAGGTGAATCCGTGCATAGAACAGAGGAGTAGAACGAGTTATGAGAATTTCAGTTCCCTCTTTATTGGGAATTAAGGTGAATCTGAGGTATGAGTGAAGTAATTATCGAGAAGGTAAGTAAATTTCAGTTCCCTCTTTATTGGGAATTAAGGTGAATCTCATTTACCCCTCCTATTCCGCCCACAGCGTGGGCAATTTCAGTTCCCTCTTTATTGGGAATTAAGGTGAATCATGACCCGAAACGTCAGGGCACTTTCTGGGGCAAAATTTCAGTTCCCTCTTTATTGGGAATTAAGGTGAATCAACCGCAGAGAGGAAAACGCCAGGCTTGCAGCATTACAATTTCAGTTCCCTCTTTATTGGGAATTAAGGTGAATCTTACTGTAGGCACTGACAGCGCAGGTGGTTATACCGTATTTCAGTTCCCTCTTTATTGGGAATTAAGGTGAATCCGCTCTTAAAATACCAAAAATACAAGGGGTTGGGCAAAGATTTTTTCGGAAAATTTCGCAACATCCATTTTTGCTCCAGAACCCCTCAGGTTTGCGAAATATTCAAAATACATCCCCGCAGTAATTCCTGTATTCACAGTCAAGACATTTATTCCTGTTTGTGACTGCCGGAGGCATCTCCTCGTGCTTAAGCATCCATCGTATGTCAGAAAGCATTTTCAGCGTTTTCTCTTTCAGCGAGTCGCTAATCTCGAAAATCACTACATTTTCCTGTGGTATAAGATACACAAAACCATATTTGACTTTCCTCCGGTATACATCTTCGAGTATAAGTGCATAGCCACCAAGCTGATATATGTGATTCTTCTGTGGTTTCCCTCTTGTGTATTTGAAGTCAACAGGAAAGTATCCTTCGGGTGCCTCAATAAGCATGTCGAGTTTTCCTGAAAGGGCAAGCCGTGTTGAGTTTAT
>Ga0180897_109_pt1 | contig 114081 bp, 117 predicted proteins | sample Deesub1362A_J573_FD_124282 | JGI IMG/M metagenome (GOLD analysis project Ga0180897, IMG submission 124282) | Nitrospirae bacterium JdFR-86
GGCTCCTGAAGGTCCGTGGTAGACTACCACGTCGATAGGCTGGAAGTGTAAAGCAGTAATGCCTAGCTTACCAGTACTAATAGACCGTGCGGCTTGACCTTATTAAAACCCCCCTGTTTTCTAAGAACAAAAATTTTTCACTCATCTAAAAAAGGGGTTCAAAACACTCCTTTTTTAATGTATAATTATGTCTTAAGGGTAGAAAACTATGAGAGAAAAAGATATTTTTGAAGAAATAATAGACATCGGAAAAAGAAGGGGAGTGCTTACCTATGAGGAAATAAACGAAGCACTGCCCGCAGAGTTCTTTACGCCCGATGAACTGGAAGACCTCATGGACCTTCTCCAGGACATGGGCGTTAAAATCGTAGACTACGAAGAAAATGTCCTGCCCGAAGAAGAACCTGAAGAAGAAGAGGTAGCAGAATACGAAAAAACAGAAGACCTCGTGCAGGCTTACTTCCACTCAATGGGCAATATCTCCATACTTACAAAAGACGAAGAAACACAGCTCGCAAAACAGCTCGAAGAAGGCAGAGAACTGATTAAAAATATAGTAACGGCAATGCCCATATACAAAAAGACGGAAATGGCTCAGAACGGCGACGAGGAATCAGAAGAGGAAGTGGGCGACGAAGCACTCATGAAAACACTCTCAAGGCTCGAAACCCTCATGGAACAGGTCCAGGAGCTGGACAAGAAAATCGCACGCTATGGCTCCCTGAAGGCACTAAGAAAAGCTATCAACGAAAAGAAAAAGAAAGGAATAAATACAAAAAGACTCGAATCACTCCTGAAAGAAGTGCAACAGGGATACAAAAAGATTGAAGCAGAAACCGGTGTGAAAATAGATGAACTCAAAAGCCAGTGGGATCGCCTCCAGAAAGCGAAAGAACTGATGACACAGGCTAAAAATGAACTTATCACTCGAAACCTCAGACTCGTCGTCAATATAGCAAAGAACTATGTGGGCAGAGGACTGCCACTGCTTGACCTCATACAGGAAGGCAACATAGGGCTGATGAAAGCCGTAGATAAATTCAAATACGAAAAAGGATTCAAGTTCTCGACCTACGCTACATGGTGGATAAGACAGGCAATAACAAGAGCACTCATTGACCAGACAAAGACCATCAGGGTGCCAGTGCACATGATGGAATTCTACAACAGGGTCACAAAGGCATCCAGAGAACTGACACACCAGCTTGGAAAAGAACCAGGCAATGAGGAAATCGCCAAAAAACTCGGTGTGCCTACCAAAAAAGTAGAGGAGGTCTTCAGGGCAATACAGGATCCGATTGCACTTCAGACCCCAATCGGAGACGAAGACACCGAACTTGAAGATTTCATAGGCGACAAAACCAGTCCCTCACCTTATGCTGACGCAGAAAGAATAGAGGCATCCGAACAGCTGCAGAGAGTGCTGAGAACATTATCTCCAAAAGAAGAAAAAGTCATAAAGATGAGATTCGGAATCGGCGCTGACAGAGACCATACACTTGAAGAAGTCGGCAGATACCTTTCGATTACAAGGGAAAGAGTCCGTCAGATAGAGGCAAAAGCACTCAGGAAACTGAAACACCCGAGCAGACTGAAGGCACTCAGAACACTTATATCTTAAATCTTACTGCAGCCCACTTACAGCATCGCCTCTGTTAATCTCAATATCGCTTTTGACGACAAGTGCCAGGGCAGTATTGTCCCTGAGACTTACGATCTGAAGAAGTCCGTTTTGCCTGTTTTCAGTGCCGGGTATTAAAGTCATCAGCACATCACCGACCTGAAGACCATCTGCCCTGCCCTTGTCTATGTGAACCAGCTCAAACTGCGAACTCAATGTCTTCATATAAGCCATTGCAACAACAAAGCCTTCAATCTGTGGCTTACGTGGCTCACCCGGCAAAAACGGAGGCTCAACTTCATAATACTCATCCAGAAAATCACCGGTATATATCACATTAAACGCCTCAATGACCCTTGCCTTTACATTGTCCTTGCCAGCCTCCTCGGCTTCCACAATGCCGACTACACCGACAAGATAGCCAAGATCCTCCCGTGTCTTCGGATGTTCTACCTTGTCCACCTTACGAATAACATAAAACCTGTCTCCTTTGTTCACAGGCACTATGCTGTTAAAGAATATCTCATCGCCTTTGCCAAATACGATTCTGCGGCGTGGAGAACCTATAATCTCTCCTTTGTAAGGAACATCCCTGGTTATATAACCGCCTGCAAGCAGTGCTTCCTTGGTTATAAGATATCTGCCTCTGACAGGCTCGATTACCTTCACAGGAGGTTTTAACACCTCTATGGGTTCCGGCTCAGGCTTTACGGGCACCGCCTCTTCCTTCTGCATTATTACCCTAAGTGGAATCCTTATGCCCTGCCCTGGATATATCCTGTCAGGATTCTCTATAAAGATGTTCTCCTTCCATATCAGAGGCCATTGAAACGGATCCTCCAACTCTTTTGAAGAGATATCCCAAAGGGTATCACCTTTTTTAACCTCATAGTCCTTATACTCATACTGCTCGGCTACCCCTGAAGAAGCAACCGAAATTATAAAACAAACTGCTAAAATTACTATTGCCAGACTTATCCTCATGTCAAACTCCTTATTTACAAAATTCTCCACATAAACATATCCGACAAAACGAAAACTGTCAAGAGGTATCTCTTCATCTTACTCAAGGGTTGCAACCCTGTGTTGAACCATGTCTTCTTCGTAGTCCTTTCCTTATTGCCTGTATGATGCTTTCTCTAAGCTCTGTATCTTTTATCGAAGAGACAACGTCTTCAATAAAAGAGATGTCTGCCTCGTCAGTGATTTCATGGTGTACGGATTGGGCATGCTGGTCTTTCTTGATTCTGTCTGCCTGGTCATTGACCCTGCCGAGTTTAAGTCTTATATCTTTTACTCCGAAACGGCTCAGCTTCTTGATTATATTTGTTTTATAGAAGTTTATCTGCTGAAGCCATACAGGCGAGTCCACGTTGATAATAAGCACCCCATCTGTGAATTTTGAAGGGGAGGTATGCAAAGACAGCGGTTCCTGAAATATGGCACCCCATGATGCCTTTATATGGTAAAGCCTCAAGGCATTTTCCATGCCCAGGTCTTTTACCAGCGAGTATATAGCGGAATCCGCTTTTTCCAAATCAGACAGCCTTTTTCACGAGTCCTGAACGCAGACACCTCGTGCAGACATAAACCCTCTGTCTTCTGCCGTTAATAACTACCCTTGTTCTCTGCAGATTCGGAAATATCTGTCTCTTTGTTCTGTTATTGGCATGGCTTACATGGTTGCCAACAATTCTTGACTTACCACAGACATGACAGCGTGCCACAACAGCCTCCTTCATTTGATTTAACAACGTTTTTTATGATACCATTTTGAATACGTTCTTACAAGTCTGCATTGGGAGGGGTTAAGACTAAATGCCAAATATAAGAATCTATGAGCTTGCTAAAAAGTTGGGTGCATCCAACAGAGATATACTTGCGGCGTTGGCAAAACTCGGCATAACAGGCAAGACTCATTCATCAAACATAGATGAAAAAACAGCTGAAAAATTGACAAAAATATTTAAAAAACCAGCGGTACCTAAAAAAGAAGTAAAACCTAAGAAGAAGGTCGCAGAAGAGCCAAAAGCAAAGAAAAAACCAGCTAAAGTTGTTGAAAAACCTGCACCTATTCCAAAGGTAGAAGAAAAGCCTGTTGTCAAAAAGCCTGCACCTGCTCCAGAAGCAGAAAAGAAGCCTGAGATTGAAAAGCCTGCACCTGCTCAAAAAGCAGAAGAGAAGCCTGCTGTCGAAAAACCTGCAGCTGCTCCAGAAGTAGGAAAGAAGCCTGCACCTGCTCCAAAAATAGAAGAGAAGCCTCAGCCTCAACCCATTGCTGCCGAGGAAAAAGAAATCCCAACCGTCATCCTGCCTGAAGAAGAAGTAGAACTGAAAGTGCCGGACAGGTTCAAGAAAGATATGGAAGCAGATAAAGTTGAGAAATTCAAGACAAGACCCGGCATGCAAAGGGCATTTCAGGCCATAAGAAAAATAGAACACAGAAAATGGCACGACCACAGAGGCTTTAAGAAAACAGCAAGACAAAGGGCTCAGGTAAAGGTCGAAAAACAGCAACCTGTAATTACTGCGCCGAGAAAAAAGACACTAAAAATACAGGAAGGCACTACTGTTAAGGAATTTGCTGAGCTTATAAGTGCAAAGCTTTCCGATGTTATAAAAAAATTCATGGAATTAGGCTATATGCCTACTATAAACCAGCCGGTTGACCTTGATGCCGCACTCCTTGTTGCTGACAGCCTTGGTGTGAAACTCGAGGTCGCATCCGTAGAGGACCTTTCCGTGGTGGAAGAGGCTCCGGAGGATGAGTCAAAGCTCAAACCTCGTCCACCGGTAGTAACCATCATGGGACACGTTGACCATGGAAAGACATCCCTTCTGGATGCAATCAGAGAGACCAAGGTCATCGAGACAGAAGCAGGCGGTATAACCCAGCACATCGGTGCATACAAGGTGTCTCTGAAAGGAAAAGACATTGTTTTTCTGGACACCCCAGGACACGAAGCATTCACAGCACTAAGAGCAAGAGGTGCAAAAGTAACTGACATCGTTGTTCTTGTTGTAGCTGCAGACGATGGTGTAAAACCCCAGACAGTGGAAGCCATTAACCATGCAAAGGCTGCAAATGTGCCCATCATCGTTGCTATTAACAAGATAGACAAACCAGAGGCAAACCCCAATAAGGTTAAGACCGAACTCTCAGAGTACGGCATAATCCCTGAGGAATGGGGCGGACAGCATATATTTGCGGAAATCTCAGCAAAACACCGGATAGGTATTGAAAATCTTCTTGAGCTTATACTGCTTCAGGCAGAAGTCATGGAGTTAAAGGCAAATCCTGACAGGCCTGCAAAAGGCGTTATCATAGAGTCAAGACTCGACAAAGGCAGAGGACCAGTGGCAACAGTGCTTGTGCAGGCAGGAACCCTGAAAGTCGGAGATGCCCTTATCTCAGGAGTAAATGCAGGCAAGGTCAGAGCACTCATTGACGACACAGGCAAGAGGATTCCAGAGGCAGGACCCTCAACCCCTGTGGAAGTCCTCGGCTTCGGAAACGTCCCTACTGCAGGAGATGCCTTCGCAGTTATGGAAGACGAAAGAAAGGCACGACAGATCGCACTCGCACGACTGCAGAAACAAAAATCCGCTGAAATGGCAAAGGCAAGAAAACTCACACTCGATGAACTCTATTCAAAGATAAAAGAAGGTGCTATAAAGGAACTGAACATCGTAATAAAAGGCGACGTGCAAGGCTCTGTTGAAGCGATAAAGGATGCACTTGAAGGCATAAAGCACCCTGAGGTAAAGGTAAAAGTCCTGCATTCTTCGGTAGGCGGTATTAATGAGTCTGACGTTATGCTGGCAGCAGCCTCCGATGCAATAATCATCGGCTTTAACGTAAGGCCTGAGATGAAAGCCGCACAGACTGCAGAAAAAGAAGGCGTGGACATCAGACTTTACAACATAATCTATGAGGCAATAGAAGACGTGAAAAAGGCGCTCGAGGGCATGCTCGAACCTACACTGAAGGAGAAAGTGCTCGGCAGGGCAGAGGTGCGCAAGACATTCCAGGTCTCAAGGCTCGGAACAATAGCAGGCTGTTATGTAACCGATGGCACTATCAGCCGTGCAAGCGACGGCATCAGGGTCATAAGAGACAATATAGTCGTTTACGAGGGGAAGATTTCCTCTCTAAAAAGGTTCAAAGAGGATGTCAGAGACGTGCAGGCAGGATATGAATGCGGTATCATGATAGAGAACTTCAACGACATAAAAGTCGGAGACATCCTCGAGAACTATATCATAGAGAAAGTAGCAGCAAAACTTTAAGAACATGCTTCCATATAAGCGTTCCCAGAGAGTGAGTCATCTCCTCAGGGAAGAAGTCTCAGACATCGTAATGCACAGAATAAAAGACCCACGGTTAGGCTTCCTTACAGTCACCGACGTGGACGTAACCGAAGACCTCAAAATAGCACGCATATACATAAGTATACTCAAAGAGGAAGAGATAGAGATCTCACTGGAAATACTGAACTCTGCAAAACGTTTCATTCGCTCTGAACTAGGCAAAAGACTGCGCATGAAATTCATTCCAGTACTTGAATTCAGACTCGATACAACCGCCCGGTACGGAGACAAAATCGAGCGCCTGCTTAAAAAAATCCGGGAGAAGGGGCAATGACCCCTCTGGAAAACATCGTCTCCTTCCTGAAGGACAATAACGATTTTTTTATCGCCACACATCTGAATCCCGAAGGTGATGCCTTAGGCTCGGCAATCGCCCTTTCAATGGCCCTCGAATCACTCGGCAAAAACACAGTCGTTTACGACAAAGACCCTGTTCCGGAGTTTTATAAATTTCTACCCGGATACAATAAGATTACAAACTCTGTATCATCATTAGATACAAAAGAGCTTTCACTTATCCTGCTTGACTGCAATACACCGGACAGGGCAGGAATCGAAAAGCTCACTTTCAAACACACGGTAGTCATAGACCACCACGAAACAGAGACTAACTTTGGCGACATAAAATGGGTAGAACCCCAAACCCCTGCCACTGGTCTCATGATATTCAAGCTCTTAAAAGAAATGGGCATAAAAATAACACAGGACATTGCCGTTAACCTTTATGCAGCCATAGCAGTGGACACAGGCACGTTCAGATACAGTAACACCAGCTCTGAAGTCCTGAAAGCTGCAGCAGAACTGGCAGAGGCAGGGGCAAACCCCGGCTTTATAGCAGAAAGCATCCACGAGAGCTGGTCAAGAAACAGGTTTAAGCTGTTGTGCATGGCACTGAGTACGCTTGAAATAATAGACAGCGTGGCATTCATAGTGGTCACAAAGGACATGTTCAACACGACAGAAACCCTGCCCTCTGACACCGAAAACTTCTCGAACGTGCCCCGCATGATGAAGGACATAAAGGTATCCGTATTCTTCAGGGAAACAGATGAAGGCTACTGGAAGGTAAGCCTCAGGTCAAAGAGAGACTTCAATGTCGCACGCATCGCAGAGCAGTTCGATGGCGGAGGACACAAAAACGCCGCAGGATGCACCATAAAAGCAGACCTTAAAACAGCCAAGAGGATGCTTCTTGAGGCGATAAGAGGGCAGTGATTTTTACACGTTGTCCAGCATGTGCCCCAGCTTCTTCTTTTTCGTCTTTAAATAAATAATATTTTTGTCATTCGGTTTTGTCTCTATTGGAACCCTCTCAACCACTCTCAGACCATAACCCTCAAGACCGACTATCTTCTTGGGGTTATTGGTTATGAGTCTCATGTCTCTTACTCCAAGGTCAACGAGTATCTGTGCGCCTATGCCGTAGTCTCTCAAGTCAGGCTTGAAACCGAGTTTGATATTCGCTTCGACCGTATCAAGTCCTTTGTCCTGAAGCTCGTATGCCCTGAGCTTGTTGGCAAGCCCGATGCCTCTTCCTTCCTGCCGCATGTAGAGTATTACGCCTTTGCCCTCTTCCTCTATCTTGCGCATGGCTTTGTGCAACTGCTCACCGCAGTCACACCTCTTAGAGCCGAATATGTCACCTGTAAGGCATTCGGAGTGAACCCTTACCAGAACCTTGTCTTCAGGCTTTATCTCACCTTTGATAAGCGCAATATGGACGTTGTTGTCAACATCATTGGCGTATGCTATCGCCCTGAAGTCTCCGTAATCAGTAGGAAGCCGCACGTCCGCAATTCTCCTTACGAAGCTTTCCGTCTTCATTCTGTAGTTAATCAGGTCTTTTATCGTGACTATCTTGAGGTTGTGCTTTTCTGCAAATTTCATGAGTTCGGGGACTCTTGCCATTGTGCCGTCGTCGTTCATTATTTCGCATATCACGCCTGCCGGGTAAAGCCCTGCAAGCCGTGCAAGGTCAACAGAGCCTTCTGTCTGCCCTGCCCTCTGAAGCACTCCGCCTGGCTTTGCCCTAAGAGGAAAAACATGACCAGGACGTGCAAGGTCTTCAGGCTTTGTAGAAGGGTCTATCGCCGTAAGAATCGTCCTTGCCCTGTCATGCGCAGAAATTCCGGTTGTTACACCCCTTTTAGCCTCTATGGAAACCGTAAACGCAGTGCCAAATGTGGATGTGTTCTCCTCAGCCATCATCGGAAGTTTAAGTGCATTTACTCTTTCCGGCGTAAGAGAAAGACATATAAGCCCTCTGCCGTATTTCGCCATAAAGTTTATAGCCTCAGGGGTAACCTTCTCTGCTGCCATACAGAGGTCGCCCTCGTTCTCCCTGTCCTCGTCGTCAACGAGGATAACCATCCTACCTGCCTTTAATTCTTCAATAGCCTCGTCAATGGTATTGAACTTGTATTTTTTCATACCCAATCCCCACCTTGCTATTCAGGTGCTGAGGTAACCACTTTTGAGGAGTGCCCCCATGAGTCCCTCATCACCCTTTTTTTGTTTATTTAGAAAGCGTAAAACATACTTGCCGATTATATCTGCTTCGAGATTGACGGTATCCCCTACCCCCTTAAACCCGATAGTAGTAACCTCTGCGGTATGGGGTATTATAACCACGGTAAAGGAGTCCTTCAGGACATCCACCACCGTAAGGCTTATACCGTCCACAGCCACAGAGCCTTTCTCAACGAGAAAATCCATTACCTGAGACGACGCCTCTATCTCGAACTTAAACATATCTCCTGTTCTGGTCTTGCTTCTTATTCTTCCGACAGCGTCTACATGTCCGGTGACAAAGTGTCCTCCAAGCCTCCCGTCTGCTCTTAAAGCAGGCTCAAGATTTACCTTGTCGCCTGCCTTAAGACTGCCAAGAGTCGTGCTTCTTAGAGTCTCGTCGGACAAGTCAAAACTCAATGTCTCATTCTTTATTTCAGTAACGGTCAGACACGCTCCGTTTACAGCTATGCTGTCACCTACTGCTGCATCTGCGGCTATAGAGCCTGCCTTCACCGCCAGCACCGCACCTGCCGCCTGTCTTTTAAACGATACTACTTCTCCCAGCTCCAATATAATACCCGTGAACATCTATTTGCCTACCTTAAAATTAAAGTATAATTCTCTATTATATATATTCAGCACATTTACTGTCTCCGACCACGAGACTTCCATCCTGTACCCTCCATTCATGCGCTGAAGCCTTACATTCTCTTCCTCTAACTGAACCCCAAGCCTCTGTGCCCGCTCAAACAAACGGTTCTTCAGTTTCTCTTCATCTTTAACCTCAAACCGCACCATGTCCGCTGCATCAGACCTCAAGGCAAAATACCTGTAGTAAGGCATACCGAATATGAATCCTGAATAACCCAAAAGAGCAATCACTAAAAGACAGATTAGTCTTTTAAGCGTTCGCATCAGTGCACCAGTCTTGCTATCCTGCTTAACCTTGGCAGGTGCTTTTTACTGTCCCATGACCAGTAGATTATAAATGCCTTACCTTTTATATCACTTGCATCCACATATCCCCAGTATCTGCTGTCGTAACTCTGGTCACGGTTGTCCCCCATTACGAAATACTTGCCCTTAGGCACAAGATACGGACCAAAATTGTCTCTTGGTTCAACCCTTCCCGGAGATATAGACCTATCTGTATGCCTTACATACGGTTCTTCTACACGCTTGCCGTTTATATAAATGATCTTGTCCCTCGATTCTATTACATCGCCCTCTACTGCCACAATCCTCTTTATAAAATCCCGCTTGGGGTCCTCCGGATACTTGAATACTATTATATCCCCTCTTTCAGGTTTTTTTAAAACCAGAAATTTTTTGTCAGAAAAAGGCAGTTTTATACCGTATATAAACTTATTGACGAGAATATGGTCTCCTACAAGCAGAGTCGGCTTCATAGAGCCTGTGGGTATCTTGAATGCCTGTACAACATATGCCCTGATGAACAGTGCAAGAATAAGAGCTGTGATTATAGCCTCTGTGTATTCCCAAATAACCCTCTTTTTGCTTTTCTTCATCATCCTGTCGCCTTCATGACTGTAAAGAACGCCTCCTGTGGTATCTCCACCTTTCCAACCTGTTTCATCCTCTTTTTGCCCTCTTTCTGTCTTTCGAGGAGTTTCCTTTTTCTTGTTATATCGCCTCCATAACACTTTGCAAGAACGTCTTTTCTCATCGCCTTAACTGTCTGCCTTGCTATTATCTTTCCGCCTATTGCAGCCTGTATTACAACCTCAAAGAGCTGTCTTGGTATGACCTCCTTCAGACTATCCACAACCTGCCGCCCCTTATAATAAGCCTTGTCTCTGTGAACTATCAAGGACAATGCATCCACAGGTTGTCCGTTAATAAGGATGTCAAGCCTTACAAGGTCAGCCTCTCTGTAGCCGATCTGCTCATAGTCCATTGAGGCGTAACCCTTTGAAAGCGACTTAAGTTTGTCGTAGAAGTCCCACAATATTTCGCTTAAAGGCATTTCATATACTAGCATAACCCTTTCTCTGCCCAGATAATTGAACTCTCTCTGAACCCCTCTTCTCTGCTGGCAGAGTTCAAGCACAGGACCGACGAACCTGTCAGGCACAAATACAATAACTTTTACAAACGGCTCCTCTATCTTTATGAATCTTTCGTTCCACTGAGCAGGGTTGTGCACAAGATGCACATTGCCTTTCTGGTCAGTCATCCTGTATCTGACAGTCGGAGTCGTGCTTATAAGCGAAAGGTCGAACTCTCTTTCAAGCCTTTCTTTTATTATCTCCATATGCAAAAGTCCGAGGAAACCGCACCTGAAACCAAAACCCAAAGCCATGGAGGTTTCAGGCTCAAAGACAAACGATGAGTCATTCAACCTGAGCTTCTCCAGTGCGTCCTTCAGCTCTTCATACTGGCTCATGTCCGTGGGATAAAGACCGCAAAACACCATCGGCTTTACTTCTTTATAACCCGGGCACGGCTCTTTTGCAGGCATTGACGCATCTGTTATCGTATCGCCTATCTTTGTATCTGCTACCTGCTTGATGCCGGCAACTATATAACCGACCTCACCTGCACCAAGCCTGGAGACAGGCTTTACCTTCGGTGTAAAAACACCAACCTCGCTTACCTCAAAATCTTTTCCTGAACTCATAAGCCTTATTTTCATTCCAGGCTTTACGACACCGTCAAAGACTCTTACAAGCACTATTGCCCCGCGGTAGTTGTCAAACCATGAATCAAAGATAAGCGCTTTAAGAGGCAGGTCATCCCTTCCTTCAGGCGGTGGGATTTTCTCAACTATCGCCTCCAGCACCTCGGATATGCCTGTGCCGTTTTTGGCGCTTGTAAGTATGGCATCTTCAGCATCGATAGGAAGTGTTTCGCTTATCTGATGCTTGACTTTTTCAGGGTCTGCTGAAGGAAGGTCTATCTTGTTTATAACAGGTATTATTTCAAGATTGTTCTCTATTGCCAGATATGTGTTTGCAAGACTCTGGGCTTCAAGTCCCTGCGAGGCATCCACCACAAGCAGTGCCCCTTCGCACGAGGCAAGACTCCTTGAGACCTCATACGTAAAATCCACATGCCCTGGCGTGTCTATCAGGTTTAAGATATACTCTTTACCGTCCCTTGCCTTGTAGTTCAGCCTTACTGCATGAGCCTTTATCGTTATACCTCTTTCCCTTTCAAGGTCCATGGAGTCAAGAACCTGTTCTGCCATCTCCTCGCGGCTTAAAGCCCCTGTGCACTCAAGTATCCTGTCGGCAAGCGTGGATTTGCCGTGGTCTATGTGTGCAATTATAGAGAAGTTTCTGATGTTTTTTTCTGAAACAGATTTAGACGGCGGGGTTTTTTTCATGAAGTACAAGTGCAGCGGCTCCAAGGATGCCTGCATCATCACCAAGCGAAGACGGCACGATCTTTACTCCTTCAAACAGTCCTTTAAATGTCCTCCTTGATGCCTCTCTTATAGCCTCCTCCACATAAATGTCCCACGCACCTATAAGACCGCCTGTAAGTATTACAGCCTCCGGACTCATTATGTTTATCAGATTGGCTATGCCTACACCAAGATATTTGCCTGCATCCTTGAGCACTTCCCTGGCAAGATTGTCTCCTTCAAATGCGGCTTCGTATATGTCCTCCGGCGTTATCTTATAGATATTGCCTTTACAGCACTCCCTGAGCATGCTGTCTGCTCCTCCTTCAAGAGCCTTTGTCACAGTACCTACCATGGCACGGGCAGCAGCATAAAGCTCAAGACAACCGTAATTGCCACAGGGGCATTTTTCTCCATTATCCACTATGCTCATATGTCCGACCTCTGCAGCTACGCCAAGAAGCTCACCTTTGTAAACAATACCACCACCTATGCCAGTGCCTAATGTCATCAGAACAAAGTTCTTAAAATCCTTTCCAGTACCCATCCACCTTTCTCCAAAAGCAGCAGCACTCGCATCGTTTTCAACAACCAGGGGCAACTTAAATCCAAGTTCTCTGAAACTCTTTCCTGAAATAGAAGGCAGATTCGGTGAGGTAATCACTCCTTGGTTTTCCCTGTCGATTATACCGGCAACGCCGATGCCTATGCCTACTACATCATCGGAAATAAGACGCTCTACCGCAGCCTTAAGAGAAGACATTATATCCCCTGAGGAGGGCTCTTTTATCTTCTGAAGTATCTCACCCTCTTCTGAAATCAGAGCAACTCTTAAATTCGTTCCTCCGAGATCTACCCCTATGGCTTTCCGTTTAGACATAAAAGATGAAAAGGCTAAAAAAGGATAATCTTAATTTTATCACATCCCTGATTGGTGAGTAAAGCAAATGTAACAACAGATAATAAAACAGGCGATAACCCTGTCACCTCAATCCGAGTTTTTTTAAGATAAGCCCTGCATACTTATTCAGAAAATTTTTCCTTGGAAGAAAAGAAAACACCGGTTTTTTTCTTATCCCGAGACCTGAAAGCCACAAACTGGCTTCCTCGTTTTCCCCGAAACTAAGTCCTTTTCTTACTGTCTCAATGGCTTCCTTCTTTCTTCCGGCTTTAAGAAGCACTTTGCCGAGGTTCAGATAAAACACAGTGTTGTCCGGCTCCTTTAAAACAGCATCCTCACACAGAGCAATGGCTTCTTTAACCTTTCCCCGCTCAAGGGCTATCAACATTCCCAGATAGGACTGACACTGTACGGTCTTTTTAATCTCGAAAGACTTTTCAAAACACGAAAGGGCACTCAAGGACTCGCCTTTTCCAAGAAGTTCAATCCCTTTGTTAAAAAGTTCTTCAGCCTTGATTCCAGTGTCGTTTGTCATCCGGAAGATGAAAGCCTGAGCAAAAGACGCACCCGGCTAAAATATTTTAGCACACCTGCCGAAGCAGCTTCCTCCACCTCCCGAGTTTTGCAAGTTCCCACTGCAGGTCGCTTCTCCAACCTCTTGTTAAACGCTTTCATTGCCTCAACCCTGCCGTTGTCCTTAAGATACGCCCTGCCCGGATTAAGATAAAACACAGGATGGAAAAACTCACTTCCAAAAGGAATGCATTCATGTAACCTTTTTATAAAAGCTATTGCGCTTCGTCAAAATACACTCGAATATTAACAATAAACCTTCAAAATAAGCAATTATCCTGAGTTCTAATCAATATTAGATACAATTATAGGTTTATAAATAATTTAAAGTTGACCTTGATTCACTATTTAAAGTAGCTTATAAGACTGATAAAACGATATTAAAAATATTTGTCTTAGGGAACTAAATACTGTACGAGTAAATTTAATGGGAGAGGTCGAAGAAAGGAGAAGAGAAAAAAGAGACCTTTTCACTATAACTGTTGAGTACGAACCTTCCTTTTTAGAAGCCGGCACCCCACCTCAGAGAGGCATAGGTTTAACAACAAATATAAGCAGCAGAGGCTTGGGACTTTATACGAACAGCCCTCTTAAGATAGGTGAAAGCATAAAAGTCTTCAGCACTCATTTATCTGATGAGCCTAAAATCGCTGAAGTGAAGTGGTGTTCACAGGTCTCACACGCAATATTCAGAGCTGGCCTCATGTTTGTATAAGTTTTCTTTTCCTCTGGACTCAGCCAGCAGAACATCAAAGTCTTTACCAGTCAACTTGTTGGATGAGCCCAAGACCGCTCAGGTGAAATGGTGCCCAGAGGTCTGGGATGCTTTCTTCAGAGCCGGTCTTCTGCCAGCATAAAATATAATATACAAATAATTATACAAAATAATATACAAAGACCTTTTTTTCGTGTAAAATACCCTCCATGGAATCATTCAATGAAAGATTAAACCTGGCATTAAATCTTATTAAAGAAGCCAAAAGGATTACTGCTTTTACAGGCGCAGGCATATCGACAGAGTCCGGCATACCGGACTTTCGAAGTCCGGGTGGCATCTGGGACCGCTACAGGATTGTAACTTTTCAGGAATTTCTCACAAGCAACAGTGCACGCAAGGAATACTGGGCTATGAAGAGAGACCTCTTTCGAGAGATAGAAAGTGCAAAGCCCAACAGGGCACATCTGGCTCTTGCAGAACTGGAGAAGATAGGGAAATTAAACTGTCTCATAACCCAGAACATAGACGGTCTTCATCAGGAAGGAGGGAACTCTTCTGACATAATCATAGAGCTTCATGGCACAAACAGAAGAGCGAACTGTCTTGAATGCGGTAAGACATGGCCAATAGAGGACATACAGGCAAGACTTGAAAAAGGTGACCTTGACCCACGGTGTGACGTGTGCAACGGATTCATAAAACCTGCCACAGTCTCCTTCGGACAGGCTATGCCTGTAGAGGACATGCTTAGAGCATTTCAGTGCGCAGCCACCTGCGACCTGTTCCTAATGATAGGTTCTTCCCTGCAGGTCGAGCCTGCAGCCTCCATTCCACGTGAGGCACACAGAGCAGGAGCAAAATTGATATTCATAAACCGCACGGAAACACCGCTGGACTTCATTGCAACAGTGGTCTTCAGAGAAAATGCAAGTGACGTGCTCGATGAACTTGTTAAACTTCTAAAACAGTCAGCCTGATGAACTTACCGCCTGAAGAACAGGTATTTGTCAGACAGATGCTCGAAAAGCTCATGGAGCTTGGCATAGGCGCTGTCTACGGCGACGAAGACGAAAACGAAAAGCCTGCATTAGTTGACTGTGAGCCACGGCTTAAACTCTGTAGAGCCGTTTGCTGTAGTTTCCACTTCGCTCTTACAAAGAAAGAGGCTCAAGGCAAAAAAATAGCATATAACCAGAAAAAACCGTTTTTTATCAAAAGAGAAAACGACGGCTACTGCACACATCTTGAAAGAAGCACCCTCCGTTGCAGTATCTGGACGGAAAGACCTGAAAGATGCCGCAAATACGACTGCCGGACAGACCCAAAGGTCTGGGAAAACTGGCAAAAAGGCATACTGAAAAGCGATGCTTTAAAACACCTTTCTACCCTGAAGGTTTATTCACAGTAACCTGATTTTCTACCGTAAAACTTCCAATCATAATTCCGGTTATACCGCTGAGTGATTTCAAAGGCGTCTTTATCACAATTTTATCGTCTTTGAATCTCTGAAAGATTCCCAAAGCCACAGTTGAATCTCCACGATTGATGCCTAAAAGGACATCTGGCTCTATGCCTGTTGTCTTTACATCAAACCGTCTTCCCCGATAGAAGAAATCCAGCTCTTTAATTGAAAGCCCAATGATCTGAGAGTCCTTAAAATACTCTGCAAACTTTTTGTTTCTGTATTCGATGCGCTGTTTTCTGTTTCTTTCCCTTGCAAACCTGGACACGTCCACAAGGTATATCACAGCGTCTTCTACAAGAGAAAGTATATGCTCAAGCTCCTCACCTCTTTGAAGTGCAATGACCACATCAGGCTTTATAGCCCTTATCTTGCCGATTTTAAGTTCTTTTCCAAGCCCTCCTGCGATGAGCCCTGTTGTATCCACGATAACAATATCCGCACCCTTTGATTTAGACTTCTCAACCATTGCCTTTGTGCCTTCTATCATCCGTGGGATATGCTCTGAGGGATTAAGAGAGCCTATGAAGAACATGTAATCTGCTTTAAAGTCATCCATATCTCGAGGGCTGTTGAATACCTTCATGGAGATTGTCCCTGGAAGACCCAGCGAAGACTGCCCTATATCAGAGTCAACAAGCGAAACTTTGATATTTTTATGAAGAAATTCTTTCAGGAGATATTTAACAAGGGTGGTCTTCCCTGCATCTGTTGCACCGAGGACAACAGCAGTGCCTTTTCTTAACTCTTTTACGATGTCTTTCCAGTCAGGCTCAGGAATCACTCAGAAATTATACATCGAGGTTTACTCTGTGAAAAGACAAGTAAGGATATAACGAAGAACTTATCTTAGTATATTGGTCCTTTTCGGATAACGAGTCTTTGCAACTCAAACGGGATTCCGACCTCAACCGACACGATTCCTGCTTTCCTGAGCACGTAGTCAACCCTGAGGATATCGCCATCGCTGAAGTCTGCCATCAAATACACTGGTCTAAGTTCATAACCTATGGTGTTGCCGTTTTTATCTATGATTTTTTTCATCTTAGTGGTGTAAACCGCACTCTGCGAGCTTACAAAGCGTTCAGCCTCACGAATTGCCTCAGACGCATCAAGCCCTTCTTCGTATTCGAATACCTGTAAAGCCGGAACAATTACATAACCGTCTTCTTCTATATCCAAAATTGCTACGTTCTCAAGGTCACCGTAATAGCTTGGACCGTAAAGTATCAGAGTAAAACGACCTGTTATCTTTGCAGGGTCTTCGACAGGTGCTGTCTTAAGGTAGTTGACGCCACCGCATGAACCCAGTATAAAGAGCAAAAAGGCGAGAATTACTAATGTAATATTTCTCATAAAAGGATTCAGAATGGGTTTTCGAGGACAGCCTTTATTATATACCTCCCCGACTTTTTTATTGTTTCCCGCACACCTGCAACTATAGTAACTTAGAACAATCAGGTGTGTTTTATCAAGAGGGAAGTTGTCAATCCTTAAGTTTTTCAGCTTGCGGGTGTTGTTGAGGGGTTGAGTTGTTTTAGGAGGTATTCCTTCCACATAGAGTTCAAGTTCATTCTGGTTCTACCGAAAAGAGTCCATTCTGTACAGGCCAAAACACTATCTCACAGAAAGGACTCATTTGGTCAAATACTTGCTCATTTTCTTTAACAAAAGACTGCCAATCATCTTTGTCAATGTGAACTCTTATGTATTCATTCACATATACAGATAATATTAAAGGGAAGCTTGTGTCATAGTAAGTGGCAGCTTTATTTATTTTTTCAGTTATTGATTCAAGCAGTTGCCGTTTATATTGCTCAACCTCTGCTGGATCATAAGGGATAGGGACAGGCCCATTCTCTTGCCTTATCATATGAACATCAGGGACGCTTCGATCACTAAGATAAACCGAAGTCAATTCTACGCCAAAATGTTCGTTTGAATTAATATCTCTTAAAATATAATCTGGTTTTTCGCTCTTTTTTACTATTTCAAAATTCCGTCCATGAGGCAGCCTCTTGTAATATTTTAAAAATTCGTTAATTTCGTAATTTTCACGGAAATTTTTATTTGGCCAGTTTTTGCGCTTTTTCACTTTCATAACTCAAAAACACAAAGGGCAGAGACTCCAGCTCTGCCCTTAAAATAGATTATCCGTCTTATATCGCCGTTCTCTATCCGCACTTCGTAAAGCCGCAGTTGTGGCAGACTGCGCAGCCGCCTTCGTGTTCAACAGCGCCGCCGCATTCAGGGCAGGCGCCGATAATCATTATCTCCTCATGTATATTGCCGCCTTCGCCGTTTCCCTTCTTGCCTTTCATGCGATACCTTTCAATCGCCTTTGCTATGGCATCCGAGCAGGAAAGAATTCTGCCTTCACTGTGCCATGCAGGCTGATGACAGGAAACCCCCTTAAGCTGCTTTACAATCTCTTCAGGGTCTATATTAGACCTCATTGCAAGGGAGATAAGCCTTCCTATTGCCTCTGACTGGCTTGCTGCACAACCACCTGCCTTGCCCATCGAGGTGAACAGTTCAAAAAGATGCCCTTCCTCGTCTTCGTTAATCGTGACATAGAGGTTGCCACAACCGGTCTTCATAAGCCTTGTCGTCCCTTTAATCACCTCTGGTCTCTTCCTCGGCACTATCTTTGTCTGCGGCTCTTTCTTCTTTCCTGCCTTGCCTTTTGTAAGAACCTGCTCCTCCCTTGAGCCATCCCTGTAGACAGTAACCCCTTTACAGCCAAGCCTGTATGCAAGCAGATAGACGTCCCTGACATCCTCAGGTGTTGCACTGTTAGGGAAATTCACAGTCTTTGAGACCGCATTGTCCACATACCTCTGGAAAGCCGCCTGCATGGTTATGTGCTCCGTGGGTGTTATGTCATGAGCAGTTACAAAAAGTCTCTTTACATCCTCTGGCACTTCCTTGAAGCCATGAATAGTGCCTTTTTCCGCAATGCTTTCCATAAGCTCCCTGCTCCAGAAGCCTCTTTCCCTTGCGACCTTCTCAAACAGGGGATTTACCTCTATAAGCTTTGTCCCCTCCATTACAGTTCTTACATACGAGACTGCAAACAAAGGCTCTATGCCTGAAGAACACCCTGCTATTATCGAGAGTGTGCCTGTCGGCGCTATGGTAGTAACGGTTGCGTTCCTGACCTTTATCTTTCCGTCAAAAATACTTCCCTTATAATTCGGGAATACTCCCCGTTCCTCAGCAAGTGCGCTTGAAGCTGCCCTGCCCTCTTTCTGTATAAATCCCATTACATCCTCGGCAAGCTCCACTGCCTCCGGCGAGTTATAAGGTATGCCGAGCAGTATCAACATATCAGCCCAGCCCATTACACCAAGACCAATCTTCCTGTTCGCCTTTGTCATCTCCTCTATCTGAGGTAGAGGATACTTGTTTACATCAATAACATTATCCAGAAAATGCACTGCCCGCCATGTAATATCCTTAAGCTTTTCCCAGTCGACCACACAGCCTTCTGAGGTGGTCTTTACCATCTTTGAAAGATTAATAGAGCCGAGATTGCACGACTCAAAAGGCAGAAGCGGCTGCTCCCCGCAGGGATTAGTTGACTCTATATGCCCTATGTGCGGCGTTGGATTTGACTCATCCACCCTGTCTATGAAAACTATGCCTGGCTCTCCGTTCTTCCATGCATGCTCCACTATGAGATCAAAAACCTCCCGTGCCTTCAGCGTGCGTGTAACTTCCTTTGTCCTTGGATTTATGAGACTGTATTCGCCGTCTCGTTCCACTGCCTTCATGAAACTGTCAGTAAGAGCCACGGATATGTTGAAATTGTTGAGTTTGGTGTTTTCGTCCTTGCACTTTATGAAATCGAGTATGTCCGGATGGTCTATCCGCAGGATGCCCATGTTTGCGCCCCTTCTCGTGCCGCCCTGCTTTACTGCCTCGGTTGCAGTGTCAAAAACAGTCATGAAAGAGACAGGTCCTGAGGATATGCCCTTTGTAGAGCCTACGACATCTCCATTCGGTCTGAGCCTTGAAAAACTAAATCCAGTGCCCCCGCCTGATTTATGAATTATCGCAGCGTTTTTGACTGCATCAAATATGGATTCCATCGAGTCTTCTACAGGCAGAACAAAACATGCACTGAGCTGTCCAAGCCTTCTGCCTGCATTCATCAGCGTAGGACTGTTGGGTAGAAACTCAAGGGAGGCAATCATCGAATAAAAATCCTCCTCTACCCTCTTAACCTCTTTTTCGCTCTTTCCATACCTCGAATCAGCAAAAGCAATAGTCCTTGCCACACGCCTGAAAAGCTCCTCAGGGGTTTCTACCACCTCGCCTTCCTCGTTCTTCTTGAGGTATCTCTTTTCAAGAACCTTAAGTGCATTGACTGTAAGATTGGCCTCTGTTACCACCTTCATTATCTGCCTCCCTGTAAATATTAATTTTATACCTATACCTTTCCTTTGCTTTCCGCTAACTTCAGCCTCTTAAGAAGCTCTTCAAATGCATTTTCACCCTCTATCGGACAGTTGCTCGTGCACAAATACTCACACCTTAAACACTTTAACCAGTCTCTGACACCCTCACAGCACTCCATCCTTGCTCTCCACCATAAAATTCAATAATTTGTGTTAATTACCGTCTCGCTGGACATTTAACCACAATATCTTGTGGATGTCAAGGAAAAAGTGAAAATTTTTTAAGTTATTGATTCAAAAAGATTTTTCCTGTGAAATGTGTGTCAGTAGATTGTTAATTAGGAAAAAGGTCCTTTTCGAGCCTTAGTGTTCTCTTATAATCTCGGCTGTAAAGGTATAGAGGGAGGCACCGTTTTTCCATGCGTCCTCCGGCAGTCCTGCCTTAAGTGAGACCTGTTTGAGGAATGTCTCCCTGTCCCAACCGTATTCTACAGGCACCTGTGGAAGAAGAAGTCCTGCCTTCTGTCCTTTTATGATATAAAGCCCGTGTTTTCCTATCTCGATATCTTTAACATCTTTTAAAGGCACAAGGTATGAGAGTATCGAGATTTCTATCTCCATGTCTTTCAGTTCGTATTCTTTCATAGGCGGAAAACGGGGGTCTTTTGAGCATGCGGCAATTGCGTTTCTCAGGACTGATTCATAAAGCGGCATTACAGGATATATGTGTCCTATACAGCCTCTTAAATGTCCGTTTTTGTTTATAGTGACAAAAACAGCCCCGTCTGTCATAAGTTTGGGGTTTTCTACTTCTATCTGAGGAACTGTGCCGTTACGAACATACGATATAACAGCGTTTCTGGCAATGGAAAGAAGCTCTTTTTTGTCCTCTTCTGTATAAGGGCTTTTATAAATGCCGATTGAGCCGTAGCCAACCACCCTGTGTTTGTCCTGAGTGACATCACCTGAGTTTGCGTATTTAAACAACACGCTGAGGTTTGCACCGAGTCTTCTTGAGACCTCCATTGCTATAAGTGTAGGATAAAACCCGCACATCTCAGCCTGCCCGCTCATCACAAGTCTCTGGGTCTCCATAACAGAAAGCCTTTTAATTGCATCTATGAGTTTTCTATCCATATCAACTGCTGTGCTGTAGTCATGGTAGTGCGAAAGGTCTGTGCTTGCAACAAGCATGGCATTGTTGTTTTCTGAAAGTATCTCAGTGAGTTTCAGCACAAGGTGTTCATAAGACTCCTTCGTAGGCATGCTGATTAAAATGGGCACTATCTTAAAATCCTTAAGCACTGCCTGAAGGAAAGGAAGCTGGACTTCAAGCGAGTGTTCTTTTTCATAAGCCTCTGGATAAAACCTCACATCTGCTGTTTCGTCTATAAGTCTTCTTGCGATTTTCCTGTCTATTTTTACGACTCCAAGAGGGGTTTTAAAGCTTCCCCTGTCATACACAGATGCGCCTTTAAAACTGCTGTAGTGACTTGGACCTATCAGTATAACCGTATTGACATCCTTCAGATGCTTGTAACCGTGTGCTGCCACATGCCCTGAGAACACATAACCTGCATGAGGTGAGACAAGAGCTACGAGTTTTCCGCTTACGGGTTTATTTTCAGCCTGTTTGAGAAACCCCTGAACCATCTGTCTGAGGGTAGTCTCCTCTGCAGGATAAAACGCTCCTGCCACCGAAGGCTCTTTAACAGGCTCTTTACATGAGACAAGGGACAAAACCCCTGTTAACAGCAGGGCATACAGCAGTATTTTCAAAGGGGTCACAGACCCTTTTTTATACATTATTAAAGCCTTCTCCAGAACATTGCTTCTCTGGGCTTGTCTATTTTCTTTGAAAAAGGACTGGTGAGTTTTCTTCCGAGGAAGCTCAGGAATCCTCCAAGAAGGAAGAAGCCGAGGAAGTCTCTCCGCGTCATGTAACTATTATAACAAGGGCTGTAAAGGCTTTTAAAGAAAGGTTAAATCTTCTTCCTCCATGAAATATGCTTCTGCCAGTCTTTTCCTTTCTGGGGATAATCTGACCTGTAGTGTGCGCCCACGCTTTCCTTTCTCTTAAGAGCCGCCTCTGTTATAATGGTTGCCACCTGAAGCATGTTCTTCAGTTCGAGCTCGCGTCTTGTAAGGAGCGTCTTGTCGAGGATATAAGCCCAGTCTGAAAGCCTTTGTTTTGCAGTCGTAAGTGAGGATTCGCATCTTATGATTCCGACCTTCTCCCACATAAGTCTTCTTAGTCTTCCTCTTATTTCGTCGTGTGCAGGGATGGAGTGGGCGACTGTGGGCATCTGGAGTTCAGGCTCAGGTGCTTCCACAGGGTTTTTAAGTGCAGAACTGCCTGCCCTCTTACCGAAGACAAGACCTTCAAGCAGGCTGTTGCTTGCAAGTCTGTTTGCACCGTGTATGCCTGTGCACGCGGTCTCACCTGCAGCATAAAGCCCTTTTATGTTGGTTGCACCGTTTGTATCAGTCTTCACCCCGCCCATCATGTAATGTGCAGCCGGGCATACAGGTATAAGGTCTTTTGTTATATCCACGTCATACTGAAGACAGGTCGAATAAATCCTTGGAAAGCGCCTTCTGACAAAGTCGCTTCCAAGGTGCGTAAGGTCGAGAAACACATGGTCGCTTTTGGTCTTTACCATTTCGGAGATTATAGCCCTTGAGACGACGTCCCTTGGTGCAAGCTCTGCCTGTGGATGATACCTTTTCATAAACGGCTCGCGGTTGATGTTTCTTAATATTCCGCCTTCACCGCGCATTGCCTCGCTTAAAAGAAAATGTGGTGCAGCAGGCAGATAAAGGCTTGTTGGATGAAACTGCACAAATTCCATATCCTCAAGCACAGCACCTGCCCTGAACGCCATTGCCATTCCATCGGCAGTTGCCACCTGTGGGTTTGTGGTTATGGAGAAAATCTGTCCTCCTCCGCCTGTGGCTAAGACAGTGGCTTTTGCCAGTATAGGCACTACCCTTCTGTTCTTCAGGACATATGCGCCGAAGCACCTGCCATCTGACACTATAAGCTCAACGGCAATTGCAAAAGCGTACCGTTTAACAGAGGGATACGACCTTACCTTGCCGATAAGCACTCTTTCAAGCTCCTTGCCTGTTGCATCTCCGTGAGCATGAAGGATTCTTTTTCTTGAGTGAGCTGCCTCAAGTGTAAAGGCAAGTTTAGAGCCTTCCTTGTCGAACTCCGCTCCCCATGAGATAAGCTCCTGAATCCTCTCAGGTCCTTCCTCGACAAGGATTCTTACGGCATCCTCCCTGCACAAGCCGTCGCCTGCCTTAAGAGTATCCTCGTAATGTATGCCGACCTCGTCCTCATCACTCATTGCCACGGCAATACCGCCCTGTGCATAGCCTGTGCTGCTCTCCGTAGGAATGTCTTTTGTGACGACAAGAACACTTCCATGAGGAGCAAGCTCTATGGCAGCCCTTAAGCCTGCCACTCCGCCTCCAATAACAAGAAAATCTACATGCTCTTTATCCATTACACTTTTCCTTTTTCAGCCTCGTCATCCAGAAGTTCCCTGAAGTCCGATATGGAAAGAAACTCACTGGACTTTTTAACCTTTTCCCTTGAGCTTGCCCTTGTCTTAAGAAGGATGTATTTTATCCCGTAGCGNCTGGCAGTATGAAGAATCTCCTCTGTGTCGTCTATAAAGAGGGTCTTATTTTTGTCAAAGCCTAAAAGCTTTTCNGTTCTTCTCCAGAATTCGATTTTCTCTTTTGGACAGCCTATCTCAAAGGACGTAATCACAGAATCGAAATACTTTCCGATGCCTGTCTTCTTGAACTTTATATTCACGGATTTATAATGTGCGTTGGTAAGAAGATAAATACGCTTTCTGCGTCTTCTCATTGCCTTAAGGAAGTCCTCTACATGGGGATGGACTTCTATTAAATGTCTTATCTGCTCTTTAAGTGCGGGGATATCAAGGTCAAGCTCTCTTGACCAGAAATCCACATCCGTCCAGTTCAGAGTGCCCTCATGTCTTTTGTATTTTTTAAGGAGTTCTTCTTTTGCCTTTCCGAATGTGATGTTGTTTTTTTCAGCGTATTTTTCAGGCACGAGGTGCTCCCAGAAGTAGTCGTCGAAATACTTGTCAAGGAGTGTGCCGTCCATGTCAAGGAGGATGTATTTTATGTCTTTAAGCGGTATTTCTTTCACTGGAGTCTATCTTATGTAAGCCTCTGTAACGTAGCGGCGCATCATTCTATGGCTGTTGAAGTAATAAGCGTTTTTCCCGATTGCATTCTGCATCATCCTTATCCATACATCTCTGTTCCCGTAGTAAGTAGGGATTATGATGTTTTCGAGTTTATTGTATAAGTCTTCTGCATCGTGAGTATCGTCAGCTTCAACGAGTGTAGTCTCTGTAGGCGGGGGACCTATAGCCCAGCCTGTAAAGCCCTCTATGTGTCCTTCTATCCACCAGCCGTCCAGAACGCTGAAGTTCAGCACTCCATTGTGCGCTGCCTTCATGCCTGAAGTGCCTGACGCCTCCCGTGGCCTCTGCGGGGTGTTAAGCCAGACATCCACACCAGAGACCAGCAACAATGCCATACGCATATCATAGTTTTTAAGATAAACGCATTTGATTTTTTCTTTTAGTTTTTCTATGCACTTGAAGACATATCTTATGGTCTCTTTTCCGGGTCCATCCTTAGGATGCGCCTTGCCGGCATATACGATCTGTATCTTGCCTTTGCCTATCCTTTCGAGCCTCTCTATATCTTTAAAAAGCAGGTATGCCCTTTTGTATGCAGTTGCCCTTCTTGCAAACCCTATGGTAAGGACATCATATTCCATCCCAACGCCTGTCTCTGCATTTATGAAATCAATGAGTTTTCTTTTTGCCTCCATGTGTGCTTCCCAGAGTTCTTCATCAGGTATTCTGCCTACCCTGACAAAGACCTCAGGCTCATTAGCCCAACCTGGGAGATATCTATCATAAAGCCGTTTCATGCTGTCGCATGTCCATGTGTATGAGTGAACCCCGTTGGTTATTGCAGATATTTCATATCCGGGGAACATGGTCTTTGAGACATCCCTGTGTTTTTTCGCCACACCGTTGACATACTCGCTTAAGTTAAGCCCGAGCAATGTCATGTTAAGCCTGTCCTCGCCGCCGAGCTTTTTAAGAATGTGCATCGGCAGTATCTCCCCAAGGACTTCTTTTACAAGGTCGTAAGAGAACTTGTCATGACCGGCTTCCACAGGCGTGTGTGTTGTGAATACACAGAGGTCTCTTACCCGTGGAACATCCCATATAAGGTCTTCGTCCCAGACCTCTTCTATATCTCTTTTATACTCATGCAGAAGTTCAATAGTAAGAAGGCTGGCATGCCCTTCGTTCATGTGGTATTTTTTAATCTCAAAGCCGAGTTCATGAAGCATCCTTACTCCGCCGAAACCGAGTATGGCTTCCTGCTTAAGTCTATATCTCTCATCCCCTCCATAGAGGTAATGTGTAAGCTCTCTGTCTTCCTTGGTGTTTTCCTCTATATCCGTGTCAAGAAAAAGTATGGGAACGCTTCCGCCTGTAACGCTTCTCTGTACATAAAGCCATGCCTGTATGGCTACTTCCCTACCCTCAAGCTGAACATAGACCTTTTGCGGAAGAAGTATCATGAACTTGGAAGGCTCCCATGGCGCAGGACGTTCTGTCTGGCTTCCCTTCTCGTCAATGTCCTGCTCGAAGTAACCCATTCTGCTTATAAGGGTTACTGCAACCATAGGCAGTTTCAGGTCTGCTGCAGACCTGATCGTATCGCCTGCAAGCACGCCAAGACCGCCACTGTAGGTGTGAATGTCATTAAGAATACCTATCTCCATTGAGAAATAGGCTATCTTAGGCTCTCTGATAAACTCGATTATCTCTGCAACGACTGTGCTCATACTGCACTATTTTAAAAGTAAACTCACACAGGGTCAACGACTCTTTTGTTGCCCGGCAAAATAATGATAAAAAACAATCCTTATCAGGAGAGGACTGGCAGGACTGGTGCTGAACAGTTTTCAGCTACTTGTGGCGGTCAGACGGCGCAAGACAGGTCTTGAGTTTAAAATCAGGCTCTGCGTATTCGTCCTTCTTTTTCATAAGAAGCCACTCTTTCTCCTTCCCTGACATTTTCACAAGAACAAACATCCCTTTAAGCTTTTTACCCTCAAGCGTAAACTCAAGCCTTCCTTGTTTTATGCTCCCTGCCTTGAGCTTAAAATCCCCTTTATCCCATATAAGCACTGTGCCTGCACCGTATTGTCCTTCAGGAATCACGCCTTCAAAAGAGCCGTAATCAAGTGTGTGGTCTTCGACAAGGATTGCAAGCCTTTTGTCCTTTGGGTTCATTGAAGGTCCTTTTGGCACTGCCCATGACTTAAGCACCCCGTCCATCTCCAGTCTCAGGTCAAAATGAAGATGCCGGGCATGATGCTCATGCACTACGAATATTGGCATCAGCTTTCTCTCTTCATCTTAAGGATGACTAACACCAGAGTGCCTGCTGTAAAAAGCAAACCGCCTGCAAGCGCCCATGGTGCACCTGGCTCCCTGCTTATCTCAAGAAGCACTGCATTAAACCTTATGTCTTTTAAATAAACTCCAAACCCTTTATAAAACGAAGGCTTATTAGGAGCGAGAAAATCCTCCTTTAATTTCACGCCATCCTTAAAATATTCTATATCAGTTCGCCAGTCCACAGGATAGCCCTGAGGACTAACATCAAGTGTTATGCTCTTTACCTGAAGCAGGATATCATTCGGAAGCCTGAGGACAGAGCCTTCAACTGCAACTGCACTCCCCCTGAAACTACCGGCTGAACTCAGCAGATGCGCAAGGAGTATAAAAAGAAACCCCAGATGTATTACCTGCGGAGAGATTACCAGAAGCCAGCCCTTAAGTTGTCTTTTCTTGACTATGGATTCAACACTGCATAGCAGTGTGTTTGCTGTCAAAAGAGCAAGCAGGAATATCGAGCCCCAGAGCCACCATGTAACACCTGCAGGGTTTTCAACAAGCCATTTAAAAAGCGGTATGGAGTTTATGCTCTGAAACTCCTCCCTTGCAGGCATTACAAAAGAGCCTATAAGGAGGAAAATCAGAAGCGCAAGCAGAAGCCATATGGCTGTCCTGAGTGAGAGGAAAAAATCCAGTATGCTTTCTAAGAAGTTTTTAAGCATAATCTTTTAAAAAGCATGCGAGCTTTTCATCAAAAGCCCTACACCAAGATACGTAAACATTACAACAGCAAACCCTGCGATTCCGAGCACTGCCGAAGGCCTGCCTGCCCACCACTGCGTGAGCCTTGCATGCAGATAAAGACTGTAAAACAGCCAGAGTATTACAGTCCAGAGTTCTTTAGGAGTCCAGAGCCAGTATGTGCCCCATGCAAGATACGCCCATATGCCGCCGAATATCATCGAAAGGCTGAAAAGACAATAACCTATAAATACCGCCTTATGCTGAAGCCTCTCAAGACCTGACTCACCTGCCCTGAGATAGATAATCCCCAATAAAGCCGCTATGCCGAACAGGGCATAGGAAAAAAACGAAAGCGCTACATGAAGCTCAAACCAGTATGTCTTTAACACCGGAGGAAGAGGTGTGCTGTAGGGCTTCTGGAAAAGTGAAAACGCAGTAAACACCGCAGCCATGACCGAAAGCATCCTGTTCAGTGAAATCCGCACATTCTTCTGTTTTAATGCAAGATAAACAGCGATGGAAAATCCAACGAGCGAGGCTGAGAGAAAATTCAGTGTGTCATGCACTCCGACAAGCGGAAGCCTTCCAAGTTCAATTCCCCTCCAGAGGAGATAGCCGGACTGCAAAGCAAACCCTGCATAAAGCAACGGGCTGTAAGCTATGCTGAAAAGATACAAGGCGAATGATAAAGCAGCTGCTGTCACAGGGAAATACACCTTCTAAGATATAACCTCGTCAACAACAGCATAGCAGCAGCCTTGACAGGTGAAAAATTTTTATTTGAGACACCGCTAATGCCTTCCCTAGAAAAACAAATCACAGGTTCTATACAAAACGCTGATACGCTCACTGAGCCAGCTATATTTATATAATAAATATAATAAAAATTGTCGAATTTAAAAATTTTGAATCCTGTCAAAGCTGCTGTCCTGTCGTAGTCTTTGAATTCATTTAAAAATCTTTCCAGGATTAAGTATGCCCTTCGGGTCAAAAAGCCGTTTTATGCCTTTCATCAGGTTAAGCTCCTGTTCTTTAATCTCCATGTCTATATAATCCGCTTTTGTAAGCCCTATGCCGTGCTCTCCTGATATAGTGCCGCCGAGACTCAAAACCGTGTTGAATATCTCTCTTACAAGTGATTGCGCTTTTTTGTATTTTTCTTCATCTTCCCTGTCTGTCATGATATTTACATGAATATTCCCATCGCCTGCATGACCGAAATTCACTATCTTTATACCGCTTTGTTCAGAAAGCCTCTGGAGGCTGACGAGCATTTCAGACAGTCTGTTTCTCGGCACCACGATGTCTTCGTTAATCTTTGCAGGGTTCAGATGATAAAGCGCAGGGGATACTGCCCTTCTGCACTCCCAGAGCCTTTGCCTTGCGTTTTCATCCGCTGCCATCTCAACCTCTGCACCAAGCCCTCTGCAGATGTCTACTATCTTCTCTGCATCTTTCTCTATAGCCTTTGGATAACCGTCAAGCTCTATGAGAAGAAGTGCGTCTATGTCTGTAGGAAGCCCGGTAGGTTTGAAGTTTTCGACTGCCTTTATGGTTTCCCTGTCCATAAACTCAAGCGTCCTCGGTATTATTCCTGCTGAGATTATCCCTGCAACTGCCTTGCCTGATGCCTCGATATCTTTAAAAAAGGCAAGAAGCGTTGTAACCTCCTCAGGGAGAGGCAGAAACCTGAGCCTTATTTTCGTGAATATGCCGAGTGTGCCCTCAGAGCCTACCAGAAGCCTTGTAAGGTCATAGCCCACCACACCCTTATGCGTCTTTACACCTGTTGTGATTAACTCACCAGAAGGAAGCACTGTCTCAATCTCCATTACATAGTCTCTTGTTACACCGTATTTAAGCGCTCTTGGTCCACCTGCGTTTTCAGCTACATTCCCGCCTATTGTGCAGAACTTCATGCTTGCAGGGTCAGGCGGATAGAAAAACCCTCTGCCTTCAAGCTCTCTTTGCAGTTTTCCGTTTATAACCCCGGGTTCGACCACTACATTGTGGTTTTCAGAGTCCACTTCAAGTATCCGGTTCATCTTCTCCAAGCTAAGGACAATTGCACCACTTGAAGGCACAGCACCGCCTGTCATGCCTGTGCCTGCCCCTCTTGGCACAAGAGGTATTCCACGCTCAAAAGCATACTTCATAACCCTTACTACATCCTCTGTGCTCTTAGGCCAGACAACTATTGCAGGCTTGCCCTCATGCCCTGAGGCATCAAACCCGTAGCAGATTAAATCCTCAGGCTCGGTGGAAAACTCTATGTTCTTAAGCTCCATCTTTTTAACTCGCATTTTTCACAATTCTCTGCCCTGCAGACTCCGGATATCCCCCTGTGGCAAAGCGCAAAATCATACTTAAGAGGGTCTTCATGGTCAAGCTCTCTCAGTGCCGAGGTTATCTCCAAAGCCATCTTCCAGTCAGCAGACTTGCGTCTCGTAAATCCAAGACACCTCGACACCCTTGCTATATGAGCATCAAGAGGTATAACGAGCTTGTGTTTCGGTATGCCCTTCCATATTCCAAAGTCTATGTCCCTGTCCCTAATCATCCACCTTAAAAACAGGTTTGCCCTTTTGCATGCACTCCTGTTTCCGGGTGACGGGAAAAACTGCAAGACCCCATGCGGCTTTATATCCCTGCCGTAAACAGGCACAGTATTAATACTTAAAATAAACTCTATCATGCCTGAAAGCGCATTCCCAACATCAGAATCCTTTTTGCTGTAAAACCGCTTAAAGGCTTTTTCAACACTTCCATATTCATTCAGCAATACGCTCAGCATGTATACCAAACAGACGATATCATCCGTATCATTAAACCTGTATCTTATGCCCTGAAAGAGACGCCTCTTTTTTCCGACATTAAAGTCCCTGACAAAATCATAAGGTCTGTCCTCCATTATTGAAAGAACCCTGTCTATAACCGGCATAAAGAGGTCAACCCTTCCGTAGGCGAACGATGCGGCTATGAAAGCAGAGACTTCGATGTCCCTTTTTCTTTTATATTTCATAGGGAACTGAATCGGGTCGTGCCTTACCCTGCCCTTGAAATCATACCCTTTGTAAAGGGCATCGAGGCTTTCATGGAGAGATTTAGCTGCCACAGCCTCAAGTTTAGCAGATTCCGGCTTTTCACTTCCAACAGGAGGAGACCATTGTGCTTTGCTTGACGCACTTACAATTTTGTAGTATAATCTCATAAGGTAAACGGTAACCTATTGCCGTATGAAAGAAAAAGAATTAATATTAAAGAAAAATCGGGAGCTCGGGGCGATACTTGAGGTAAGCAGAGTCCTCACGGCTTCATTTGACCTTGAGAAAAACCTCACATCTGCGATGAAGACACTCAGCAATCTCCTTGACATGCAGAGAGGCTGTGTTTTCCTTCTCGACCCGGTATCTGAAGAGCTTCGGATAGCTGCAGCGCACGGGCTGACAGAGGACGAGATAAGGAGAGGCAAGTATCGCATTGGCGAGGGCATCGTCGGCATGGTCATAAAAAGCGGCTCGCCGATGTTCGTCCCTGACATCGGAGAAGAACCAAAGTTTCTCAACAGGACAGGCTCAAGACCGCAGAAAAAAGGAATCTCTTTTATATCCGTGCCGATAAAACTCAAGGGTGAGACCCTCGGCGTGCTGAGTGTGGACAGAATCTATGCTGAAGAGCATGGAGGGGTTGACGACGACCTTAGAGTGCTCGGCATTGTCGCCTCGTTAATTGCACAGTTCGTAAAACTCTGGGGTATATACAGAAAGTCCGAGGAAGAGAAGGAATCCTTAAGGTCTCAGCTTAAAGACAGATACAATCTGCCGAACATAGTCGGAGAGTCAGAGAAATTTCAGGCTGTCATAAAGTCCGTCCTGAAGGTGGCCAATACTGATGCCACGGTGCTTTTGCTTGGAGAAAGCGGCACAGGAAAGGAGCTCATTGCAAGGACCCTGCATTTCCAGAGCAAGCGGGCAAAAGGACCTTTTATTGCAGTCAACTGTGCTGCACTGCCGGAGAACCTGCTTGAAGCCGAACTCTTTGGTGCTGAAAAAGGGGCATTCACAGGTGCAACATCAAGAAGAATCGGGCGGTTCGAGATGGCACAGGGAGGCTCTATATTCCTTGATGAGATAGGCGAACTCTCGATCAACCTTCAGGCTAAACTCCTGCGCGTGCTTCAGGAGCGCACTTTCGAAAGGGTTGGCTCCTCAAAGCCTATCAAGGCAAATGTAAGGGTAATCACTGCAACCAACAGGAACCTGGCAGAAGAAGTGAAAAAAGGCACCTTCAGGGAAGACCTCTACTGGAGGCTTAATGTCATACCGATTGTGCTCCCGCCGCTTAGGGAAAGAAAAGACGACATTCCGCTGCTTATCGATTACTACACTGAAAGATTCAACAAGGCTTATCGCAAAAATGTCAGGGTTTCGGACGAAGCATTAAAGGCGCTTATGAATTACCACTGGCCTGGAAATGTAAGAGAGCTTGCCAACATGCTCGAACGGCTTATTATCATGAGTGATAAGGAGACCATCGAGCTGTCGGACATACCTCACAGCATAACAAAAAGTCAGGATGTTCTGCCGGAAGTCTCACCAGTTACAGAGAAGTCATCTCTTAAATCCGAGATTGTAAGCCTCGAACGGGAAAGAATAATCAAAGCGCTTAAGGAAAATAACTATGTTCAGCATAAGGCAGCAAAGGCACTTGGCATAACACCAAGACAGTTAGGCTACAGGATTAAAAAATATCATATAGATAAGATGTTATAATCTGTCTGCTTTTAGACATTATAAAGGGGGCTAAGCCCCCTTTATAATGCTGCCTCGTTCGTCTCGCCTGTCCTGATTCTATAGACCTCGGTGACGGGCGAGACGAAAATCTTTCCATCACCTGTAGAGCCGGTTCGTGCTGCCTCAATTATCGTCTGAACTATCTCTTTTACGTCTTCGTCCTTCACCACTATCTCGAGCTTGAATTTGGGAAGCATCTCGATAGTGTATTGTCTTCCTCTGAACTGCTGTGTAAGGCCCTTTTGTTGTCCGTGCCCTTCGATGCGTGTAAGCATCATCCCGGGATAGCCTTTTCTTTCAAGGGCATTTCTTACCTCTTCGAATTTTTCGAGTCTTATAACGGCTGTTACCTTTTGCATGGGCTCCTCCTCTTATTTCAATATCCAGAAATTAGGATACGCAGGGGTTCCGTGCTCGTGTGCATCAAGACCTTCGATTTCCTCTGTCGGCTGAACCCTGAGTCCATAAGTCGCATCAATAACCTTAAAGACAATCAAGCCGAGCACGAACGCCCACAGGAAGCACACCGCAGCACCGATTACCTGTGCTATGAGCTGTCCTGCACCTCCGCCGTAGAAAAGACCCGTAACATAAGGAGCCTCAGTCGTATAGTTTCCGTATGTTCCGTCTGCAAAAAGTCCGAGGCTTATAAGTCCCCATATACCGTTTGTACCGTGAACACTTACTGCACCTACAGGGTCATCCACGCCGATGTTTTCCAGAAACAGCACGCTGAGCACTACCAGAACACCTGCCACAAGGCCTATCACCACTGCTGCCCATGCCTCTACCCATGCACACGGTGCGGTGATTGCCACAAGTCCGGCAAGTATTCCGTTTAGGGTCATGCCGATGTCAAACTTCTTTGACTTCAGATACATCACTCCCATTGCAGCCACTCCGCCTGCTGCCGCTGCAAGGTTAGTGTTGACCGCTATGACTGCTATTCTCAGCTCATGTGCTGAGAGCGTGCTTCCGGGATTAAACCCGAACCATCCGAACCAGAGGATGAACGTTCCTAATGCCGCAAGGCTCATGCTGTGCCCTGGTATGGCATTCGGTTTGCCGTTTTCACTAAATTTTCCGAATCTTGGTCCAACAACTATTGCACCTGCAAGACCTACTGCACCGCCTACAAGATGCACCACTCCAGAGCCTGCAAAATCCAGATGTCCGAGTCCGAACGGGAGGCTTGAAAGCCATCCTCCGCCCCATACCCAGTGACCGTAAATGGGGTAGATTATCGCACTTACCGCCACGGTGTAGAGCAGATACGAGCTGAATTTGAGTCTTTCTGCCACTGCACCTGAGACAATGGTCGCTGCTGTAGCGCAGAACACAAGCTGGAAGATAAATAGCTGGTATTTGCTTACGTCATAGGCGTCACCTAGCAGAAACCATCCGTCTGTTCCGATCAACCCCATTTTGTCAGCACCGAACATAATCGCAAAGCCAACTGCAAAATACCCGAGCGAGCCTATTGCCATGTCCATTGCGTTTTTCATCATGAGATTGCTTACGTTCTTTGCCCTGCAAAACCCGCCTTCAACCATTGCAAACCCTGCCTGCATAAAGAAGACCAGAAAGGCACAAACCAGAACCCACACGAAATCCACTGCCAGGCCCGGGTCTGTCTTGAGCGTGCTTGCACCGCCTGGGTCAGGCGCAGGGTCTTCCTCCGCTGGAAGGGGCGGTGGAGCAGTCTCAGACTGCTCCACCAAGGGAGGGTTAGAACCGGGCACGTCCTCTGCCCAGAGGTTGACACTGGATACCCCCAGCATCAACATTAAAATCATTGTTATCAGCATCAACCTTCTCATCCCGTTCCTCCATTTATAGAGTTTTTAGTTGCTGTCAGAAGCTCACNCCCACGGTTATCCCGCCGTAGAAGGTCTCTTCATCTCCGTCAAAGCTCACCTGCTTCAGCGCATCCTCTGCATCATCACTGAGTGGGAACGAATACGCAATCACCGGCTCAACGGTCACCATATCACCGACAGGTATGCTCAAAGAGGCAGAGACCTCGCCGTTATGGAAATCGCTGTACTCGTTGCCGTTCTTGTCAACGCCTACAATGTTGTTGTCGAACACATAGCTTGCAGATGCGCCAAGAGATAAAGCTATTCCTTCTTTAAGCTCCTTTGAATAATCCAGTGCAAGAACCAGGAATCCGCCAGTGCCTTCGTCGTAATCGTAGTAGAAGGTAAGTGAAGGCGAAACTATGCAGTCATAGCCTACTGAGGCATAAAGCTCCTGTGTGTCGTTTGCACCATCAAGCATGTAGTAGATGTAGCCGACACCAAGGCTTACCTTGTCAAAAGAAAACGAATAGTTAAGGGTTAAGTCTGTTTCAGTAGCTTCCTTTGTATCGCCGTCATAATTCGCCCAGAAGTTTACCCCGAAGTCGCCAATGGTTATATCCATTGAGGGCTGTATAACCCAGTCGTCACTGAGTTTCTGTCCCCTCCATACATAGTTGCTCATGATGCTTGTAGATGCACTGCCTGAGGTCTCCACCTCAGCCTTTGCAATCATTGCTGTGCCTAAAACCATCACCAATGTCAAAACCAGAACAATAAAGTTCTTAAACCTCATCCTTGCCTCCTTTTTTTATTTATTGACTTTTGTCTCCGGTTAATTAATTTCTTGTCGAATGATTCCTCACCTCCTTATCCAATCCGTATTTCTTGACCTTGTAGCCGATCATCCTCTCGGTGATACCGAGCATCCTTGCGGCCTTTGCCTTGACCCAGCCGGTCTTTCTGAGCGCATCCAGTATCTCTGCCTCTTCCAGCTCCTTGAGCTTCTGTTTAAGAGAAATCCTTTCCTGCACCATGCCTGTTATAAGAGCCAGAACTGTGCCAACACGTAACTAATTGTTTTTTATGAGTTTTTATTCAAGCCTGGTTTACAAAAATGTAATGTTTGCTACAACTTTGTAGGATGATCCTGTAGCGTTGCTTTCAGGGATAAAATAATCTTTCAAATACTTATGTTTTTGCTTGGCGGGAAATGTTAATCCTGCAGTGAACCTTATTTAAAACGACGGTTTCTATGTCAGAAAGACAAAGGCCATGTCAACCATTATGGCGAGGATCGAGAGCATGAATATAATGTAATAATTGACATCCTCAAGAGATTTTTCAATTGATGACAGCAGGTATATTACGACCTCACGGTCTTCAGCCGAAAGGCATGCGTTCGCCTTTACCTTTTCTATCAGGCTGTAGTCTTCTATGGCTCTCTTTCTTCTCTTTGAGATAAGGTATCTGTAAAAAAAGAAGACCAGATATCCCAGAATACCTACATACCATACGGGTCTTACCCATAGCGGGTTTAAGTGCTCAAAAACTATAATCGCCCTGAATGCGACTGCCGAGATGAGACCGAGCACAAAAATCCCATAGATTATATATCCCGGCACTACATGTGGTTTTTTCTTACCCATACAGTTACAGCACTGTCATTTTTATCTTATTTCTCATACCCCTATTGTAATCGAATTTCTCTATAATCACAGCTCTATATGCTCGTGACATTTCTTTGTGCAGACCTTATAGCAGCGTCCGCACCCTATACATTTCTCCATATCAATTGATTCGATGAACTTTGGTGTCCAGGGCTTTCCGCGCCTTGTAAACAGCCTTCTTGTGCAATATCAGCAAGGGCTGCAACTGTATTCTGTGTCGTTGTTGACTTGCCGATACCGCCTTTACCGTTTTCAGTGCGGTCTCTTATGAAACATGCGGAGGGCGAAACAAAAGCATATTCCTACAATTTTGTCTGACAATTTTGTAGGACATACAATTTTGTAGGACTCTCACATTCCATAACTTGTTGAAAACAAAGGATTTTTATTCTGGCATGGTTTGTGTTGTATGCATAGTTTGTATGTACTAAGGAATATTACGGGGAGGTGTTCTGATGAGAATGGTTTCCGCAGTAATCAAGCACTACAGGCTTGATGAGGTAAGAAAGGCTCTGACAGACCTCGGTATTCAGGGCATGACCATTGTTGAAGTAAAGGGGTTTGGACGGCAGAAAGGGCATATGGAGGTTTACAGAGGCGCAGAGTATGAAGTCAGGTTTCTGCCGAAAATAAAAGTGGAGGTGGCAGTGCCTGAGGAACTTCTGGATGCCACTGTCAGAGCCATACAGGAGGCTGCAAGAACAGGTGAGATAGGAGACGGAAAGATATTCATCTACGCACTTGAAGACGTCATAAGAATAAGGACAAACGAAAGGGGGAAAGAGGCGATATGATGAAACTAAAAATACTGCTTGCAATCGCAATCGTGCTGCTGTTCCAGAGCATTGCCTTTGCTGCAGAGGCAGACGCCATAGACACAGGCGATACCGCATGGATACTTGCCTCTGCTGCTTTAGTGCTTTTGATGACTCCAGGGCTTGCCATGTTTTACGGCGGAATGGTAAGGAGAAAGAATGTTCTTGGCACAATAATGCACAGCTTTGTTGCAATAGCTGTGATAAGTGTCCAGTGGGTGCTCATCGGCTACAGTCTTTCATTCGGTCCTGACATCGGCGGCTTTATCGGAAGCCTTGAGTGGTTCGGACTGAACGGAGTCGGGCTTGAGCCGAACGCAGACTATGCACCGACAATTCCGCATCTGGCTTTTATGATATATCAGTGCATGTTTGCGGTAATTACACCCGCGCTTATAAGCGGTGCATTTGCCGAGAGGATGAAGTTTTCAGCCTATCTGCTGTTCATTATTCTGTGGAGCACTCTTGTTTACGACCCTGTCGCCCACTGGATATGGGGCACTGGCGGCTGGCTTAAGGAGAGCGGGGCGCTTGATTTTGCAGGCGGAATGGTGGTGCACCTGACATCAGGAATATCCGCGCTCATAGCTGCTCTGGTCATCGGAAAGAGAAAGGACTATCTGAAAGAGCCGATGGTTCCGCACAACCTTCCGATGACAGTGCTTGGAGCAGGACTTCTGTGGTTCGGCTGGTTCGGGTTCAATGCAGGCAGTGCACTGGCTTCAGGCGGGCTGAGCACCGTCGCCTTTGTTACAACTCATACTGCAGCAGCCACTGCCACCTTGGTCTGGGTAATTGTTGAGTGGATTCACAGAGGCAACCCCACAATGTTCGGCGCTGCAACAGGCTGTATTGCAGGGCTTGCAACCATAACACCAGCTGCTGGCTTTGTCTCGCCTGCAGCCTCCATCGTCATTGGCGGAGCAGCAGGCGTGATCTGCTACATCGCACTGAACATGAAGACCATGCTCGGTTACGATGACTCCCTTGATGCCTTCGGCGTTCACGGAATCGGTGGAATAACAGGCACCCTTGGTGCAGGAGTCTTTGCCTCTCTTGCAATCAATGCAGGCGGAGCAAACGGACTGCTCTTCGGAAACCCTGCAACTCTGTTCACACAGATAAAGGCTATCGCTGTGGTAACAGTTTATTCTGTCGCAGTGACACTTATCATCCTCAAGGTCATAGACTGGATAGTCGGACTCAGAGTGGATGAAGAACATGAGGTCATGGGACTTGACCTCAGCCAGCACAGCGAAGCAGGCTACGACTTGCATTAAATAAAGCAAAATGGGGGAGGCTAAAGCCTCCCCCATTTTGCTTATAGAACTGTTTACTCAACTGGAAAGATTTTAACACAGCACGGCAGTGTGTGCTATTCAGTTCCTGCGGTCTTCAACATTAATTTTCTTTACATGCTTTTGCCCGCCCTGGGGCATTATACGGCCTTCATATGCACCCAAGCACTGTCGTGAGGCGGGAAAACTCCTCAAGCGACCTTGTAACGCAGTCCTCTATTGCAAGACCTGAAAAATAATTCCCTGTCAGGACAAGTCTTTTAAATGCAATAAGACGGTCTATTTTTTTAATTAACCTATCGTGCCCGAGCACAGGTGAAGGCATAAAGGCTTTAGCCGTAACCACATAATCCAGCTGCCTTCTTTCTACACCGAGAACTTTACAGATGCTCCTTAGTTTTGCATCATCGTCCATACCTGGCTTGAAATGGAAAGTGAATCCTCTGTAGTCCTCATCCGGTACTGCATCACGTGAGACGATTGAGTAAAAACTATCCCCTGTAGGGATAATGCCTGCCACAGGTTTAAAAGAGACCGCTTCCTTTCTGACTGCAACGCCTACTGATTCAACAGTCGTAACTTTTATCTGCGACAACAGCGAAGAAACTTCAGGAAAGGAATCCCTTAAAAGCCCTGCTGCAACCGAAGGCGGAGTCGCCAGCCCCAGAGCCCGAGACTCATACCGTCTTCTGTCTCCGGTTGTAACTGCGAAAATATTATTCTTAAACTCAACCTCTTTTACCTCTATTCCTGTCAGAAGCTCAATGCCGTTTTCTTTGGCAATCGAGTCAATTATCGTCTGAAGTCCTCCTGTGAGTGTAAACTTTTTCACTACATCCTTACGGCGAGGTCTCTTTTTAAAGAGCATGTCCGCAGGGAAATCATCTGCCTTCTGGCAGGGCACTGCACTTAAAACATGGGAAAAAACCCTATCAAAGTTTCGCCTGCCGGTAATCTTTGAATAATAGGATTTAATGCTCTGCCCTTTCTTTTTTAGAGTCAGGATTCTTGGTGCTGAAAAAACCAGCTCCAGAAAATTAAGCTCTGAAAATATGGATTTTATCCTGCCGCCAACAAGAAGCTTGAAGGGGACGTTTTCACGCTTAATCAAGCGGTCTGAAATCCCGCAGTCCTCTATAATTCCGAGCAGGTTGCGATAGGAATTGTAACAGGTGTGTGCGCCGAGTTCGAGCCAGAAACCTGATTCAAAACGCTGAGTGTTAAAACATCCGCCTGCCCTGTCACTCTTTTCAATCACCAGTGTCTTCAGTCCGCATTTGGCAGAGTAATGCGCCAGAGACAACCCGCTGATGCCTGCCCCGATTATGATAATGTCATACTGTCCCATTACTCCCACAGGATTACAATTCACAACAAATTTCCTTTTGCAATCTCTATCACTTTTCCGCCTACATATATTGTCTTGCCTTCAGCCTCCAGAAACAATAGCGAGGGTCTTTTAATCTCATACCCCTGCTCGATGCGCACATTAATACTGTCTTTTCCAAAATACCGGTGTTTTACCAGATATGCGGCAAGACATCCGCAGCCGCTTCCAGTAGCAGGGTCTTCTGGTATCCCGTAGTAACCGGCAAACACCCTCACATTCAGATGATTTTCTTTTCTGTAAGTCTCAGGAGAAAACAGGACAATCGCCTTTGCCCCTGTATTTTCAATCAGCTTAAAGTATCTGTCTCTGTCTGTCTTCGCCCTTTTTATGGAATTCAGAGTTTTTAAAGGAACGATGATAAACCACATACCTGTTGAAACTTCCTCTACAGGAAACCTCCCGTCTATCTCGGAACGGTCCAGGCTTATTGCCTTTGCAACTTCATTTTTATCAAGAGTTTTCCCGAACACTGGCTCCGGCTGTCTCATCACCAGCTGGTCTGCCTCTTTTCCTTTGTAAACCAGCTTAACAGGTATCCGCCCGGCTTTTAAATTCAAAAAGACCGTATCCACAGGCTCTTTGATAATCTCTTTTTGTATCACATAAGCAGTGCCTAATGTGGGATGTCCTGCAAAAGGTATCTCTTTTTCAGGTGTGAATATGCAGATGTTGTAGCCTTCGTCTTCAGGTGTATCAGACAGAATAAATGTCGTCTCAGAGTAATTGAACTCCTTTGCAATCTTCTGCATCTCTGCGTCTGACATTTTCTGCCCTGCCATGAGGACGGCAAGCTGGTTGCCTGCGTATTTTTCCTCGGCAAACACATCTAAAATGTAAAAAGACCGCTCCTGCATCACTTACCACACCTGTTTTTTGCCACTTACTCTGTTCGTAAATTTCACTCAATAAGTATATCTTCGATACTGAGCCTTTTTCTTGGCGGAGGGGACTCGTCAGGATAACCGAGCGGAAGCAGGGCAACGACATGAAGGTTTTCATCCCAGCCGAAGATGTCCTTAATCATCTGCTCCTGAAGGAGTTTTACCCAGCATGTGCCAAGTCCGAAATCCAGTGCCCTTAATACGATGTGTTCTACGGCTATCGCAACATTAAAAGCCACTCTTGCACCCAACTCACTTAGGGTCATGCTCCGCATCTTTTCAGTCCTGTCAAGGATTATCTTTACTATCCTGTCCTCTATTGCTCCTATCCTTCCGAGGTCTTGAATCGTGGAGACAGTCCTGTCCAGATAGCCTTTTATGTCTGCACAGCAGACAAGCACCACAGGGGCTTCTGCAACAAACCTCTGATTGTGTGCTGCCTCGGCAAGCTTAAGTTTCGTCTCTTTGTCTTTGACTATCTTGAACCGCCACGGCTGGGCGTTACATCCAGAAGGGGCAAGTCTTGCAGCATCAAGAAGCTCGGTTATAACTTCATCGGGCACAGGGTCTGGCTTGAATTTTCTAATGCTCCGCCTTTTTTCAATCGCCTCTTTAACCGTAAGCATCAAAATACCTCCTGAAACCTAACTTAAGGAAAGTCCATATTGCTCTATTAATTTAAGGTCATCCTTAGGCTTTCTGCCTGATGTGGTAAGGCAGTCTCCTGTAAGGAGTCCGTCTGCTCCAGCCATAAACACGAACGAGTTGAACTCGCCGAGTATTTGAAGCCTGCCTCCGCAGACCCTTATCTCCTTATCCGGTAGAAGAAACCTGTAAAGGCTTATTATCTTCAGTGCCTCAAGAGGCCTAAGCGGCTTTATGTCTTCAAGTGGCGTGCCTTTTATCGGAACAAGAAAGTTTATGGGTATGGAATCTGCCTCAAGTTCTCTGAGAGTAAGCGCCATGTCTATTCTGTCCTGCCAGTCCTCTCCCATACCGAATATTCCGCCTGAGCAGAGCGAAAGGCCCGAAGCCTTCACTGCCTCTATGGTCTTTATTTTGTCTTCATACGAATGAGTGCGGCATATCTGAGGGAAGAACCTTCTTGAGGTCTCAAGATTGTGATGATATCTGTAAAGCCCGGCATCTTTAAGCATCCTGAGTTCATCAGGCTTAAGAAGCCCGAGCGTTGCGCACGGCAGAAGCCCTGCACTCCTTATAGCAGAAACCATAGAGGCTATTTGCTTAAGTTCTGAATCCGTTGCCCTTTTTCCGCTTATTACGACACAAAACCTTTTTGCGCCTTGCCCTTTCGCTGTCCTTGCCTTCTCCAGAACATACCCCCTGTCAACAAGCGGATGCGTCTTTATCTCTGCCCTTGCAACTTTCGACTGGGCGCAGTAAGAGCAGTCCTCAGGGCAGGCACCTGTCTTTGCACTGACTATCGAGCAAAGGTCGATCTTTTTCCCCCTGTATGCTTCCCTTATCTTATTCGCCGAGGAGAAAAGCTCGAATACCTCTGCACCATCAACCGAGGCAATGCCAAGCGCATCCTCTCTGGACAGAGAAGCACCATTAAGAACTCTCTCAGTTAAAGACTTAAGCATGGGATTATTCTGCGTAAGTAGGTGCAGAGTTGTCAACCAATGGAAGAATACTGGTTTACTTTTGTTTGGAGAGCCATCGGGGTGCGTTTTAGAAATATCTTATGGAGAAGGAGTTGTATTCACCCTGAAACTCTTCCCATTTTACATCTATGTTTTCAACCTTTGATGCTGGCGGACCTATGTAGCACTGTCTTATGGCTTCCTCTATGGCTGTTTTTTCACCTTCAAACAAGGCCTCTACCCTTCCGTCAGGCACATTCCTTACCCATCCTTTAAGCCCGTATGACAAAGCGACTTCCTCTGTGAATGCCCTGAAAAAAACTCCCTGAACTCTTCCGGAGATAAGCAGATGCGCCCTCGCCTTTGGCATGACAAATTATATCATATCAGACAATTGTTTTATCGCCTCTTCCAGGGGCCTTATGATGCTCGGTCTTCCATGGTCTTAGTGCCATCCAGAAGGCGGCAACAAGTGTAAGCAGCACCCAGTCTCTGCCGATAATTATAATCGACAACCACGAATACCCACCGTAGGGCTGCCTGAGTTCATTGTAAATGTCACCGATAAGGATTACTCCAAGCACAAGAGGCACAAAATACTTGATAAGGAAATCCCACCAGGGACCAAGCTTAAGAGTTGAGATTTTATTGACATGGTTTCTTAAAATCTTCAGCTTGAACAGCCAGGCTACAATAATGCATTCAAAAATTCCGACCACTACAAGCCCGTAATGGGTCAGAAAATGGTCAACTATATCCAGCCATAAAAGCCCGGCTTGTGTAGTAAAGACTATTGAACCTATGAAGCCTAATGTGCAAATAAGAGTTACGACTTTTTTTCTGTTCAGGGCGAATTTATCTACCACTGCGGATGTAAACGCCTCGATTATGGAAACAGAGGAAGATATGCCGGCGACTACAAGGCAGAGAAAGAATATCGCTCCGAAGAGGTTTCCCCCGGGCATAAGGGTTACTGCCTTGGGATATGCAACGAAGGCAAGTCCTATGCTCTGTGAGACGACTTCAGAGATAGGCTTTCCCTGCGAGGTCGCCATAAAACCAAGAACGGAAAACACCGCAAACCCTGCAAACAAAGAATACCCGCTGTTTATAAAAGCAGTAAGCACTGCGTTTCTTGAAATGTTCGTTTTGTCAGGAAGGTAGCTTGCATAGGCTATCATTATGCCGAAACCAAGACTCAGGGTAAAGAATATCTGACTGTAGGCGTCTATCCATACCTTGGGGTTTGAAAGCTTGGAAAAGTCAGGCGTAAGATACGCTTTAATGCCCTCCATTGCACCTTCAAGGGTTAGTGCCCAGCCGACAAGCACTGCAGTCAGCACGAACAAAAGAGGCATGAATATTTTATTTGCAAGCTCAACACCCCTTTGAATCCCTCTGTAGAGAATCATCCAGTTCATGAACCATACGACAACGAGCGCGGCAAAAATCGGGGTTCTTATCTGTCCAATGGCAGAGGGCTTGTCACTGAGTGCAAGGAAGTCCTTGAAGAAATAAGAATTCGGGTCTTCTCCCCAGCCGAGATTGAATGAAAGGACAAAGAAGTCCATACACCACGCTATAATTACTGTGTAATAAAGTTCGATGCCGAACATAACGAATATTACAGCCCACCAGCCGAGCCATTCCCATTTCTTGCTTATCTTTGCATAGGCAAGTGGGGCAGAGCCGACGCGTTCATGCCCTATTGCAAACTCGAGGATTAAAAGGGGGATGCCGGCAGTCAAAAGAGCTGTAACATAAGGTATAAGGAAGGCTCCTCCGCCATAGCTGTATGCCATATAACTGAACCGCCAGATATTACCAAGCCCTATGGCAGAGCCTACAGCAGCAAGCAGAAACCCAAGCTGACTTTTCCACTGCTCTCTTTTCATTGTCCCACCCCCTCAATCAGGGTAATAATATACCAGCCATAAGGGTATTTATCAACTGCAAAAGACGGCATTCCCTGTTCTTTCAGAAGGCGAGAAACCTGAACTTCTGCCTGAACTTCTGGATGTTATCATGCAGTGACGGCGATTTGACAAAGCCAAATATGGTATAGTTTAATATAGATTCTACGGGCGGATAGCTCAGGTGGGAGAGCGCAGCCCTTACAAGGCTGAGGTCACAGGTTCGAATCCTGTTCCGCCTACCATGGGAAAATAATGGGGTGGTAGTTCAGCCCGGTTAGAACGCCGGCCTGTCACGCCGGAGGTCGCGGGTTCAAGTCCCGTCCNCCCCGCCATTACCCCCAAAAACCAGTCCTCATTTCCAATAGCCAACCATACTATGCTCTGCTATAATCAGGCTAAGACATACAGATAATTGTCTGTAAGGAGGTATCCTTTATGTCAAAAACAGACAAAAACCTTCAAGACGCATTTGCAGGAGAATCACAGGCAAACAGAAAATACCTTGCCTTTGCAGAGCAGGCTGAAAAAGAAGGACTCAGACAGGTGGCAAAACTCTTCAGGGCTACTGCTGAGGCTGAAACCGTGCACGCCCTTAACCATCTGAGAGTAATGGGCAGTGTTAAGACCACCAGGGAAAACCTTGAGGTTGCAATCAGCGGAGAATCCTATGAGTTTGAAACCATGTACCCCACAATGATAGAAGATGCAAAAACAGAGGGAAACAAGAAGGCTGAAATATCATTTAACTTCGCAAACGACGTAGAAAAAGTCCATGCAGCACTGTATAAAAAAGCACTTGAAAACCTCGGCAGAAACGAAGAGGTTGACTATTATATCTGTCAGGTCTGCGGCAACACTGTCGAGGGCGAAGCACCTGCAAAATGCCCTATCTGCGGTGCAAAAAAAGAAATGTTTAAAAAGATTCAATAATATCCTTATGGGTTTCTAAGTCCTTTTTCCCAAAAACTCACTAACTTCATCAAGGACAGGGATTCCTGCTCTTCCGCCTATCTCCCTGCATTTAAGAGCAGCCATCGCAGAGGCAAAACGGATTGTCCTTGGAATATCCCAGCCTTTAAGCAACCCATAGATATAGCCGCCGTGAAAAACATCCCCTGCGCCTGTTGTATCCACTGCATCCACCTTAAAAGCCGGAATGTGTATAACTTCGCCATTAAGAAAAGTTATGCTTCCCCTCTCGCCAAGGGTAACTGTTACGACTCCCTCACTTATGTTTTTTGCCATTCCTTTGAATTTTTCAACGCTGCCGTCCCATCCCAAGTCTTTTGCAAACTCTTCAGAGGCAACCACATAATCAGAGCTGGCTGCAATCTGGAGCATGCCTTCTCTTAATCTTCCGGCATCAAGCATCACAGGAACGTTCATCTCTCTTGCCTTCTTTGCAGCGTAAAGTGAAACTTCCTTCATCAAGCCGTCAATAAGAAGAAAAGAGCTGTCTTTAAGGAAGTCTTCTCCGAGTTCTTCAGGGGTAAGTTCCCTGCCTGAGGGTCTTCTCCAGAATATCGTTCTTTTTCCGGTGTTCTCCTCTATGGCTATAAACGCAAGCTGGGACAAAGCCTGAGGTCTTTTAATCAACCCGTCTGTATCAATGCCTTCGGTAATAAGAGACTGCCTTATCTTTTCCCCTTCATAGTCATCGCCTGTAATGCCGTAAAACCTGCACTTAACCCCAAGACGCGAAAGCGCAACCAGTGCGGTAGCCACAGGACCTCCGCCCTGCTCCTTCAAGCTGAGCACTTCTTTCTTGGTATCTACCTGAGGATAAGCGTCTATCAGCGCAAGATAGTCCCACGAACACTGCCCGATGCCTGTTACCAGCATACGCAATTATACCTTTTAGGTCAGATGCTCAATCAATATCTTTACCCCGATGCCGATTAGAATCAGACCGCCTGCAACCTCAATCCTGCTCTCAAAGAAGTGCCCCAGCCTGTCGCCGATGAAAACACCAGAGAGCGAAAGCAAAAACGTCACAATGCCGATTATTACCGCAGGAGTTATGATGGAGACATTTAGAAGCGAAAGGCTGAATCCTACAGCCAATGCGTCTATGCTTGTAGCCACAGACAGCAGCAGCAAAAAATAAATATTAAGCGGGTCTATCCGTTTTTCATCCGACTTCATCCTGCCTGCCTCATAAATCATCTTAATACCGATTATGCTTAAAAGTCCGAAGGCTATCCAGTGATCAACTCCTGAGATAAAATCCCTCAGACTGAAACCTGCAAGCCATCCCACCAGGGGCATAACAGCCTGAAACAGCCCGAAAAACATTGCAATCCTCAGTGCATGGCCGACCCTAAGCCGTTTAATCGTCAACCCGCTTGTGACAGAAACGGCAAAGGCATCCATTGAAAGTCCAACCGCTATAAACAAAACCGTAATAATGTCCATCGGTCAGATCGGTCTATTCCCCTGTAATCTGCACTATCAGGTCTCTGCGTCTTTTTCTGTTGTCAAAGTCTATAAAGACCACCTGCTGCCATGTTCCAAGCGTAAGGGTTCCGTCAACAAGAGGAATGCTTAAAGACGGCTTCATTAACGCTGCCCTTACATGTGAGAATCCGTTTCCATCGCCCCACCGGCGGTCATGCTCATAAGTGATATCCGAGGGGACAAGCCTTTCAATCGCTCTTTTAAGGTCGTTGACAACCCCTGACTCATACTCTATCGTTGTCACCGCACCTGTAGAGCCACGGCAAAAAACAGTAACCAGTCCGTTTTTTATCCCCGAGCGCTTTGAAATCGAGATTACTTCACCTGTGATGTCAATTACATCACTGAAGCCTTTTGTGCTTAATGAAATCTTCTCTGAAAACGTCATCCCTGCCTCCTTGAATCTTGTTCAGACTTCACTATCAGCATAACTAATCATACCATTTTAAAATCAGCACTGTCTGAAACCACAGGTAGTATTCCTGCACCTTTCCGTGTCATTGACAAAAATCAGGCAGGCTGATATATTTCAATCGCAAGTGTAAATATGCACATCTACAGAAGAATCGATGATACAAAAGACATAAAGTCCGTTGCATTTGTCGTCTGTAATGATGAAATCACGCCTGTCTCAGATATCATAATCAACACTCTTAAGCCTGAATACAGGATGCTGAGTGATAACGAGGTAATGCAATACCTTTATGACTCTCCTCCTGACATCTTCTTCATCGGCTCAGACACACGCACACAGAACCAGAAGAGTTTCCGGCTCTGCCACACGATCCGGGAGTCGGGCTATCAGGGCATTATAGTGCTTATTGCCGACAGCCTGAAACACCTTGGTGCAACCACGGAAGTCACAAGCGCAGGCTTCGACAACTACCTCCTCAGTTCTGACAGCGCTGAACGCATTAAGGACATCATCCACTGGGCAATAATCAACCGCAAGAGGAAGAACAAATACATCATACAGTTCGATGACAACCCGGACTCATTTTACATAACCGACAGGGACGGCAGAATACATGAAATAAACAAAAGAGCTGCAATGGGCTCGAACCTCACACCAAAGGAAATCGTCAGAAACGGAATTAACATCTCCCGTGTTGGCACTCTGAAATCTTTCAAGAGCATAATACGACCGCTTATTACAGAGGAAAACATCGGAAAGGTATTCAGCCGCACTGTGTATGAAAGAGAATCAATATTCCAGATTAAAACCAAGATACACAATGTCCCGACAATAGGGCTTGTCGCCACAGTGGTCAAGACCGACATCACACGGACGATTTACGCCCGCACGCTCGACATCCTTGTCAATTCCATTACCATGCTGTCGCAACGTGACAACTACACAGCCCAGCACTCCTCCCGTGTGTTCTACTACTGCATGCATCTCGCTGACAGGCTCGGATACTCCAGAAACAAGAAATTCCTCAGAGAACTCTACTTCGCCGCACTCCTGCACGACATCGGCAAGATAGGGATAAGGGATCACATACTTCTTAAGCCCGGAAAACTTACAAAAAAAGAATTCCATATGCTTTCCACCCACCCTGTAAAAGGTTACAAGATACTCAAGCGATATGAATTTCTGAGGGACTCTGTAGAGCTGGTGCGTTCCCACCATGAAAGACCGGACGGTATGGGCTATCCTGACAAACTCAGGGGGAACCAGATTCCACTCGGCGCCTCCATCATAGCCGTAGCCGACAGCTTTGACGCAATGACCACAAACAGACCTTACAGAGGCTCACTCCCTTATGAAAAAGCAGTCTCGGAGATTAAGGAAAATCTCGGGACTCAATACAATAAAGATGTGGGGGCTGCCTTCCTTTCAATGCTGACCCCGAAACTCGTCGAAGACATCAGAAACATGTCGCGCAAACCACTGGACATAATTGCACAGGAACTGCTCGAAACGATTTAAGCACATCCACACTACACCTGCTCTGTATTCTGGTATCATAATTATTGTGATTGAGATTGACGGAAGCTACGGCGAAGGCGGAGGACAGATACTGAGAACTGCACTGGCTCTTTCTTGCCTGCTCGGAAAGCCCTTCAGGATATTCGATATAAGAAAAGGCAGGAAAAAGCCCGGCCTCATGCCACAGCACCTTACATGCGTAAAAGCCGCAGCATTGATATCAGGTGCATCGTGCAAAGGAGACAGGGAGGGCTCTACAGAGCTTTTATTCGAGCCTAAGGCAGTAAAGCCCGGAGAATACTACTTCGACATCGGCACAGCAGGCTCAACAAGCCTGCTTGCACAGACACTCCTGCTTCCGCTTGTAATGTCACGTGGAGAATCAACCGTAACGCTTAAAGGCGGCACTCATGTGCCGTGGAGTCCGCCATTTCATTATATAAAGGAAGCGCTCCTGCCCACACTCAGGCGACTTGGCATAAACATCACGGCAGAGATAGACTCATACGGGTTTTATCCAAAAGGAGGCGGAAAAATACAGTTTTATATCAAACCGTGCAGTAGAGTTAAACCAGCAGACCTTACACACAGAGGGAACATACTCCATATAAAAGGCATCTCCGCAGTGGGCAACCTGCCTGTAAGCATTGCACAAAGGCAGAAAGACAGCCTGCTTGAAAAACTCAAAGACATGAAAGAAATTCCAATGGATATAGAAATCAGGGAGGTCAGCACTCCGGGGCAGGGAACGTTTGTATTTTTATGCGCAGTATCAGAGAACTCTGTCTCAGGGTTTTCAGCGCTTGGGCAAAGAGGCAAAAGGGCAGAAGCAGTTGGCGAAGAGGCAGCACAGGCATTCATTGAGTATTACAACTCAGGCTCATGCCTTGACCTGCACATGGCAGACCAGATACTGCCTTACCTGGCAGTGGCAGAAGGTTCATCACGGTTTACAACGCAGAGACTTACAGAACACCTAAAGACAAACTTCTGGGTCATTAAGAAATTCCTCGATATCCACTACAGTATTGATACCTCCAGCAGGGAGGTAACCATTGAGGGAGTTGCAATATCATGAACAAGGTCATACTGCTCGTTGGTCCTACATGCGTGGGGAAAACAGAAACATCAATACTTCTTGCAAAGACACTTAAAACAGAGATAATCAGTGCTGACTCAATGCAGATTTACAAGCACATGGATATCGGCACGGAAAAACCCTCACCAAAGCAGAGGAAAGAAGTCAAACACCACATGATAGACATAATAGAGCCCTCTGAAAGCTACAGTGCAGGCAGATACGTAGAGGACGTCACTCCGATAATCAACAGGCTTCATAAGCAAAATAAGATTCCGATAATCACAGGCGGCACAGGATTATATATAAAGGCAATGACCAGAGGACTGTTTAAAGGACCATCCGCAGACTGGGAACTCAGAACCGAACTGCTTAAAGAAGATACCGCTTCCCTTTACATGCGTCTTAAAGGCATTGACCCTGAGACCGCCTCACAAATAATGCCTAATGATACACGAAGGATAATCCGCGCGCTCGAAGTCTGCATTAAAAGCGGGAAAAAAATGTCCGAGATAAAAAAAGACCTCACCACCCCACTGCCATATGAGTTTATAAAGATAGGGCTTACAAGAGACAGAAAAGAACTCTACCAGATGATAGAAAAACGTGTTGACGATATGCTCAAAAGAGGACTCGTTGAAGAGGTCAAGAAAATCCTTTTGATGAATCCCGACAGAACACCCATGCAGGCTATAGGATATAAAGAAATAGCTGCATACCTTGAAGGACAATACTCGCTTGATGAAGCCATATGGCTTATAAAAAGAAACACAAAACGCTATGCAAAAAGACAGTTCACATGGTTCAAGAAAGAAGAAGGAATCCACTGGATAGATATAACAGGAATTACAGATGCCGGGGTTGTGCTTGAAAAAATATTGCCTGTATTAAGGGAATATGAAATAGACGTCTAAGCAGTGCGTCTAACCGTAACCACCAGCCCTGCCAGACTCAAAACAACGCCTGCAATGAGAGCGTATTTATAAGGAAATGCAATCCTCTTTACTGTGATTGTAATCAGTCCGAAATCCACTGCCTCGCTCAAGAACACTGCCCTGCTGACCTCACTGTAACTGTAGAGTTCTTTGATATCCACTCTGATGCCCATCGGGTCTTTGAAGTCACCCTCATATTGCTCAGGCTCTCCTGGCTTAGAAGTTGCAGACTTGAGAAATTCCTTATGGAATTCTTCAAACGGCGTGCCGGAGAAATACTTTGCATATAGTCTTTCTGCAAGCTCTTTATCCGGGATGTCGTTATACATTGGATACCTCTGTCTGAAAGAGGCGATGTCCATGTAATCCACAGTCAAGTCTTCGTACAACACGACCTCTGCATTCTTTATCTTCCATATCAGACCCATTTTTACCGGGTCATCAGGGATAAAGGGCAGAAACACCACAGGCAGGCAGAATCCAAGAATAATCAAGGCAATTCCTATCTTTCCGGCTTTACTCATTTACACTCCTTCTTTTTACTGACATGAACATCATTTTAATCAAAGACAGAGTTTTTTTCTATATTTGACAGCTCCCCGGCTTTGTAACCACTTTACAAATACAATCTTAAACACGCTTGTAACCCTATGGTATAATCCCGTATGGAAAAACCCCACTATCTCAACCACAGAAAAAGACTCAGAAAAAGGTTTCTTAAGACAGGATTCGAGGGCTTTCAGGACTACGAAGCCCTTGAACTTCTGCTTACTTATGCAATTCCGAGAAAGGACGTAAAGCCTCTTGCAAAGGAGCTTATAAAAAAATTCGGGAGTTTTCAGGGCGTCATGGACGCTTCCTACGACGACCTGATAAGTATCAAAGGCATAAGGGAAAACACTGCTATATTCATACAGGCGCTTAAAGAATGCGTCTCACTTTATCTTAAGGAAAGAGTTATAAAAAAGAAAAAACAAATATCCTCGACATCTGCACTGCTTGACTACTGCAAGGCTGTGATGTCCGGACTTAAGGACGAGCAGTTCAGAGCCATTTTTCTTAACTCGCAGAACGAGGTTATTGCAGATGAGGTTATACACGAAGGCACAGTGAACGAGTCTGTAGTGTATCCGAGGAAAGTAATGGAAAGGGCGCTTTATCACAAAGCCTCTGCTATTATCTTCGTCCACAACCATCCGAGCGGCAGTTGCAAGCCTTCTGCCGAAGACAAGATGATAACAGCCGAGCTTTGCAAAGCGGCAAAGGCACTCGGCATAAAAGTGCACGACCATCTGATTGTCTGCAGGTCAGATTATTTCAGCTTTCTTGAAAGAGGGCTGATGTGAATCTTTAACTTACTTACTAAGCAGCTTTGCAGCTTCTTTTGCATGATATGTAAGTATGAGATCTGCCCCGGCTCTTTTTATAGAGGTAAGAATCTCCATCATTACTCTTTGCTCATCTATCCATCCGAGCCTTCCGGCAGCCTTCACGAGTGAATACTCGCCGCTTACGTTGTAGGCAGCCACCGGCACGTCAAAGCTCTCTCTTACATCAGATATTATGTCGAGATAGGAAAGAGCAGGCTTGACCATAACAATATCCGCGCCCTCCTCTATATCCAGAGCAACTTCTTTCAGCGCCTCACGCCTGTTGGGAGGGTCCATCTGATAGGAGCGTCTGTCGCCGAACTGAGGAGTTGACTCCGCCGCCTCTCTGAAAGGTCCGTAAAAAGAAGAAGCGTATTTTGCAGCATAGCTCATTATCGGCACTTCGGAAAATCCCTCTTCGTCAAGTGCAAGCCTTATAGCCTCCACCCTTCCGTCCATCATATCAGAAGGGGCTACCATGTCTGCACCTGCCTTTGCATGCGAGACTGCTTCCTTTGAAAGAAGCTCAAGTGTCGGGTCGTTAAGAACATCTCCTTTCTCCACTATTCCGCAGTGCCCGTGGCTTGTGTATTCGCAAAGGCATACATCAGTTATCACATAAAGCTCAGGAATAGCATCTTTTATGGCTTTCACTGCTTCCTGTACCACACCGTGTTCGTCATATGCAGATGAGCCAACCTCGTCTTTATGTTCAGGTATGCCAAACAGCAACACAGCAGGTATGCCCAGGGAATAAGCCTCTTTTGCATTTTTTACCACTTCGTCAATAGACTCCTGAAAACAGCCGGGCATGGAAGATATCTCTTTTTTTATACCTTTGCCTTCTACGACAAAAAGAGGATAGATAAAATCATCAACGCTCAGTGAGGTTTCCCTCACCATCCGCCTGATTACCGGATTTTTCCTAAGCCGTCTCGGTCTATGCACCGGAAACATCATCAACCTCCTTTTTCAGGAAGTCTTCATTAACCACAAGAGCTGCAACCGCATGACGGGGGCTGACTGCTACGGATTATAAAGCCCTGATTCTGCCCGTCGTCTACAAAGTCAATCTCCATGCCGCTGAGCCTCTCAAGGGTATCTTTATCAACAAAGACCTTCAGGCCGTTCTTTTCTATTACTTCGTCTTCCTCAGTGGGCTTCTCCTCTATATCCATGCCATAGGCAGGACCACAGCAACCACTGCCGGAAATAAAAACCCTCAGTCCCCAGTGAGGCTTGCCCTCTGCGTTTAATACCTCTTTTACTTTCTCTACTGCTGTGTCTGTTATCGTCAACACCTGAAAACCTCCTTTTTTCCTTAGGATAAATGATTAACCCTAAAAAGACAAGCGGATTATTGAAAAAGCCGTTGAGTTCCTTTAAAATCCTTCCATGAGCATCCTGAATGAAATCCTCAGAAAAAAGCACGAAAGACTCGAATTCGCAAAGTCAAAAACCCCGCTCAGGGAGCTTAAAGCGAAAATCCCTGACATGGAAAAACCAAGAAATTTTAAAAAGGCAATTAAAAGAGACGCCGGAATAAAACTCATAGCAGAAATCAAAAAGGCATCACCGTCTAAAGGGCTTATAAGAGCAGACTTTAACCCTGCAAACATCGCACGCATATACCATGAAAAAGCAGATGCAATCTCTGTGCTTACCGAAGAGGACTTCTTTCTGGGAAGCTTGAAGTATATCGAAGAAGTAAAGAGCACCACGGACAAGCCAGTGTTAAGAAAAGACTTTCTCTTTGACGAATACCAGATATACGAGTCCAGAGCAGCAGGAGCCGATGCAGTCCTTTTCATAGAGACAATACTGGACAGAGTGCAGGCAGAGGAATACTACCACATGGCAAGGGAATTCGGCTTAAGCGTGCTCTTTGAAATCCATGACCTTGAAGGACTTGAAAAAGCACTCGCGATAGATGCAGACATAATAGGCATCAACAACCGAGACCTCAAAACATTAAATATAGACCTGAATACTACATTTGAGATAAAAAAAGAGATACCAGAGGAGAAAATCACTGTGGGGGAAAGCGGCATCAAGACAAGAGAGGATGTCCTTAAAATGGATGATGCAGGTATAGACGCAATGCTTATAGGCACGACATTCATGCAAGCCGCTGACATAGGCAAAAAAATAGATGAACTCATGAAAGGGGACACAGTCCCCTCTTAACAAATCAAGAGGTAGATATGGTTAAAGTCAAAATATGTGGTATAACAAACATTGATGATGCACTGGCAGCAGTAACGTACGGTGCTGATGCCCTCGGCTTCGTCTTCTACAAGGGAAGCCCAAGATACATCACCCCAGACGATGCCAGAGAAATCATCATGAAACTTCCGCCATTTATCACAACAGTCGGTGTCTTTGTAGACGAAAAACCCACCAAGGTCGAAAAAATACTAAAACACACAGGGATTGACATTGCACAGCTTCATGGAAACGAGCCGCCTGAGGCATGCACCATCTCAAAAAGGGTGATAAAGGCAATACGGGTCAAAGAGTTGAGCGACCTTGAACCCTTAAGACACTACAAGGTTTCAGCCTTTCTGCTTGACACATACACGCCGGAGAAACTCGGCGGCACAGGTCAGATATTCAACTGGGACATTGCAGTAGATGCAAAACAGTTCGGAAGGATTATACTTGCCGGTGGACTTACACCTGAGAACATAAATCAGGCAGTCCAATGGGTGCGCCCTTATGCAGTAGATGTCAGCAGCGGAGTAGAAGAAGAAAAAGGCAAAAAAGACCACAAAAAACTAAAACTCTTTATCCAGAAGGCAAAGGGGATTACCTAATCCTGCTCACCTTGCGGATCTGACGAGACCCTTACAATAGTTTTTACGTTTCCACGCGGGTTAAAGTCTCCGATTACCTCAAGAAACCTCGGCTTGAGCTTTTCCGCCAGTGCCTCGTATATCCTGTTCGTGGCATCCTCATGAGAGATATGAACATCCCTGAAGGAATTAAGAAAAAGCTTCAAAGACTTGAGCTCAACGATTTTCTTGTCAGGCACATAGTTAATCTTTATGGTCGCAAAATCAGGATAGCCTGAACGCGGGCAAAGACACGTAAACTCAGGAAAGCTTATGTTTATCTCATAGTCCCTTTCAGGATGCGGATTGTCCCAGAGCTGAAGTTTTGCCTTTTTTATAGCCTTCTCGCCATACTTCACAATAAAAATCTAACATTTGCCAGCATTCATTGTAAAGGTTTAGAAAGGATTTGGACAGCCTGCTGGTGTGATGACTTTTCTCATAATCGTTATAATAATCTCTTGAAAGGAATCATAGTGAGAAAGGATTTCATTTCAGTCATAATACCAGCATATAACGAAGAACCCCGGATTTCTGAAACACTAAAGAAGATTCATCAGTATCTCAGGGAAAATTTTGAGGACTTTGAAATCATAGTCGTAGATGACGGAAGCACTGACAGCACGGCAGCACTGGTCAGCGCAATCAGAAACGAACTCTCCGGGATAAAGCTCCGACAGAACGGAAAAAATATGGGAAAAGGCTTTTCCGTGAAAAACGGGATACTGTCCTCAAAAGGCAATCTTGTTCTCATGTCTGATGCAGACCTGTCAACCCCCATTGAAGAACTGCAAAAGCTTCTTCCGTTCATTGACAGAGGCTTTGACATAGCCACAGGCTCACGTGGACTGAAAGAGTCTGACATCGTCATAAGACAGCCTTGGTACAGGGAAAGAATGGGAAAGACATTCAATGTGTTTGTCCGCCTTCTGCTCATAGGCGGGATAAAAGACACGCAGTGCGGATTTAAGCTTTTCAAAGGGGATGTTGCCCGGCGGGTATTTGGAAAAACCAGAATACACGGATTCAGTTTTGACGTAGAGGTTTTATTCATTGCAAAAAAGATGGGCTATAAGATAAAAGAAATTCCCATAAGGTGGCTTAATTCCCCGGATTCAAAAGTCAGGGTGTTTAAAGACTCTGCAAAGATGCTTCTTGAGCTTCTGAAGATAAAGGCGTACGGGCTTACCGGCAGATACGGATAGCAATCACTTCTTTCTTTTTTTTCTGCATGCCTTACAGTATCCTTTTATTTCGAGTGTATGGGTTACGCCTTCGAAGTTTTCACTCTTGCAGAGCTTGTCCTGAAGTCTTTCAAGTGCTTCTGAATAGAACTCTATCACCTTACCGCAGGAGATACAGAGCATATGGTCGTGGTGACCTTTGCCTGTGTGTTCATAATGTGCATGCTTGTCTGTTCTTTCGACCTGCTCAAGCAGACCGCTTTCAAGGAGCAGGGGCAGGGTTCTGTAGACCGATGCCTTTGAGACTCTCAGTCCGTTTTTTTTCAGGGCAAGGTGAAGCTCCTCAAGGTCAAAGTGTCCGCGGCGGGAAGTTATCTCTTTTATTATAGCCTCACGCTCTTTTGTAAACCTGAGTCCTTTCTTCTTGAGAAATTCTTTAAATTCTTCTACCCCATTTTTATGCCTGCTTCACGTATATTCCTTTAGCTATATCCTCACCGACAGCCAAAGTGGTCTCATCTATTTCCACGACATATGACGGTTTTTTCTGCTGAAGTCTTATACTTGCACCTGGCACAAGTCCCATGGATGCAAGCCTGTCCATTGCCGGCGCGGTTATAAAAAGCACTTTTGCCTGTTTACCCACTTCCAGGTCTTTGAGGCTTTGCACAAGTGGCTGGACTTTTTTTGCATAAAGCTCACAGCACTTTCCCTTAGGTATGGGTCTTCCGTGCGGGCATAAAGGCGGATGTCCGAGAAAGGTGCATATCGCCTCTTCGACCTCAGGGCTTATCACGTGTTCAAACCTGCATGCATCCTCTTCGTAGTCCGTCAGGTCAAGGACATCTGCAAAAAGTCTTTCAGCAAGAAGATGGCGTCTGGTGATATCTCTTGCCCTGCACTCGCCCTCTTCTGTGAAATAGATTTTGTCGTCCTGAATCATTATAAGACCGTTGGCCTGCATCCTGCGTATGCTTTCTTCATTGCCGAGCTCCTCTACGACATCAGCAAGCCTTACGGCTTCACTCTTCTCTCTTATTTCCCAGACGGTCTCCAGCACTTCGTCCTCAAAGAGGCTTTCTTCGGTGCTGGACCGAGCCGCTCTTCTGCAGGGCTTTCCTATCTCTTCCACTGATGCCTCCTGTCCAGAGTTCCACATATTTTACTGAACTATATATTAATGTCAAATGTTCTGAGTATCCAGTTAAGCACTCCGCCGGCAAGCACTGCAACCGGTATTATTATTGCGAGCATTGTAAGGGACATGCGTAGTCCGCGTTCTTTTATCATCATAAGAAAGTGTGCCAGACACGGCACAAACAGTGTTATGGTCACGAGACTTACAACCGTCTGCACAGGCGTAAGGAGTCCGTCCTGAGCCATTGCGAAAAGTCCGGCTGCTCCGTAATCACGTCTGAAAAACCCGATTAAGAACGCCTCTGTTGTCTTTGCAGGAAGTCCGAGCACGCCAACGACAACCGGTGATGTAATCTTTTCAATGACACCTAATATTTTCAGCTTGTCGAGGACAAAGAGTATAAAAGTGCCGAGCATGAAAAGCGGCACAGCCTCTTTCAGATACCACACAGCCCTGCCTGCTGTCTTCACAGTCACATTGCTTATGGACGGCATCCTTATAGGCGGAATTTCAAGGAAGAACTCTGACTGCTCACCCGGCACAATCTTGGATGCAAGATAACCGACAAAAAGCAGCACTCCGAGGACACTAAACAACCATATAGCCAGAGCCTTTGCCGACAGCGCACTGAGCATTCCCAGTATAACGCCAAGCTGTGCAGAGCACGGCACTGCAAGTGCAAGAAGGAACGTGGCTATTATCCTGTCCCTTCTGGACTCCAGAATCCTCGTGGTCATCACCGCCATTGTGCCGCAGCCAAGCCCCAGAACCATAGGCAGAACCGCCTTCCCGCTAAGCCCCATGATGTTGAACACCCTGTTGGACATAATCGCAAGTCTGGGCAGATAACCGCTGTCTTCGAGTATGGAAAATGCAATGAAAAACGTAGTGGTTATCGGCAGTATTATGCCTATGGCATATGTAAGAGCCATTGTGATGAGCCCGTATTGCCCGACGAACATCTCCTGAAGGAATTTTACAGGGATTATCGCCTCTATTGTCTTTATAAACATAGGGTTCAGATACTTCCCGAAGATGGTCTCTTCAAGGAAGTCAACGAGTATGCCTGCACCGAATACACCCACGAATTCATAAAGACCGTAAAGCACCAGAAGAAGTACAAGAAGTCCCCAGAAAGGATGCATGCTCGCCCTTCCTATATAGACTGAAAGCGAGCCTCCCTTCTGCGGAGACTTCTTCATGACCATATTCGTTATCTCGCCTGCCTTTTTAAAACGGATTTCATTGACGATTAAGCCCACGGGTCTTTTAACCTTCTTCTGGCATTCATCTCTGAGGTCTTCAAGCTTCTGGATTGTAGCTTCCTCAAGGTTTGCATTAAGCCAGCCTCTTAAGCTTTCGTCCCCTGAAAGTATCATCAGGGCAAGAGACCTTTTTGAGATATTTGTTTCAGGCAGATAAGAGGCGACCCTTTCTATATAGTCTTCTATTACACTGCCGTAGTGGATTTTGATTTGCGGCACTTTTGGTATTTGCTGGCTTATGGCGGCTTTCAGGGTCTTTATTCCTTTTCTTTCGGGTGCGATAGTGCCCACCACCTCTACGCCGAGCACTTCTTTCAGTTTCTTTGTATCTATAATTATTCCTCTGTCCCTTGCCTCGTCCTCCATGTTCAGGTCAAGAATCACAGGCAGTCCCATCTCAGCAAGCTGTATTGTAAGCAAGAGGGTTCTCTTGAGGTTTTTTGCATCACCCACCTGCAGGACCAGCGATGGCTTTTCACTCAAGAGGATGTCTCTTGTAACCCTTTCGTCCTCACTCATTGGGATGAGGCTGTTTACCCCGGGCGTGTCCACCAGCAGGAACTTCTTTCCGTCGAGGGTTATGTTGCCGTGAAAGACCTCGACCGTAGTGCCCGGATAGTTCGATACGGCAGCGTATTTTCCTGTAAGAAGCCCGAATATAATGCTTTTTCCCACATTAGGGTTTCCGATGAGTGCAATGCGCTGGTATCCGCTTCCGGTTTTATATCCTTTATCACGATGGCGGTGCCGATGTCGGTGCATGTACGGCTACCTCCCCTTATTGTTATTGAGACTCATTCTCAATAAAGTATACACCATATACCCTGCCCTGTCAAGGGTTATGGAAAGGTCTCTAATTAAAATAAAAATTTCAGGCTTGCGGGGAGGTCGAAGCGACTCTGCGCGAAGACTCGCTTCGAGTCGAAGCGTTAAGAATTAATTCGTGTTTGAGGTCGTTTCGACCGAGTTGGAATTAATTCAGCGGAGACCGGCCGAGCGGAACGCCCGGAGGGTCACAGACCCTTTTTAATATACGCTTGAAGTGCTCTTAAAAGTGACTGTACCACCGGGCAAAAAAGTGTCGGGGGTTGGGCAGAGGCAACGATACAGCAAATCATTTGACAACATGTTATAATAAATTTTATTCTAAACAGACGGCAGCCGATTGCCGTTTTTTAGTCTAAAATTAGGAGCATATATACAGAATAATGTGCCGCCTGGCAGCCATAACATCCAATGAATATTTCTCCCCGATGGAGAACATCGTTGCCCTTGAGACGATGAAAGAAGGGCATGACGGCTCTGGCATGGGACTGGTGCTCAAAGACCTTAACGGAGAGTTCCGCGAACTGAAAGACTATCCCATACTGTCAGGCATATGCTCAAAGGACGGCTACAGAAAACTCGAAGACTACATGCAGAGCCTCGGCTTCAAGGAAAAGCACATGTGGTCTCCTGCAATAAGACCTGTCAAGGGTATAGAAAAGAGGGATTACTACTTCGCAAAGGTTTATCAGTATCCTGAAGAATACCTTGACAAGCCATGGGCTGAAAAAGAAGACCTTCTTATGAAGACCCGCATAGCCCTTAGAAAACTCGGTGAGGAAGACGAATCCATAGTGGTGTTTTCATTTTACCCTGACATCATCACTATAAAAGAGGTTGGAGACCCGCTTACCCTTGGCGAGTTCTTCGGGCTTGATAAGTCTAATTTAAAGGCGAAGATAATTTTTGCACAGGGCAGGCAGAACACAAACTATGCAATAAACCTTTATGCCTGTCACCCGTTCTTCATACAGGGTTATTGCACGATGACGAACGGAGAAAACACTGCTTTTGTTCCCATAAGGGAGTTTCTCATGAGCAGGGGATTTCCAGGCTATATCGGCTACAACAGCGACAGCGAGGTCTTCACGCACATCCTGCACTACACACGCAGACAACTGGGCTTCCCGCTTACATATTATAAAGACATAATAACCCCGCTTAAAGACACCGAGATAGAGAAAAGACCTGACAGGGACGCACTCAGGCTCCTGAAGGCATCCCTCAGGATGCTTACCATAGACGGTCCGAACTGTGTTATAGGTTTTACTCCTGACGGGACGTGTTTTATGGTTCAGGATTCAAAGAAACTAAGACCCGGTGTGGTCGGAGGCGTTAAAGGCAAATATGCCCTTATGTCAGAGGAATGCGGTCTTGACAGGGCTATACCTGACAGAGACAGGTCTAAAGACGTATTCCCGATGAAATACGACATGGTCATCGTCTCACCGGGAGCTAAAGAGGTAAAGGTATGGAACCAGCTACATGGTTAGATCATAATCATCAACTGTCATTAAAAGAGTTTCCGTATATAATCCGCTGGCGGGACGACAGGTGCAAGCGGTGCGGAAGATGCACTGCAGTCTGTCCTGTAAAGGCTATAGAGCCGGGCATTCAGGCGCAAAGAATAGTGTATTCCGAAGCACCTACGCCTACCCCAATGGTTACAAAAAGAATAGTGCATGTCGTAAGGCAGGTAACGGATATCAACAGATACTGCACCGGCTGCGGCACATGCACCCTTGTCTGTCCCAACGAGGCTATCGAGCCGGAATATAACCCACAGCACAAGTTCCTGCACTTCAAGAACAAAGGTGGAGACGCATACAAGAGGGGAGGAAGAAGAAACGACCCGGGCACATCCACACTCGACAGGCTTAAATTCACACGAATATCCATGCTCACAGACCCTGCACTGGATGCAGGAAGACACGAATTCCGTATCAGAACATTGCTTGGAAGGATTCTTCCACCTGAGAAACTTCCTCTTAAGGACGAAAACGGAAAGCTTACCCTTAAAAACGACACGTTTATTCCGCCTGTAAGGGAAATCTATCCGATAATGATAGGCAGTATGTCTGTTGGTGCGCTTTCGCCTCCGATGTGGGAAGGGCTTGCAATGGGCGTGGCTTATCTGAACGAGGTCATGGGCATGCCTGTTGTAATGTGCACTGGCGAAGGCGGAGTGCCGCCAAGACTTCTTAAATCGAGATTCCTTAAGTATTTCATAATCCAGATTGCGTCCGGGTATTTCGGCTGGGACGAAATCATACATGCGCTTCCGCACATGGTGGAAGACCCCTGCGCCATAGAAATCAAATACGGACAGGGTGCAAAGCCAGGGGATGGAGGACTCCTGATGGCATACAAGGTCTTAAAGCTCATAGCCAACATCAGGGGTGTGCCAATGTATGTTGACCTTGCTTCTCCGCCAACGCACCAGACAAAGTATTCGATAGAAGAAGCAGTCGCAAAGATGATACAGTCCATGTCAATGGCATGGGGCTTCAGAGTGCCTGTGTATCCGAAGATATCAGGCACCAAGACTGCAAGGGCAGTGCTTAACAATCTTGCAAGAAACCCCTATGCCGCTGCACTTTCCATAGACGGCGAAGACGGCGGCACAGGCGCTGCATACAACGTCTCAATGGACAAGATGGGACATCCCATCGCCTCTAACATAAGGGAATGCTATCTTGACCTCGTAAAACAGGGCAAGCAGAATGAGCTTCCACTTATAGCAGCAGGCGGAATCGGCAAAAAAGGCAATCTTGCTGCAAATGCAGCAGCCCTGTTCATGCTCGGTGCATCTGCGGTTTCAATAGGCAAATACATCATGCAGGCAGCTGCCGACTGCTTTGGAGACGAGATGAACAGATGTAACCTCTGCAATACAGGCAGATGCCCAAGAGGAATAACCACACAGGACCCGAAACTTTACAGAAGACTCGATGCCGATAAGGTGGCTGAAAGAGTCGTAGAGGTCTTTAAGGCAGCAGATACAGAGCTTAAAAAGATATTCGCCCCTATGGGCAGGAGCACAGAGCTTCCTATCGGAATGTCCGACGGCTTAAGCGTGGACGACAAAGCAATCGCAGAGAGGCTTCAGATAAGTTATGCGTGCTAAAAAGAAGGTCATAATCGAAGGAAACGTTAACGGCACAAGGGTTCCATCACGAATCCTTGAGGAGCAGATACAGGAAGCCGTAAGGAACGGTGCAAGGGATATCCTTGTTCGTGCCGACGGGCAGCACGGAATCGGCGGACGTATATGGCCCAGAGGCGAGACCGTAAGGATAACAGTAGAAGGTCCTTCAGGACAGAGACTCGGCAGCATGGGCATGTTCGGCACGGAGATAATCGTAAAAGGCAGTGCCTCTGACGATGTAGGCTGGATTAACTGCGGTGCAAAAATCACTGTTCTTGGAGATGTGACAAACGGCGCGCATAACGCAGCAGCACAGGGAGTTCTTTATGTTCAGGGCGGAGGCGGTGCAAGATGCGATACGATGACAAAGCACAATCCAAGATTCGACCCGCCTGAATCATGGTATTTCCGGGATGTGGGTGACTCATTTGCAGAGTTCAAGGCAGGCGGTATAGCAGTCGTCTGCGGTGTGAACCCAAGGAACAAGGAAAATATCCTGGGTTATCGCCCGTGCGTGGGAATGGTCGGCGGAACTATATACTTCCGCGGTCCTATAAAAGGCTACAGCGAATGGGACGTAAAGCTCCTTGACCTTACCCCGCAGGACTGGAAATGGCTTACTGAGAGAATGAAGCCTTTCCTTCAGGCTATCGACAGAATGTCTTACTACCGTGAGCTTACAAAATCCCCTGACGACTGGAAAAAGCTTGTAGCCTACACCCCGGATGAAAAACACAGGAGAAAGAGATTCCCTGTAACCACTTCCGAGTTCAGAAAGAACGTCTGGGAAAAGGAAGTCGGCGAAGGCGGAATATTCGCTGAATATATAAATCATGACCTAACTGTCCTGCCTTACATAACCACAGGTGATGACAGGCGCAACAAGCCAGTGTGGGCTAATGAAAAATATGCACCGCCATGTGCATACACATGTCCTACGCATATACCCACGCACAAAAGGACTGCGCTTATGAGGCAGGGCAAGATGAAAGAAGCGCTTGAACTCGTGCTCCAGTACAGCCCGCTTCCGGCTACTGTCTGCGGGCAGATATGCCCTAATCTCTGTATGCAGAGTTGCACAAGAGGCAGGCTTGACAGACCGCTTAATATTAAAGAGCTTGGAAAACTTGCCTTAAAGCTTCCTGCACCAAAGCTACCAAGAAAGAAGACAGGCTACAAGATTGCAGTAATAGGCGGTGGTCCGGCAGGACTTTCAGCCTCATGGCAGCTTGCACTTAAAGGACATACAGTTGACCTTTACGAGGCAGAAGACAAACTCGGCGGAAAACTCGAACTCTGCATCCCGAGAGAACGTCTGCCCCACAAGGTGCTCCTTAAAGAGCTTTCCAGATTCAAAGAGATCGGGGTTAAAGTGCATCTTAAGAGCAAGATTAACCAGAAGGCATTTGAAAAACTCTACAAGAGCCATGATGCAGTTATTGTTGCCTGCGGTGCACACAGACCGAGAAAGCTCGAGTTCCCTGGCTCAGAGCACACTGTGCCTGCAATAGAATTTTTGAAAAACATAAACATCGGAAAGCTTTCCACACTCAAGCGCAAGAACGTAGTGGTAATAGGCGCTGGTAACGTGGGAATGGACGTTGCCTGTCAGGCATTCAACTGCGGTGCGGCTTCAGTCACTGCAGTGGACATACAGAAACCTGCAGCATTCGGTAAAGAACTTGAGATGGCAGAGGAAAGAGGCACGAAAATCCTCTGGCCTAAGTTCGCAGAAAAATATGACAAAAAGGCAAAGAAAATATACTTTACCGACGGCACAGTTCTGGATGCAGACCTTGTGGTAATCGCAATAGGTGAAGTGCCCATACTCGATTTCCTGCCACCGAGCATTCATACAGAGAAGGGATGGATAACGGTCAATGAGCTTGGACAGACTTCTGATGTCAAGGTCTTTGCCATAGGTGATGCCACAAGACCAGGACTCGTTACACATGCTATCGGGCAGGGCAGAACAGTCGCAGAGGTAATACACTCGCAGTTAATGCACTATGACTATATGCCTGAGGTAAAACAGGTCATTCCTTACGAGAGAATCAAGGCTGATTATTACGACATTTGCCGCACTGAGGAATTCAAGCCTAAAGAAGAGGCGAACATCTGCATGTCCTGCGCCACATGCCGCGACTGCCGTATGTGCGAGGCTACATGCTACTGGGGTGCTATAAGCCGGAGAGAAAAAGAAGACGGCTCATTCGAATATGTGGTTGACGATGAAAAATGCATCGGCTGTGGCTTCTGTGCAGGCATCTGCCCATGCGGTGTCTGGGAAATGGTAGAAAACATATAAGAGCCACCTCACTGCTTGGAATGAAAATGCTCTCCGCCTTGAAATGCAGGAATTATATCACATCAGAATGTAATCGGGGATTCCCGGTATAACCGAAGCGCATGTAATGGGTTTCTGTTCCGTTTTCCCCTGTTATTGAATCCGACTCTTCTGATGCAAGGAAAACCGCCAGCCGTGCAACTTCCTCCGGAGGTCTTAAATGCCCCTTTTCTTTCAGGACCAAGAATTCATCATATATCTCACCCAGCACTTCAGGTCCGAGTTTTCTTATCTCCTCCTGCATATCCGTATCCATCACCCCTGGGTCAAGACCGTTGACCTGAATGTTATAAGCCTTAAGCTCCTCTGCCATCGTCTTTGTCAGCTGAATAACCCCTGCTTTTGTTATGGAATAGACTCCGAAAAGAGGCATCACCATCTCGCCCAGACCGGAAGTCACATTAATTATCTTTCCGCTATTCTGCCTTATCATGTGAGGGATTACCTCTTTTGAAAACAGGTGAACCCCGATTAAATTAATGCGGAACACCTCGTCCCACTCTTTTTCTTCTACCTCGAATACCGGCTTTACAGGACCTACAACCGATGCATTGTTCATAAGTATGTCTATCCTGCCGAAGATGGATATGGTCTTGTCGACTACGTTTTTTATGTCATCCGGGTTTGACACATCCGCCTTAAAGTAAACGACCTCTCCGGAGATAAGCTTTGCAGTTTCATCAAGCTCTGAAGGCGTTCTGCTCAAGATGGCCACAGATGCACCCTCTTTTGCCATCTCAATAGCTGCTGCCCTTCCAAGTCCCCTCCCGGCACCTGTTATGATGGCTGTTTTGCCTTCTAGTCTCATATAAAAAAGCATAGCTCAAAAGAACCCGCTGCGCAATATAAAATACTACTGAAAGATGTATATTGTTTTTGCATTGACCTTCCAAGCCTGTGCAATAAAATCCACATATGCCACTTAGAATTGTAATCAGAACCCGGTGAGTATCGAGACAATACGCAGGGTTTTAATATATAAGCTTTACGGCGTCAGGGACGACGGTAAGGGAAGCAGGCGTCTTTCCCAGATAATCGCCGTCCACCTGCACATGTGCAGTGCCTTTTACCTCAATGTCTTTTGCCTTGATATAGGTTATGTTTTTTAATTTAAGATGCCTTCCGCTTAAAATGCCAAGGGTGTATTTTACGATATCCAGCCGTTTGTTGCCGTGCATTAAAAACACATGAAGAAGCGGTTCTTTAAGGCTTGCGTCAGGTGCTACCCTGAAGTTCCCTGCATATTTAGACGAGTTGCTCACTATAAGAGAATATCCATGATAGCGTTTTCCGTCTATGTCTATTGTAAGCAGTTCAGGCTTCCATGAAAGCAGTGTCTTCACCCCGCTTAATATATATGCGCCTTTGCCTGAGTATTTTTTTATCCTTTTGTTTACATTGTTTACTGTCTGCCCGTCATACCCGATACCAGCCATCAGACAGAAATATCGGACTCCCTGAGAAAACGTTATTTTTCCGAGCGAGACCTTCTGAGGTTTTCCTCTTAGTGCCCTGTTTATTGCTTCTTCTACGTCTTCGGGTATACTGAGCTCTTTGGCAAGGACGTTTGTTGTTCCAAGCGGCAGTATTGCCATTGGCACATCCGTGCCTGCAAGACCGTTTATGACCTCATTGAATGTTCCGTCGCCACCAGCTGCAAGGACAAAATGCGGATTTTCAGAAACCAACTGCCTTGCATAGACTTCTGCATCACCGCCCTTTTCTGTAAAAAGGACATTAACCTCAAACCCCTCTGCCTTCAGGAGACTTACCGCCCTGTCTATCTTCTTCTTGGATGCACGGCGGGCTGCAGGATTTGCTATGACTGTCAAAGACGCATTCATCGCACAAAATCTCTATGCATTTTGCCTTGATGGTCATGGACGATTTCATTCAGAGATTTCAGCCCGCTCAGTTTCGAGACCTGTGCAATGATTACTGGTCTGGCTTGAAGATACTCTATTATACCGTCTATGTTATCGGTGTCTTTGATAAAGAAAACTCTTCCGCCGGAAGTGCTCCCTTTTGTCTTTATATTCGGAACCCTTACATAGCCAAAGTTCTTTGAGGCTACATAGCCTGTAGTGTAATCCGGGTCGTCTGATACGCAAAGCTCAGCTATAATGCTCTTGCATGAAGCCACCTTTGATGCAAGTATCAGGGCTTCTTTTACTGTAGGTGTGTTGATGCCGAGTCTTGAAAGCCTCTGGTTTAAAATCCTGAGTGCTGTTTTTTCTATTCCCATTCTTGATGCCCTCACGCCTCTTGTTCTGTCAGGCTCAAATCTTTTACCGGTTTGAGCTGACATAAGAGCTGCTCCTCTCATATTGCCTGCCTGAATGACTTTGAATGCTTTTTTTACTGCAACGCTGGATACACCAATAGCGCAAAGAAGCTCTGCTGAAAACGCCTTTGCTTCGGAAGGGGAAGCACACTTAAGAGTGCAGAGCGGAAGAGAGGAGATTTTTTTCGGCTTCTGCGTAAGCACATCAATGCTCAGTGTAATGCTGTCAGGTATTCCCCTCGGATGAGTCAATGCCCTTTCTGTGTATTGCCTGACTGCCTGCAAAATGTCTTCTGCTTCATAGAGTCCTTCTGCACCTGAGATATGAACTCCGTGTCTTGATGCCCTCATCCTTATGCTCCACATGGTACTTGGATTATATCCGTGCTGAAGAGATGTTGACAAGGGGAATGGTATAATATAAGGCTTAAACTTATTCTGGAGGTCTGAGATGCAAGAAACTAAGATAGTGCTTTCTGACAGGGAGATACCGAAAAGATGGTATAACATCATGGCAGACATGCCGAATCTTCCGAAGCCGCCGCTTCATCCTGCAACGCACAAGCCTGTTGGCCCTGATGACCTGAGTGCTATATTTCCGATGACGCTGATAGAGCAGGAGGTAAGCACCGAACAATGGATTGACATCCCTGAAGAGGTGCTTGATATATATACCCTCTGGAGGCCAACACCTCTTTACAGGGCACGCAGACTGGAAGCCGCACTCAGCACACCAGCAAAAATCTACTACAAGTACGAAGGCGCAAGCCCTGTAGGAAGCCACAAGCCAAACACATCAGTTCCTCAGGCTTACTATAACAAGAAAGCCGGAATGAAGAGGATTGCAACAGAGACAGGCGCAGGACAGTGGGGCTCTGCACTGGCAATGGCAGGAAGCCTCTTCGGTATAGAAGTCACAGTCTATATGGTAAAGGTAAGCTATGAGCAGAAGCCATACAGAAGAATAGCAATGGAGACATGGAACGCCACAGTTCATCCAAGCCCTTCCAATCTGACCAATGCAGGAAGGAAAATCCTTGAGGCAGACCCTGAAAGCCCGGGAAGCCTTGGAATCGCCATATCAGAAGCCATCGAAGATGCAGCTACACACAGCGATACGAATTATTCCCTTGGCTCTGTCCTGAATCATGTCCTGCTTCATCAGACTGTTATCGGTCTTGAGGCGAAAAAGCAGCTTGAGATAGCCGGAGACTATCCGGATATCGTTATCGGCTGCTGCGGTGGAGGAAGCAACCTCGGAGGCGTAAGCTTCCCATTCCTTCAGGATAAAATCAATGGAAAAGACCTCAGGGTCGTGGCAGTAGAGCCTGCATCCTGCCCTACGCTGACTAAAGGCGAATTCAGATACGACTTCGGAGACACTGCAGGACTCACTCCGCTTTTGATGATGTACACTCTCGGACACGACTTTGTGCCTCCAGGCATCCATGCAGGCGGACTCAGATACCACGCCGATGCCCCGCTTGTATGCCAGCTCTACCACGACGGACTGATAGAGGCAAAGGCATACACACAGACTGCAATATTTCAGGCAGCAGTGCAGTTTGCAAAAACAGAGGGAATAATCCCTGCACCTGAGACTGCACATGCTATAAAAGCAGCTATAGACGAAGCACTGCTTGCAAAAGAAGAAGGCAAAGAAAAAACCATATTGTTCAATCTCAGCGGACACGGCTACCTCGACCTTGCGGCATACGCAGACTATCTGGCAGGAAAACTTCAGGACTATGAATATCCAGAGGAGAAAATAAAAGAGGCTTTGTCAAAACTGCCTGCTATTTAGTCATGACAAGCTTCGGCTGGTATCCATACTCTGATATAATGAATCTATAAGAATGCCGCAGAGCCGGGTTATAAAGTGACAAAGAAACAGTTTATCCTTCTGGTTGTCATCTTATGCCTTTCAGTCCTGGTTTGCTTTACAGTTCTGTTTCCTGCGATTGACAAATACTGGAAAGCATCCAGCAAAACCAAAGACGAATCCGCCTTGCAGGAAACCGGATCCAAAGTTGCAAAGACTACAGAAAGACAGCCTCTTATGATGGTCAATCTAAGCAGTGATTACTGGAAGACAAAACCGCCTGCACCTGTTGCAAACGAGGTAAGCAAAGCTGCCACGAAACCGGCAAAAACTGCTGCTGTGCGCACCGCAGCCAAAAGAACCCCTGCAAAGTCCAGTGAAGCCGAGAGAGTGCTTGAGCTTCAGGATTGGTCATGGTTTCAGGACAATAAATATGCTGTTGTGGAGGGATATGTCAAAAACATATCAGACAAAAGTCTTGGCAGTGTGCAGGTGGTCGTCTGGTTCGAGGATGAAGACGGCAGAATCATATCCTCACAGCATAGTCTGATAGAATACAACCCTATTCTGCCCGGACAAACAAGCCCGTTCTTCTTAATAACAGACTTTAACCCCCGGATGAAAACCGCAACCATAGACTTCAGAGGATTCTCCGGAGAAACCCTTCCATGGCGCAACGCCCAGGAAGAGACATCCGAAGAAAAAGAAGAAAGCGAACCTGAAGAGCCAGTAATTTCTGAATCCAGCCAGAAATAACCTCCCTCAGGTTGGACTATTAATGCAAAGGCGTATTATAATAGGCATCCGGAGGGATTATGAACAAGACAATGCTCGCAATCCTTGACATCCTTGACAAACATCCGGACACAATACTCGGCTCAAGAGAGATATCAAGACAGTTAAAACTCCATGGCATTGAGCTTACCGAAAGGACAGTCAGATACCACCTTAAGATACTTGATGAAAAGGGCTTTACAAAAGTATTCGGCAAGGAAGGCAGAATGATTACAAACAAAGGCAAGGAAGAACTTTCAAACGCTCTTGTATCTGAACGGGTAGGCTTTATCATAAGCAAGATAGAAACTCTGTCTTATCTTACGAATTTCGACATAGAAAGCGAACAGGGCAACATAATACTGAACGTATCCTTTTTCCCTGCAAAGGAACTGGGGGATGCCCTGAAGATTATGAAGCCTGTTTTTGCCTCGCCTTATGTGATGAGCAACAGGATAGTCCTTGCAAAAGAAGGTGAAAAGATAGGGGAAATCACAGTGCCCGAGGGCATGGTAGGGCTGGGCACAGTCTGCAGTGTAACGATAAACGGTATATTCCTCAAGGCGGGAATTCCTGTTACATCGAGATTTGGAGGTGTCCTTCAGGTGGAAAAAGAAGGCCCTTCACGGTTTACAGCACTTATAAGTTATGAAGGCTCTTCTCTTGATCCGCTTATCGTTTTTATAAAGAGCAGAATGACATCTGTTAGTCATACCGTAAAACACAGCTCAGGAGAGATACTTGCAAGCTTCAGGGAAATACCAGTGGTAAGCATTGAAAAGGCAATGCAGTTACAGGAAAAGCTCAAAGCCATAGGCATAGGCGGAATACTGCTTATAGGCAATCCGAACCAGCCATTGATTGAAATGCCTGTAGGCATGGACAAGGCAGGTATGGTGATAGTCGGCGGACTTAACCCCATCGCTGCACTCGAAGAGGCAGGCATACCTACAGACAGTAAGGCAATGGCTATACTTTACGATTACTCACAACTGATGCCTTTCAAAGAAGTCCTGAAAGGGATATAACCCCAGCCCTACAAATCCGAAAGAAAGGGACACTGTCCCCCTTTAAAGCATAGGCAGATATGTCTCCAGCTCGTAGGGGAACACCTGTGTGCGGTAGTTATCCCACTCGGTCTTCTTGCTCATGATAAGCTCATTGAATATATGCTCTCCAAGGGTCTCCTTCAGAAGTTTGCTCTTTTCTGCAATCTCTATAGCCTCTATCAGACTTCCCGGCAGTTCTCCTATGCCCATCTTTGCCCTTTCCTCCTCTGAAAGGTGATACACATCTATTTCCGTAGGTTCAGGGAGCTTGTAGCCTTTCTCAATTCCTGTCAGTCCGGCATTGAGCATGCAGGAAAACGCAAGATAAGGGTTGCATGCAGGGTCAGGAGAACGAAGCTCTATCCTTGTTGCCTTTTCCTTGCCCGGCTTATAAAGCGGCACTCTTACGAGTGCAGAGCGGTTTCTCCTTGCCCAGCAGATATAAACCGGTGCTTCGTATCCAGGCACAAGTCTCTTGTAGGAGTTTACCCACTGATTAAGAACAAGCGTTAATTCCCTTATATGCGTCAGCAGACCTGCAATGTATTTCTTTGCAGTCTCTGAAAGATAATACTTGTCCTTTGCGTTGAAAAACGCATTCTGCTTGCCCTTAAAAAGCGACTGGTGGGTGTGCATACCGCTTCCGTTCTGCCCGAACAAAGGCTTTGGCATGAACGTGGCATAAACACCGTATTTTCTGGCTATCTCCTTTACGACAACCCTGTAGGTCATTACTGTGTCTGCCATTTCAAGGGCTTCTGCATACCTGAGGTCAATCTCATGCTGTGAAGGGGCAACTTCATGGTGTGAATACTCGACCTTTATGCCCATTTCTTCAAGTGACAGAATGGTCTCGCGCCTGAGGTCTTCAGCCGCATCCATCGGATAATCGAAATATCCGCCCTCATCCAGAATGTCCGGACACTGGTTTGACCTGAAGTAGAAATACTCAAGCTCTGGTCCAAGATAAAAAGTAAAACCTTTTTTCTTCGCCTTCTCGATATTCCTTCTAAGCACATATCTCGGGTCGCCTTTATAAGGTGTGCCGTCAGGCTCATAGATATCGCAGAACATTCTTGCAACCGCCTTCTCTTTTGGCCGCCATGGCAGGATTGCGAATGTCGTGGGGTCAGGCCGGGCTATCATATCGCTTTCGTCAATCCTTGCAAACCCTTTGATGGAAGAGCCGTCAAACCCCATGCCTTCCTTAAAAGCATAATCAAGCTCCTCAAAAGGAAGGGCAAAGCTCTTAAGCATCCCGTGAATGTCGGAAAACCACAGCCTGATAAACTTCACATTATGTTTTTTGCAAAGCTCCATTACGTCTTTGCTGTCTCTCGGCTTTTTCATCTCATGCCTCCTTAGTTAAGGTTAATCACTCCCAAGACATTGTTTCTGAGCATTTCCACATGGCTTAAAAACTCCTCTTTGCTTCTATGTCCCATAAAAACCCCTGCCAGTTCTGTAATCTCTGTATCTTTAACGACTGCATGCTCTTCATTTAATCTCAGGAAGGTCTCGAGCCTTCTGTAATAGTTGTAGGCATTAAAAAGGACTTCCCTCTCATCCGGATTGAGTATTCCTTTTTTTGCCAGACGGCTGATTGCATTAGCAGTATTCTGCACAAGCACCTCCGGGGTATCTTTTGCATGCTGAAGCTGTAGCCACTGGATATAAAACTCTATGTCCTCTATGCCGCCGGGACCAAGCTTAATGTCTATTCCCTCTGCCTCATGCGACAGTTCCTGAATAATCCTTTTCCTCATCTCGCGGATATCTTCTCTTCTTACACCTGCTCCTCTTTTCAGTATTATCTCGCGTGCCATTTTCATAAACGCTTTTTGAAGCTTTATATCTCCGCCCACAGGTCTTGCCTTAAGAAGCGCCTGAATCTCCCAGTTATGCGCACTCTTCAGATAATAATCCCTATATCCTTCGACGTCTTTTACAAGCACTCCTTTTGAACCATCCGGCCTTAGTCTAACGTCTATACTGTAGAGTGCCCCCCTGTCTGTGTATGCAGTAAGTGTCTTTACTACCTGTTCCGCTGCCTTCAGCCCGTCCGGTATTCCGGATAAAAAGATTATATCAAGGTCTGAGCCGAAAGTAATCTCCCTTCCGCCGAGCTTGCCGAGTGCAAAAACAGAAAGATTATTACTTCCAAACCTGTCTATGGTCGCCCCTATAACAGCATCGGCAAGATGCGACAAATACCTCTGAAGGTCATGCACCGAGATAACACCCATGAGAAAGAGGATTCCAACACGGAGTTCCTCCGCGCTTTTATACTCGCTAAGCCTTATCTGAAAATCCCCCTGATGTTCAGAGTCACGTTCTATTTCTTGTTGCATTCTTCTCAGGGACTTTTTTACAGCCCACTGTTCGATTAACCGGTCAAGGTAGCGTCTGCTGCTTAGAAAGACCCTTGTCAGATATGTGCTGAGTGAAAAAAGCTTCACTATGCCATTTAGCAATTCTCTTTGTTCTCTGAGTCCTGTAAGATGTGCTTCTTCAACATCCAGTGCCGAGAAGAAACTTTCAAGACCTGAAAGCACTCTGTCCGGGCTTTCTGCCCTTAATGCCTCTTCAAGCAGTTCAGGAAGAACCTTTCTTATGATAGTGCGTTCTTTCTGCGTCCTGAAAAGCGCGAGATGCTCTTTCATTCTCTTCAGGTTCATCAGAGCCGACTGCGGGTCTTTCAGCCGCCTGAAGGAAAGATATCCGGCAAGTTCCTCATCGCTGAGGTCGCCTTCAAGCAGCATAAGGGTCTCGGCATGAATGTCTTCCTTAGTGCCAAGCAGGGAGTTATACATGGTTTTTACCTGCATTCTTCTTAGCCGCAGGTCTGACAAAAACCGCCTGCCTGTGGGAAAACCCATCTTTCTACCCAGACAATTCAGCTCTTCTTCTGAAGTAGGAACAGCATGTGTCTGAAGGTCGTCTTTCATCTGGAGATAATGCTCAAGCCGCCGGAAATAAAGATAGTTCTCCCAAAGAGTAGCAAGGTCTTCTTCAGGCACTATTGCCATTTTCTTGATGCCCTGTATTGCATCGAAAAGTCTGTGGGTTCTGAGTGCCTCCTGCTCTGCGCTATAGATAAGCTGAAAGGTCTGGACAAAAAACTCCACCTCCCTTATGCCTCCATACCCGCGCTTTATGTCATCTTTTGAGAGGGTTGAGTCTATTTTCTTTTTCATCGCCCTGATTTCATCAATCTCTGAGTAATCAATCATTCCTTTCCAGACAAACGGCTTAATCGTCTCCATGAACGCTCCAGCCATATTCATATCTCCTGCGACAGGTCTTGCTCTTATAAGAACCATTCTTTCCCACATGCGCCCCCATGATTCGTAATACATCTGGTATGACTTGACAGGCAGTGCGACTTCGCCTTTCTGCCCGTGCGGTCTAAGCCTGAGGTCAACCCTGTAGGCTATACCATCTTCTGTATTTGAAGACAGCAGTCTGGTAAACATCTCTATGACCTTGCAGTAAAACTCATGATTGCTAATTCTGTTTAACCTTATGCCTGCAGGGCTGAGCACGCCGGAGGTCTGCCCCTGTTCGCTGCCGTAAACCGCAATCAGGTCAACGTCCGAACTGTAATTAATCTCTGCACCGCCAAGCTTTCCAAGACCGATAAGCGCAACTCCTCCATCCGGAGAAGGCTCTCCAAACCGGCGGAGATTGACTTTCAAGGAGTATCCAAGCACCAAATCAATAATCACCTCTGCAAGACTGGTAAGCTCATCCATCGAAGTACGTATGTCTGTCCTTCCGGTAATATCCCTCAGTGTTATTCCCAGAAGATACCGTTTTCTGAATAACCGTATTCTCTTCATAGCTTCTTTAATGTCTATGTCTTCATTCAGCACAAGCTCGGCTTTCGCTCTTTCAAGAAGCAGTTCCCTTGTGACAGGCCTGTTAATCTCTTCCACTGCGGTTAAAAACCCCTCAGGGTTTGAAATGCAGTAATTTGAAAGGAACTGGCTAAAGGCAAAAAGGCGTGCTGCTTCTTTTATATAAGACGGCGGGGGGTCTTCAGGCAATACCTCAAGAAATCTCAAGAGGTTTGTTTCAGCCCTTATGGGGTCAGGCGTGTTGAGGGAGATTTCTGCTACCAGTTTTTTTATTTCTTTATCGACTATCATTTATATAATATATCTGTTGCCGGGTCATAGCATCAGGTATAGATAGATAATAATCGAAACAGGAGGAAAAAGCCATGAAGCTGATAGCAGCAATCATCAAGCATTTCAAGCTCGACGATGTGAGAAAGGCACTCACAGACGCAGGGGTTCAGGGTATGACTATAATAGAGGTGAAAGGCTTCGGCAGACAGAAAGGACATATAGAACTATACAGGGGAACAAAATACGAAGTAAAATTTCTGCCGAAGATAAAAATAGAAGTCGCAGTGCCTGATGAAAAAACCGAAGAAGTAGTAAGAATAATCTCTGAGGCGGCTAGAACAGGAGAAGTCGGTGACGGAAAGATTTTTATCTACAATCTGCAGGACGTAATAAGAATAAGAACCGGAGAGCGAGGAGAGGAGGCGATTTAAAAAAAGGGGGCAGGCAGAACGCCTGCCCCTTTTTAATTTTTAGATGTCATAGTAGAGGAAGAACTCATACGGATGGGGTCTCAGCCTGAGGGCATCTACTTCGTTTGCCCTCTTGTATTCAAGCCATGTCTGGAGTGCATCCTCTGTAAAGACATTTCCTTTCAGAAGGAACTCGTGGTCTTTTTCAAAGCTGTCCAGTGCCTCTTCAAGGCTGCCGGGCATCTGAGGAACTTTTGCAAGCTCTTCCGGAGGAAGCTCATAAATGTCTTTGTCCAGTGCCTCGCCTGGGTCTATCTTGTTCTCTATTCCGTCAAGACCAGCCATGAGCATCGCTGCAAACGCAAGATAAGGGTTGCATGACGGGTCTGGGAATCTGACTTCCACTCTCTTTGCCTTTGGAGAAGGTGAATACATCGGGATTCTTACAGCCGCAGACCTGTTTCTTGCAGAGTATGCAAGGTTAACCGGTGCCTCATAGCCAGGGACAAGCCTCTTGTAGGAGTTGGTCGTTGGGTTTGTAAGTGCAGCAAGTGCCTTGGCATGCTTCAGTATGCCTCCGATGTAATAAAGAGCCATTTCACTTAAGCCGGCATAACCGTTGCCTGCAAACAGAGGCTTGCCGTCCTTCCAAATGCTCTGGTGGGTGTGCATGCCTGAACCATTGTCACCGAATACCGGCTTGGGCATGAATGTAGCAGTCTTTCCATGCTGCCGTGCCACGTTCTTTACTATGTATTTAAAGAGCATGAGGTTGTCCGCCATCTTTACAAGAGGAGAAAATCTCATGTCAATCTCGCCCTGTCCTGCTGTAGCAACTTCGTGGTGCTGTGCCTCAACGTGTATTCCGCACTTCTTCATTATGTTGACCATCTCTGTTCTCATGTCCTCAAGACTGTCTGTCGGCGGAACAGGGAAATAACCCTCTTTGTGCCTTGGCTTGTATCCGAGATTCGGGCCCTCTTCCTTTCCGGAATTCCAGATTCCCTCTACAGAATCCACAAAGTAATAACCACTGTGAGCATTCTGGTCATACCTTATGTCATCAAAGATAAAGAACTCTGCCTCAGGACCGAAATACGCTGTATCGCCAATGCCTGTGGACTTCAGATACTGCACAGCTTTCTGTGCTATGTATCTCGGGTCTCTTGTGTAAGGCTCTTTGGTTACAGGGTCAACAATGTTGCATATGAGGCTCAGGGTCGGATACTTTCTGAACGGGTCGAGGATTGCAGTCTCAGGGTCAGGTATAATGAGCATGTCCGATGCGTTTATCGCCTGCCATCCCCTGATTGATGAACCGTCAAAACCAACGCCTTCCTCAAAAGTCTCTTCCTTAAGCTCATCGATGGGAATCGAAAAATGTTGCCAGATACCAGGAAAGTCGATGAACTTGAAGTCAACCATCACCACATCGTTTTCCTGTGCAAAGGTCAAAACATCCTTTGGCGTCATAGCCTACCTCCTGAATTTAAATTTATGGGCAAAAACCTGCCGTCTTAAATATGTTCGCACTTAAAGTTGCAGGAAAAACGCCTTGTAAAAATTCATCGCCCTGCCTGTGTATTCTTCATAAAGGGCATTGGTCTTATCCATAATGTCGGGCGTTGCATTAGGGTCGTCCTTGAACCACTCCTGCACCATCTCCTTCGTTACCTCTATATGGAACTGAAAGGCATAGACGTTGTTTTTATACCTGAACGCCTGATTTTCATAAAGCGCAGAACTTGCAAGCCTCTCGGCACCCATCGGCAGATCAAAAGTATCACCGTGCCAGTGAAAAACTTTAAATCTTTTCCAGAAATCCCCCACTGCCGGATGAACCGCCAGCTTTCTCATCAAAGAGTCTTTGATCCCCTCACTGGTAAGCTCTATGTCAAACCAGCCTATCTCCTGTTTATGCCCCTTATATACATTCGAGCCAAGACAATGCGCAATCATCTGTGCGCCAAGACAGATACCCAAGACCTTCATCCCGCGGTTTATCGCCTCTCTGATAAGCCTTGAACCTGCCTGAAGATGCGGATATTCGTCCATTTCATAAATAGCCATCGGACCGCCCAACATCACCACTGTATCGAATGCATCCAGAGACGGAGGCGTCTCACCGTCGCCGAGTTCTATAATCCTGTAGGGGATGGAATTCTCCAACAGGAAGTCCTCTATTGTCCCAGGACCCTCAGAGATTATATTCTTTAGGATAAGGACTGACATCTCGGCAAACGGTTGCCGTATGTTATACTAAACTGCGGTGCTTTGTCAAGCGGTGGAATCCAGCCGGAAAGAGGCTGTTATTTAACGAGCTCCCTGCCTGCCTCGAATGCCTCGTTCAGGGCATCCGGATACAGGAGTATCTCGCCTTTTGCGTCTATGCCTGTAAAACTCAATGTCTTATGCTCAGGCACGCTTACGGTTCTGAAAAATGCAATAGCTGTTGCCTCTGAACATTTAACGCCTGTCGGCTTCTTCTGCCCTCCTACGATTATCAGCAGTCCTTTTCTACCGTGCTGTCCTTCGGCAATCGGTTTTTTCAAAATATATTTTTCACACCAGAACTGCTGGCATCTGTCTATCATTGTCTTTACCTGTGCGGAAAGCCCTGAGAAGAATACAGGGCTTGTAAGTATAATCCTGTCTGCCTTCCTGATTGCCTGAGAGACCTTCTGCATGTCGTCTTTTACGACGCACCTGCCTGTTTTATTACATCCGCCGCAGTTCTGGCACGGAGCTATATTCATCCGGTTAAGGTCGAAAATCCTTACCTTAAAACCCGATGCCCTGACACCCCTTACTGCCTCCTTAAGAAGTGTCTCTGTATTGCCCCCTTTCCGGGGACTGCCAAGAAATGCAATAACATTCATTCTTCCTGAGACTCCATGAGCTTTTTATAAAGTTCTATTTTCTCTTTCATCTCCTGCAGATTGGTCGTAAGNCCCCACCAGCCGTATTTGAACGCCGCATAATCAGGCGCACCAGTCATTGCCGAGGCATATCTTATGGAATTTCCATAAAAAAGCCACTGCTTTATCCATTTCTGCTCTATTGCCTCATCAAAGGGATTCGTGTCATCGGCAATGCCCAGCTCCCATGCCTGAAGGAGAAGCTTTGTAGCCGCAAGGGTCATCCTGTCGGTCTCCTCTATCGTGTTTTCAAGCTTTGCAAAATGACTGTCCGTCCATGATGTGCTGTGACAGCCTTTGCAGACGGCTTTCATTGTCTCCTGCTTTTTAATTTGCTCATCCTTGCCTATAAGATAACCCAAAGCCGGCTCTCCGGTAAATGTTGTAGGAAGGGGAAGTCCGTCTTTATTTTTTATAATAGACGTATCACCTGATTTCGGCTGGGGATGGGTGTAAACAAGACCGAAGAGTCTTACCCAGAGTCTTTCGCCAAAGTCATGCGACCTCTCGACAATCTTACCTCCGTCAGGAGCGACTACAAGGCTGTTATGGCATGTAGCGCATGTGGGTGCCTGAAAGTCCACGCCAAGTTTCCACGGCACTGCATCAAAGTCCCACTCAGAGTGCTCTGATAAAAATATGTTTCCGTGTTTGCTTTCTGCATAGACATTCCATGCAGGGACATCAGGCTCAAGATGGCACTGGGCACATGTATAAGGCTTTCTTGCCACCTCAATGCTGAAGGCGTGTCTTGGATGGCAGGATGTGCATGCACCTTTTGTCCCGTCAGGGTTCAGCCTGCCCACACCCTGATTAGGCCAGTTCTCAAGTTCAGGGACTCTTATCATCCCAAATGCCGTTTTTACACTCTTCATGCCTTTAACCCTGACTTCTGTCCCATGGCAGGAAAAGCATGCATCCTGTCTTGTAAAATCAGACGGGGTGGATACTGAAATCTTTGTATCCTCCACCTCTTTCAAGCCTATTATCGTGTTGACAAGCAGGTGATAGACCGGATTCCTCGCAAGATTGCCCCATGCATTCGCCTTCTTGCTTCCTAAATACTGTTTGACTTCCTCAGGATGGCAGACAGAGCAGTCATTCGGCGAGACCACTATATTTATCTTAAAGCCGTAATGTGAAAAATTATCTTTGTGTTTTTCCGGATTAAGACCATGACATTCATAACAGCCAACAACTGTATGTTTCAGCCTTTCAGGCACTGAATCTGCGGACACCCTGCGCTCGATGGCAGGCTTGCCTAGTGCTTCTTCAGGGGTTGTCTGTGCATGCCTGCTTTTTTGCCAGTCTTTTACGATTCCGGAGGTCAAGCCTTTATGGCAGTTCAGACACGACTTCGTCTCATTACTCAAAGGCACTTCTGCAGCCTGAAGCACTCCGGCAATTAAAATCAGGAAAACAAGAAACACAAGGCATCTTTTCATTACTTTTTATCTGTTTTTAACCTGATATTATTACTACTGGCATGTATATTCAGGCGGTTTTGTCCACAAGATGACGTTTTTCCTCTAGATAATCCTCAAGTGTTCTCATGTCTTCTTTTGTGTAATCAATGAATTTAATATACATTCCTTTTGGATAAATACGGTCATCGAGATTAACTCCTACTACCTTTCCTTTAAACTTTCCAAGGAGCTTGTCCTCAGGCGGTATGTAAAAATGTATTATCACCTTTGTTCCTTTTGGAAGTGGGCAGTCCGACCTGACAAACACTCCGCCCTTACTTGTATTGAGGATGAAATCAAGGCAGTCCTCAGAGACATCCTCTCCATACTTGATGGCAAGACAGACCGGAAACCTTACATGCTTCCGCCTCTCTGTGCCTGAGTATCCCTCTGCTGTTCCCCCTCTATCAATAAAGACTTTATCCATTGACCTAACACAACCTACATTAGTAGGCTATCATAAATCCTATCAAACACAAGGGGATTGTCAAGAGCAAGTTTAAAGACTCTGGCAGGCGTGTTTTTAAGGGTTAATAAGGTTTTCCTGCGAATTGATTTTCTCAGAAGGATACAAAAGCAATATACTGATTCTTCTGTTTCTTGGATCAGTAGGGTCTTCTTTTATAAGAGGGTCTGTTGCTGCATAGCCTGCTACTTTTGTAAGGCGGTCTGGATCCATGCCGTAGCGTTCGAGTTCTCTTCTTGCGGCAGATGCCCTTTCTGTAGAAAGTTCCCAGTTTGTGTATTTATTCGTTGAGTAAGTAAGGGCATCTGTGTGCCCCTCGATAGCTATCTTATTATTAATATCTCTTATGCTTTCAGCTATAACCTTGAGAATCTTTTTTGCATCTTCTGTAGGTTCGGCGCTACCAAGAGAAAACATCGGCTTGCCTTTTTTGTCTACAAGTTGAATTCTTACACCACCTTCGAAGATATCGACCATTACCTGGTCTTTGACATCCGCCAATTTCTCTTCTATCTGTTTTTTCAACCTATCCTTCAGTTGTTCCCGGCTAAGCACATCCATACTTCCTCTTCCGAGTTCTTTTGGCACCTTTGGAGCCTCTCCTGCCCTTTCGTCCATTATCTCAACACTGCCTTCCATCATGGATGTGCCGGCATGTTGAAAAAGTGCAAAATACTTGAAATAGCTTGCAACCCTTGCCCTTTTTTCAGGCGAGACCATTGTGATGAGCCACAGGAGGAGGAAAAAAGCCATCATTGCGGTCACAAAGTCTGCATAGGCTACTTTCCAAGAACCACCGTGACTGCCTTCATGACCTCTCTTCTTAGACTTTTTTATTATTATTGTCTTTTGCTGTTTCACCTGCTGCTTAATGACTTCTCCAGTTCGCTAAAGGTGGGCCTTTCCTTGCCTGGTATAGCTCTTCTTCCTGACTCAACAGCCATCTGTGGTGCAGCACCGCCCACAAAGGCGACAAGGACTACCCTGATAACCTGAAAATACACTTCTTTTTCCTTTGCCTTGTGCTCAAGATTAGTAGCCATTGGACCGACAAAGCCATAGCACATCAAGACTCCGAGGAACGTGCCGACAAGGGCAGCGCCTATGCTGTGACCCAGCACCGAAGGCGGCTGGTCTATCTTGCCCATGGTAAGCACAACACCAAGGACTGCAGCAACTATTCCAAGACCAGGAAGAGCATCAGCAACCTTTGCAATACTGGTAGCCGGAGTCATCTCCTCATGATGATGCGCCTCTATGTCAATCTCCATCAGACTGTCAAGTTCATGCGGAGGCATATTCGCAGTGATTATCACCTTCAGATTGTCGCATATAAACTCAAGTGCGCGGCTGTTTGCGACAACGGTCTTATACTTGTTGAATATCGCACTCTTTTGCGGATTCTCTATATCCGCTTCAATAGAAATAAGACCATCTTTTCTTATCTTTGACAGTATTGTGTTCAAGAGGGAAAGGAGTTCAAGATATGCCTGCTTGTTCGTGCTGTCAGAGCTGAAAATAGTCTTGATATTCTTAATAATATTTTTCAGCACTCTTGCAGGAGAGGCAATTATGAGTCCTCCTATAGCAGCACCGAATATAATAACTACTTCTGCAGGCTGGAAAAGCACATGAAGATTGCCTTCCTCCATAAGGAAGCCGCCTATTACAGAGCCCAAAACTATAATTATGCCTATAGCAGCAAACATAATTTACTGTTCGTTATACTAAATTAATATGATAATAAATTTCGCCATATAAAAAAAAGTCTCAGTCAACCGGCAACTCTATTATAAACGTAGCTCCTTGTCCCTCCTGACTTTCAGCCCTGATGCTGCCTCCATGCTCTTCGACTATGCCGCGGGCTATCGAAAGTCCAAGCCCGGTGCCTTTGTCAGCAGGTTTTGTGGTAAAAAACGGGTCGAATATCATATCAAGATGTTTTGCCGGTATACCAGGTCCGTTATCAGAAACTTTTATTATTATCTTCTTATTCTTTTCATCATAGGCTGTTGACAGCACGATTCTTCCGCACTGGTTATACGAGTCGATTGCCTGCTCAGCGTTTATCAGGATGTTCAGCATTACCTGCTGCATTTGCTGGGCATCTATATATACAAGCGGCACATTACCGTAATTCTTTAATATCTCCACATTATTTGACCTGAACCAATAAGTTCTGACCTCAAGTGTCCTGTCTATAATATCGTTGATATTCTCAAGTGAGTGCTGCGACTTCTGCTGCCGGGAAAAACACAAAAGGGTCTCTACAAACTTTTTACATCTTTCTGCCGCATTATAAATCTTATAGAGATACTTCTGCGTTTTGTCTTCCTTTGTTATTGAAAGAAGCATCTCTGCATAACCGAGAACTCCTGTAAGCGGATTGTTTATCTCGTGCGCAACACCAGAGACCAAAAGCCCTATGGATGCAAGTTTATCCGAATGATAAAGCTGCTCCCTAAGCCTCTTCGTCTCGGTAACGTCCTTCATAATGCAGACAGCCACTTCGTCGTCATCGAACATTGCGGGAAAGATATTGACTATGAATGTCTCATCACCAATTCTCAGCTCTCTTGAAACAGGAGTGTTAGAAGCAAAGACCTCTTTAAACGGACTGTCCCCATAGGACATGTCAATGCCCAGAAGAGTGTCAATCTTCATACCTATCATGTCACGGGGATGCCTTTTAAACCTCGTGGCAAAAGATACATTTGTCCTTCTGATCTTGGAATCCCTGTCTATAACGAATATGTAATCAGTTACCGCATCAATCGTAGCCTGCCACTGCTCTTTACTTTTAATAATCTCTTCTGACATTACGGAGAGAATCTCACCCTTGCTGCGCCTCTCGCTGTCAAAGAGATATCTGTTGTAAGCTGCTTCTATGACAAAAGGCAATGCATTGCGATACTCCTGCTCTGAGATTACAAAGTCGCACCCTATTTGCCTTGCTGTCTCCTCCTTGATTTTTACTCCTTTGCCGACAACCAGTATTGCAGGAATATCAAACCCCTCCCGCCTGATTCTCTCTATAAATTCCACTCCAGTAATATCAGGCAATTTATAGTCCACGACAACCACATCCATGCGTTCTTTCTTAAGCACCTCAAGACCTTCTTTTGTATCTGAAACATGAAACATCTTTCCGTCAGGAGAAACAACCCTCTTTAACAGATTTTCTATACGCCTTGTAAGCTTCTTCTTTTCCCCTACAACAAGTACTTTCATACTCAAGAAATTTTCAATCCTGAACTATCACAATATCCACTCTCCTGTTTTTTGCCCTGCCCTCTGGTGTTTCGTTGGGTGCTATGGGTCTGAATTCGCCATAGCCTGCTGCAGAGAATCTTTCAGGAGAAAGATTATAGTTTTTCAGAAGATAGCTTAAAACACTTGTCGCCCTTGCAGTAGAAAGCTCCCAGTTAGACGCATATTTTGAATTGTGTATAGGCACGCTGTCTGTATGCCCCTCGATTATTACGTTATTTGGAAGCTCCTCGATGACCGAGGCAAGAGCCGTCAATACCGGAATAGCCTCTTCCTTTATATCCGCCTTACCGACCTCAAAAAGCACTTGCTCTCCCAAAGACACTACTACTCCTCTTTCATCCCTTCTTATCCTTATGCCTTTTTGCGCCGGAAAAGCATCTATTACGCTTTTGAATTTCTTTTCGATACCAACGATATCCGGATCCACAGGGGTCACCTCGTCTATAACCGACCATGAAGTCTCAACCCCTTTGGCCTTAAAGGCAGACCTCATCGAGCCTGCAAATTTCTCAAGCTTGCCCACATCTACATGGCTGATTGCATACATCGTAGTAAAGAATGCAAAAAGCAAGGTGATAAAATCCGCATAGGAGACCACCCATCTGTCTGTATTGTCCTGCTCGTATTTTCTCCTGCTTCTTTTCATATTAGAAAACTTATAACTTTTCTCCTGGTTCTTTTTCTTCAATGAAAACCCTGAGTTTTTCCTCAAGGTAGCGGGGGTTTATCCCTAACTGTATACCTATAACTCCCTCGAGAATCATCTCCCTTAGGGATAATTCCTTGTCCAGCCTGTTGATAAGCTTTTTTGATATAGGCAGAAGTATCAGGTTTGCAGAACCCACACCGTATATAGTTGCCACAAATGCAACTGCAATTCCTGAACCGAGTTTTGCAGGGTCGGAAAGATTCTCCATCACATGTATGAGCCCGAGAACTGCTCCGATAATCCCGATAGTAGGTGCAAACCCACCCGCAGTCTCAAAGACCTTGGCTATTCGTCTTCTCTCCTCTTCATAGGTAATGTTTTCCTGCTGCATTGTCTCCCTCACTACATTTGGTGCCATGCCATCAACCGCAAGTGTAAGTGCCTTTCTGAAAAAACTGTCCTTGATTTTTGAAATCTCAGGCTCAAGTGAAATCAGTCCTCTCCTTCTGGCTCTCTCCGAATAAAGAATAAAATCATTGATATATGATTCAGGGTCCGGGTCTTTTCCAAAAAACACATCCCTAAGAGACGAAACCGCCTTCAGCACATCACTTAAAGGAAAACTCAACAGCGTTGCGCCTGCAGTTCCCCCAAAAACGATTACAGCTGCAGTTCCCTGCACAATAGAGTCCAGCGCTCCACCTTCGAAAATATTTCCACCGACAATCGCTGCTATGCCGAGAATTATTCCTATAAAACTTGCACTGTCCATCAAACATTATTTTCCCACTGTCGTCTCTTCTCTCTTATAATCTCTCTTTGACGATTAAGTGCGTAATGTATTATTTCATCTCTGACATCATCACCCATATCAGAGAAGTCCACAGCAACCTCATATCTGCCGTCATCCAGGGCATTAACCCTGACTACATCGCCTGTTGTAACCACACCTACTGGAGGTGACGTGGGCAGAAGCATCTTAACCTCAAGCACATCTCCTACTTCGAGTTTCTCGTTCACCGTAAACCTGATGCCTACTGCACTTACGCTTATGTGCTTGTGCTCCGCCTTCATAAGCCGGTAACCGTCTATTTGCAGTTTCTGCAATATTACCTCGAGCTTGGTATCAACCTCATCAAACATTTTCAATACCTGTCTATTTGTTGCCTCATCCGGCACTGATACATCAGACATCTCAAGTGCATAGAGCATCAAACTGAGCTTGGAATTAACACTGCTGAGTTTTTCAAGCAGCCGGGCAGTTGCCGAATCTACATCTTCAGGCACTTTTACCTCGGCAACCTCCATGCCAACGCCGGAGAATGTCCTCGCCTTTCTTCGAGGTGCACTCTTGTCTATCTTTCTGGAGACTACGGGAAAGACATCATCCACTCGAAAATACCTGCGTTGCTCTGCCCAGAGAGGCTTCAACTCAAGTGTCTCATGTCCGAACTTCAGCACCTGAGTGAAATAGTCGTCGTCCCCGCTGCGCACGACCACTTCCTGTCCTGCAGGCAATGCCTTCCCAGGAGACTCGTTCAGCTTAAGAACAAACTTTTCACTATCCTGTGAAAGCACTTCTGCAGTGTAAAACGTTTTGCCGTGGATAGACCGCCAGAAAACCTTTTCCCCTTGTTTAAATATCATCCCCGAGTTTTCCCTCCTATTCTACGCCTCCTTTTATCAGTCTTTCACGCAACATATCCGCTTCCTGTGCTGTGAGAACATTTACTTCCTTCAGCCTTTCTATTCTTTCTATCCACCCTGTGGTAATCTCCGGATTTCTGCTGTCTGAAACAGCTTTTATGACCTCAATATCCCGATAAGTCTCCCTGAGATGCTTTATTAACTCCCTGTTGTCTTCTATCAACACCGCCCTTTTATATGCCCTTTCCGCAAGAAGAATTATCTCCTGAACCTTAAACGGCTTGGTCACATAATCGTATGCCCCTTCTTTCATTGCCTCAAGCACGCTGTCAAGAGTTCCATAAGCAGTAAGTATGACAACTGCGATATCAGGGCTGTTCCTTATGGCATGCTTAAGCACCTCAATACCGTCACCGCCGGGCATCCTGTAGTCTGCAATCACAAGCTTTATATCCTCGCGCATGAGAATCTTCTTGGCTTCAAGACCGTCTTTGGCCGCAACAACAGGATAACCCTCCTTTGAAAGAAGACTAACAAGCATATCCCTTGTTATGTCGTCGTCATCTGCAATCAGAATCTTAAAATCGCTCTTCTGCAACATCGTCCCCGGCTTACCATAAAATAAACAAGTATTTTATTTTATATCTTTCTTGTCGGGAAATTCTCAGAAAAACTTTAAGCGCCAAGCGTCTCCTTCAACGTGTGCAAACCTTTCCCCCCTTCTTCAAGTATCGGGCAAAACTCATACTGTATGAGGTCAGCAAGCATTATCCAGTCTTTTCTTTCAAATGCAGAAGCCATGTCCCTGAGAACTACAAGAGACTTGTCCCAGCAGGAAAGAGGCTCTTGCGATACATCAAGGTGTTTCAAGCCATTTCTCAACTCTCTTATGTAATCCATAAGATAGCTCAGATTATCAAATGCTTCTGACAGGGAGTTGAAAAGTTCTTCTGTCTGCTCGACTCTGAGATGGTTTGCACATTCCATAAGCTCTGTCCCTATCTCAGCAGTAATGTCTCCTGTCTCTGCAAGGCTTTTCTTAACAACATCCAGTAACTCTTGTTTGCTTCCCACTGTTTTTTACCTCCTTGGAATTTCCTGTTTATGATACTCATTCACACTGTCCTTTGTCATCTTACCTGCTTCTTCCTTAGAAGCATGCAAAGACATCAACTGCTCAATAGTCTGCATTATTATCTTTGTATGGTTCAGCAGGTCAGTGTAAAGCAGACGAATCTGCTCGGCTTGCGAGGCAAGGTCTTCATCCTCAATGCTTCCCTTTCCGTATTTGAACAGGAAGGTTAAAGGGCTCAGAAGAGAATGAGAATACCCTATTTTTTCTATTTCCTCTTCGATATCCGGCACTCTTTTCCACAGCTCCTTTATACGTTTGACATCCGGAGAAGGCCTCACAGCCTCTTTGGCTATGAGTGTGACAAGAGACAATCCCATTTCGGTCAGACCGATCAGGCTCCTCAGAGCATTGAGTTCTTCGTCCAACTGAACTGCTGCCTCAATCGAGTTGTGCCTGAGGTTTATCTTGTCGACAATACTCTGATACAGTTCTTCCGGTGTTAATTCTGAATCTCCATCAAGAATCCTGACCCATGTCTGCCTGTAAAGATATGAAAACAGGGTCTTATTATTCAGCGGACGCTTTATAAGAGGATAATAATCCAGAAACCCATCTTCTGCAAAATACGAACGGTAAATCTGTACACCATCCCACATGGAAGAAGGCTCTATCTGCAAAACATCAGTATTAAGCATTATGCGTCGTGTCAACTCAAAAACCTTATCTGCGCTTATTGCATCTTTACATATCATTTCACTGCATTTCACACGAAAGCTGCATGGACTGCACGGTATATCAGCCTGCACTGCATAGTGCCCCTCGCCATACGGACCTGTCTCCCTGAAAAGAGCCGTAACCAGAAAGATACCAATTACCTTTGTGCCAACTGCAGTAGCTATATGCATAGGTCCTGTATCGTTGCTTATAAAGAGATTGCATCTTTTAAGCAGGGAAGCCAGTTCAACCAGACTTGTCTTTCCGATGAAATTAAGAGGCTTTGTCCTGACAATGTCCTCGAATTTCTTTCCAAGCTCTGCCTCTTTGGAAGAGCCTGTAAGCAGGATTTTGGCTCCGAATTCATCTGTCAGCCTGTCTGCAAGCTCTGCAAAAGAAGAGACAGGCCATCTTCTGTCCTCACGGCTTGCCCCGAGTTGAAGCCCGATAAGAATATCCCCTTCACCTACCCCATGCTTTAATAAAACGTCATTTACACTCTGCTCTGCATCTTCAGGAACGACAAGGTGCAGTCCTTTTTTAGCAGGCACTGCGCCTCCAATCTTGACGTGAAGGTCGCAGATATGAAACGGATTGCACTGTCTGCTCGTAACTATATTGAAAAAATACCTCATCCACGGATGCTTGATAACACTATGCCCTTCGGCATCTACGGTGTAGCCCCGTATCTCCTTTGCGTTGATTAGAGACAGCAAAAAAGCGCTTGCTGTAGAATGGGTAAGGTTTATCGCCACGTCGTAAACTGTGTCGTTCACTGTGCGAAGACTGTCCTCTACATACCGGAATCCACTTATAAAGTCATCGTTGTTTAAGCTTTCTATAACTTTTTTCCCGTCGAATGTAAGCACCCTGTCCACATAAGGAATATAGTTGCATATTTCAAAGAAGGCAGGACTTACAAGCAGGGTAATTCTCACTGCAGGGTATTTTTCCTTAAGACCTGCAATCACAGGTGTGGTCTGCAAAAGGTCACCCATGCGTGTAAGATTAACTATAATTACGTCTTTCATACGTGCACATCCCTTGAGGTATAAATTTCCTTAATCTCCCTCATAAGGAGAAAAATCTTTTCGACATCTGAGAGCTTTCCTTCTTTTGAGGCTATCTCCTCCACAATCTCAGGGAAGCCAACTCTGCCCCTTCCAATAAATCCTGCAAGGTATTTTCCAAGCTCTGTATTGCTTCCGGCTCTCTGAAGCAGGGTTCCTATGTCGTGTTTTCCTTTTGCCCATGGTGGCAGTTCAAAGCCATGTTTCAGGACGAAATTCAGCATTTCTTCCATTCTGTGTCTGTATGTATGCTCTTTTAGAACCCTTGCCCTTGCTCTCTCTGCAATCTCCTGTCTTTCCTCAGGATTATTGAGGTAATACCTTATCTTTCGCTTGAGGTCATCAAGACTGTTAAAGCATATAATCTCTTTGCCCGGTTCAAAGAACTCAGCGAGCTCAGGCCGGCAGTCCACAAGCTGGAACCCTCCGCACGCTGCCACCTCGAATGTCCTCGGATTTAAGAAATCGCCGTAGGGGTTTATTCCTTCATGATATGTGGAAGAATGCAGGTTTATGTTTATCTTCGTGGCGTTGAATATCTTGACAATCTCCTCTGTTTCTATCCTTTCGCCGTTTCTCTGGACGCACTTTCCAAGTGGCGAATTCAAGTCCCACTCACTTCCCCATATCTTAAAGTCAAACCCGAGCAGACCTTGGAAAAACAGTCTTCTGTTGTAATATCCAGCACCCATGAACGAAACATCGCTTCCGTACTCAGCGAGCTCATCAGGGCTGAGCTCCAATTTCCTGTGGACATCAGGACAAGCGGCAAGAGGTAAATACGAAAAATTATTCGCCCCTATATCTCTTAGTCTTTTAAAGAACTCGCCTTTCTGAATGACAAAGAAGTAGTTATAAAACGGAGCAATACTCTGCCAGTAGGTCAGATGCCTGAAGTCCTCTACAAACCAGAAGGCAGTAACAACCTTCAGGTCTCTGAGCCTCACAAGAGCGTTATGAGTAAAAGGTGCCTGCGCAAGTGCAAACAGGAAGTCAGGCTTAAATTCCTCGCACCTTGTCATTATGGTTTCAGAAATAAAGTCAACAAGCAGTGACCTCAGTTGAGACCGCTGGCTCTTGTTCTGTGTCAAGGCGTCGATGCCGAAGTAAGTATCTCTGTATCGGCTGTTGTCCACATACTCCACTTCATGTCCCATCTCCCTTAAGGCATGGGTGCAGTACTCTGCAATAGGAAGTGACCCGCCATAAATCGGGCCAACAACCATGATTCTCAAACACTCCTTCGCTGCCTTAAGCGCCCTGAGCTTTGAATACAGTGCATCAAAATAACCACTGTTCAAACTCATAGAAGGTTTATGCTCAAGAACCGTAAACCCTTTGCTTATAGAAGACAGGTCATTGCCTGTAAGAATCCTTACTCTTGAAAGAACCGATGTTAAATCTATTGATTCAATCGCTGTTTTAAGGACATCCAGTCTCGGCTCAACGACAACCACATCCGTCGGGGTTCTCTTACATAACTCTATAATGTGATATCCCAACCCGAAGCCGAGCACAACGAGTTGAGATGCCCTCTGAATGCTCTCTCTGTGATATTCCACCCACGCTTCTGCCTCTCTTACCGGATCATACAGACTATGAAGTGCAATATCGCCTGCCTTTAAAGAAAGACGCCCTGTCTTTGTGGTGACAAGTTGCAGGTCAGCTCCTGCCTTTGCGGCAACAACCGCAGAGGCAAGCTCCGGGTCCAGACTGCTTAATGCCCTGATGTTTTCTTCAAAAAACCTCATACAGCATACCTCTTTCTCATGCTCTCGATCATACTGTTCAGTCTGTGTCTGTATGTATGCTGACTTAGAACCCTGTCTCTTGCCCTTTGAGCAACTGTCTTTCTCTTATCAGAATTGTCAAGGTAAAACCTTACAAGCTCAGGTATCTCGCCTTTTTCTTTATAGGTAATGACCTCTTTGCCTTCTTCAAACAGCTCGCTGAGCTCTTCCTGCTGGTCGGTAAGCAGAAAACCACCGCATGCCGGAACATCAAAGACCCTCTGGTTGACAGCCCCACCCATCTGAAGGCTCGTGGCATTAAGATTTACCCTGCACGCGTTGTAAAAGAGAGGAAGCTCCCTGTAATAATTAAGAGGCGGATAGAGCTTATAGTCTTTACTGAGAAGTTTGCTCCAGCCTCTATCGCCATGAATATGGTGCCCGAATCCTTTAAGCATCTCTACGCATGAAAGACGGTAAAGAAGCGTTGCCCTCCAGATAGCAGCAGCCTCAAAATCAATCCTTTCCTGCACCGGAAGATGACTGATGTCTATATCCAGACTCTTCACTGCCTCTTCAAAAGACATTCTCGACGTGCTGAGCAGTCGCGCCACCTTTTCCACAAGCGGGTGAAGCTCTTTGCGCAGTTTTCTCAGCCTTTCCTCAGTAGGCTCTGCCATGGAGTTACCGACAAACCCTACATCACACCGATATGCCTTAAGATGTTTTTTGCTGAGCTTGATTGGCTTAAATACCGTCTCGTCCGTGGCAAGCGGAAGATAAGAAACCGACTCAAATCCCACAGACCTCATGTCATCCATATAGCCCTTGTCCCACAGAAAAAGCGAGACATAAGGAGATACATTCTCCTTGAATTCCCTGACAATGATATTAGGACTGTCCACATACCATGAAGCAACCGGCATCTCAATGGAATTAAAGAAAGACGTCAGGGCCCCTTCTTCATCGAACCCGAGATGGTTCAGGGCAAGGAAAAAGTCAGGCTTGAATTCGATGATTTTTTCAATCAACCCGTGCACAAAAGCCTCACTGCCCTGCTCCCTTCTAACGTGTATCTTTACTGGCCTGTGACCGAGCCTCTTCAGCGCCTTCTCCACCTCGACATTGAGGAAATAGCCTGAATCCAAAACAGCAACGACAAGACTGTCATTTTTAAACTTAGGATATTTAAGCCTCTCCCAGAGTCTAATCGACACGGTTTTTTTCAGCGCTGAAACAATAGGGCGGTAGTAGTCAGAGAACGCAGAAACAGCAGAAGACAGGGTAAAGACTGCAACCGGAGCTATCCCGTTTTTCATCTGGTGTCTTGTAATCTCTCTTAATGCTTCTTCAGGAGAAAGCCCTACGACATACCGGACTTTATCAGAGATTTCTTCACGTTCTTTTGCGATTTCATATATTTCAGGGACTGCCTCGACCACAACAAGTTCAGCGCGGGGAAATCTTCTAAGGAGTTCTTTTATATGGTAACCGAAGCCTAGTCCAAGCACGACAAGGATGCCGTTTCCGTCGAACTGAAAGGCATCCACGATGCTTTTAGCCTCTGCCTCCGGGTCGTAGAGGCTGTGGAGCGCCTTTTCCGAGCCGTCCTCACCTTTTACCTTCAAGGAAGGCTTACCGCTTTTGGTCTCCACCAGTGAGATATTATGCGAAGTAAAGACCATATTCCCTGTTAAATTCTCCTTTCAGCCGGTTAAGCATCTCAAGTTTGGCGACTGTGCCGCACCCTGCATTTGTCTATCCTCTAAAAAATAACAGACGCCTTCTCCTAAAAGCCGGTCGATTTCTCTCAGGCGGGGAGACAGACGGTTCAGAGTTTCTTCCTCAAGATAATAAGTACCAAGGGCGCTTCCCGCTGTCATTGCAAATATCTTATAGATGCACGAAATAAAATCCTTCTCCCTGCCTTTTAAAGTATGATGTTTACAGTAAAGATACTCTGCAAAATTACCAAAGCGATCCATAAAATCCGGAATTATGAAGTTCCGCTTAAAATTGTATCGTTGCTCCGGCAGCAGGACGATGTCCCCTGCTATCTGCCCCAACAACGAATTCAGGCTGTCATCCCCTTGAATCCCTCTTTCTTCCAGTGTCTTTTCTATCCTTCCAGGAGAGGTCTCCATGTTTGCCTTGAGAGCGTTGATGAATGTTTTTATAGCCGTTACAGGCTCAAGGTCTATATGTCCTAACCCAGCAACCGCGATATTGATTAAATCATAAGTGCCTGCAATGCTTGCTATCACCGAATCTAAGGTTATATCGTTTATATTGAAGAAATACGGCAGATCGTCTTCAAGGATATATATCTGGGCTTTCGTACTTATATAATGCCGCTTAAATACATCATCTGCTCCCCTATCGTGCCAGTGATAGACCCCTGTTGAGGTCAGATAACCGATAGTCTTTTTTCTTTCGAGAAGTTTCACTCCAAAATCAATATCTTCCGCATTAATAAGAGGGCTGAATTGGATCTCCTTAAAAACATCCCTTCTGATACAAGATGAAACATTATCAAGGAATGTCAATCTCCGCTTAGTCGTGCTGTCAAAGAGCTTCCAGTCTATCCTCTTTGAGTTTTCAGACAGTGTGTAAATGGAATCATTTTCAAAACCTAACAATCTTGCCATGCTCTCATTCAGCCAGAGGCTGAACAGATCGGCTTCCGGCTTGACAAACTGCCTTGAAGACAGTGCTGCCAGCTCAGGGTATTCAATAAACGGGCATATCATGTTATAGAGCCAATAATCGCCTACAGGCATTGCATCCTGGACTGTAAAGACGAGGTAATCGCCGCTTGCCTCCCTTGCCCCGAGATTACGGGTACTTCCATGGTTAAACTCTTTCTGGGCAATGCGAATAACCTTAGCTCCAAACTCTTCAGCAATCTGTACCGAGTTGTCCGTTGACTCTGAATCTATGACGATGATCTCAACATCCTGAACTCTTCGCTGAGACCGAATCCTGCCCAAAAGCTCCCTTAACTGCCCGCCACCATTTTTTACAGGAATAATCACCGATACTTTAGAGGTAATTACCGGAGGCCTTGTCCTGATAGCCATCTGGTTAATAACAGGTGCATTCCGGAAATACTCCTTTTGTTTTACAAGGTCCGTATATAAGTTCAACCATTTATGAGCATTCTTCTGGACGGTGTATTTCTCCTTTACCTCTGAATAGGCGCTCTGTCCTATCTTTAACCGCAGATCCTTATTCTCAATCAACATTTCCATCGCTTTATACCAGCTCTCCTCATCATCATTTGCCAGTATGCCTGTTACGCCATCAGTTACGGACTCGGCATACGGGGCTATCTTTGAATAGATGCCTGGAATTTTACATATCGAATACTCCAGAAACTTAATGCTGCTTTTACATTCATTAAATGGCGAGCTGACAAGGGGGGCAAGGGCGATATCAATATGATTGCTCTGGAACATGCTGGCAAACTCCCTGTAGTCTTTAACTAAACTCTGGACAAGCTCCACTTCCTCCATGTCACGTAATTCCTCGGTGATGCATCCCACTGCCCGGAAAATGACCCTGCCTTTGTATTTCTGCAAGATCCGCTTAATCGCAGGGCTTATCATCTGTAAATCTTCCCCATGGGTCGGCGTGCCCATATAGCCCATGACAATCTTCCCATCCCTTCCCTGCGTTGTGCCAACCTTTGAACCTGACCAGATGTTTACATCTATATAGTTGGGGAGGACATAAATGTTTTTGTTGTATTTTAAGAGTTGCTCTTTCAGCTTTGGGGTTGTTACTGTAATCGCATCAACCCTCCTCATCAGATTGATTATATGCTGGGCGGACTCATCGTAACCTGTTTTTTGGGGGTGGGAGTTAGGCAGTTTTATCAACAGGTCATCGACCTCGTAAACAACCACTTTGCCAAGTCGTCTTGCCTCTGCAAGTATCGCTGAAGTAAACAGATTGGCGTCCCTCTGGATTACAACGATGTCAGCCTCTTTTATGGCATCGAGATTAACATATATACCTCTGTCGGTAAATTCCGTGCCAAAAACCACCCTGAGCCTGCCTTTCATACAGGAAGTGGTGAGCGGACTTATCAGGCGGATCATCGGACAGGCATGTGAATAGTCTGCGAACGAGTAGAGCAAGACAGTGATAACCTTATTTTTCAGTTTCTTCTTTTTTATTTTCTTTGCCATACGAGTCCCTTTTTAATGAGACCTTCCCAGCGTAAACAGCAGTATTTTTTGTCTCCTCATAATTTATTCTCAGACAGCAAAGCAATGTTTACCTTTGCCTCTTCGTTCTCCGGATCAAGCTTAAGTGCCCTTCTAAATAACTCTTCAGCAGCCCTATAATCTCCGAGTTGAAAGCTCAATACACCAAGGTTATTGAGTGCCTCAGCACTTTCAGGGTTTAAAGACAGTGCCTTCTCAAAAAAGTATGCGGCATCATCAAACCTTTCGAGCTTGAAACAGAGCTCTCCTATCTCCACCAGCACCTGAGACTTCTGTATCGGGCCTGATGCCTGCTGCAATTTCCCCTCACAAGCCTTCAGGGCTGCTTCAAGGTCTTGCATATAGGTATCATCCAATGGGGCAGCACTTCCTGCCAGTGCCTGACGGCACACAGGCCCTGCTTCTTCGCACATCTCCATATATAATCTTGTCACCTCGGCAGGGACTTCTGTCTTCTGAAGAAGCTCCGGTGTAGAGGACCGATTATGCCTTAAAGCAACAGAAATCGTCCTACATGCCTTTTTCAGCATTTCTTCGGAAACGGACAAACCTAAAAAATCCAGCAGACGTCTTAACTCTGCAACCGGGTCGGCGAAGTAAGCGTCATAGTGCGTAATTATCCGTTGTTCAGGGCTTGCAGCAGCCAGCAGACGCTGATTGTAAGTCAGCCACAAATGATACCCAAACATAGCGGAGTTCTTGTTGCGTTTAATAAGCGACCATGCAACTTCAAGCGGATTCCTAAGACATACCACAACCTTCATATCTGGCAGAAGGCTTTTCCAGAACGGCAGTGTCAGACTATTGCGCGGGTCTTTCCAGCCCCATGCCTCGTGACCTTTAAACCTCTGAACAAGACTTATTGCCTTACTTTTAAACCGATTGAATTCTGGTTGCTGTTCCCATCCATCCTCGACAAGAGGAGGCAAATCCCATGCCCCTCCTAATTCGGCAAGTATCATATCGTTCAGTCCCACGAAGCTCTTGTTTTCCCAAAATCCTTCCGGGTTGTCAGGTGCAGGCTCCATAAGGTCACTTTCCTGCCCAAGGTATAACCCGCATAGATTCAGCAGCCTGGTAACCATCGAAGTGCCTGAACGGTGCATACCTGTGATACAGACCGGCATCTCTCCCCCTATGTCATACAGTTCATTCATAGCCTAATCGCCTGAGTGCATTTTCTAAAATGTCGTTGATAACCTGTTGTTGTTCCATTCACCCCTCATAGCCTCCAACCTTTTCAATAACCTTTTCCTTTATCATCTCTGCAATCTCGTCTACTATCTCCTCAAGTTCTAAACTCTTTCTGCTCTTCCTGCTGTTTTCTATCTCGTTTATAGTGCCGGCAATCGTGTATTTCTCCTCGTAACGATAATGTTTTATCTTTCGTATGATTTCTATATCCTCACTGCTGTAACGCCTCTGTCCGCCCCGAGTCCTTACCGGCTTTAAATACATGCCAAAATCCTTCTCCCAGAACCTGATTGTATGCGCAGGCACGCCCGTAATCTCACTGACCTCTTTTATCGAAAAAACCTTCCCTGAATCCTTATCCTTCCAGTTCACACCCACAATATTCTTATCGTCAAAATGAAACAATACTTTAAGTTTTAAAAATTGGGAAGCAACATCTGTGCCAGTTAGTCAGGGGACACCAGAGTCAGATAAAAACGGCTGGCGGGACGCCTTTGGAAATGACTCTCAGACGCTTAAATCCAGGCTTGTCGCGCCCTTGCCAGGGGAGACATTCCTGCATAAGGCCTTAACTTTATTAAGACTTTCGAGCCTCTCGCCAAGACTGTTGAGCTCCACCTGTATGATTGTCTTCATCTCGCTGTCAATGGCAAGAATTTCTTTTATAGCAGCCTGGATTTCCCGGGAAAAGTCTTCCTTCCTGGAATCATTTTCCCGCTTTGAAGGGGCAAAAGACATAGTCATGTCAATATTTTGAATCTCCTCTACTATACTTTGCCGTCTCTTCTGAAGTTCTGTAGCCTCATGAAGTCTTCCCTGAAGGAGGGCTTTCTTCTGCTGGCGGGTAATCTCGAGTATCTTCTGATACAGCTCAAGCAACCTTTTCATGCCCTGACACCCACAGAGGAGCCATTAGCCACTTTCTGACCACTGTTCACTGCTCTGTTCTTTTCCATTTCTTTCCATGCACTGCGCAGGGTCTCAAGAACTCCCTCTGCCTCGTCGAATGCCTTAATGTCGTTATGCAGGTTGGCATCAAGAAGCCTGTCAAGAACATAATCATAGAGTCTGCTCAGGTTCTGTGCCATTTCACCAGCATCCATGTTCAGAGAGCTGGACAGCTCTGTCACAATCGCCGTAGTCTTCCCGATGTAAAATCCTTTTCCTGAGATGTCACCGTTCTGAAGCCTGTTCCTTGCCATCTTAAGGAAGTTGACTGCTCCGTCATAAAGCAGGGATATCACCTTTACATTGTCTGAAGCGTTCACTTCTGTCTGCCTGTATGCTGCTGCTTTCTGCATCTTACCTCCTTTTTTATTTTGTCCATACAGCTAGCTGGTTAAGCAAAAATGTTCCCTGTGTAGTCAGGCCGCTTAAAAGGGCCTCCAAGCTGGCAAACTGCCTCCTAAGGTCCTCCTCCATCTTTTCAAGCCGTACCTCGAGTTTTTCAATGTCATCGTCTATATCGCTGACAAGAGTCTGAAGCGCTTCTTCCCTGAGTGTAATACTGCCGCTAATGGAGTCCGTCACCCCATCAATGTAATCGTATATCTCTGTAGCTATACCATCTGTAGCGTCGCTGAAGATATTGAACACTCCTTCAAGGTCAGACGAAAGTTTTTCATCAAGGGTTGTGCTGTCTATGGTGAGTTTACCTGTCTTGTAATCTGTGGTTATCCCTATCTGTGAAAGCGCTTTCATGTCCTCAGGGAGTGAATCCACACCGCTTACTATGATGTTTCTTAATCTGTCAATGATCTTCCTTGCTGTCGATTCTCCGTTTAAGGGGCCGCTTTCGCCAGTGTCGGTGTCGTAGTATGCGTTTTCTGACACGTATGAAACCACAGCGTTATAAGCGTTTACGAACTCTTCTATCTGGCTTTTTATGCCGCTTATATCGTCCGTCACTGAAATGGTTGCACTCGGCGGGCTAGTCGGGTCTGCCTTCTTCAGCGTTAGTGTTACACCTTCAATAGCGTCTGTAATCGTATTGGAAGTTCTGGTCATGGATACACCGTCTATCTCAAAAACAGCATCCTGTGCGCTTTTCGTCTCAGTGAAAGTGCCGCTTGTAAAGTCTACGGAATTCGTGCCGTCTAAGGTAGTGCCTGCATCTATAGTTATGGTGTTAGCACTTCCCATGTCGTTCCCTGTAAGAACCAAGCGATATAAAGAACCGTCATAAATAATAGTTGCCGTAACTCCGGGATTATCAACATCGTCATTGATAAGGTTTTTCAGTCCTTCAAGGGTAGTGCCATCTGGCACAGTAATATCCCTTTGCGTGCCTGCATAAGTGTATTGGAAGACGAGATCGCTTCCGCTTGAGTTGACCACTGTAGAGGTATCAGCAACACCACTGTGCACTTCCTTCTCAGCCTGCGCAAGGTAGCTTATGCTTATAGAATAGTTTCCTACGGCGGCAGATGAACTGACCGTGGCTTCAACTACAGTGGAATCACTTGAAGATACCGATTTGGCATAAAAACTCGAAGAGCTTTTTAATGTCTCAGCCGCACTCTTAAGAGTCGAAAGCTTTGAGGAAAGCGTGCTGTAAGCGCTTATCTTTTTGTTATAAACTTCCTGTCTGTCCTGAAGTCTGTAAATCGGCTGACGCTCAAGCTCCATGATGTTTGCAATGAGACTGGTGTAGTCTATGCCTGAGGTCAAGCCGGTTATGGAAAAAATAGACATGCTTAAACCTCCTTATTTACAATAAGACCGCTCTCTTTAATCTTTTTAGCGATTTCGATCAGCTCGGCAAGAGGTATCTGCTTAACGACTTCTCCGCTTTCCTTGTCCACAATCTTTGCCACGACGATATGCAATTCGTCTTCCACTTCAAGGAGCAGTCCCCTGTTCATGTATTTTTCTATCTTCAGGACTTCTTTAAGCGCGGCTTTCAGTTCCGTAAGTTTGGCTTCTGCTTCTTTTTCCTGCTTATTATAGGAAGGCTCTTTTCCCTTAAGTGCGCGTACTTTTTCCTCAGGCTCTCCAGCCTTTAACAACTTCGCAGTTATTATATTGTTTACGTTGCCGTCTATAAGCATTGCCCTTCCCTACTGGGGTTCAGTGGCGGCTTAATAGTAAGCCGCCACTGAAAACCGCTTTGCTTTATCTCAGAAGCTGGAGTGCCTGCTGTGGAAGTACGTTTGCCTGTGCAAGAACCGCTGTTGCCGCCTGAACGAGTATCTGGTTCTTCGTGAACTCTGCGGTCTCCTGAGCAAAGTCCGCATCCCTTATACGTGAGTCAGCTGCAGTGAGGTTCTCGCCTGCAATTCTGAGGTTGGCAATGGTTGACTCAAGCCTGTTCTGGATTGCACCGAGGTCGCCCCTTCTCTGTGCAACAGTAGATATAGCGCTGTCAAGCGTATCGAGCATTGACTGTGCAGCAGTACTCGACAAGATGTTGCCAGTGATGTTGAGGTCTGAAGACTTCAGCGAATTCAATGTAGTTGTACCGCTGCCGCCTATCGTTATGCGGTCGTTAGTTGTGTTCCTGAAGCCGACCTGCAGGGTTATACCGGTTGAAGACAGGTCGCCGTTGAGGAGCTTCTTTCCATTAAACTCTGTGACCTCTGCAATTCTGTCTATCTCACTCTTCAGTGACTGGAACTCGTTGTCCAGAGCCGAAAGCTCAGAGCTTCCGAGTGTGCCGTTGGCTGCCTGCTGTGCCAGCTCCCTCATCCTTGTGAGGATGCCGCCGATTTCCTGCATGCCGCCTTCTGCAGTCTGCGCAAGGCTTATACCGTCCTGAGCATTCCTGATAGCAACATTAATGCTCCTGATGTGCGCCCTTAACTTTTCGGATATGGCGAGACCAGCAGCATCGTCCTTCGCTGAGTTAATCCTTAAACCAGAAGACAGCCTTTGAACAGAAAGGTCCAGCCTAAGGGTGTTTTGCACGAGCTGTCTCTGTGCATTTAGAGAAGCTATGTTGGTGTTGATAACAAGTGCCATCTTTCCTTCCTCCTTGAATCTTGGTTTTTAGGCTTCCGTGCCTTTTATCCAACTTAAGGACTTGCCCTAAAGCTTCTTCCTCATCCCTCCTTTCCGGGCGTTATCTTATCCTTACCACCTCTTCTTATCGGAAGATTTCCAAAAAACTTTAGCCCCTTAAAAAGAAATTTTTATACCTCTTTACCTGAGTCAGAAACCTTCCGGTTTAATGCATATATAAATGCAAGAATCTCGGCAACTGCCTTGTACAGCTCCTGAGGAATCTCCTGATACAGCTCAAGGGAAGACAGAAGTTCTACAAGCTGTTTGTCCTCTCTTACAGGAACACCATTAGCCTTGGCAATCTCTATAATCTTTTCAGCAAGCTCTCCCCTTCCTTTAGCCACAAGCCTTGGGGCTGTGTCTTCCCCATGCTCGTATTTCAATGCCGCCGCCTTCTTATGCCTTTGCTCCCTGGTCAAACCTTTAAGTCAACTCCTTGCTGGGGTTTGCCACCAAAGATTATTTCCTGCCTTTGACTAATATTTACTATCTTCAGCGGGAGTCCCTGCGCCTCAAACCTCTTCTGAAGATTCTCCCTCTCAGAGTTTATAAGCTCTGCTGTGTCTGCTTTTTCTGCCAGAAAGGTAACATAGAACGCACCGTCGAACATCGTCACTGATACCGAAAGCCTTCCAAAAGGCTCAAGGTCAAGGTTTATATCGCATGTGTATGATTCCTTTTTGCCGTCAGTGTTCTTCCTGAAAGAAAGTTCACCGTCATTTAACTCCTCCCAGGAAACCGGCAGAAACATATAGAGAATTTCATTCAGTTTTGATGTCAGCTGGAAAAACTCTATATTCCTTATGAGCCTGCTTACCGCTTCCGCTACCTCTGCATGCCTGAAACCCTCATGCTTCAGAGCCTTAAGAATCTTCTGGTTTTTAAGCTTATCCTTGATTTTAAGAAGCAGGGCTTTTAAATCCTTGTCCACCCCGGACATAAAAATGCCCTGCAGTCCTGATTTTGAAGCAGCAGCCAGTCCTTCAAGCGCTGCAAACTTCAGACGGCTCTCAAACATCAAGCCTGAACCTTCAGCAGCCATCTTTAAAACCCTGCCGTTTAAATTCTGAATCTGCGGAAGGAGCTTCTCAATTGCCTTAAATTCAGGAAAAGCCTCTTTTATGCTTTCAGGAAGGGACTTAAACATATCTGTTATGAGTTTGAAGTCCTTGCTGCTTAGTCTTGAGCCGGAAAGACCTGAAAGCAGTTTAAGTATTGCCGTGGAATCATTATCTGCAGAGGTCTCTGCCATGCCTTTTGACACACCGACAAGCCTGAGTTTGATTGTCTTGCCACCGCTGAGGACTTCAAGAAACACAGTCTGTCCTTTACTCATCGGGACTTCAGACCTCGCCCTTATAATCAAGCCCTGCATGTCTTCTGACTTGCCTACCGGAGGAATTACACGTAACGCCACCATCCCGCTGTCAATAGCCTCCATCACCTCGGCTTTCACTACAGTACCGATTTTCATAGAGACAGTCTTGCCGGAGGGATTTACAAAAGTCAGCACATTGCCAGTGTTTGAGACTGCAAAATTCTCAATCATGCCTCACCCGCTGAAGTGCCGCTTTACGGCTAAAACAGACCTTGTAAAAAAGGGACAGGTTCTAATTCCTGTTTGAAACAGCCTGCATCCCGATCATAAGCTTTGAATTTATAGCCAAAGGTCCGTTCAGATTTGCTATGACCTTGCCGTCCTCAACTCTTATAATTACAAGCACAGCAAGGTCTTCATCATTTTCAAGCTGAAGACACTGCCTCGTGGCTGCATCTATCTCTATGGAATAGTCAGACAAAATCGTCTTTGGCTCCACAACTATAAATGCCACATCAGGGTCATCAACCGCCTGAAGCCACTTAAGAGGCGTGTCCTTGTAATCCATCAGAACATACCTTTTAATCTCAGGAAAACCAAGCAGCCCGTTTGAAAAATATATTATCTTGTCTTCTTCTACCTGAAGACTCCCGAATCGTGAGGTGTTGAAACTTATCATTTCCCCTTGATAACCTCCTTAATCTTGCCGAATATTTCCACTGAGATACCAGCCGACAAACGGTTTTCCTCCATCACCTTCCTGTATATCTCTTCTCTGTAAATGGGAATTTCAGCCGGAGCCTCTATGCCTAACCTCACCTGATTGCCTTTCACCTCCACTACGGTTATCTTTATATTGTCTCCAATCCTTAAAGCCTCATTCGACCTCCTTGTCAATACCAGCATCCTGCCTCCTTTTTAAAATTAAATTCCAGACAAGTTCAAATGCTCATCAATTCTATCTCAAAAAATCCATAAGCGACTGGGATATTATTCTTCCTGCTGTATCTCTCAACGCCTGAAGGGCAATCTCTGTTTTTGCAAGTTCGCTTACAGCATCCACGATGTCTGCATCTTCAACCTTTGACAGACTGGTTTTTAACATCAGGTTGTCGTTCTCAAGCCTGTTCTTCTGCGCCTCAAGACTGCTTAACCTTGAACCGAGCTCTGCCCTGACACTCAGTGCCTGATTCAAAGATGCATCAAGAGTGTCAAGCGTTGAACGTATTGCATCCACATCATCGTTTTCCAGTGCAGTCTGGAGATCATCAAGGACATCAAAGAACGTTCCACCACCATAACTGAATACCGTGCTGCCGGGAATGTTGATCGCTATTTTGGAGTCCTTGTCTATCATCACATTCATTACTCCGTCATCACCAAGATACACACCAGAGGTATCAAATGCCACAGAGTCTGTCTTAAAACCAGAGAATATATACCTATCTCTGAACTTGCTGTTTGCAAGAGAAAGCATATGTTCTTTAAGCTGTGCCACTTCTGATGCAGCGACTGCTCTTGACTCTGCATCCTTTGTGTCAGTGCCCATCTCCATAGCAAGCTCTCTTGCCCTTGTCAAGGTCGCTGTAACAGACTCCATCACCTTTTCCGTAAAACTTATCTGAGCAATAGCTTCATCAACGTTTCTCTTATACTGCTCGTTCATATCAATGCTCACCCTGTAATCCATTGCCCTTGACAGGCCAATAACATCATCAGACGGAGCACTGAACTTCTTCCCTGAAGACAGCTTGTTCTGCACACTGAAGAGATCCCTGAAGCTCCTGTGGAAGTCTTCCATCAAACGGTTGAATATTATAAACGGTGTAACTCTCATACCATATTAAGCACTGTCTGAAGTAATTCGTCTGTAACTGTTATCATTCTTGCGCCTGCCTCAAAGGCACGCTGAAACCTTATCAGGTTAACAGCCTCTTCATCCAGAGAAACGCTCGATACAGCATCCCTTCTCTGCTGAATGTCAGAAAGCAGTAATTCTTCAAATCTCAAGCTGTCTGACGCAGCCCTGCTCTTTACCCCTACGGATGCAACAAGAGAGCTGTAGTAGCCTTCAAACGTTGTATTGGAAATGACATCGGCGTTATAAAGCTCTGCAATCAGAAGGGCGTTTCCGTTGTCACCGGGAAGCCCTGTGTCTGTCGCTGATGCAGCCACCTGCTCAACATCGGTGATTGCAACAGCCAGGTTCTTAATCACATTGTCTATATCGCTTGTGTCCGCCGGATAAAAGAAATCCAGACCAGTTGAACCGTCAAGCCCATAGCCGTTCCGGTGAAGCTGATTCACTTCATCCACTATGGATGCTATAAGCTGTCTGAAAGGAGTAAGCACATCGGTTTTAATCTCATCTCTTAATGCAAGGAGTCCGCCCATCTTGCCCCTGTCTATATACTGTCCGATATTCGAGCCCCTCATATAAATCTGCACATCACCTGCTGCATCCCTGATGCCTTCAACAGGTGTGACTATATCACCATCAACAAGATTCTTCATCCCGACAATAACGGTAATCGCACCATTGGACTTTTCAAAGGAATTAAACTCTACAAGCTCGGCAAGTTCACCAAGGAGGTTCTCCCTCTCATCCACTAAATCGTTTGCATTACTGGTGCCTCCTGCCTCTGCTATCCTTTTGTTAAGAGCTGCTATGTCTGAGGCTATGGTGTTTATCCTTTCTATGATGTCTTCAAGTTCCCTGTTTGTCTCTCTGATTATATTTTCAAGCCCGTTTTCTATCTTTTTTGCAGTCTGCACAAGGTCGCTGGCTTTCTGCAGAAGAATGGTTCTTTGCGCCTGCCCTTCAGGGTTGGCTGCAACATCCTGCCATGCGTTGAAGAAATCAAGAAGCGCTCCTGACAACCCCATACCTTGCGCCTCATTAAAAAGCTGTTCAACCCGGCCGAACCCGTCACTCAGTGCCAAAGACTTTCCATAATTCTGCTTTTCAAGCAGAAGCTGCGCTCCCAAGAACCTGTCATAATGTCTCCTTATAGTAGAGACAGTTACCCCCCTGCCTAAAAACCCCCGTCCAGTATCCACAGGAGAAGCTATGCTGAGAACAGCCTCCTGCCGGCTGAACCCGGGTGTGTTCACATTTGCAATGTTGTGCGCTGTGACATTCAGCGCAGTCTGGCTGGCAAAAATGGCTGACTTACCTATATCGAATAAGCCAAAAAGCGACATTTAGGTCTCCGTTGAAAGCAGGGTGCCTTTGCCACCTGAGTTGTCACCCAGACCAAAAGAACCAAAAAAATTCGCCGTGCTCCTTACATAATTTAAAGAGCGCTCTATCAACACCCTGTTTGATTCATTCAGCTCCTCAATGCTCTGAAGCAGTGATACAAGTTTCGAGCGTATGTCCTGAAAAGCACTGTCGCCGGTAACCTCGCCAAGCTTCCTGAGACTCATGTCCTCGGAAAGTCCGCTCTGGGGGTTCTCCTCAGAAAACTTTTTCATGAGCCTTATCCTTTCTTCCTCAAGAAGCCTGAGCCTTAATACAAGTGTATCCTTTTCCTTCGCAAGTCCTTCAACGCCCTCTGTATTGAGATCGAGCAGGCATGCCCTCTCTTTCTGTAAAAGGTCAAGAAGCATCCTGTAACCTGAAACCTGCTCATTAAGAATGTTTGTTATTGCCTCGGTTGATGTCATACCAGTTCGTCCAATATCTTTCCTGCAATCTTAAGAGAATCAACTTTATAAGTGCCCTCTTCTATGGCATTCCTGATTGCTTTAACCTTATCGGCTCTTATATCAGGAAGCTGGTTTATTACCTGCTTAAGCTCCTCTATCTCTTTTGTCCTGCTGGAAATGTCTACTTTATCAGCCACGCCGGACTTTTCAGCGCCTTTTTTCGCCTGAACATCATCTTTTCTGGTCGTCTTCTGCGTTCTTATATATATATCTTTACTGTCAGGCGGCTTACTGCCATAAATTGTCATTCCCTACCTCCTCCAAGAGACATTTTTTTCTCTTATCGGAACTTTTCAGAAATTCTTTAATTATTCTTCTGTTTTTTCCTTCATTCTGGCTAATTCCTTGGCGATGACATCCTGAAACCCAAGCCCTTTTTCAGCAAGAACTCTCGCAATCTCCATATCAAAGATACTGCCGTAAGTGTCTGCGCCAAGCCCTTTTCCGAACACCCCGCTTCCTGAAGCCTGTCTCATCGCCTTTATCATCTCGTAGGCAAAAAGTGCCTCCATCTCTTTTGCGACTGCTTTTATTGCCTCAGGACTGTTCTTCTCAGTATCAACGTGATAATAACCGAATAAGCCGTCCGGAATCTGCATTTTATATAATCTCCAGTTCTGCCCTCAGCGCACCTGCTGCTTTAAGAGACTGAAGTATGGCAATCAGGTCGCGAGGGGTTACACCAAGTGCATTCAATGCCCTTACGATCTCGCCAAGGGTAGTACCTGAAACCTCAATCAATGCTGCCTTGCTTTCTTTGACCCTGACCTCCTCCTCAGGCACTACAACAGTCTCTGCTCCTGCAGGAGCAAACGGAGGCGGTTGCGAAACACCGTATTCAGTCTTAATCTCAATGGTAAGGTTGCCATGCGCAATTGCAACAGGCGCCACCCTGACATTTTCTCCAATCACGACTGTGCCAGTCCTTTCGTTTATAACCACCCGTGCAGGCACATCAACAGATACCTCAAGCCCCTCTATCAGGGTTATAAGCTCCACTGTCCTTCCGTTGTAATGTTCGGGGATATTTACTCTTATAGCCGAGGGGTCTATTGGAAATGCATACTCTGAGTTTAATACCTCGTTTATCCTCTTTGCGACAGCCGTTGCGGTCGTAAAATCAGGTCTGTGCAGAAATATCTTTATTTCTCCTTCACTTGCAAGCACAAAATTCGGGTCTTTCTCTACGATAACACCCTGGGGCACTTTTCCTGTTGTAGGATGATTTTTCTGCACTTTTGTTGCTCCTCCGCCACCTGTGAACCCACCGATAGAGACAGGGCCCTGTGCAAGAGCATAAACCTTGCCGTCAGGGCCCTTCAGCGGGGTGAGGAGGAGGGTTCCCCCTTGCAGACTCTTTGCGTCCGCAATGGTCGACACCAGCGCATCCACTCTGGTGCCGGGCTTTGCAAAGGGGGGTAGAACTGCAGTAACAATAACTGCAGCCGTGTTCTTAGCCTGTATATCATTGGGTCCTACCTTCAGGCCCATCCTCTGTAGCATATTGGCTATGCTTTTCATCGTCGCAAGACCCTTGTCGCCTGTGCCGTCTAAACCAACAACAAGTCCGTAGCCTATCAACTGGTTGTCCCTTACACCTTCAAAGCTCGCAATGTCCTTGATGCGCTCAGCATAAACAGAGTTTGCAAACAGGCACACAACAAACAACAAAAACACTGATAAAACTCTTTTCATCTTCTTCACCTTTAAAATGGCCATACCTTATCCATTATCCTTACGAGCCATCCCTGACTCTGCTTGTCCTGAATCACACCTTTTCCAGTAAAGAACATCTGTGCATCCGCTACATACGTGCTCAGTACAGTGTTGTCGCTTCCTATGTCCTCCGGTCTTATGACTCCCCTCAATACAAGAATCTGCGTCTCCTTGTTTACTGTAATCTCCTTCCTTGACTCTATAACAAAATTTCCGTTGGGAAGAACCTCAACTACTTTCGCAGTTATAGTCGCCACAAGAGAACCCTCTCTGGTCGTCTCGCCCTTGCCTTTAAAATCGTTCTTCATCGAACCTTTAACCTCAGGGCTAAAAGCGTTACCCTTGCCGAAGAAATTATCCTTATTGAAATTAAGAGGCATGCCAAACAGTTTGTCTATTCCGGCATCCATGGAAGAATCCCTGCTTGTTGCAGTCTCAGCCTTCTTTGAAGCAGTTGCACTCTCAATGATCTTTATGGTCACAAGGTCGTTAAGCCCCCTTGCCCTTGCATCCTCGAACAGACTCCGGGAGTCACGCCAGAGAGAGTTAGGCGAGGGTTTCACTGCCTTCTCTTCATGATACACATACTTCGGAGGTTCAGGCGGAAGCTTCTGAGCGGTAATACTTGCACACCCGAAAAACATAAGACATACACTGAAAAGTAAAACATTTATCCTCATCTTTAAAACCTCACTCTGACTGTGTTTTCATCCACGAGCAGTCCTGTTATCACTTTCTTTGACACAGGGTTAACTGCTCTGACATAGCTTCCGATATAGCCGTTTTCCTTCAGCTCTCCCATCATCTCAATGCTGAAGTTAGAAGACTCCACCAGAAGCACTACCTTGCGCCCCTTCTTTACCAAAGGCGTCTCCCTGACCATGCTTTCCACTATCGGCATATTCGCAACAACCGAACGGGCAAGCACCCTGCCGACAACAGCCTCCTGGTCTTTAACCGCACCCTTAGGTATACGCATAACATCCATAAGCGTCATATATACATCGTCTCTTTCAATATGATGCCCTTTTCTGAAAGGTCTCCTGCTCATAACAACCCGGTCAAATGCCTTCACATAGGTGGTTACAGTCACCTTCCTGCCGTTTCTGAATTTCAACAGAAAGACTGTTCTGCCTGGAGGACCCTTTTCAAGCACTATGCGTTCAGGCAACTCATTCGGAAGCTCAGCACTTGCCTTCAGAGCACTGAATTCAATCTCTTCCCAGGGATAGTTGTCCTTTAGATACAACCTGAGCACATCCTCAGGATTCCACTTAACCGCCGCTGCCACCGAAGGCAGTAGAATTATCGCAGCAATAATGAAAAACCGTTTTATCATTGCCTATCTCCTGAGACTGTTCGCCATCTGAAGCATATCGTCCGATGCCTGTATTACCTTTCCGACAATCTCATATGCTCTCTGGCTTAGAATCATGTTTACCATCTCTTCAACTATATTCACATTGCTCATTTCAACAAACCCCTGAGCGATTGTGCCGAGCCCCTCGCTTCCCGGGATAGCTGTTGTAACTTCACCAGAGGAGGCGGTAGGTACAAAAAGGTTTTTGCCAATGGCTTTTAATCCCGCAGGGTTTATAAACCTTGCAAGTTCTATCTGCCCTACTTCTACAGGCTCGCTGTCATCTGCCTGAAACACCATAACCTTTCCGTCAGAACTAATCGTTATGCTTACCGCGTTCTCAGGTATGGTTATAGGTGGCTCAAGCGCATAACCATCGGAGTTCACAATGCGTCCTTCGCTGTCGAGTTTAAAAGCACCGGAACGGGTATATGCTATTTCTCCATCAGGCTTAAGTATCTGGAAAAACCCGTCTCCCTCAATAGCAAGGTCAAGACTGTTTCCTGTAGAGATGAAATCTCCCTGGTCAAACACCTTCTGCACTGCAGCAGGCCTGACACCCAAGCCCACCTGAATGCCAGAAGGCACCCTGGCACCTTCAGCAGAAGCCGCACCAACAGGTCTTAAGTCCTGATACAATATCTCCTGAAAATCAGCCCTGCTCTTCTTGTATCCTACTGTGTTTACATTCGCAAGATTGTTCGCAATCACATCTATATTCACCTTCTGTGCCTCTAAACCTGTTGCTGCTATAAACAATGACCTTATCATCCCAGACCTCCGTATATTAAATTCTTCTTGCCATCTCGTTAGTAACCTTGCTCGTGGCTTCATCAAATGCCTGTATCGCCTTCTGATAAGCCTGATATTGCCTGACAACGGTTATCATTCTTGCCATCTCATGAATCACTTTGACATTCGACGACTCGATATACCCCTGCAACACCACTGCCTTCGCTGCAATAGGCTCCTGATCCGTGACAAACTCTGCCCCTGACTTCACCAGTGCCTTTAAATCAGGAAAATCTACTATGTCCAGCGTATCAATCTGCTTTCCGTCTACAGAGATATCACCTGTAATGCTTATCTCCACTGTGCCTGGAGGCAACTGTATGGGTCCGCTCTTGCCCAAAACCCTGTAACCACTTGCCGTCCTGAGATAACCTTCGGCATCGAGCTTAAGGCTGCCTTTTCTCGTATACCTGTCTCCTTCAAGATGGAGAAAGCCACCGCCATCTATGGCTATATCCAAAGGTTTGCCTGTTTTTACCAGCTCGCCCATGGAAAAATCAGTCTCCACCTCAGCAACCTCACTCATCACCCTGCCAGCAGAAAGACTCCAAACATCTCCGGCAGAAAGCAGATGCTCCTTGAAAGAAATCCTGTCCCTCTTATAACCAGGAGTGTCTACATTGGCAAGATTTCGCGAGATAATATCAATCTCGTTCTGCTTTAAAATCGCCCCTGAAAGTGCTATGTAAATTCCTTTGTACATACCGTGGAAAAAAGAAGCAAGTTCAATGCCAAAAAAGAGCCCGGCACTCCAATGCGATGGATGCAGAAAGCGGAAAGAGCGGTTTTCAAGATATTTCGCCTTTTTCCGGTATCTTACGGAAATCGGCTATAGGCAATACCTGAGACGTATGAAACCCTGTATCTGAATCAGGACTTGTGAAGAAGGAAAATTTTTCCCTTTTTGAAGAAAAGTTTTACTTGGCGATGCTCAGTATCAGTTCTACTTCACCCTTAGGAATGTCAAGTATCTTGGCTATTTCGTCAACTTTCAGACCCTTTTTTGCAAGGTTATTGACTTCACGATAGCGGGAATCAGTGCCAGAGTCAGCAGAGACATTCAGGTTCTCAGCCCTGAGAAGAAGCCTTTCAAGCATATCTATTTTCTTGTCTACCCTCTCCTCTATAGACTCCAATGCTTTTATCTTCTTATCGATTCTTTCAAACAATTTCTCTGCTATCTCCTGAACCTCTGAAAGCTCAAGTGTTAAAAGCTCCTCAGGACTTCTGCCTGCATCCTGCTGATGTTTTATAAGCCTCTTCAGCATATTCTTTTCTTTATTCAGACTTTAATGTCTATCCTGCCTGTCCGTTCTTTTTTGTCTTTCTTCTGGATCTTGGGTTTTTTGCGACCGCGCCGGGGCTCCTCCCTGTCTTTCTTTATCACAGGTATCTTGAAGATACTTTTTGGTGCTTCTACTGCCATTCAGAAGCTCAATCTTACATCTGATAAAGCAATTTCTCCTGTATATACTCCCGCTTGAACGTCTCCTTCAGTTCTGAAAATCTCTCGTCAGTGATTCCGAGCAGTGCCTTCAGCTTATCATCCTGAAGTTCGATATCCTCCATTGGACCTCTGTAACCTACCCCCAGCCTTACACACAGGGCATCTGCAAGAGCTATTATGTAGCAGAGCGTGATTTTGCTAGGGTCTCCGGTTAATATTGTGTCATCGAGGTCGCAGGAATGATGACTTCTTATCACATCGCAGAGGAATGGAGGGAATCCCCATTTTTCAGCAAAAAGCCCACCGACCTCTGCATGACCAAAGCCGAATATTTCCTCTTCTATCTGGGAATACGTTACACGCTCTTCGTAAACTCTCTGTGTAAGCATCAGAAATCTTTCCGGCTGGCTGTTGTTCATAACCGCTTTGCCTACATCATGCAGAAGCCCTGCAACAACCGCTTCCTCAGGCTTTAGAAAATTCACTTCCCGTGCAATAATGCCGGCTGCAACAGAAACACCAATACTGTGCTCCCACATCTTCTGCTCAAGAAGTCCGAAGTTCTTGTAGACCTCTCTTGTAGATACAGCGAGTGAAAGATTCTTAATGGTTGCAAAACCCATGACAAGTATGGCATCTGATACAGTATCTATGTTCCGGCGTAAGCCATAGTATGCAGAGTTTGCCATCTTGAGGACTCTTGCGGCAAAAGCCTGATCTGCCATTATGGCATCCTGCAGGTCACTTATATCGGTATTGGGGTCCTCCACAAGACGAAGTATCCTCATAGCCACCATTGGCACCGCAGGAAGTTCACACGACTTCAATATCAACTCTTTGGCAGTCACTACAACAAACTCCTACTTGCTGAAATCAGAAACAACCTTAACTGAAAAATTCTTCCACCTCATGCCGTATACCACCGAGCCTGCTTCCGATGGAGATTATATCATCTTCCGTAAGTGAAAATCTACGCATGATAGCATCGTGTTCAGGTGTCCACAATCCGTCATTTTCACGTCTTGGAACAAGCCGATTGGACATGGCTTCAGCAAGAGAAATTATAGAGACAGCATCCTTGTAACTTGTCGCCTCCGAGGGTCTGTGGTGATATTTTACCGATACGATAATGTCCTCAGGCAAACCCGTATTTTCAAGAAACCAACTTCCTGCATCTTCATGACTGCAGCCGAATAACTCCCGCTCTACAACAGGTAAATCATCAGACGCAGCAGTCTCAAGAAACTTCGCTGGGTCTTTTTTATAAAAAATCACCCTGCCAATATCATGCAAAAGACCTGCAAGAAAACTCTCACGTGGAGATGTCGTCGGAAGAGACTCAGACAACGTATTGGCAATAAACGCTACTTCATAGCCGTGAATCCAGAGGTTTTTTATATCGAATGAGCTGACTGGAAATATCTTTATAACCGTCATACCGACGGCAATTGATTTTATTTTTTCATAGCCGAGGAACATTACCGCCTGGTCTATATCCCTGATTTTCCCTGAGTGCCCGAATATTGCTGAGTTTGCAACCCTCAGAACCATCTCTGCAAGTGCTTGATCGTAAGAGACCAGCTGCGACAATTCCTGGGCAGAGGAGGTTTCATCGCTTACAACGGAAAGGATCTTCCCCAACATTGCTGGAATCGTAGAGCCATCATTGATGCTTCTGATAAAATCTCTTATTTCAGATGCACATGCAGCCATTTTAAAATTTCAAAACATTAGGTCCTTTCACGGTTAAGCGGAAACCTCCTGTACTAAAATCACACTGCCCAGTATTGTAACACTGCATCAAGACATTTTCTCAGGACTATTCGTTCATATACTTGTAGTATTCGCATTTTTTGCAGTTTCCTGCCTTTTCCACGAAAGTGCCCTGCGGTTTTCCTCCACACATGGTTCCTGCCACCATCCAGCATATCTTACCTGAATTTTTAGTGACTGCTGGACAGTCCTTTGTCTTTTCTCTCCCACACTTCATAAACTCCCAGCAATTAACCTTATCCGTCACCTCTGTCACCTCCTTTACCTTCTAAATAATATCAGCATAACACCCCTGAAATTCCAATGCCATACAAATAAGGCATTGGAATTTCTACTACCCCACAGGGGTCTCAGAAGAGGGCTGATCATGAACAGCCTCCTGCTGCTTGTCTGTTTTTTCCAGCTTGAACCAGTCTGCATCCTCTTTAAGTGCCACAGCCATCTGGGCAAGCTTTTGTGCCTCATCCTTAATCTTTCCGCTTGAGGACTCAATATCCTTTGTTATCTTAGCAATTGCCTCTATGTTAGCAGAGACCTGCGCTGTAGAAGCAGACTGCTCTTCTGTAGTAGTTGCAATCCTCTGAACCATATCCATACCTCGTTTGGAAGCAGATACTATCTGATTCAAAGACCCTCTTGCATCCTCGGACAGTTTTACACCCTTTTCAACCTCGGCTTTTGCAGACTCCATACTTTTTACAGCCTGTTCGGTATCCGCCTGAATCTTCTTAATCATGTCAGCAATATCCTTTGTTGCCTTGCCTGTCCGCTCCGCGAGTTTTCTGACCTCATCTGCAACCACTGCAAATCCCCGTCCTTTTTCCCCTGCTCTTGCCGCCTCAATAGCTGCATTCAAGGCAAGAAGATTCGTCTGGTCGGCAATGTCGTTAATCGTGTTTATAATGTTGCCTATCTGCCTGCTTGAACGTCCAAGTTCCTCAATTATGACGGCAGAGCTTTTTACTGTCTCAGCCACTTCGTGCATTCCCATCACGGTTTCTCTCACTATCTCAAGACCTTTGTTTGCAAACTCATTGGTTTCACTGGCAGCAACAGAGGCTTCCATTGCGTTCTTGGCTACATCAATAACTGCATGGGACATTTCAGACATAGCCGATGCCACCTGCTCTGTCTGAAGCGCCTGCTCAGTCGCCCCCTGAGACATCTGCTCAGAACTGTAGCTTAACTCACGACTGCCAGCAGCAACCTGACTTGATGCCGTCTGCAGTTTAACCACTACGTTTTTAAGTCTCTGCACCATCAGTGACAATGCATGCATCAGTTTGTCACGCGACGACCGCTCCTTTACATCCACCATCAGATTGCCACCTGCAATCTCCTCTGCAAGATGCGTGACTTCATTCATAGCATCAATAAGAGAATTCAGATGGTTCTTTATATCATTGAAATCCCCGCTATATTCATGTTCAATCTTAGGAGGTATAACACCTTTGCTTATCTGATGCACATACTCTGCTGCCATGCTCAATGGCATAACTACTGCATCAAGCGTCTTGTTTACCCCGTCTACAATCTTGCCGAAATCTCCACCATGCTTGGAAGTGTCAGCACGTGTCTCAAGGTTGCCAGCAACAGCATTCTCCGTCAACATGTTGATGTCGTTTACAATAGCCTTAATCTTCGATGCCATCTTGTTCATTGCTCCTGCCAGCCGGTTCATCTCGTCACTGCCCAGTTCCTCAATCTCTGAGGAAAGATCACCCTCAGCAATGCGCTCCGCATACCCCACCAGTGTATCAACAGACCTCACCGTCCCCCTGACATTAAGAACAATAATGCCTAAAACAAGTCCTACTGCAACTAGAAAAATCACAATCATAATATTATGTATGGATGCACGCGTAGCAACATTCTCCGAAAGGTCATAACTCAATCCCAAAAACATCTTTCCATTATCAACAGGAACAAACCGATGCCAAAACGGTTTACCATTAACCTCGGAATTGAAATTGTTTTCCCCGTTTATCAAACGCGTGGGTAACGACAAACCAGAAAGAGTGCTGAATGCTATGCGGTCAGCAGATGCTACAGAGACCTCTATATTGTCACCAAAATGGCTCTTCTGACGCGCAAGAAAAGCACTGTCCACTCTCTTAACAAAAACAAGCGCAGCTTTTACGTTATTCTTCCTGTCAAGTATTGGACCTACAGAAACAAGCTTAAATGTACCGTTTTCCTGTATCAACTGCGTCAGTATCATTTCGTCCAGCTGCGCCTTCCTGTCTTTAAGCGGTGCATACCTGACAATCGGTTCAATAATGCTCTTGAATTCCAAATCGTCGGCACCAGTATTCGAGTCTAAATGAAGCACTACCTTGCCTGTGTTCTGTACTACATGAATGTCATCAACATCAGAAAGAAGAATCATCTGCTCTAAAAAGTCTTTCAGAAGACTGGAATCCCCTCTCTGCGCCTTGATATACCAGTCATACAAAGACTTATGAAGAACACTCATCTTCATGACATCTGTCATGCTCTTAACCTGATTGTTGTATATCTCCAGAAGTACCTCGGACATGTGTTTTATCTGTGCCTCCTCATTAGCCACAAGTGCCCTGTTGACACGATTGGAAATAAGGAAACCACTGGTTACGAAGACAATAAGCAGAACAACTACAGGAGCAGTCAAAAGCCTGGCTTTTAAGCTGCATGCCCTTTTTGATGATTTCATACAGCGCCTCCCCTCTTTAGCCCTTCATGAAAGAAAGGGTTTATATAATTTTAAATATATAAATTTTTTAAATATATAAATTTTGCAATACCAGGCTGCTGTATTATACCAAAAAACATATTCAGTCTCTTGCAAAACCGCTAACAAATTTCAAAGTCATATAATCTATGTGTCACAACCTTTTCAGTTCATCTATAAGCCTTATCACCTCGTGTGATATATTTTCCACTTGCATGATACCGTTAAGGCATTCGTCTCTTTCACCCCGGTTATACTTCTCCACACACTCCTGCGCCTTCGCATGCAACTCCTTATGCGGTCCCTCAAGCTTCAGGAACGCCTCAGACTGCGATACCCCTTTCGATGCATCACTGTAATACCACTTGCCAAGCCTGCACGACTTGTGGTCACCTACATGTGTTATCTTCTCAAGTCCGTGATACATCCTATAAAGCCTCTTTACCCACATCCGATGGTCTGCCTTCACTCGCTCAAGCAACGTGCCTGTGCTCATCTGAAACT
>Ga0180897_124_pt1 | contig 110957 bp, 118 predicted proteins | sample Deesub1362A_J573_FD_124282 | JGI IMG/M metagenome (GOLD analysis project Ga0180897, IMG submission 124282) | Nitrospirae bacterium JdFR-86
AGTTGGGAGAGCGGTCGCACCGACAGGTCGGCGGTTCTCTCGGCTACAGCAAAAGATAATTCTTGGTTTAAGTTCGGGGCTGTAGCTCAGTTGGGAGAGCGCTTGAATGGCATTCAAGAGGTCGGCGGTTCGATCCCGCTCAGCTCCACCATTAGAAAAAAAGGGTTGTAAGTTGAACTTACAACCCTTTAATTGTTAAGAAAAGCTCCAATGCCTTATTTTGTTTATGTCCTTAAAAGCGAATTAACAGGTTCGTCCTATGTAGGTCACACATCAGACCTTGAAAAAAGGCTTATTGAACATAACAACGGTAAAAGCAAGTCAACACGCAGAAAACGCCCATGGAAACTGGTTTACAAAGAAAAACATCAAACCCGCTCCGAAGCCGTATCCCGTGAAAAATATTTCAAATCTGTTAACGGAAGGCTGGAGCTTAAAGAAAAAGGGGATTCTATAATCCAGTTGGGAGAGCGCTTGAATGGCATTCAAGAGGTCGGCGGTTCGATCCCGCTCAGCTCCACTTAGGAAAATCAAGGGGTTAGCCCTAAAGGGCTAACCCCTTTTTTGTGTTATATAACAGCCAGTGCCATAAAAATAAGCGGGAGCCTTTTCACAGGACACCCGCTTATTCCCAGGCTTTATCTTTTAATTGCTGACTTTTATAATCCTTCCGTTTAAAGGCTGGACAGGTCGTGCGTTCATCTCGAAAATCGAGGAGAACTTTGCAATCTGCTTGGCAGATACCTCAATAGGGGTCTTCATAACCATCCACTTTACACCCTCACTGCATGGCGGAGTGGTAAGTGAGCCGGTGAAACTATAGTATGTTTTATCAGCAGGCAGAAGCTGGCTTGCATTTATCTTTACACTTCTGACTGACCTTTCCTTGCCTTCTTCCTCAGGCATGTATTTCCACAAGGTCTGGATGAAATCGTTCTTCTTGCCTTTTTTCATAAAAACGGCAACCACTGCCAGCTCACCGTCACTGCTTTTGTGCACAAGATGTGCCTCCATGTCATAAGGCTTTCCGTTAACAGTGTTCTCGCTTGGTCCGTGGAAATGGAACTGAAGAAGCTTGTATTCCTTGCCATTAACTTCAATTGAACTGTCCCCGGCATAATTAACCTGAATGGCATGCCCGTTGTTTATAATCATCAAAGGAACATCATTGTAGTTAAACTCAATGTCATCAAGGTCTGCCTTAACAGCACCTGTAATATCCACTGGAGACTGCATCTTTCCTTCTTTGCATGCTGAGTATTCAGGGCTAAGGTCTCCCCAGTGCGCAGGGCCTATCTCTCCTTCATAGCCCCAGTGCGCAGAATGACCATGCCCGCCTGCAAACGATACCCCAAAAGAGAATAAAATCAATCCAGCAATCAACGCAGCATAAGTGATAAACCTCATTTCTACCTCCTTTTCTACATAAAAACCTCAAAATATTTAAATTATTTCAATTAATCCTAAAATCCTAAAACCATCACCTCCCCCCTAATTGAGTGTAGCCCTTTGCCTTTTGTCTGAAAAAGTCAAAACGTAAGTTTATATTAAATTAGAATTATAATTGTCAAGAAGAATTTAAAACCGGGCAAACTGTATACTAAGGTCATGGCTGGTACGCACTCAAAGACCATACTCTTTATAGGCGACTCTCTTATAGAGTTTTTTGACTGGCAAAGGCGGTTCCCGGAGCACAAAATCTTTAATCTCGGCATAGCCGGTGAGACAGTTGAAGGACTGCTTTCAAGAATCGACAGGATAATCAAGACGCACCCTGCCCCTGACCTTATCTTCATAATGACCGGTATAAACAATGTTGCAATAGAAGACTTTGACTTTTTAGACTCTTACAAAGAAATAATCAAACGCCTGCGTGACGCTTACCCAAAAACCCAAATCTTTATCACCAGTCTCCTGCCAACCCTGCTTGAGTGGATACCGGAAGAGTTCATCCTAAAAGCAAACCTCTTTCTGGCAGAGATAGCCAAAGAAACCGGTGCAGAATTCCTGGACATCCACGCCTGCTTTGCGAATAACGAACTCAAAGAGTGTTTGCTTCCTGACGGAGTACACCTGAGTGATAAAGGATATGCCCTGTGGTCTCAGGCACTGGAGAAAATAATCAAGTAAATTGACTTTACTTCAACTCCGTATGTTAAAATTTTTTCGGTCACCTATTGATGCCTGAAATTAAAGGGGGAATACATGGCTAGAACACTTGTAATGGGAGCAGTCCTTGGTCTTGTCGGTGGGATAATATTTAGTGTCCTTTACTTCGGCGCAGGACAGATAACAACACCGATGGCTTATATACACGATGTGTCAGGCGCGGCACTTGGAATACTGATAGCATGGATTGTAGCCCTCTACAGAAGAGGTGCGGATAAAAAATGACCCGTTTTGGGGTAAAGACACTTTTTATTGCACTCGTTTTTGTAGTAAGTTTTTCATGCTCAGACGGGTTTCCTCCGGAATTTCCTGCTCCTGATTTTACTCTCAAAAGCCCCCTGACAGGCAATGAGGTGACCCTTTCCTCACTCAGTGGCAAACCTGTTGTTATCTACTGGTTTGCAAGTTGGTGACTCCGCTGCACTGAAGAGATTGCGCTGGTCAGGCGCGCAGAAGAAAAATACAAAGACACCGGTCTTACAGTCCTCTGGATAGGACATCAAGACCGTGTGGAAAAACTCACCAAATATGCCAAAGATAACGGAATACCCGATTACTTATTCGATGCTGACGACAGCATGTCAAAAAAATTCGGCATAACATACGGAGGCGGTATTGTATTCATCAACAGAGACGCAGTAGTAAAATCACGAATACCAAAAGGATTTTCTTCCTCTCGCCTTGAAGCCGAACTGAAAAAAATACTTTAAAAAATGTCACAGCCGTTTCTCATAGCCTTTAGAGAGGCATTACAGTGTTCTATAATCTTAGTCCTTATGCTGGCATACCTTAAGACAAAGGATGACAGCGAATACCACAAAAGTTTTATCTCCGGAATTGTCATCGCCTTCATCATAGGATTCATTGCAGGCTATGTTCCGCTTTTTAGCAGACTCTGGGGCAATAAAACATGGACATTCTGGAGATATACCACTGAATTAATAATCTTCTATTCGAGCATACTGTTTTTAATCTCTAAGTCAAACCCGTCAAAGCCCGTTGTTAAAGCAGGGCTTATGCTTCTGGGTTTTTCCGTGTTTTTCTTTGAAGCAAGGGCTTCAGGATTCTTAATTTACGACTACGGCATGATGAAAGAAAACATCACAGGTATAACCATTGCAGGACTGACCGGTATCATCTCAGGCTTTATTCCCGTGCTTCTCCTGAACCGGTTTCTGGAGAAAATCCCCATTCACAAAGCACTGACACTTCCAAGTCTTCTGATGCTAACAGGTGCATTGAAATTTGCATTTGGCGGAGCAGGTGAACTTGAAGAAGGAAATATACTGATAGCACTGCAAAAAGGCCTTCTCGGATTTTTTAAGGACACCACAGAGTATATGCAGGGTGTCCTTTTGCTTTCAGAGCATCCGTTTATAGAAGTCCCCTTTGCTGCTCTTGCCCGTTTTCTCTCAGGAGACCGGATGGCTACCTCGGCAATGGTGATATTTACAATGCTTCCTCCTCTGCTCATACTCAGCCACCTGTTTGCAAAGCCTGAACCAATAGTCAGCGACATTCAAGTCAGAGCAGAAAGAAGACTCAATATCGCATTCTTCAGAAAAGAACTTATTTATAAAACAACACCAGTATTGCTCTCATTTGTAATCCTCTTAGTCTTAATCCATGCAGTGAACATGGCAGTAAATCCACTTTATGGTCCTGAACCCATACCTGTAAGAGAGGCCGAAGGGCTTGGTGTCCTGAAGATACCGCTTTCTGACCAGGTCGGAGACCTTACAGACGGCAAACTCAGAAAATATGTTTATTACTATGGAGACAAGCAAATTATATTTCTTGCCATACTCAAACCTGACGGCTCTCTTGGAGTAGCACTTGACCAGTGCGAGATATGTAAACCTGCAGAATGGAATAAAGCTGCACAGGGATACGCCCAGAGGGGAGACCACCTTGTCTGCAAATACTGCATGACACCCATACCCATTCCCACAATCAATAACCCCGGGGGCTGTAATCCAATACCCCTTCCATTTAAACTCGAAGACAATTACATAATAATCTCTCTTGACGACCTCATAAGAACATACAAAAACGCCGAGGCTTTGGATAAAAAAGGGACACACCTATGATGCAGAAAAAAATCATAAGACTCGTATCCTCATGGCAATTTACACTAATCCTGCTGCTTTTGCTTTGCACCTCATACGTATTCTTAACATTTACTGAAAGACCCTATGAAAAATGGATAAATTTCATTTTCCATACACCTGCAGGACTAATTCTTTATATCGGGCTCATTGTTAATCTCATATCTTTAAACATCAGAATCGCCTGCTCAAGACTCAAACGCAAAACAGTCACCCTTGAAAGCATCAAAAACATGGATACTTATATAGAACTCCCTGCAAACGCTCCTCACCTGGGGGAAACAATCACTGCATGGGCAAAGAAAAAAGGCTTCCACACAGACACAGACAAAAACTATGTAATCGCACTAAAGGGGAAACTCTCGTTTCTTCCCGGAACCTTATTCAGAACAGGCTTGATTGTTCTCATGACTGCACTTCTTTTCAGCGCATATCTCAGGAAGACTGAAGAAGCAGTGTTTCACGAAGGGGACAAACTCTTTGGAAAAAACATCTATCTGACAAGTATTAAATCCAATCTTCCTGAAGAGTTTTTGCAGGTAGGCGAAAAAAGCATATTCAAACTGAACGGTGTTTCCGCAACTCTTTCAACCTCGACAAAGACATACAGTATTACAAGCGGATTTCCCACAAAAATTAAAGGCAAGTATTATCGCATCACCAATCTCGGGTTTTCCCAGCCGTTTTCAGTTGGAAAATCACCGACTGAAAATGCAGACATAGACATACTTCCACCAGGCAAAACCGATACACTCACACTGCCATCCGGGGATCCACTTACAATTACGCTTCAACCGGAAAAGACTATAAAAAAAGGACTCATTACAGGAAAACTCTACAATCTCAAGACTCCCCTTTACAGCATAAGCTTTAAGAATAAAAACGGTAATAACATAGAAGGCTTGAGTATAAGACCTTTGGAAAGCATTGCATTCGGAGAGGTCGATATTTCACTTGGCAAGAACTCTCTGTTCGTAAAGATACAATCCGTATATGACCCTGCACTTGTGTTCATATATACAGGCATTCTGCTGACCTTTTCAGGTCTAATTTTCATGTTCAGCCGGTTTTTCTGGTATGAAAAACAGATGTGTGCCGTCTTTACGGACAAAACAGTGCTTATCGGTTATAGAAAAGAGTTTTACAAGAAGTGGGGCATACAGAAATTTCACAGGTGGAAAGACGTCTTTGTGTCAGGCACTGAATCTTCCGTAAACAAAGCCCAGACCACCGATTGACAGGAACACACCGCCTATAAGTGCCCAAAGCGCACCTGGGTCGCGGCATACCCTTATAAGTGCTGAAGGTTCAGGCTCTATGCTTACTGATTTAAAGTAAAGCCCGAACTGTCCGAAATACAAAGGATGCACAGGACGAAGAACCTCTTCTTTGACTTTTTCGCCGTTTTCAAACCACCATAATTTTGCTTCCCAGTCAGTATAATATCCTTGCTTATCAGTCTGTACTTTCACGTCTTCAAGATAAAGCTCTATTTCTCCGGCGACGACCTTCTTTTCGCCTTCTTTAATACGCATATCTGTCTTAAACCCTATGGAGGCTGTAAGCAGATGCCCGAGCATTATAAAGAGCACTCCGAGGTGCATTACTTGTGGCGAAAGCTTCAGTATGAGATTTCGGCTGTTAAGCCCCTTAATTGTGCCATCTATAGTACAGAATATAGTGCTGACTGCAAGCAGGGCAAGCATCAGTATCATAGCGTATATCCACCATGTAAGCTTAAGATTTCCGGAGTCTGAAAGCCACCTAAAAAGCGGTGTATCGTCTATGCCTGAGAAAAACGCAAGATTGTTTGGAAGAACTACCGAACCTATGAATGCAAACACAATGAATACGAAAAACAGCCAGAATGCAGTCTTAAGCGAAAGGAAAAATCGTGCAATTGCCTTCATAAAATAAAAACACCTCCGGCAAAACCTAAAATTGAGTCGGTGGGCTCGGTATCACAGTGCCCACACCAAAGTAGGCAAAAAGAGCCACTGCAAACCCGAGTATTCCAAGTACTGCTGCTGGTCTGCCCCTTAATCCTCTTATAAATCTTGCATGCAGATAAAGCCCGTAGTAAAACCATACGAGCGTAGTCCAAAGCTCCTTTGACGTCCAAAGCCAGTATGTGCCATAGGCTACAAAAAACCATATACTGCCTGCTACCAGCGAGATAGAAAACACTATCCAGCCATGAATTATCCCCTTGTATTGAAGCAACTCGTATTCGCCCTTGCCGTTTAACAGATAATACACCCCGATGCACGCTGATATTCCAAAAAACGCATAACCTATAAAGTAAAAGAATATGTGAAGATAAAACCACGGTGACTTTAAAAAAGGCGAAATTGTATTAATGGGCTTAAAGGCAAGAGAAACAAACATAAAGATTGAAAGCAAGGGCAATGCTACAATACCTAAATTCTTCAATCCCTGACGGCTGTAAAAATACCAGTAGACAAAAGCCATTACAAGCGCCATGAACGAAATATTATCGTGCTTTTCTGTAAGTGGAATCCTGCCTATCTCTACCCCTCTCAGAACAATACTCAGTATATGGAAAAAAATTCCGGAAAGAAAAAGCCAATAGCCTTTTTTCCCTTCCATAAGCCCCATGATGTATAATGCCGTGGGGATGAGAATAAGAAAAATAGTAAGTAAAGACCGGCCTTCTTCGCTAAGTTCAAAAAGTGCCATAACTGTCACCTATTCCACTAAAAACATGTTATTGCCACTGTATTTTTGCTGCCTCAATCTTAGCATTCATTTTACCGTTAATGTCAAGAAATGCTTATGTTGGCAAACAAATCGCCTAATAAAGTATAATAGGCATTGTATCAAAGGTAACGGTGCCGATTATGAGTGCTTATGAAAGGAAATACCTGCGTGTAGCTCCGTCACCGGAAAATCCCATAGAGGTTATATTCAACAAAGAGCAATTAAAGGCATACGCCAGCCAGATAAAGGTTAGAGACATCTGTTTAGGCGGAATAGGGCTGGAAATTCCGAATGCCGAATCCATATTACAGCCAGGAACAGTCATCGAATACATTGGCCTTACAATCCCGGAGGAAGGAAAGTGTGTGGTGTCAGGCGTAGTCAAGTATGTAAAAAACAACAAGTGCGGTATTGCATTCCTCAGGGTCCATGATTACGAGCTCAGAAAAGTTGCACGTTATGTCCATAAAAGAGAACTCGAGATACGAGAGCTTGAAAAATACAAAGGCGAAGAAACCTTAGAGACAACAGAGGAAGAAAAAGAGGAAGACAACTACTGTGAACCAGTCGAGCCGGAAAAGAAAACAACCGCTGAAGAACCCCCTCCGCAGAAGAGCAAAAAAATTCTGATAATTGACGACTCTCCTGCCATACAGGGCACCTACAGCACATTTTTCTCCAAGCACGGATTTGAAGTACTACAGGCAAAGGACGGTGCAGAGGGAATTAAAAAAGCAATGGAAACACTGCCTGATATAATACTCATGGACATAAACATGCCCGTGCTGAACGGACATGAAACCACAAGGATAATAAAAAGCCATCCGAACACAAACCACATACCTATCGTGATGTTCACAACAGAGAGCGAAAAAGACGCAGTAGTCAGGGCACTGAAGGTCGGAGCAAAAGACTATATTATTAAGACGATGAATAAAGAATTCGTCCTCGAAAGAATACGGCAATTCCTAGGAGACAAATAAACTCGGAAATCCCTCCGGGGACATCACATGGCTAAAGGTAAAAACAAAGTCCTGAGGATAATACTTCTAACCGCAGTATCTTTTGCTTTGTCTGCTGGCATTGTTTTCTCCGGCATTCTCAACACATTTGAACTCAAGGCATACGACCTGCTGTCCAGAAATCTGAACCCTGCTGAACCGCCAGATGATATAGTAATCATAAAGGTTGACCAGCAAAGCATAGACGCGCTGAACGCAGAGGGCATCAGATGGCCCTGGCCCAGACAGATGTATGCACCTCTTGTGGACTACTTGTCAGAAGCAGACGCCGTATTTATAGACATACTCTTTACCGAACCCTCATCATACGGTGAAGAGGATGACTTAGTCCTGTCCAAGGCGATTAAAAAAGCATCGAATGTATATCTGCCGGTCTTTCTCACAAACAGGGAAAAAGACCTAAGCGAAAAAGACATGGAATTTCTGGAAAAAATCTCTGTCAAAGGGAAAGTCCCTGCTGCCATGGCATTTAATTCAGTTGTCACCCCTATAGACGCTTTGAAATTCTCTGTCAGGGGAGCAGGAAATGTAACTATCCCGCCTGACGAGGACGGAGTATACAGAAGAGTGCCCTTAATATTTAACTCAGGGGAATATACCATTCCTCATTTCATCCTCAGCTATTTAATAAACGAGGGGAGAATAACCATCAAAGACGGCTCTATTTATATAGACGGCAGCAAAATCCCTCTCAGGGAACAGGCACTCATGCTCAGATACTTCAGAAAAACCTCACCTTTTCCAGCAATATCTGCTGTTGAAGTCCTCAGGTCATATCTTGAAAACAGCTTGTCAGGGAATCCCTCTGTTAAAAAAGAATACTTCAGGGGGAAAAAAGTGTTCATCGGACTGACTGCCGCAGGGCTCTATGACCTGAAGCCAACAGCCGTATCATCCATATCCACAGGAGTAGTAATCCATGCCACCACACTCGAAAACATCATCAACAAGACCTTTATCAAGCCGATAAATAACATCTACACTGTCGTATTCATGTTTTTAATCTGTTTCCTCATAAATTTTTCTGTCATAAGATATCATTCCGTATATGCAAATCTTTCTGTATTTCTTATATTGTTTCTTATTGCCGTATCAATCCCTGCCTTATTATTTAAAAATGCCTTATACATGGGCATAGTCTCTCCTTCTGTTTCACTTGTAGTGGGTTTTATTATTTCAGCTGCCTACAGTTATGCAACCGAAGGGAAAGAAAGGCGCTTTATCAAAAAGACTTTTTCCCGGTATATGGACAAAAAGATTGTCGAGCACATACTGAAAAACCCCGTGCTTATCAAACCTGGAGGACAGAGAAAACACATCACTGTATTTTTCGCTGATATTGCAGGGTTTACGACCATTGCCGAGAAAGTTCCTGCTGAGGAAACGGCAAAGATTCTTCACACCATACTTAACTCGTTCACAGAGGTAATAATCAGAAACAGCGGTGTCATAGACAAATACATAGGCGACTGTATAATGGCATTCTGGGGCGCACCTGTTGCTGATGAAAAAGACGAAATAAATGCCTGCCGCTGTGCACTTCAGTGCATGGAGGCGCTTGAAGAAATCAACAGGGCATTCAGGGCAGAGGGGCTGTCTGAAATAGCCGTCAGAATAGGCATACACTCAGGAGACGCCATTGTGGGTAACCTCGGCAGCGACAGGCTGTTCGACTATACTGCTGTCGGTGACACTGTTAACCTTGCCTCAAGACTTGAATCCGCAAACAAGCTCTTCAATACACAGATAATCATCAGCGAAGAGACTTTGAAAAAAACAGATGACATGTTTTTTACAAGACAGCTTGGCATGCTCGAGGTAAAAGGCAAAAACATTCCTGTAAGGATCTTTGAACTTATTGCTGAAAAGGACAAAATCAGGCATAATAAAAAAGAACTCGTGGCGATGTTCAATCAAGGAATGGCTTTTTTCAATGAACAGAATTTTGAAAAAGCACTAGGCATCTTCAATAGCATACTCGAAAAATTTCCTGACGACAGACCTGCAAAGTTCTACAAAGACAAATGTGAACAGCTGATTGCAACCCTTCAGCAGACAGACTGGAATATTATTAAGATGAGGGAAAAATGAACATTTTAATATCTATCGTCAGCCTGCTTATATTTGTTCTTGCATCCGTCCCTGTGCATGCAAGCACACTAAGAGTCGTTACAAAAGAAAACGCCATAAGGGAGTACTGTAAATTCTTTTCTCCGGTAAAGCTAAAAGTGCGATATAACGACAGGCTGGATGCAATCTCAAAAGAAGGCGACTGGTTCAGGGTCAGGTTTAAAGGCATAAAAGGGTGTATTCACAAAACTGCTGTTGAAGAAAAGACATTTACTTTCTCAGGAATATTAGGCTCGAGGACACAGGCGGCATCCAGCGATGAAGTGGCTCTGGCAGGCAAAGGATTCAATCCAGAAGTCGAAAACTCTTTTAAGAGCAAATACCCTGAACTTAACTTCCAGACAATCGACATGATAGAAAAATACAAAATACCAGAAGACAAACTTTTAAGGTTCATCAAAAGCGGAGGACTGAATCTACCGCAATGAAAAAGACAATATTGCTCTTACTTGTAATCATCGTCTCTCTGTCTGGGTGCAGAGGGCTTGAGGTAAAAGGCGTATCAAAGCCCATGGATATTCTTGCTTCGTCTATTGTCCCGGTAGCCAAGGCTGCAAGACCTATATCTGATGAAGAAGAGTATTATCTCGGGCGTGCGGTTGCAGCAAAGATTCTTTCATCCTATCCGCTTTCAAAAGACACAAAGGTAGTTGAATATGTCAATATGGTCGGGCAGACAATAGCACTACACTCGGATAAACCATATACATACGGTGGTTACCACTTTGCTGTCCTTGAATCCGACGAGATAAATGCATTCGCCTGTCCAGGGGGGATAATATTCATCACAAAAGGCACTATAAATGCAACCAGAAACGAAGACGAACTTGCAGCCGTGCTTGCGCATGAAGTAGCACATATAAACAACCGTGACGGAGTTAAGTCTATTAAACAATCGCGATGGTTGGAAGTAGTAAAGATTATAGGCTCCAAAACAGTAAAAGAAGCCGGCTCAGAGCGCATACCACGGCTTGTCAAACTCTTTGAAGGTTCAATCAACGATGTGTTCAAAACGCTTGTTGTTACCGGTTACAGCCGGTCTCAGGAATACGCAGCAGACACCAAGGCACTGACTTATCTTTCAAGAGCAGGGTATAACCCAAAAGCACTGGAGGACTTCCTTCAGAGACTTTACAGTCAGAACAGAACATCACAGCGCGGAATACTTAAAACCCATCCTGCCACAATGAACAGAATCAAAAACGTGAAGAAAAACATGCCGGTAAAAACTGCAGCTATAACACCCGCAAGAACCAAAAGATTTAACAGAATCGTAAAATAAATCCTTTCTTATCCGACCTCAAGCAGATAGGTTTTATTTCATTTCCTGAATCTTTTTTATTATTGCGGAAGTTGACATTCCTTCTATATAAGGCAGGCTGTGGGTTTCAGGGACGATATCAGAGCCTACGATTTCCTCGACCTTCCAGTCACCGCCTTTGACAAGCACATCCGGCATCAAAAACTTTATAAGCTCATAAGGTGTAGGTTCATCAAAAAGGGTCACGTAGTCCACCATTTCAAGTGCTGAAACCACCTCTGCTCTCTGCGCTTCAGGCACTATTGGTCTTCCGGGTTTTATCTCAGATACAGACCTGTCTGTGTTTAATGCGACAACCAGAACATCACCGAGTTTTTTAGCGTCCCTGAGGTATCTGATATGCCCTGCATGAAGGATATCAAAACAGCCGTTGGTAAAGACTACCTTTTTCCCCTGAGCCCTTGCCTCGTCAAGTGCTGTCTTCAGTTTATTCCAGTCAACAATCGTTTCAGCCATTATCCAGAATCATCCTTTTTGCCTTTTCGACTATTTCTCTATCTCCCTTAAAGGCAATCTTATTTATGGCTTCGTCTATAGGGAACCAGGCTGACTCATCCACCTCCCAGTCATGATTGTCCGTGCTTCCGCTTACATACTGCATGAGATAGAAATAAACGGTCTTTTTGCATTTTACATTTTCCTCTTTAATAAAATACCAGTAGGAGATCTGGCCTATCTTTCCAAGTATATTGCCTTTAAGACCTGTTTCTTCTTCTACTTCTCTTAATGCTGTTTCTTCAGGGGTTTCGCCTTTGTTGACTATGCCCTTTGGAAGACACCACACAGTGCCGCCTTTGACTGCAATCAATGCCACTTCTATACGACCCTTATGTTTTCTGAATATAACCCCGCCTGATGAGACCTGAGTCTTAAGCGACGCAGGCTTCATGGAGTACCCCTGCCTGTCACAACTCTTATAATATCGTTATAAAGGGCAAACGCCATTATTACGATAATTACCGCAAGACCTACTTTCTGTGCCGTTGCCATTGCCCTTTCACTCAAAGGTTTTCTCCTGAAAAGCTCAATGCCAAGGAACATAATATGTCCGCCATCAAGCACAGGTATTGGAAGCAGATTAATAACACCCAAGTTTATACTTATAACCGCCATGAATGTGAAAAAATTCATCATCCCCCGCGCTGCCTGCTCTCCAGCCATCTGAAGTATGAGTATTGGTCCTCCGATAGTCTCAGCCGGTATAATCCTCTGAATCAGTTTTATGATAGAGACAACTGTAAGAACTGCTATCTCAACTGTTCTTTTGATGCCAAAATAGAATGCCTCAGGAACGCTATACTTTTTAGTGAACTTATTTCCCAGAGGTCTTATGCCTATAAGTCCAATTTCCTCTTCTTCGCCGAAGATATTCGTAACTGTTTTCTTCTCAGGGGTTATTGTAAGCTCGATGATTTCGTCATCTCTTTGTATTTTGAAATTCAGGCTCTTATTAGGGCTTTCATAGATAATCCCAGTCATTTCTGACCATTCGGTAATCTTAGTCCCCTGTATTTCTATGATTCTGTCGCCTTTCATAAGCCCGACCTGCTCGGCAGGGGAATCCTTCATGACTTCGCCGACATCAGGGAACAGGGCAGGCACTCCGTAAATAAATATAATTATGAACAGGACAGATGCAAAAAATATATTGAAGACAGGACCTGACAGCACAATCAAAAACCGTTTCCACACAGGCTGGTAGTTGTATGCCCTTGCCCTGTCTTCTGCGGTAAGTTCTTCTCCTGGCTCTTCACCGAGCATTTTCACATAGCCGCCTAACGGAACAGCGGATATAAGATATTCTGTGTCTCCGTATTTTTTGCCTACAAGCTTTGGACCAAACCCGAGGGAAAACTTCAATACCCTTACCTTCATGAGCTTGGCAAAGAGAAAATGCCCGAGTTCATGAACGAATATAAGTATCCCAAGCAGGACTATCGCTGAAATAAACGTCATTTACCTAACAGCAATGTAATTGATTAGTTCTTGCGCCTTGTTTCTTGCCCAATCGTCTGCTTTAATGACTGCCTCTATCCCTTCCACATCGGCCTTTTCACAGGAATCCATTGTATTTTTTATTATAGCAGGAATATCGTTAAATCCTATTTTTCCATCGAGGAAAGAGGCTACAGCCACTTCATTTGCAGCGTTCAGGACGGCAGGCATAGTGCCTCCGTCCCTTAATGCGTCATATGCATAGGACAGACATGGAAAGCTCTTAAGGTCAGGACTTTCAAAGGTAAGTTTTCCTATTGAAGGCAGGTCAAGTGGAGGAACAACATCATCAATTCTTTCAGGATAAGAAAGGGCATAAGCGATTGCAGCCCGCATGTCAGGCACTGACATCTGGGCTATTGAACAACCGTCATTGAACTCAACTATCGAATGGATAATGCTCTGAGGGTGTATAAGCACATCTATCCGTTCCGGTTCGAGGTCGAACAGATAATGCGCTTCTATCACTTCAAGCCCTTTATTCATAAGTGTAGCTGAATCAACTGTTATTTTCTTTCCCATGTTCCAGCTTGGATGTTTCAGGGCGTCCTCAGGTGTTACATATTTGAGTTCCTCAACGGTTTTACCGACAAAAGGTCCGCCTGATGCAGTCAGTATAATCCTTCTGAGAAACCTGCGATTTCTGCCTTCAAGGCACTGAAGCACTGCACTGTGCTCGCTGTCAACAGGAAGAATCTTCGAACCGCTTGCCCTGGCTTCTCTGATTACGATATCGCCTGCGATTACAAGTGTCTCTTTATTGGCAAGACCGATGGTCTTGCCTGCTTTTATAGCAGAAAGCGTAGGCAGCAGCCCTGCAAATCCGACAATAGCCGACAGGACAAAATCAGAATTTTCATGCGAAGCAACCTGACATAATCCTTCCTGCCCCTGAAGCACAGGAATCTGAACCTTCTTCTTTATCTCATGGGCGGTCCGCTCATCAGACACTGCAACGACTTCAGGCTTAAACTCCTCTATCTGTCTGAGCAGAAGGTCTACATTCTTGTGCGCCGTAAGTCCGACAACTCTGAACTTATCACCATGCCGGGCTATAACATTGAGGGCGCTTCTGCCTATCGAACCTGTAGAACCTAAAATCGTTACACGCTTCATAAAAACTATATGTCATTATACCTCATCTTTCCCAAACAGGTCAGATTTCATAATAAAAAAACGAAGGCGGCATAAAAAGCCGCCTTGAAAATATCAACTAAAAGTACTGAATTACTATTCTATCTTTACTTTCTTCCCTTTCTTTTTAGCCTCTTCGGTTTTGGGGATTCTTATCTCAAGCACTCCATTGGTGAACTTTGCCTTTGCCTTTGAACTCTGCACCTCAGCAGGCAGTGTAAAAGAACGGCTGAAAGAACCGTAAGAGCGTTCAAGCCTATAGTAGTCTTTTCTGTCTATCTTTTCTTCTTTCTTTTTCTCACCTGAGATAGTAATCGTATTGTCAGTGATGTTAACGCTAAGGTCTTCTTTCTTCGCTCCCGGCAATTCGGCTTTGACAACAACTGTGTCTTTGTCTTCAAAAATATCAACCGAAGGATATGTTATATCCAGCTCTTCAGGCCACTTTATGCTTGGCCACCAGACAGGTCCGAACCTTCTTCCGAAGAAGCGTTCAAAAAGCCTGTCCATTTCATCAAAAATCGAAGGCATCCAGCCTGGTTTGTACGGTACCACTTCTTTTTCCTTCGCCTTTCCTTTTGCCATACCTGCCTCCTTATGGCTTTCTGTTAATACAACATATCATCCGCTAGACACAACGATGCTGACTTCCCACCCCCTTCCCGTTCGGTCTCTAAAAGAAATCATATCACAATGTCTATCTCATGAGAACTGCAACTTTTATCCACTTTTTCTTATGGCTTCGTAAGGGGATATCCCTGATGCCCTGACAATAGGATAAGAAGTCGCAACCAGTCCGGAGGCGAGTGCAAACGCCAGCACTGCCAGCATAAGAAGCAAAACATAAGCTAAAGATGGAAAAAGAAAAGGCACATTAAAAAACACTCTGAGCATGTTCTGAAAACTCAAAATAAAAACAATACCGCAGACTATTCCTGCGATACCTCCCGCACTTGAAAGTAGAAAAACCTCATTAATGAAAATACCTAAAATGTCTTTTCTTTTTGCACCCATTGCCCTTAGAAGCCCTATCTCCTTTGTTCTTTCATCCACAGAAAGAGAATACAGAACCCCTATCATGATAAGACTGACAATCCACTGTATGACACCGGCAGCAACTGTTGATTTCACCGGCACAGCCAGGTTATGTCTTGCAGTTCTCAGGACATCGCTTGCAAGGACGACTTTAAGTTCCGGCAGGGCGTATTCTATTCTTAAAGCCACCTCTTCGTGTCTGACATCCTGGTCAAACCTGAGGAGTACTGCAGATATTTCATCAGGTTTTATACGGAGGGTCTTCAAGGCGTTTTCTTCTGACCCTGCTATCATCTGTCTCACACCATTCATGGGAATGAACACAGAGCTGTCTATAAATTTCATTCCTGTGGGCTCGAGTTTTCCTGCTATAAGGAACTCTTTTCCGTAAAACTTTATTCTTCCGCCTGGCTCTGCAAGTATATTCGTGCCTATTATTACTTCGTTGTCAGAGAGCTTTTTTTTCAGAGTTTCTCTCAGCCACGGGGAAATCGTAAAGTCTTTTTCAGGGTCAAACCCTATGAGCATTGTATCCGAAACTGTACAGCAGGAAAGCGGTGCTGAAATGACAAAAAGCTGCGAAGCAGTAGCGGCAACGCCTTTTATATTTCTTAGCTTTTCTTCCACATCAGCCTTCATGTAAAAGGCAGAAGGTCCTCCTGAAAGGAGAATGCCTTTTGTATCTTCCTGCCATCCCTGAGGCACTACCAGCGCATCGGCTCCAAGACGCGCCCTGCCCTTCTCAATACTGTTGTTCACAGAGAGATATATAATCGTAAGGGCAAACAGCATTCCTGACAGGGCTGCTATACCGAGCAATATTGCTACAGTCCTTACAGGCTTCTGCTTAAGGTTCTTTACTGCAATTTTAAAGGCACTCAAACTTGCAATCCAAAATTCTCCTAAGAGAATTGTTAAAATGTCAAACTCTGTCTTTCAAGAAGCATCTCTGCTAGAAATGTGCCTGGTTTTATCTCAGCGTTAGGGATAAGCTCTGCCTCACCCAGATCATAATGCTTAACGCACGATGCACAGACATAGAATTTTACACCAAAGTCCTCTGTAAGGGTCTTCAAAAGTTCATGTATGGGAGAAAACTCATCTTTTTTCTGCCATATAAGGGTTTCTGCAAAACCTTTTTTTGCAAGCAAAGCAGCCCCTTCCATAAGGAAAAAGTCAACCTCTATGTCGAGTGCCTTCATGTTGGTTGCAAGCTGCATGGCACCAGCTATTACATCCGGCTTGTCATAAGACTGTGTGAGAATAAACACAAATTTTTTATCAGCCATTATTTTTCCTCCTTTCCACATACAGTCTCCTCAAATACAATCGCATTGCATTCAGACAGTGCCTTTGCCACTTTCTTTCTTGCACTGGAAAGTATCCTCTGCACTGTGCCTCTGGACACACCCATCTTTCTGCCAGCCTCTTCCTGCGTCAAGCCGTCAAGGTCGCAGAGCTTTAATGCTTCAAGCTCATCTCTGAAAAGGGCAACCTTGTCTATCTTAGTCATGGGAATGCCTGTAGGCTTAAAAGCCCTGCCCATAAACTTACAGCCGCAGCGTCTGGGTTTCTTATACCTTGGAGACATAAAATCCTTTCCTGATAATGTGCATATGCACATTATATCCGCCTGGCTAACCTCTTGTCAAGAAATCCAGAGCACTTTTCTTGTTGCTTAAGGCAGGCTGTTTATTTCACAGGTCCGGAGAATATATAGTCGTTGTCTTTTCTTTTTGAATGGCAGTCTATACAGCTTTTGACTTTTCCTGCTGCCTGCACTGTTCCGTCACGCGCATACCTAACCCAGAACCAGTCGCCAGCCTCAGGGTTATACCCCTGAATCTTATACATCACAGTAAGCGCAATGAATTTCTTGTCAGGAGTGTAGTTCTCCTTTACGATTATCGAGCCGTATTTCATGCCTGTCTTTTTCTTGATGGAACGGAGTGCAATATCATTCACGAATGTCGTAAGAAGCACGCCGTGCGGTTCTGTGCCCCTGTAAAGCTTCTTCTTGCCAGGCCAGAGACTCCACCCTTTGTAAGGATTGTACAAGACCAGATATTCATTGAGTTTTTCTGCATCAGCTCCCGGTAATGGCACAAAGGTCTCAGACGGGATTATCTCATGTATAGCATAAGCTGAAGCGGCAACACAAATGACAAACATGGCTACAACAACAGCCTTCAGCAGATTATTCATCACACACCTCCATCAAGATTAATACACTTCCTAAGACAATTGTATCCCCATCAGATGAAATATCAAGGGGGATACGGCATTTCGGAGAATCACTCCTCCTCGACACTACAGCAGACATCTTCCTTTATCTCCTTTCCTTCTTTCAGTTCTTTATAAACGGCGTAAGCCTTGAGCGCCCACTGCTCGCCAGGACACCCGCCTTCCGTCATCGCAACATTGAGAAACTCAAGGAGCTCCTCTTCTGTGGCTCCTTTTTCATATGCCATCTTTGTATATGCCCTTATGCAGGGTTCGCACTTTTCCACGACAACGACAGTTAATGCAGCAAGAACCTTATATTTTGCAGGCACTGCAGCATCCCTGAATGTCTCTTCACGCATCCTCACAAGACCACCTGTCACTTTAGGGGTCAAACGTCTTAACTCTTTATAAAGGTCTTCTGCCATACCACCCCTTTCTCTCCCGCTGTTAAAGCGTGTTAAGGTATGCAATTATGTCTTCTATCTCCTCGTCAGTCAAGTAATCGAAAGGAGGCATTTGATCGAACGGTTGTTTTAATTGCAGGACTATATTTTCAGGGGTCGCCGGTCTTTTACTCACAGGAAGAAGTGGATTTTTGAGAATGCCTTTATGTCCGGGGCCTATAATCGTATCGTTGCTGAACGGGTCATGGCAGGAGTAGCACTTGGAATCATAAAGTTCTTTTCCCCTGCGGATGCTCTCTTCGTCTGTCTTAACAGCAATCTTAAACTCCTCTTTCAAAACTTCCTTTTCGGTCTTTTTGCCCTGTCTGAATTTTATTTCCGTGCTGAATTTGGTAACGAGGAGATAATACCCGGCTGAAGTCCCTACCATGCCAAAGGTTATAATGGCTATCAAAAGCCCGAAGGTCTTTGCATAACTGTAAAACCCTCTGTAAATTCTGATAAAAGAAACTTTTAAGACGAACAGCACTACTATTGTCAGTGCAAACAATGCATGAAATGTAGAGCGGGGTGAAAGCTCTGTCCTTGTATCCAAGATGAACTTAAGACAGAAATATGATACGAACAAAAACAACAGGATGTAGAACCTTCCATTTATTCTGTGAAGCCTTTTGAGTCTGTCTACGTTATATCTCTTTTCACCCCTTCCGAAGACCTCAAACATCGTAAACATCGCAAACAGGGCAGACAGAATGATGATGAGCGACAGGAAGGACTTTACCAAAAACATTGCCATACCTCCGCTTCAGGCAGGGGGGAATGCCCCCCCATGCCTGCTAATAACCGGGCACCCCGTAACCCGGCACTCCGTAACCCGGCACTTCTATCTTCATCAGAGACTTGATGTAGGTAACTATGTCTTTCATCTCCCGGGACCTTGTGCCGATTGCCTTGCCTTTTGATGCGCGGGTGATACAGAAATTTACCGCTTCCTCAATGCTGTTTTGTCTCTTGCCCATAATCCTGAAGGTCTTTTTGCCTCCGGCTTTCTCCAGCCCCCTGCCGTTTGGATGACACGAGTCGCATGACTTTTTGCTGTCTGCAAAATTTGCATCGCGGAAAAAAGCCCTTCCACGCTCCTCAGGAGTAATCTTCTTTACAGCATAAGCACCTGTAAAGGTTAAACCGACGACTATGATGCAGAACAATACAATCCCTAAAATCTTCATCCTTTTCACCCCCTTTCTTTAAACAACATCTGTAAACTCCGGCGAACGGACTTACTTAAGCCGATTCTATCAAAGGCAATACCCCCCTGCAACAATTTTTCCGTCTTTGTTTACGCCTCTGAAATAGAGATAGAAGGCAGGACAAAAGCGGAAAGAGACTATGAGCTTATTGCCCCTGTCTTTTTTAAGGCGAACTTCAGCATGTAAGGGCCTATTATCTCGTTTATAGCGGTTTTTGCGACGATAACATTGATTGCGATTACGCTGTATTGTTCAACAGCAGGTATGCGCTCCAGGAAAAGGGCAAGGCCGATGGCAATACCTGCCTGGGGCGCAAGCGCCAATCCTATGTACTTGGAAGTCTTTTTAGGCGTCGCTGAGAGCATGCCGCCTGCAAAAGACCCAGCCCATTTGCCCGACAGCCTGAAGATGGCAAACACGATAGCCAATGGGAAATACTCTACCAAAAGAGAGAGATCTATATGTGCGCCCGCAAGGACGAAGAATATCGCAAAAACCACTACCTCGTAGCCTTTTTCGACATACATAAAAGGCCTTTCACCGGGGATGACGTTCGCAACGGTCACGCCGAGGAGCATGGTTGCAAAAAGTGGCTCAAGGTTGAACTGCTGAGCAAATCCAAACGTAAGACAGAAAAAGGCTATCGTGAAGATGACAACGGTGTTTTTCTCTCTTACGTATTTCAGTAACCAGATAAGCACAAGACCTGTAGAAATCCCAAGCAGTGCGGAAAATAAAAGAGTTACAAACGGCTCTATCAGAGAAGGCACAGTAACCGCTGCGTCCAAGATGAAGTTCTTTACAAAGGCTATGGTCAGGGCAAAGCCCATAAGACCGAGGGCATCATCAAGGGCTACAACAGCAAAAAGCATAGATGGGAAATCCCCCTTTGCCTTGTATTCATGAACAGTGGCTACAGTAGCAGCAGGGGCAGTAGACAGGGAAAGTGCACCGAAAATGAATGCAAGCGCAACGATGTCCCGGGGAGCAAAATCAAAAAAGTCTAAATGCAAAAATATGAGTGTACCTACTGCTACAAAGACATACGCCCCCACCCCCTGCCCAATCGTGACATAAAAGATGCTTTTGCTGCGTTTCTTCAGGTCACTGCATCTTAAGTTTCCGCCGAGGATGTAAGCGACCATGGCAAGGGCAAAATCAACGATAACAGAGGAGGACTTAACAAACTCATGGGAGATGACACCGGTAACCGTGGGGCTCAGAAGTATCCCGATAAAAACATAGCCGCTGACCTTAGGCAGTCCGATTCTATTGACTAAAAGTCCACCAAGATAGCCCAATAAAAATATCAGACCAATCAGCAGGACTATGGAGATATTCAGATGTGACCTCCTTTTTAAAACTTAGTTCCATCCGGCTTCAATGTCAAACCCTGTCATGTGTTTGTTGTTTTACAGGGAAACGGATATAATCTTAAAGATGCCTGCTGTAAGAAAACTGGCAATAATTGCCCTCAACGAGATATTCAAAGGCGGAAAACCCAAAGATACACTGGAAAGCCTGTCCGAAAAACTCAATGCCAGAGACAGGGCGTTCCTCATGGAACTCGTATACGGCGTGCTGAGACACAGAGACACGCTCGACTGGATATCAAAAGGCTTTCTGAAAAAGCCCCAGAGATTAACCCGTGAGACCGTCAACAACCTGAGGCTCGGTGCATATCAGATACTTTACACGAGAGTGCCTGAATGGGCAGCTGTAAACGAAACAGTAAAGCTTGAGAAGAAAGCTCCCGGAGTCCTGAACGCTGTCCTCAGAAACATCATAAGAAAGCGTGAGCAGTTAACCTCAGAGCTTAATAACATGAGGGAAGCCGCATTGAATCCTTCTACGCCGAATATGACCAGGACATCACACATTGCCACCGTCACCTCGCATCCCAGATGGCTGATAAAACGGTGGATTAAAAGATTCGGATATAAAGAGGCATTCGAACTTGCCGAGGCGAACAATAAAATCCCTCCGCTTACGCTCAGAGTCAATACCCTGAAGACCAACAGGGACGAGGTCATCAAACGGCTCAAGGCTCTGGACATAGACTGCGAGCCCACCACAATAAGCCCTGACGGCATAAAGCTGAAAGGAACACATGCATTCAGGGATTTTTCAGACCTTAAAGGCTACATCTTTGTACAGGATGAGGCGGCACAACTTATTACATACATGCTTGACCCCCAGCCCGGAGAAAAAGTGCTCGATGCATGCGCTGCACCCGGCGGCAAAACAACGCACATCGCACAACTAATGGGTGATTCAGGCGAAATCATTGCCGTGGAATACGACGAAAAAAGAATCGCCAGACTCGAAGAAAACATATCCGCACTTGGACTGTCCTCTATCAGAATAATTAAAGCAGACATAACTGACCTGAAAAACACCGAGATAATGAAGCTCTGCCCCTTCGACAGAATAATGCTCGATGCACCGTGTTCGTCCACAGGCGTCATAAGAAGAAACCCTGATATAAAGTACCGGCGGAGAGCAGAAGACCTGCTCGTATTCAGAAAAAAACAGCTTGACATGCTTCGTTCTGTATCCGCACTGCTTAAACCCGGCGGCATCCTCGTATATTCCACCTGCTCCACCGAACCTGATGAAGGAGAAGAGGTAATAAGAGGGTTCTTGAAGACTTCAAGAGATTTCTATATCATAAAGGACGTTCCTTTCGCAGAGGGGTTATGCGTTGACGGGTTCTTAAGAACATACCCGCACAAACACGATATGGACGGTTTTTTTGGAGTAAGACTTTACAAAAATCCATGAAATGGTTTATTAAAATTCCATTTTATATCCTGTGCTTTAGCCTGCTAAGCATCGCCTCCGCTTACGTTACATTCCGGGTTCTCAGCTCAGGCATGACGGTGGAAGTCCCAGACCTCATAGGCAGAAGTCTGGCAGAAGCGGACAGACTGCTTGATAAAAGAGGGTTGTATCTAAAAGTCGAGGCAGAAGACTATGACCTGTCTATACCAAAAGGGCATATCATAAGTCAGAACATACCAGCAGGCAGCCACATAAAAGGGCAGAGTGAAGTCAAGGTAGTGGTAAGCAAGGGACCGAAGGTTTATCTCATCCCCTCTGTAATCGGCAATACCTTGGCAGAGGCAAAAAATCTTTTTCTCCAGAAAGGACTGGAAATCTCCAAAGTCATCTATGTGCATTCGGATACTGTAGAGAAGGACAGGATTATAGCCCAGAAACCTGCACCTGAGGAATGGACAGGTGGTGCCGTCACTCTTGTCGTCAGTAAAGGACCCTATAATGTAATCTATTACTGCCCTTTCTTTGAGGGCATGTTAAAAGAAGATGCACTCATGCTTGCCAGAGAACTGGGACTTAATGTAGAAATTATAGGTCCAATCGACACAGGACGGATAATAGTTTCGCAGAAGCCAAAGCCGGGAACAGAAATAAAAATCGGCAGCACCATATATCTTAAACTGAAAGGAGACTGAAGATGAGTAAAATCGCTCCGTCGATACTTTCGGCTGACTTTATGCGTCTTGGCGAGGAGATAAAAGCCGCTGAAAAAGCCGGTGTTGACATGCTCCATGTAGACATAATGGACGGACACTTCGTCCCGAACATTACCATAGGACCGTTTATCGTAGAGGCTATCAGAAAGACGACCAGCCTTCCGCTCGACGTTCATCTCATGATAGAAGAGCCGGACAGGTATCTTAAGGATTTTATAGACGCAGGCGCAGAGTATCTGACCGTCCATGTCGAGACGGTCGTGCATCTTCACAGGACAGTGCAGTGGATAAAAGAAAGCGGGGCAAAGGCAGGTGTGGCGCTGAATCCAGCCACTTCTGTATGGGCACTAGACCATATACTGCCTGATGTAGACCTCATTGTCATAATGTCAGTCAACCCCGGGTTCGGAGGACAAGGCTTCATACCACAGGCTATAGAGAAAATAAAATCCCTGAAGGAGATTTTGAAAGAGCGTGCACTCCCTACCCTTATAGAAGTAGACGGAGGCGTAAAACCTGAAAACGCAAAACAGGTGAAAGATGCAGGCGCAGATATACTCGTGATGGGCTCTGCCTTTTTTAATTCCGAAGACTACACCACACTGACAAAAAGACTCAGAGAGATGCTCGGTAATGGATAATATTCTTGCAGAGGCTGAAAAACTCAGACAGCGTTCTGATTACCCCAGAGCACTCCTGCTCTTCAAACAGGCTTTAAAACGCTCAAAAGGCGAAGACAGGTTGCAATGCCTTCAGGCAATAGCAGACACCTACAGAATGACCGGCAACTTCAGAGCCGCTGAAAAATACTACACCAAGGCAGTAGCCTTAAGCAAAAAACTAAAGGACTTGCACGCTGAAATGGACACCACCGTAGGGCTTGCACTGGCAAAACGGGCATCAGGAGACTACAAAACCGCACTCAGGCTCTTTTCCAAGGCTGAAGGCGCATATAAAAAACTTCATGATAAAGAAGGCTTGGCATTCACCCTGTGGGCAAAAGCAGGTGCCTTTAGAGTCAAAGGGGACATTGCAGAGGCTATTAAAACCTTCAAGTCTGCACTCAGGGTGTTCGACTCTCTTGGATATGAGCACGGCATCGGATATTGCCTGTGCGGACTTGGAGGAAGCTCAAGAGTCAAAGGGCTTTACACCCAGTCCCTTAAATACTATAAAGCGGCAAACGAACTGTTCCGGAGACTCAGAGACACCTTCGGCACTGCATACTCGCACTGCGGCATAGGCAATGCCCTGAGAATGCAGGGTGATTACGAAGCCGCAAAGACCCATTTCAGAAAGGCAATCAGACTCTACAGACGAATAGGCGACATCGTAAGCTCTTCCTACACCCTCTGGAGCATGGCTAAAACCTACATGATGTCAGGGAAATACAGTTTAGCAGAAAAATACCTCAAAGACGCAACAGCACTGTTTAAGAAGACAAAAGACTCAAGAGGTATCATATACTCAAAAATAGCACTCGCAGAACTAAGATTCCTCAACGGCAAGACAAAGACTGCAAAAAAACTAGTACTGGCTGCATTTACGGAAGCCGACGAATACGGATTTTCAGTGGAGAAATGCCACGCCTCTGCTCTTCTCTCTTGTATGAACGGAAAGACAGACAACAGGTGTTATAATAAACTCGGATTGAGGCTCAGGTTTCAATCCATACCGTTTAATATCCCATAAAATTACTGTTTATTCTGTGAGGCGCGCATGCATGTACTGAATCTCCCTAACACCCTGACGATAACAAGGATCGTATTGATTCCCGTATTTACAACACTAATCGTCTATAAGATGTATGACTATGCGCTTTATGTGTTCGTAATCGCAGCACTGACAGATGCACTCGACGGACTTCTGGCAAGGCTCAGGAATCAGAAAACCCCGCTCGGGACATTCCTTGATCCGCTTGCTGATAAATTCCTGATTGTAACCTCATTCATATTATTTTCCTTCTATGGCTGGGTGCCTGAATGGCTTACAATAATAGTTATAAGCCGTGACATCATAGTGGTAATCGGATGGGTGCTTCTTTATTTTATAACCCATACGCTCAAAGTAGAGCCTTCGATGCCTGGTAAGCTCTCAATAGGACTACAGCTTATACTGCTTTGCTATGTGCTTCTGGACATAAATTATGGATTTATACCTGCCATAAAAGGCATACTTATATGGGCAACAGCATCGCTTGCCATACTTTCGGCTCTGCACTACATCTACAGGGGGTTAAAACTCACAGGTGAGAAATAAATCAGGGGTCGTAATAGAAGAAGTTGCGCCTTCAAGCCCTGCTGCACAGGCAGGCATACAAAAAGGAGACATCCTGGTTTCAATAAACGGCAATAAACTCTCTGACATCATTGACTACATGTTCTATAAACCTGAAACAGAATCGGACATCGTCATATCAAGAAAGGGGAAAAGGCATTCAATAAAACTCATTCTTGACGAGTCTGAAGACCCTGGCATCAAGCTCAAACAATTCAGAATAAAGACCTGCCGGAACAAGTGCATCTTCTGCTTCGTATCCCAGCTGCCCCGTGGTCTTAGAAAAACACTGTATATCAAAGATGAAGATTACCGGATGTCATTCCTTTACGGCAATTACATCACCATGACCAACCTTACGCAGGAAGACAAAAAACGGATAGCAAGACAGCGACTAAGTCCCCTTTACATCTCTGTTCATTCAACAAACAACGCACTAAGATGCAAAATGCTCGGCAATCCAAAAGCACAGGATATTCTCAAGGAACTCCGGTTTCTCAAAGACAACAAAATAAAAATGCATACACAGATAGTCCTCTGTCCCGGCTGGAACGACGGCAAGGAACTCGAAAAAACCATACGTGACCTTTATTCCTTTTATCCTTATCTTTCGTCAATTGCAGTAGTGCCGGTAGGGCTTACAGCACACAGAAAGACAAAACTAAAAGCCGTGGAAAAAGAAGACGCTGAAAACGCACTTCAGATAATCAGCGCGTTTCAGAAAAGGTTTAAGAAAAAGCACGGCGACCCAATCGTATATGGCGCTGACGAACTTTATATAAAAGCCGGACAGCCCTTTCCTCCTATAAAGGACTATGGAGACCTGCCCCAGATAGAAAACGGTGTCGGTATGGTTGCCCTCTTCATGTCAAAGGCAAAGAAGATAAAACTTCCTTCAAAGCCTCCGTCGAAAAAATATCTGACCATTACAGGTGTGTCTTTTTACCCTTATCTCAAGAGGTTTCTTGACAGGCTTGAAAAAAACGGAATAAGCATTACCCCTGTTGCTGTGGAAAACAGTTTTTTCGGCAGGTCTGTTACTGTAACCGGACTGCTTACAGGCAGGGATGTGATAAAATCTCTTTCTACAAAGGCTGAAGGCTACGACCTTCTTCTGCTGCCTGATTGTATGCTAAGGGCAGAAAAGGACGTCTTTTTAGACGACGTAAGTGTCAGGGACCTGGAAAGCACCATTGGTATAAAGACAAAAATAGTGGAGTCAACTCCACAAGGACTTCTGAGGGGGATCGAAATATGAAAATAAGCGGAAAAACAAAAATAGTTGCCCTTTTAGGCTATCCTGTAGAACACACCCTTTCACCTGCAATGCACAACTTGGCATTTGAACACCTCGGCTTGGATTACTGCTACGTAGCCTTTCCTGTAAAGCCTGAAATGCTAAAAGACGCTGTAACAGCCATCAGAGCGCTTAATCTTGCAGGCGTTAACGTAACTGTTCCGCATAAAGAAAATGTAATACCGTTTCTGGATGAGGTTGACAAAGAGGCATCCTTCATAGGAGCAGTGAACACAATAGTGAACAAACAGGACAGGCTCGTAGGCTATAACACTGACGGAAGAGGATTTATGCGAAGCCTTTCTGACGAAGGGATAGATGTAGAAGGCAAAAGCGTCTTGATAATAGGTGCAGGCGGTGGCTCAAGGGCTGTCAGTTACTATCTGAGTGAAAAGACCTCAAAGCTCTTTCTCTTCGACATAGACACGGATAAGGCAGAACGCCTTGTGAGCGACCTTAATAAAATCCGCTCTGACGTCTATCGCCTGGAAGCTATAAACGACTTGAACAACATAGATATCATAATAAACGCCACCCCTCTTGGTCTTAAAGACTCAGACCCGCTTCCATGCGATATGTCATTGATATCGCCGAAACACATCGTAGGCGACTTAATCTACAAGGAGACCCCTCTTCTTAAAGAAGCAGCCCAAAAAGGCTGCAAGACATTCAACGGCATAGGCATGCTGCTATGGCAGGGGGTTCTGGCGTTTGAACTCTGGACAGGCATACTCCCACCTCATGAGATGATGCGCGAAGTGCTTATTAAAGGGATGAAAAAATAAAGTTGAACTTTACTAAACATCGGTGATGTGATAAAATTTTCTTGTGAAGAAAACACTTCTGCTGACAGCATTTTTAGCTGCATTCCTGCTGTTTTTCCCAATGCTTAAACAGCACGGAAAAGAGAAAAAGCCTGTTGTTCTGGAGTCGTTCCTTGAAAACGTAGAAGTCGTCAACAAAAAGGCTGGCGAACATCAGTGGTCTCTCCTTGCCAAAAAAGTAACCATTTCCGAAGACGAAAACATCGCAAAAATGCACACAGTCACAGTCAACCTTCCAAGACAGGGTATGACAGTAAAAGCAGACTCCGGCTCTTATAACATAGACAGCAAAGACTTGACACTTACAGGAAACATAAAAGCTGAGACAGACGGTTATGTGGTCAGAACAGAACAAATCACCCTTCAGTCCGATAAAGACGAATTGTCAGCAGAAGATAGAGTCATCATAAAAGGAAAGAGATTCAGGATAGAAGGTACCGGACTTAAAGTAATACAGCAAAAAGTGAGGATTCTCAGTAATGTCAACGCTGTATTCTTTTAAGAAAATCTTTCTCCTTTGTGCTTTATTCTTAATTATAATTATTCCCTATCAGTCAAACGCAAATCAGAAAAACCTCACAGGAGGAGGCCCGATTGTAATAACATCTTCCACGCTTTCAGCAGACAACAAGGCCCGCACTGCACTCTTTGAAGGTTCTGTAGTAGCCAAAACAGATGATATGACACTTTACTCTAACCGAATGACGGTATTCTACTCTGAAGACGGCAGGGTTACAACAGTTAAAGCAGAAGGCAGTGTAAAACTCATCAGAGGCGAGCGGGTTGTGACAGCAGGCAAGGCAGTGTATCTCGCTGATGAACAAAAGATAATTTTCACGGATAATCCGAAAGCAGTAGAAGGAAACAACGTTATCACAGGCTCAAAGATGATATACCTGATTAAAGATGACCGTTCTATTGTTGAAGACAGCAAGGTATTTCTCAAACAGCCGGAAGGCAAATAAAATGCATACTCTTACAGCAACCAATCTCTCGAAGAGCTACGATGGACGACAGGTAGTCCGAAACATTAACTTATTCGTCAACTCCGGTGAGATAGTAGGTCTTCTCGGACCCAACGGAGCCGGCAAGACTACGACTTTCTACAGCATCACCGGTGTGCTCAAGCCTGAAAGCGGCAGCATTACTCTTGACGGGGAAGAAATAAGTCATCTGCCGATGTATCAGAGAGCCTTAAAAGGCATAAGCTATCTGCCGCAGGAGCCGTCTATTTTCAGAAAACTCAGCGTGAGGGACAACCTCAGAGCTGTGCTTGAGATAAAGGGCTTGCCACCAAATGAAATAGACGCCCGCATAGAGCACCTCCTTGATGAGTTCGACCTCAGAGGGTTCGCCGACAGAGAAAGCACAAGGCTCTCAGGCGGAGAAAGAAGAAGAACAGAAATAGCAAGAGCTATTGCCACAGAGCCAAAGTTTATTCTTTTTGACGAGCCGTTTGCAGGAATTGATCCAATAGCAATAATAGAACTTAAAAAGATGTTAAAATATTTAAGGGATGCCGGACTTGGCATTCTGATAACAGACCATAACGTGAGAGATACGCTTTCGATTACCGACAGGGCATATATATTAGCCGAGGGTGAGATACTCGATGAGGGTTCACCTGAAAAACTTGTTTCTAACCCTAAGGTAAAAGACATATACCTTGGGGAGGGGTTCAGACTCTGATGGCACTGGAAAATAGATTAGAACTTAAAATGTTGCAGAAGCTTATACTGACGCCTCAGCTTCAGCAGGCGATAAAGCTTCTGCAGATGCCTCAGATTGAACTCTCGCAAACACTCTCCAATGAGCTGGTGGAAAACCCGTTTCTTGAAGAAATACTCGAAGAGTCCACTAAAGAAGAACTTGCTGAGACGGAAAGCTTTGAAGAGCCGGATGACACAGAAGCACCTCTTGAAAAACTTATGGGCTTTTCAGTCAGTGAATACTTTGATACAAGAAGCTACGACGGCAGAGACCTCGGATACTTCACACCTGATATTAACGCCGTTCCGTCATATGAACAGTTTGTAAGTCAGGGGACAGACCTTTACGACCATCTGACATGGCAACTCAGGTTCGCGGATGCGCCAGATGAGGTAAAAAGTGCAGCTGAAGTCGTAATAGGCAACATTGATGACAACGGCTACCTGCGAGCATCAGAAGAAGACATAGCCAAGTATGCAGACGTCAGTCTTGAGGTTGCAAAAAAAGCTATAAAACTGGTGCAGACGTTCGACCCACCGGGGGTAGGCGCAAGAGACCTCAAAGAATGCCTCGTGCTTCAGCTTGAACCGCTTAATCTCAGGGGAAGCCTTGTTGAAGACCTCATCATGAATAACTTGGAAGACATCGAAAAGAGAAGGTATCAGCAACTGGCGCAACGCTATGGATGCTCTGTTGACAGCATCAAAGGGGCAGTAAAGATTATCGGAGGCTTGGAGCCGAAACCCGGCAGAGGTTTCTCAAGCTCACAGCCTGTATACATCACGCCGGATGTCTTCGTAGTGAAAACCGAAGACGGCTTCCAGATACTTCTTAACGACGACAACATACCGCGTATAAGAATCAACAACTACTACAAAAAACTCCTGGCCCAGAAGAACTCCCTGCCAAAGGAGGAAAAAGAATACCTTGAGGAAAGACTCCGCTCTGCTGTCTGGCTTCTCAAAAGCCTTGACCACCGCAACAAGACCATATACAGGGTTACTGAAAGCATACTCAATTTCCAGAGGGAGTTTTTTGAAGGCGGTGTTGCATATCTGAAGCCGCTAAACCTCAGAGACGTGGCAGCCGACCTGAATATGCACGAAAGCACTATAAGCAGAGCCACGTCAAACAAATATCTCGCATGCAGTCACGGACTGTTCAGTTTTAGATTTTTCTTCTCAAGCGGCATAAGAGCAGAGACAGGAAAGGTCTCCTCTACATCCGTTAAAGACATGATTAAAAAGATAATCAGTGAAGAAGACCCCAGAAAACCCCTGAGCGACCAGAAAATAGCCGAAATGCTTAAGAACTTTAATATAACAGTCGCAAGAAGAACCATTGCAAAATACAGGGATGAGCTGAATATTCCGCCTCAAAACCTCAGAAGAAAAATCGAATAAAACATCAAGGAGGGGCCATGAATATAGTTGTTAACGGAAGAAATGTTGAGATAACACCATCTCTTAGAAGCTATGCCGAAGATAAGATCTCAAAATTCGAAAGGTATCTTTCAAACATTACAGAGGCTATAGTAACACTCAGCGTGCAGAAATACAGGCATAAAGCCGAGGTGCTTCTTAAGGCTAACGGCATATTGATTCAAGCTGAAGGGGTTACAGAAGAACTTTACTCCTCTATAGACCAGGTTGCGGAAAAGCTTGAGAGACAGGTCAAAAAATTCAAGGAAAAACTCCTCTCCTACAGAAAAGGAGAAAACAAAAATAAAATAGCTCCGTCTATCTCGTCTCCTCCTGCTGAAGAGACAGGCAGGATTATAAAGAGAAAGAAATTTGACATGAAACCAATGACACCTGACGAAGCCGCCATGCAGATGGAACTCCTTGATAAAGACTTCTTCGTGTTCACAAACGACAAGAGCGGGGATATTAATGTCATATACCGAAGAAACGATGGCAACTTCGGACTTATCGAACCCGCAAAATAACTTCACTCAAATCGGGCATTGTCCGTGAAGCCCACTATAGTCATCATAACCGGTCTTTCCGGCTCTGGAAAGACTGTTGCCCTCAGGGCTATCGAAGATATCGGGTTTTTCTGCGTTGACAACCTTCCCCCACAGCTCATTGATTCATTTGCATCAATAGCAACGGAAAAAGACAATATTAAAAAAATTGCCATAGGCATTGACATAAGGGAAAAAGACTTTCTACCTGCCCTGGAATCCGCACTTCAGCCCCTGCGGAAAAAATACAATATCAACATCATATTTCTCGAAGCGGAAAAGGACGTCCTGATGCGAAGATTCAAAGAGACCAGAAGACCGCATCCGCTTATGACATCGACCGAAACCGACATACAGCATGCAATCTCCATGGAAAAAGAGCTTCTTAAACCTCTAAGAGAAAGTGCCGACAGGATTATAGACACATCAGCATTCACGCCCCATCAGCTCAGGAATTTCATGTTCTCGCTTTACGGGTATGAAACAGGAGACATGAACATCACATTAATATCCTTTGGTTATAAGTTTGGCGTCCCGCAGAATATAGACCTCCTGTTTGATGTGAGATTTCTTCCCAACCCGCATTTTATCCCAGAACTAAAACCCCTCAAAGGCACAGACCCTGAAGTGAAAAACTTCGTTCTGGAAAAGCCTGAAACCAAAGAATTCATCAAAAGGTTATGCAAGCTCTTGAACTTCCTCATCCCGCTTTACAAAAAAGAAGGCAAGGCCTACCTCACAATCGGCATAGGATGCACAGGCGGAAGACACCGCTCGCCGGCAATAATCGAATCAGTTGCCTCGCTTATAAAACAACAGCATTTAAACATCAACATCGTTCATAGGGACATGTAGATGCTTCTCAGGGTCTCCTCAGAGGATTCACGACAGAGAATAGATAAATTTGTTTCAGAAAAAACAGGCATTACACGCTCTCAGGTGCAGAAACTGATAGAGACGCACCACATACTGGTTAACGGCAATCCGGTCAAAACCAACTATAAAATCAAGGAAAACGACGAAATCAATGTATCAGTCCCGGAGAAAGAATCCGAAGCCCTTGTACCCGAAAACATACCCATTGACATCATCTACAAAGACGACTGGCTTGTCGTTGTAAACAAGCCTCCGGACATGGTTGTTTATCCCTCTTTGGGTCATGCGAAAGGAACACTGATGAACGCCATCTGCTTTCATATCAGGAAGCTTGCAAATGTAGGAGCGCCTTTAAGACCCGGTGTAGTTCACCGCCTTGACAAAGACACATCAGGAATAATGGTTATCGCCACGAGTGATGATGCTTATTACAGTCTTGTCGAGCAGTTTAAAAAAAGGACAATAAACAGAAGCTATACAGCACTTGTGCACGGAAGCCTTAAACAGGACAAAGGACATATAAACCTCAAGGTGGGACGTTCTGAGACGGACAGAAAAAAGATGTCAACAAGGACAAGAAGGGGAAAAGAGGCACAAACCTCATGGGAAGTAATCGAAAGGTTTAAAAACGCAACTCTTATAAGGGCAAGGCTTGCCACAGGAAGGACACACCAGATAAGAGTTCATTTTGCATCCATTGGTCATCCGGTCCTGGGCGATAGAACTTATGGAAGAAAGACTTTTATCGAGATTAATAAGAAGAGGTTTTTGCTTCCCCGCCAGATGCTCCATGCAGAGCTTCTCGGCTTTACGCATCCGATAACCGGTGAATACATGGAATTCAGCCGTCCTGTGCCCGAGGACATGAAGGAGGCAATAAGGGTACTGAGAGAAAATGTAAGCTCTATCTAAACTCCACCGCCTCTTCTTTCGAGACCCTTGGCGGTGCTTCGGGGATTCTTTCAGGGTAGCCTACAGGTACAATAGCCACAGGTCTTAGATCGCCGGGCAGGTCGAGTATCTCGAACACCTCTGTCTCATGAAACGCGCCTACCCATACTGTGCCGAGTCCTAATTCATAAGCAGTAAGCATCATGCACATAATGCTGGCGGCAACATCCTGTATTGAATAGAGATTAACCCCCCTGTTTCCATATCTCGTTGCTATCCTGTAGTCAGCGCAGCCAACGACTACAAGAGGCGCTTCTGCTATAAAAGTCTGGTTCAGGGCAGCAGAGGCTATCCGCCTTTTAAGACCCGCATCCCTTATGAAATAGAATTTTCTCGACTGTAAATTCCCTGCACTCGGCGCCCAGATTAGAGCATCTATTAATCTCTCTACAGCCTCATCAGGTATTCCCTTTTTCTGAAAGTTCCTGATGCTCCTTCGCTCCTTTACAGCCCTTATGACACTCATAGTGCCTCCTTTCAGTGAGCAGTGAACAGTCTAAATAGACCATCCACTGTCACATCAAAGTTTAAGCAGTGACAGACCGGATGAAGGGTCAAGCTCCCTTACGGCATTAATGCCCTTAAGCTCCATAATCACGGCTTCAAGCACAAGGAAAGTCTCTGAGTCTCCCCTCAGACAGCCGACTTTAGCTACATCTCTTTTGCCAAATGCACCATGCAGGTGAATCTTCGGTTCATCCGCTTCATAAAAGATGGTGCCTATGGCGATTATTTCATGGCTTTCGTCAATCTGTCTCCACACAGGCTGAGGCGGAAGTTCCTCTTTCTCAGGACCAACAACAACCCTGCCTTTTTTTACCCCTCCAATAAGATAGACAACCGCAGCCCTTATGCCCTCGTCCTTTGAAATCTTTGCAAGATTGCCAAGCACATCCTCGCCGTCTTCAAACCGGGCGACTACGACTCTTCCGGTCTTCCCAATCTGATACTTCATAAAGCCTCCTTGAAATACATGTTTAATCTTTTCAATGCATTAACTTTATCTGTATTGCCTACTCTGGCTGATTCTATTGCCTTTCTCATCACCTCGATAGACCTGTCATAAGTTGTTCTGTCAACTGGAAAAGGAGTGCCGTCTTTGCCTCCATGCGCAAAGCTGAACCTCGCCGGGTCACGATAACTCGGCGGCTTGCCGTAGATTAACTCTGACAAAAGACTCAACGCCCTGATGGTCTTTGGACCCACTCCCTCGATGCCAAGAAGGCTCTCGAAATCTTCAGGCTGTCTTTCATAAGTTTTGGTAAGAATGCTCTTGAATCTTTCGGGTCTAATGTCTGAAAAATTAATATTATGCCTTAGAGGCGCTTTCAGTTCTTTTATCACTTTCTCCGGATTCTGCCTTGCCAGAGAAACTGACAAATTTCTTGCATCCTCGCTTTCTTTTGCAACCATGTTCAGGGTGCGATGTTTTCTGTCACAGCAGATTGCCTTATGAGGCTCGACGACAAAATCTCTGACATCCTCGGAAAGCCAGTGATAACGCCTTGCAGTTCTATTAAGGGCATTCATTCCCTGCTGTATCACTGCCCATTTGCCTTCGTGCGTGAAAACAAAGACATGGTGGTAAAGCTGGTATCCGTCCTGCAGAGCAGTGTTGTCAACCTTTGCCGACATTCTGCTTGCGTATACAAGCGGTGAAGGGTTGATATGATATTTGTCAGCGTAAAGCAAAATCTGCTCAGGTGTCTTTCTTGAGGTTGCACCTTTGCCGCCTGCAATGAAGATGCCGAGTTCCTTTTCCATTCCTTTAATGCCTTCCTTTAATGCACCGGTAACTGTCGTCGTCAAACCGCTTGAGTGCCAGTCGAATGCAAGAACACAGCCCAGTGCCTGAAACCAATAAGGGTCGGAAAGCCTTCTTAGTAACTCTGTTTGCCCAAACTCCCTTACAATGGCATATACAATTTCTCTCGACAGTGCCACCATTCTTGAGAAAAGCCAGCGGGGAGCTTTACCGTGATGAAGAGGAAGCGTTGCGGTACCTGTCCTCGGCATTTTAAATTACCATGTTACAGAAAGGATACGCTCTATATCACCCTGCAGCCTGTTGAACTTGCATTCAATTACCATGCACTCGTCTGACCTGTAGCAGTATCCTCCCTTTACAACCACATGGATATATATTCCACTTTTTTCTTTATGTGGACACGGGATATGTAATTTGCCTGTAAACTCGCAAAACCGCTTTGTATTCAGCAGGTCTTTCTTCATACTTATATTATACGCAACATGAAATCGAAAAAAACCCCTCTTGTAAATACTTTGTTTACATGGATATAATAACCAAATTATGCATGTCCCTCTAAGTTGGCTTAAAGAATTTATAGACATTGAGATATCCGCTGACGAGGTCGCCCAGAAATTAACACTGGCAGGCCTTGAAGTAGAGGCTATTGATTACCTCGATGACGACTATGTTTTTGAAGTCAATGTCACACCAAACAGAGGCGACTGCCTGAGCATCTTAGGCATTGCCAGGGAACTTTCAGCCATAACAGGCATACCTTTAAAAATCCCTGAACACGAGATAAAAGCCGAAGAAGACTACGACTTCAAGATAGAAATAAAAGACAAAGAACTCTGCAACAGATATACAGGCAGGGTCGTTAAAGGCGTAACCATAGCCGACTCCCCTGACTGGATAAAAACACGGCTTGAAAAATGCGGCATAAGAGCAATAAACAACATCGTTGACATTACAAACTACGTGCTTCTTGAACTCGGACACCCGCTTCATGCATTCGACCTTGACACACTCATGGGAAACACCATCAGGGTGGATGTCGCAGGAGAAAACCAGAGCATTGTTACACTTGACGGAGTAGAAAGAAAACTTCCTGAAAGCGCCCTTCTCATCTGGGATGCAGAACGCCCTGTGGCAGTAGCAGGCGTTATGGGAGGCGCTGAAACCGAAGTTACAGAATCCACCAAAAACATATTCCTTGAGAGCGCTTATTTCAAACCCACATCTATCAGGAGGACATCAAAGGCACTTGGGCTTAAATCAGAATCCTCATACAGGTTTGAAAGAGGCACAGACATCGAGATGCTCGAGACCGCACTTGACCGCACTGCGTTCCTGATTGAAAAAATAGCAGGAGGCAAAATCGGGAAAAAGATTGACGCCTACCCGAAAAAATTCGTGCCTGAGCCGGTAACCGTCAGATACGAAAAAGTAAACAGACTCCTCGGCACCGACATCCCCCACGAAGACATGCTGAATACCCTGAAAAAACTCAACCTCGATATAAAAACAGAAAAGGACTATTTTATTGTAACCCCGCCTTCATCCCGGTCAGACCTAAAAAGAGATGCAGATATAATCGAAGAGATTGCAAGACTTTACGGCTATGACAGAATTCCAACCACTGTGCCTAAAGCGGATATTACATCAGCAGGCAAAAAGACATGGCGTCACATATTATCTGACATAAAAAATGCAATGCTTAAAGAAGGTTTTCATGAAGCCGTTAATTACAGTTTCATGAATGAGAAATACCTTGATATCCTGAATATCCCGGAAGACGACAGAAGACGCAAAACCATCAGGCTGAAAAACCCGCTTAGAAAAGAAGACTCGCTTCTCAGAACAATGATTCTTCCTTCCCTCGTCGAAAACTTTATTTATAACTTCTTTAGAGGCATTAAGGATATTCGTATATTTGAAACCTCAAAGGTATTTGAAAATACCGGCGAGGCACTGCCTCTTGAATCCCTGCGTCTTGGCGGTATTTATTTCAAGGAGAAAACCCCTTCGCTGTGGAAGGAAACAGCAGAGGATTTCTATCTGGTAAAAGGGGCACTGGAGTCTCTTTTTGAAAAACTCAAGATTAAAGAATGCTCTTTCTCTCCTTCAGGAGAGCCTTTCCTTCATCCGGGGAAGTCAGCAGACATCTATATAGCAGGTGAGAGAACAGGCTTTATGGGAGCGCTATCACCAGAAGTAGTAGAAAGGCTCGATGTCAAGACAAAAAGCGATATACTGGTATTTGAGCTTGACGTGGATAAATTGCTTTCCTTTATACCTGAAAGCCTGACATACACGCCTATACCGAAATTCCCTCCGATAGAACGTGATGTGGCACTGGTTATAGACGACAGCATAAAGGCATCTGAGATAATAAATCTCATACGTGCATACCCGACGGAATTCATCGAAGAGGTCTCAGTGTTCGACTTCTACAAAGGGAGCAATATCCCTGAGGGCAAAAAAAGTCTTGCCTTCAGTATCCGCTACAGGTCAAAGGAACGCACACTTACTGATGAAGAAGTGGAAACCCTGCACAAAGGACTCATTGAGTATCTTACGGCAAAGACAGGCGGAAAGATACGGGGTCAATAACTTCTGTCCGGGCAAAACTCATAAATAAAATCCAAAACTTTATAACCCCATTTGAAAATTTCAGGTTCATGAAGGAGACCGGAGGGTTAAAAATTTTTGCATGTCTGAGGTCGGTTAGACCGAGTTCTGCAAAAATTTACCGGAGGTCGACTGAATGAACCGTCCGGAAATTTTCATGGGGCGCCCTTTTTGCGCTACTTTTTGGGCGAGCAAAAAGTAGCAAGGGGTTTTGGGGCAAGCAAGAAAAGAACTATGAAACTATCTCTTTGAATCAATCATTATCGTCACAGGACCGTCATTAACCAGATGGACTGCCATATAGGCAGCAAACTCACCTGAGCTTACTTTCACTCCGGATTCGTTTAGCCTTTTGACAAATTCAAGATACATTTCTTCTGCCTTTGAAGGCTTCTCAGCAGCATCAAAAGAAGGTCTGTTTCCACGCCTTGTGTCAGCCATGAGTGTAAACTGACTGACCACAAGCACCTCACCGTCTATGTCTTTCACAGAAAGGTTCATTTTTCCATCTGAATCCTCGAATATTCTGAGATTGGAAACTTTTCTTATGAGATAATCAAGATCATCTCCTGTATCGCCCTTCTGCACCCCTAAAAGCACGAGCATACCCTTGCCTATTGAGGCGACCCTCTTGCCCTCAATTTCAACCCTCGCTTCTGAAACACGCTGGATTAACGCCTTCATAAGTGCCGATAGTATAAGAACAAACAAGTGAATGGGTCAATGTCTCTCCTGATATACTTAAAAACTGACAGGCGGGGTTTCTTAAAACCACCCCGCCTGAAAATTCACTGGCTGGAAAATAAGGCAAGGGGAAAACCGCGTATTAATCAGGGACAAGCAACCTGTATAGCTTTTTGGCTTCATCCACTGACTCTGTGGCAACCACCTCAGGATTGGGAAGCCCGGCTATCTTCCATGCTTTCAATGGGTCTATGAACTCTTCGGTTACGCAGTCCCTTGGCTGATGAACATTCTTGCATACAGCGCGCAGAATAGGAAACGCATTATACTGCTTGTAGTATTGCCTCATGAAGTTTATAACCTCCATTCGCTCTTTTGTAAGCTCAGGCACCCCTTCCCGCTCTGCTATCGCACATGCCACTTTTTCATTCCAGTCATCAAAATTGGCAAGAAACCCCTTGTCATCCAGCTCAACTTCCAATCCTGCATACTCGATTACCGGCATGTCACCCTCCTTTCTTATAAAGGGCATAAAAAATGCCTTTCTCTGATTTGGAATCACCTTCTTTAGTTACTACTTAGCACCAAAAGGCTTACCTGTCAAGGCGAACACCCTTTAAACACACAAAAGGATTCTGTTATGATGATTCCAATGACACAGGAAGACGCCCTTCGGGAAGAAATAAAAAGGCTGAGGAAGGCTCTTGCAAAACTCACTCCTGATCTGGAGACCCTCCTGAGACTAAGAGGATTCAGAATATATAAAAGAGAACCTGCAGAAGACCTACTCCTGCCTGAGGCAAAATTCATAGACGACTTCTACGAGATGATGAAAAAATACTCCTTCAGGCTCTTCCTCAGGGATGTAATAAAACATCAGGATATGTTTACTGAAAAAGAAGTCACAAGATATGCAACAGCAGAAGTAACAAGACACTACATCGACTACCTGCTCGATATAGAACTGGCAGAGAAGACAGAAACAGGTTTCAGACTCGTTAAACGCCCTATAAAGAGTTTCGGTGAGACCCTCGAATGGTTCCTCTCTGAGATATTCAAAAGGGAGTTCTTCACGGATGCGATATGGGGTGTAAAATTCAAAAGACCTAAAGTCGGCGGGGACTATGACCTCATCGCAAAAATCAACGGCTCTATACTTTACATGGAAGTGAAATCATCACCTCCAAAGCAGATATATGCAAACGAGATAACAGCATTCCTTGACAGGGTATATGACCTTAACGCCGAGGTGGCAATATTCTTCATGGACACGGAACTCAGGATGAAAGACAAAATCGTCCCTATGTTCGAGGATGAACTGAAAAGAAGGCACAAACCACCGCCTGAAGTCAAGAGGATGGAAAAAGAACTCTTTCAGATATCAGACAGAATTTTTATAATAAATGCAAAGGACAGCATCATGGGCAACATCGAAAAAGTCCTGAGCTGGTATTTCAGGAGGAAGACATGACCAAAACAACGAATATCTGTGCAATCTGCGCCTGGAGGGCTACATGCCAGAAAAAATTCTCTATCTCAGGCAAGGATATGCGCTGCCCTGATTTCGTAAGAGACCTCTCGATCAAAGAAAAAGAGGAAGAAAAGGAAGAGGAAGAAAAGAAAGAAGAGAAAGAAAAAAAGGAGAAATAATATTCTCAGGGCAATAGCCTATAGTCTTCTTTTAGTCCTTATCGTCATAATAGCATACCTGTATTTTCAAGGCTTCAGTATAAGCCCAAGGCAGAAAGAGCCTCCAAGCATACAGGGGACTCCCTTAGTCACTATAAAATTACGATATGAGTCAGCCAAAACCACAAAACCCAAACCACCAGAATCTGAAGCACCCCTGACTGAGACCACTCACCCGATACAGACGGAAAAAACCAATCGTAAACTCATTGAAAAAGCTATAGAAAGCTTTAACAAAGGGGATTACGAAAACGCAGCCGAACTCTTCAAAGAGCTTTCAGAAAAAGACACAAAAGCGCTTATCGGCGTAGGGCTTTCATACTTCAAACTCAATGATTACGACATGGCTATTTACTATCTTGAAAGGGCAATCGAAGAAAGCGGTGACGAATTCCTTGCAAGAAAAATTCTTGCCTTTGCTTACTACAACAAAGACGACATTGACAGCAGTCTCTTCAACACCAGAGCAGGACTTTCCCAAAAAGAAGACCCTGAACTCAAGGCCTTCTACAATAGACTCCTGAAGGAAAAAAACGCACAGGAACACTATATAAGAGAATCAACCCTGCATTTTAACGTTCTCTTCGACGGCTACGAACACAGCGAACTGAGCAGAAAGGTCATTGACATACTTGAAGACGCCTACAACTCGATAGGAAATGAGATGAATTATTTTCCTTCTCAGCCTGTAACAGTTATACTCTATACTGAGAAGGACTTTTATGATGTAACACGGGTTCCGGTATGGGCAGGGGGAGCCTACGACGGTAAGATAAGACTGGCTGTGAAGGGCATCGAAAGGCAGGGTGACAGGGCATTGAGGAGCATACTTTTCCACGAGTATACGCATGCAATGGTGTATTCTATTACCCCGGAATGCCCCATCTGGATCAATGAAGGGCTGGCAGAATACTTTTCAGAAGAGAATATTGAAAAAACCGGTCAGGTTATCCCGCTCACTTCGCTTGAAAAATCCTTTCCCACAAACAAACAACAGGCAAAAACTGCTTACAGAGAGAGTTATTCTGCAGTCTCATATCTCATAGACAGATTCGGCGCCTACAGCATAAAAGAGTTCCTTTTTTCTCTTGCAGAAGGCACTGACCTCGACGAGGCATTCGCATCAGCGTTCTTTATAACTTACAATGAATTTGTCTCAGAGTGGGGTAAAAATTGATATACAACAGCTTCTTCGGATTCAATGAAGAGCCGTTCGGGGTCACACCTGACCCGAAGTTCCTCTACCTGAGCAAACAGCACGAAGAGGCAATCGCACACATCATGTTCGGAATCGAACAGAAAAGAGGCTTCATCATGCTTACAGGTGAGATAGGCTCAGGCAAGACAACGGTCATAAGGCACATCCTGAACAGGCTTGAGCCCAACACCCATACATCACTCATACTGAATCCAAAAGTCGAGCCTCTGGAACTCCTTAAGCTCATAAACCATGATTTCGGAGTCCGGACAAACGATTCCATGTCATATAAAGAGCTTCTGGATGCCCTGAACAACTTTCTTCTTGAGTGTTCTCAGCGCGGGGAAAAAGCCATTCTGATAATAGATGAGGCTCAGGAAATGTCTCCTGAATGCCTCGAATTCGTAAGACTGCTTTCAAACATCGAGACCGATACAAAAAAGCTCCTTCAGGTAATACTCGTGGGACAGCCGGAACTAAGAAACATCATAAGCAGCAAAAGACTAAAACAGCTCGACCAGAGAATTGCAGTAAGATATCATCTTGAGCCTCTGGACAAGACCGACACAATAAAATACATAAACCACAGACTTAGAGTAGCCGGTTCAATTGCCCTGTCTTTTCCTGAAAAAGGAGCAAAGATTATTCATGACTTCAGCAGCGGTGTCCCACGCCTCATAAACCTCTGCTGCGACAGAACCCTGACTCTGGCATTCGCAGAAAACAAGGCAACGATAACCACATCCCATATAAAAACCGCTCTTAAAGAATTAACCCCGGGCAGAAAACCTGCACTAAGACCAGCACTGATATGGCTGACACTGTCTGTAATCTTCCTGCTCATCACAACCGTTGTATTTAAAAACAATCACATTCTAAAAGCCACAATGGCGAAAATCTCAGCGTATAATATTACTTTCCAAAAAAAGCCGAAAATCTTTAAAAAACCGAAAATCTTTATGCACAACGGAATATACAAAACCACCGAACACAAATTTGCAGAAAAGGTATGCCTTTTGAACCTGCTCAGTCTATGGGGCGAGACAGACCTGAACACAGAGTCCCTTGCAGAAGAAATCCTCAAAAGAGGATATTCTATATATACATTTAACGACACAGAAAGTATAATGAAATTCAAGATGCCTGCTATACTTTTTCTGAAGGACTCAGGTGCTGTGCTGTTGAAAGCTCTGGCTGGAAAAAATGCTATATTAATAGACCCTATGGAAGGTGAAAAGATATTACCATTAAACATGCTTAGAGGAAAAATCAGCCATATCCGGATTCTATATAAAAACCGGTTTACGGGTGATGACAAATATAAAATACTGCAGGAAAGACTTAAGGAATACGGTTTTTTCAAATACCCTGTTGCCGACGTTTTTGGATCTAAAACGAAAGCGGCACTTATGAGATTTCAGGAGGCAAACGGTCTGCAAAATACAGGGATACTCGATGAGGAAACCGTAATCCTGCTGTCAAGAGATACTAGTGTCCCGACACTAACTCGATAACTAAAAAGGAGGTAGATGATGGATCTGAAAGAGTTATTCTCTCTGGAAGGCGANAACCTAAAAGTAAACGACCCTTCCAAGCTCAAAGAGGCAATGGACAGCCTCGTATATGACGCNGTCTTCGCAGAAGACGAAGAAAAGAAAAAAGCACTGTTCNTAATGATTAAAGAGGCATGCAAGGAAGCCGGTGTAGTTCCTGCCTCAATACAAGGGCTTTACGAAGAAATGGGGAGAAATTACCCTGGGTTTACCGTGCCGGCAATAAACATAAGAGGACTCACTTACGATGTGGCAAGAACAGTATTCAGAAAAGCGCTTGAGATGAACGTAGGCGCTCTTATCTTCGAGATAGCACGCTCGGAAATAGGATACACAAAGCAAAGACCCCTTGAATACGCAACGGTCGTCCTTGCCGCCGCAGTAAAAGAAGGATACAAAGGACCTGTTTTTATACAGGGTGACCACTTCCAGCTCGTAAGAAAACACTACACCGCAGACCCTGAAGCTGAAACAAATTACCTGAGAGGACTCATAAAAGAAGCCATAGACGCAGAGTTCTATAACATCGATATAGACACCTCCACAATCGTTGACCTTTCGCAGGAAACCGTAAAGGAACAACAGAGACCAAACTTTCAGGCAACAGCAGACCTTGCCGCATATATCAGAGATATAGAGCCAGAAGGTGTCACTATCTCGATAGGCGGAGAAATCGGTGAGATCGGAGGCAAAAACAGCACTCCTGAAGAACTGAAGGCATATCTTGGCGGTTTCAAGGAGGTATTCACCAAGGGTACAGGGCTCAGCAAATTAAGCGTGCAGACAGGAACATCACACGGCGGTGTCGTGCTGCCTGACGGCACTCTGGCACAGGTGAAAATAGATTTTGATACCCTCAGGGTACTCTCAGACCTCGCAAGAAAAGAATACGGGCTTTCAGGCTGTGTCCAGCACGGTGCATCAACCCTGCCTGAAGAGGCATTCGATATGTTCCCGAAAACAGGGACTTCGGAAGTCCATCTGGCAACAGGTTTCCAGAACATCATCTACGACAGCACTGCCCTGCCCTCTGACTTCCGCAACGAGGTCTACGAGTTCATCAAAAAGGAGTTCGGAAAAGAAAGAAAAGAAGGACAGACAGAAGAACAGTTCATATACAGCACGAGAAAGAAAGGCTTCGGTCCTCTGAAGAAGATGTGGTGGGATCTGCCAGCAAACGTCAAAGAGCCTATAATGAAAGAGCTTGAAGCGAAGTTCGGACTCCTGTTTGAAAAGCTGAAGGTCGTCAACACAAAAGACATCGTGGATAAAACCGTTAAACCTACCACGATTAAAAAAGCACTGCCTGAATCAGCAAAAAGTCTGCTGAGTTAACAAAATATAAGCGAGGCTGTTTTTCAAAGCAGCCTCGCTTATTAAATAAATAAAACTCAAGGAGGGATTGATAGTTGAAAGAGGTTCTTGCAATAGTCGTTGGCGGTGGACCAGCACCCGGAATAAACGGTGTTATAAGCGCAGCAACAATCGAGGCAGTAAACGAAGGAAAGCATGTAATCGGCATCGTCGGAGGCTTTAAAAGCCTGTTCAACGGAGATAAAAAAGCCGCTATTCCGCTTACCATTGACGATGTCTCCAGAATACACACGACAGGCGGCTCCATACTAAGAACCTCAAGAGACTACCCTGACAAGGTAAAAGAGAAATTCAAGATCCTGATGTCAACCCTCAAGGCGCTGAAAGTCAAATACCTCATGACAGTAGGCGGAGACGGAACCCTTTATATGGCAAGATGGATAGAAAAAGAAGCCAATGGTTCTATATCCGTCATACACGTGCCCAAGACGATAGATAACGATATTCCCCTTCCTGGCGGTACACCCACATTCGGATACGAGACAGCAAGACACTTCGGAGTCGAGATAGTCAAAAACATAATGGAAGATGCAAAGACCACAGGAAGATGGTATTTCATTACCACGATGGGCAGATATACAGGACATCTTGCATTCGGCATAGGAAAGGCAGCAGGCGCAACCATAACCCTTATACCTGAAGAATTCAAGACTGATAAGCTCTCGTTCAAAACCATTGCCGATACACTTGAAGGCTCGATAATAAAAAGGCTGGCATCCGGAAAAAACTACGGAGTCGCAGTGCTTGCCGAAGGCATAGCAGGCAAGTTCGACATTGAAGAACTCTCCAAATACGAGCATATCGAAAAAGACGAAACCGGAAGAGTAAGACTTTCAGAGATAAACCTCGGCGGGTTGATTAAAAACATCGTCAGGGACAGCCTCAAGAAAAAAGGCATCTCAATGACCATTGTAGAGAAACTCATAGGGTATGAGCTGAGAGCAGCTGACCCTATACCGTTTGATGCCGAATACACGAGGAATCTCGGATTCGGTGCCGTAAGACTCCTGCTTCAGGGCGGCACAGGCTCGATGATAACCTTCCACGAAGGAAAACTCGAGGCAGTCCCATTTGAAAGTCTCGTTGACCCTGCCACAGGCAAGACAAAATTAAGATACCTTGATACAGCATCGGAATCATACATGGTGGGAAGAAAATACATGATAAGACTCGAAAAAGAAGACTTCAAAGGACGCCGCCTGAAAAAACTCGCTCAGACTGCAAACATGACAACAAATGAATTCAAAAAGCGGTTCTTATACCTCGTCCAGGTGTAAATACTGATTAATATCATATACTTCAGAACTGTCTTTTCCATAAAATACCATTATGGAAAAGACTAACCGTCTCTATTTAAAGAAGATACGATATGCCTTCCAGTGGGGACTCTTCGTCTTCATCCTTTACGGAGGTTATAAATTCTACCTGTTTGTAGAACACTTTAGCTCTGGCACACCATTTGTGAAAAGACCTCCTCTGGTAGACGGCTTTTTACCCATAGGGGCATTAATGGCATTTAAGCTGTGGGTAACCAGAGGAATCTTCGACTCGATACATCCTGCTGCACTCGTTATATTTATAGCAGCCATCGTAACGTCTCTGACGCTTAAAAAAAGCTTCTGCGGATGGGTCTGCCCTATAGGCACTCTTTCAGAAACCGTCTTTAAGGCAGGCAAAAAACTCTTCGGCAGAAATTTCAAAATCCCTAAATACATTGATTATCCCATGAGGTCGGCAAAATACATACTCATGACTTTTTTCCTTTATATTATCCTCATCAAGATGACAGGCAATGATATTGTCGTCTTTCTGAACACTCCTTACTGGAAGATAGCAGATGTGAAGATGCTTAAGTTTTTCACTGAAATGACATCTCTGACGTTTTTTACCTTAACGGCGCTGTTCATACTGTCTTTGCTGTTTAAGAATTTCTGGTGTCGTTATCTCTGCCCCTACGGGGCACTGACAGGCATAGTAAGCCTTCTAAGCCCGCTTAAGATAACGAGGAATGAAAAAGCCTGCATACACTGCATGGCGTGCACAAAGAACTGTCCTTCCCTTCTGCCTGTGGAAGAAAAGACAAGGATAAAGTCCCCTGAATGCACCGGCTGTCTTACATGCGTGAGCAACTGTCCGGCAAAAGGCGCTCTGGATGTTGCAACACCAAATAAAAAAGCCATCCACCCGCTTATTTACGTGCTGATGGTCTTAATAGTATTTTTCGGCATTATTGGAGCAGGCAAACTCGCAGGCAAATGGCACTCTCAAGTCACATACAGCGAATATAAAGCACTCGTGCCGATAGTGTCGCAGTTTGAACACCCGTAAAGGCTTTAAAACAATTTCTGCTGGACAGAGTCGCGGGCTTCCCCTTCTTTTGAACCCTCTGGCTTGCTGGCAAAAAGCCCTGCATCTTCATCAAATATTTTTATTTTTCCATACTCGCCGTCAAATCCCGGGGAGATGTGCACATCCCCTGAACGCACCCTTGATATCGCTTCTTTCAGTAAGGAGCCGCCTGCACGCTCTATGTCTTCAAGGGGAGTATCCATAAGAATCTTAAACTCACTTCCCAGAGCCTTAAGCAGTTCAAAATACTTCTTCTGCACCCCCTTGGTATTCACACCTGCCTTCAACGTTTCTGCGATTATCTCGATAAGCGGGATAATGTAGTAAAAATGCTCTGGTTTGGGGTTTTTTCTGTCTGCAAGCTTTTCTACCCTGTGCATGACCCCTACGGTTACACCCCTGCCGCAGACAGGACATACATATTTATGTTTTATTGTCTCTTCTGGAGACATCCTGACCTGACACATTCTATGCCCGTCATAATGATACTTGCCTTCTTCCGGAAAAAACTCTATAGTGCCTAAAAACCCCTTCCGGGTTTTAATGGCATTTACCATACTGGCGTAGGAAATCTCAGTGTCGAAGATATTTGCCTCTCTTCCGAGTTTCTGCGGAGAATGGGCATCTGAGTTGGACACCAGGATGATGTTGTCAAGTGCAGAAAGTCTTCTGTTCATTGGAGGGTCAGAAGAAAGCCCTGTCTCTATGGCGTAAACATAAGGGGTCAGGTCGTCAAAACACTCCTTGAGTGAGTCGAATCCTGAAAACGCTCCGAAGATTGAAAAATGCGGTGTCCATGCATGGGCAGGAATCAGCATGGCGTCGGCTGAGACATCAAGGACGATTTCAAGGAGTTTTTTTGCATCAAGCCCCAGAGTGGGTCTTCCGTCAGCTTTGAGGTTTCCTATCCTAGAAAGTTTCCTGTTTATTGCCTCTGCTTCTTCAAACCCCGGCACGATAAGCACAGAGTGTATCTTTCTCAGCCTTTGCCGCTTTGAATATATAGAGCTTATCTCAGCCGAAAGCATAAAAAATACATCTGAACGGCAGGACTCCAAGACATTGTCAGGCTTATACTGGTCTTTCAGCCGGAACAGTCCGTTACCTGCTGGCTCAAGCTTGTCCTTTAATTCGGAAAGCCAGTCAGGATATGTAAAATCCCCTGTACCTATGACAGTAATACCTTTAAGCTGAGCCCACTGCCACAGCCCCTCAGGGGTCATATCCCTGCTCGTTGCACGGGAGTATCTTGAATGCACATGAAAGTCAGCTATGAACCGCATATGACAACGATTATAATGTTTCAATAAAGAAAAAGAAAACCTCTAAAGAACAAAGTACGCCAGACAGGGCAAAAAGCACTGAAAATCTTGCCTGATGACAAGAGTTGAAAAAGTCTATCAAACTAGATTAGGTAAAGGGGGTTACCAGTCGGTTCTATAATTGGGGGCTTCTTTTGTTATTATGACGTCGTGAACATGGCTTTCTCTAAGCCCTGCATTGGTAATCTTTATAAACCTTGCCTTTTTTCTCAGGGCATCTAAATTTTTACATCCGCAGTAGCCCATTCCTGACCTGAGTCCTCCTATGAGCTGATTCACACTGTGCGAAAGAGGTCCTTTGTAGGGGACCCTTCCTTCGACCCCCTCCGGCACAAGTTTCTTTACCTCAACGCCTTCCTGCATGTATCTGTCCCTTGCACCCTGCTGCATTGCACCTAAAGAGCCCATTCCCCTGTAAACCTTATAACTTCTGCCCTGATAAAGAACAATCTCTCCCGGAGACTCATCCGTGCCGGCAAACAACCCGCCTATCATAACCGAGTGGGCACCGGCAGCAAGTGCCTTAACTATATCCCCGGAGTATTTAATTCCACCGTCTGCTATAAGAGGCACTCCTGCTTTCTTGGCTACGGCATAACAGTTCATTATTGCTGTAATCTGGGGCACTCCTGCCCCTGCAATTATCCTTGTCGTACATATGGAGCCAGGACCTATGCCAACCTTAATAGCATCCGCACCCGCTTTTATCAGGTCGGTTACTGCTTCTGCAGTCGCCACATTGCCGGCAATAACATCGACATTGAATGACTTCTTCAGCGTCTTGAGCGTATTTATAACAGACTTTGTATGTCCGTGTGCAGTGTCTATTACAAGCACGTCTACATCTGCGTTAGCCAGGAGTCCGGCACGATAAATCGCATCCTCACCAACGCCTACTGCCGCACCAACACGCAGTCTGCCTACCTTGTCCTTACATGCATTCGGATACTTGCGCCTCTTCTCTATGTCTTTAATCGTTATCAATCCCTTCAGATTGAAGTTCTTGTCCACTATGGGAAGCTTCTCTATCCTGTATTTGTGAAGAAGCTCTTTTGCCTTCTCTATATCCGTGCCTACAGGTGCGGTTATAAGACGATCCTTTGTCATAACCTCTGAGACCTTCTTGCTGAAATTGGTCTCAAACCTTAAGTCCCTGTTGGTAAGTATCCCTACCAGCCTGCCCTCGACAGTAACAGGCACACCAGAAATCCTGTATCTTTTCATAAGCTCAAGCGCATCAGAGATCGGAGCATCAGGCGAGACAGTAATAGGGTCTATTATCATTCCGCTTTCAGACTTTTTCACCTTTTCGACCTCTGACGCCTGCCTTTCAGGAGACATTGCCCTGTGAATAATACCAATACCGCCTTCACGGGCAATCGCTATAGCCATGTCCGCCTCTGTGACAGTGTCCATTGCAGAGCTTACCAAAGGTATGTTTATCTTGATACGTTTTGTGAGGTTAGTAGTTATATCCACCTCTCTGGGAAGGACATCAGAACGCGCTGGAACTAAAAGTACATCATCAAACGTTAAACCTTCGGATATAACTTTCTTAGGCATACTTCCCTCCACTTGTATAATTGACCATTTTATCATGTTTCGGTCGCATTTGACAATCAACCTTAAGGTGTGTAATAAGCACCGATTCTGTGGTAATCTAGGTTTTCAGGAGGAGTTTTGAAACGAAAAATATTCCTTGAAACGACACCACTTGATGAGGCGGTAAAAAAGTGGCTTGAGAAAGTCAATCCAAGACCGCTTGAAGGCGAGACTGTACCCGTCGCAGAATCCCTTGGAAGAGTAACTGCCGAGGCTGTAACAGCAAAACTGTCCTCACCGTTTTTTCATTCCTCTGCCATGGACGGCTATGCCGTCAGGGCTATTGATACCTTCGGTGCATCCGAAACTACACCAAAAAAACTCAGGATAGACGAACAAGCCTTTTACGTTGACACCGGAGACCCGATGCCTGAAGGCTTTAACGCTGTGATAATGATAGAAGATGTCAATATCACCGACGGCTCAATAGAAATCATTACACCAGTAACGCCGTGGCAGAATGTAAGAACCGTTGGCGAGGACATAGTTGCCACAGAACTCATACTGCCTGAAAACCACAGAATAAGACCTACAGACATAGGTGCAATGTTAGCCGGAGGGCATGTAGAAGTCAGTGTGCGGAGAAAGCCAAAGGTTGCCATTATACCTACTGGCTCAGAAATTGTAGAGCCAGGCACAGAGCTGAAAAAAGGCGATATCATCGAGTATAACTCAAGGGTAATGGCAGGGCTCGTCAGCGAATGGGGAGGACAGCCTATACGGCTTGACATCGTGCCTGATAACATTGACAGGCTCAAGAAAGCTATCCTCGATGCCTATGAAAAAGCTGACTTGATTGTTATAAACGCAGGGGCTTCGGCAGGCTCAGAAGACTATACAGCAGAGATTATCAGCACCCTCGGAGAAGTAATCGTTCATGGACTTAATATAAAACCTGGAAAACCGGTCATACTCGGCTGGATAAGGGAAAAACCCGTGCTTGGAGTGCCTGGGTATCCGGTGTCTGCATATCTGACGTTTTCAATCTTTGCAAAACCCCTAATCGTAAAATGGCAGGGACTTGAAATCGAAGAGCCGGAACGCATAAAGGCTAAACTTTCCAGACAGGTGGCTTCATCCCTCGGACAGGAAGAATTCCTGAGAATGAAAATAGGCAAAGTGGGTGAAAATTTCATAGCCACGCCGCTGGGCAGAGGAGCAGGGCTTTTGATGTCCCTTGTAAGGGCAGACGGACTGCTTAGAATCCCTGCAATGTCCGAAGGAATCGGAGCAGGCACTGAAGTCAATATAGAACTCATCCGGACGAAAAAAGAAATAGAAAACACAATAGTGTCCATCGGAAGCCATGACAACACTCTTGACATCCTCGCAAACATTCTTAAAAAAAGATATCCGAAATTTTCCCTTTCGTCAGCGCACGTAGGCTCTATGGGCGGACTGATAGCATTGAAAAAAGGAGAAGCGCACATTGCCCCTACTCATCTACTTGATGAGGAAACAGGACAGTATAACACCCCGTTTATAAAAAGACTTCTGCCGGATAAAAAGATCGTGCTCCTTAACCTTGTGCACCGTCAGCAGGGACTCATAGTGCCCCGCGGCAACCCAAAAAATATCAAAGGTTTTAATGATCTTTTGAGAGAGGATATAACTTTTATTAACAGACAGAGAGGTGCTGGTACACGCCTCCTGCTGGATAAACACCTGAAAGAACTGGGAATCAGCCCCTCTGATATTAAAGGCTACGAAAAAGAAGAATACACCCACATGGCTGTTGCATCTGCAGTGCTTACAGGAGTGGCTGACACAGGACTTGGAATACTAAGTGCGGCAAACGCCCTTGGACTGGACTTCATCCCCGTGGCAAAGGAACGGTATGACCTTGCCATACCTGAAGAATTCATCGAAACAGAGATGATTCAGGCACTACTTAAGATTATAAAAGAAGACGAGGAGTTCAGAAAATCCGTGCTTGCACTCGGAGGCTACGATATTTCTGATATGGGAAGAGTCATAGACTCTTTCTAATCCAAACCTGTAGCCGCTGATAACCCAAACGCTTAAAAAGGGGTCTGTGACCTTCAGGCTGCTTCTTCTCTTTCGAGGTCTTTAAGGGTAGGCAGTTCTGTCAGGTCGTTCAAGCCGAAATACTGTAAAAACTCCTTTGTAGTGCCGTAAAGCAAAGGCTTGCCAGGGGCTTCCTTTCTACCCACTATTTTTATCAGCCTTCTGTCAAGCAGTGTTTTGATAACACCGTCGGAGTTTACCCCCCTTATGTCTTCTATCTCTGCCTTTATTATTGGCTGCCTGTATGCAATTATGGCAAGGGTTTCAAGGGCAGGCATTGAAAGCTTTTGTGATTTAGCCGAACCCTTAAATTTTCTTGCCCATTCGCTATGTTCAGGGTTCGTTAACATCTGGTAGCCGCCTGCTATCTTTTCGATGACAATACCGCCTCCTCTTTCAGCATACTCGGCAATAAGCTCATCCAGGAGGTCTACGATTTCTGTCTCAGGCAGCCCTGTTACTGACTTAAGCTCAGAAAGCATTACAGGCTCACCTGAAACAAACAGCAGGGCTTCAAGACGGGCTTTCTTTGTCCTGTCCTCCATGTCATCAAGAATATAACAGATGCCTCAACGGAAATTCAAATTCCACTGTTTTCAAAAAAAACAGTACCGACATACACAATTTTAAGTTGCATCAAAACGCAATTTCTGATATATGTTCTGTGATAGAAAGTACAATCCAGGAGACACCTAATGAAAACTAAAAAGACGACAAAAACCCGACGCAAACGGACAGAAGAGACATCCAGCCTTACAAATAAATTCTTCAAGACCATTCTTGACAGCATGAACGACACAATCTCTATTATCAATGTCCATGATTTCCGGATAACTGCAGCCAACAATGTTTTTCTTAAACAACTCAAGTTAAAAGAAAAGGACGTTATAGGAAGACCCTGCTATGAGGTAACGCATCATCGTTCAGAGCCCTGTGCACCGCCAGACGGCGCCTGCCCGCTTCTTGAAACCCTCAAGACTGGCAAACACTCAAAAACCGAGCATATACATTACAACAGTGATGGGGAAAAAATATACGTAGAGGTCTCTACATCGCCAATAAGTAATGAAAGTGGCAAGATTGTACAGGTTGTTCATGTAGCCAGAAACATCACCGAGCGCAAAAAGGCAGAGGAGGCGCTGTCGTGGGAGTTAAGAGTCAACTCGGCAGTAGCCGAGCTGTCCAGCGCACTCATCTCAACAATAACAATCGGTGACCTTTCATATATAGTGCTGGAAAAAGCCAAGAGTCTTACGGACAGCGCGTTCGGTTATGTAGGCTATATTGACCCGCATACAGGTTGTCTTATCTGTCCCACACTTACCAGAGACATCTGGGAGACCTGTCAGGTTGCAGCCAAAGACATAGTGTTTGAGAAATTCACCGGTTTGTGGGGATGGGTGCTGGAGAACCGCAAGTCTCTTCTGACCAACACGCCGTTGGATGACCCGCGGTCATCAGGAACTCCCCAGGGGCACATACCAATCAAACGATTTCTGTCTGCCCCTGCACTCATTGGTGAAATGCTCGTCGGACAAGTGGCAGTAGCCAACGCAGAGCGTGACTACACCGAACGGGACCTTGAAATGATAGAACGCCTTGCCGCACTTTATGCAGTAGCTGTCCAGCGAAAATGGGCTGAAAAAGAATTAAAAAAACACCACGACCAACTCGAAGCAGTCGTAAAGGCACGCACAGCCGAATTGACCAAATCACAGAAAAGCGCAGAAGAAGAAGCTAAAATATCATCATCACTTCTTGAGCTTGCCACCTCCATCGTCGGACTACTCGATATAAATTCAATACTTGAAGAGGTATCAAAGACAGTTCTAAAACTCACCTCCTCTGAAAAAACCGCTGTCCTTCTGGGACAAGACGAAGACGGTGACTATAAAGCCGCAGTCTTCCACGGCTGGCCAGAATACCTCACACCCAGCATAACCACTCTTAGATTAAACAAAAACAACATGCCAGCAATCAATATATTAATCAAAGGTGAAGACGTGTGCATAGATGATGCAAAATCGACTGATCTCATGGACAAGGACATTGTTGAAACCTTTAATCTCAGGTCACTGATCCTCTCGCCTCTTATAACAGGTGAAGGGCTTCTCGGCATTATCATGGCGGAAAAACAGCAGCCGTTCACCCAGAGGGACAAAACCATCCTGAAAGGTATAGCCTCAAGCACTGCCATTGCAGTGGAAAATGCAATGCTCTACAGAGAATCCATCGAGATGGCAACCGACCTCGCAAGAAGAATGGAAACCATCAAGATAACATATGAGATAGACAGGTCTATCCTGTCCTTACTTAATCGGGAAGAGATTCTCGAAGTCATGACAAAAAACATACAAAGGATAATACCTGCCGATGAGATAATCACCATACAACTGGATGAAGAAGGCAGGGGTTACTTCTACGGGTCGCAATTAATACCTTTTGGCACATGCACTTTTATGGACTCTGTCTTAAAAGTGGGCAGAGTCATCTCTGTGCCTGATCTTGCACTGCATAAACACCCAGGACATATCATCAAGGATTTTCTAAGAAGAGGTTTCGGCTCACTCATAGCCCTGCCTCTTTACACAAAGGGCAAACGCTTTGGCTGTATTGTCATGCTCAGCAAAAGAGTAGGAGCATTCGACAAAGAAGACATCTCGAATGGAGAAAAACTGACCGCCCAGATGTCTATAGCACTCGAAAACGCAAAGTTATATGAAGACATTAAAGACCTTTTCATATCAACTGTCAGAACACTTGCACACGCAATAGATGCAAAATCACCATGGACAAGAGGACACTCAGAACGCGTAACAGCATATGCAATTTCACTGGGCAAAGAAATAGGACTCTCCGACAATGAACTCGAAAAACTCGAACTTGCAGGATTACTGCACGACATAGGCAAGATAGGCACATACGATACCCTGCTCGAAAAACCGGAAAAACTCACTGCCGAAGAGTTTGAACTCGTAAAGCAACATCCTACAAAAGGCGCAGAAATCCTCGAACCGATTAAACAGCTAAAAGATATAGTGCCGATAATCAAACACCACCATGAAAGGCTTGACGGAAAAGGATATCCCGACGGTCTGAAGGGCGATGAGATTCCGTTCCTTTCAAGGATTCTCTGTGTCGCTGATTCCTTTGATTCGATGACCGCAGACAGACCATACCGTCCTGCACCCGGTAAGGAATTTGCCATTGCCGAGCTTAAAAGATACTCAGGCATACAATTCGACCCTTTAATCGTTAAGGCATTCTTGAGGGTGATTAAATAGGTTTTGACAGTGTATTTCTTTTCTAATAAGCTTTAATAAATTACAAAGGAGGCGTTATGGAGAAATGGAAATGCAGCGTTTGTGGTTATATTTACGACCCTGAAGCAGGCGACCCTGACGGAGAAATACCTCCAAATACCCCCTTTGAAAACCTTCCTGATGACTGGGTATGCCCTGTATGCGGCGCCCCAAAAGACCAGTTCGAAAAGGTTGAATAGGAGGACCTATGAACGCCATAGAAATAGCAAAAAAGATGGAAACAGATGCAATATCCTTTTATAAGGATGCCGCTGAAAAAACAAACCATCCAGTAGGCAAAAAGATGTTCCTTTCCATAATGGAAGACGAAAAAAGACATCTCGAGATGCTTGAATCTATCATTAAAGGGCTTGACATCTCAGTTAAAGACGTAAATCCGATGAAGAATATAAAGACTATATTCGAACAACTCAAAGACCAGATGTCTGAAAGAGTCCAGGCAACAACCGATGAGATGGACGCACTCAAAATCGCAATGGAAATGGAAAAGAAAGGAGTTGAGTTTTACAAAAAGACTGCCCAAGAAACATCCAACCAGAAAGAGAAAGCCCTCTTTGAGCAGCTTGTAAAAGAGGAGGAACAGCACTATCAGGTATTCTCCAATACATACTTTTTCATGTCCGACACAGGCAGCTGGTTCATGTGGGAAGAGCACAGCATCGTAGACGGCGGGACAGCCTGGGCCTGAAAAACACAGCCTGAATGGACTACAGCATAAAAATAGGCGGCGAGGCAGGACAGGGTCTTCAGACAATCGGAGACGTTCTGGCACAGGTCTTTTCAAAAGCAGGCTATCATGTCTTTTCGCACCAGGATTATGAATCAAGGATAAGAGGCGGACACAACTTCTACCAGATAAGAGTGGCTGACAGCCCTGTGATGTCATCACGCGAAAGAATAGACGTCATCGTCGCACTTGACCACGCAAGCATAAAACTGCACAAAAACGAACTCACAAAACAAGGCATCTTAATCTACGACTCAGAAACCTTAAAAGAAAATATAGACGACCCTGCATTTCTTGATATTCCGTTCAAGAGGCTTGCTATAGAGGAAGGCGGAAATCCGATTACAGCCAACACAGTTGCCACCGGAGCTGTAATCGGAATGCTCAACATGGACCTGTCCATATTAAACGACCTTATAAAAGAAACATTTAAGAAAAAAGGCGATGCCGTTGTCGAAGGTAATATAAAAGCAGCAAAAGCCGGATACGAATACTCAAAAAACAAGTGCCTTAAATGCAGTTTCTCCCTTGAACAATCATCGAAAAAACCAAAAATACTCATAAACGGAATCGAAGCGATCGTACTCGGTGCTTTAGCATCAGGCTGTAAGTTTTACTCTGCTTATCCGATGACACCATCCACAGGCATAATGAATTCCCTTGCCTCAAAGGCAGAAGAGTTCGGCATAGTCGTAGAACAGGCAGAAGATGAGATAGCCGCAATAAACATGGCGCTTGGAGCGTCTTTCTCAGGCGTAAGAGCAATGACAGGGACTTCAGGCGGAGGCTTTGCACTTATGGTGGAAGGACTATCTCTTGCAGGCATGACAGAAACCCCTATAGTCATTGCAGAAGGGCAAAGACCCGGACCTGCAACAGGACTTCCCACAAGAACAGAACAAGGAGACCTGCTATTCGTAATCCACACGGCACACGGAGAATTTCCCCGTGTGGTGTTCGCACCCGGCACTCCCCAGCAGGCACTATACCTTACAAACAAGGCTTTTGATCTTGCAGAAAAATACCAGATACCCGCCCTCATAGTCTTTGACCAATACCTCGCTGACTCCCAATGGACATTCGAAAACTTCAATTCAGATAAACTGGTTTATAAAGACTACAGACTTAGAGGCAAAAATTTTAAGGCTTTAAAGGAATACAAAAGACACGCCTTTACACCCACAGGGGTCACACCGCTTGCAGTGCCAGGAGATTCAGAACACGTAGTTGTCACAGACAGCGACGAGCACGACGAGGAAGGACATATCATAGAAGACGCCCCCAGACGCATAAAGATGACCGATAAACGGCTTTTCAAAAAACTGCAAAACCTTAAAAAAGAGATAAGCCAGCCTACCCTTTACGGCAGTAACAAACCAGAAATAATACTTACAGGATGGGGCTCTACATACGGCGTGATTAAGGAAACCGTGGATGAACTCAACAGACAGGGGAAAAACGCCTCAATGCTTCATTTCAGCGAGATATACCCCTTCCCTGAATCAGGGAATTATCTGCAATTACTAAATAACGCAGGTATGACCGTGTGCATAGAGAACAATGCAACAAGACAGCTTGCAAAACTCATGAGAGCAGAGACAGGCTTTAAGTTTAAACAAAGAATAAACAGATTCGACGGACGACCGTTTACCGTGGACTATATATTAAGGGGGCTGAATGTCAGGTCTTGACGACTATAAATCAACTCAAAAGCCCGCATGGTGCCCGGGATGCGGAAACTTTCCAATACTGAAAACAATTAAAGAGGCACTTGTCGAGCTTGATATTGCGCCGCATCAGGTGCTAATAGTCTCAGGAATCGGACAGGCGTCCAAGCTCCCGCACTATATGAAATGCAATACCTTTAACGGTCTTCACGGAAGGACACTGCCTGTGGCAACCGGCGCAAGGCTCGCAAACCACGAGATGCTCGTCATCGCCGTGACAGGAGACGGCGATTGCTACGGAGAAGGAGGAAACCACTTAATACATGCAATCAGAAGAAACATCAATGTCAAGCTCTTTGTCCACAACAACCAGATATACGGACTTACAAAAGGACAGGCATCACCTACAAGCATGGAAGGCATGGTGACAAAAGTTCAGACATTCGGCGTTTTATCAGAACAACTAAACCCGCTTGCACTGGCAATAGCTCTTGACTGTAGCTTCGTCGCCAGAGGCTTTGCAGGAGACACCGAATACCTGAAAGAGCTTATGAAAGCTGCAATCCAGCACAAGGGATTCTCCCTGCTCGATATACTGCAACCGTGCGTGACCTTCAATAAGCTTAATACATTCGACTGGTATAGACAGAGGGTATATCGCATAGAGCCTGAATACAATCCTGAGGACAGAATAGAGGCGTTCAAACGCTCGCTGGAATGGGAAGACAGAATCCCAACCGGAATCGTCTATAAAAACAACAGACCTATACTTGAAGAAAAAATCCCGGCAATAAAAGACACCCCGCTTGTAAAACAAGGATTCGACTTCAGGACAGTAAAGGATTTAATAAACAAACTTTAACCTTACCGGCTTTGTATCATTTAGACAAGCCTGCTCTAATTAGAGATGTCTTTTAATGGAGTCCAGTATTCTCTGAGAAAAATCTTTATCTCCGAAAGTCCCCACTCTTATAGTCAACCTTGTGGTAGCAGGGGCTTCAGAGCGGAGGTCTATCCAGACTGGTTTTCCATCAGCAAGCTTTGCCTTGACATGAGCCGTAAGGCTGTCACCTTTGTCTTCCTCGATTTTTATACCCAGTGACCTGAGAGACGCCTTTACTGCACTATGAACGCGGGGCACAGAAGCAGAGAGCGTATCCTGAAGTCTTCCCTTGTGCCAGACTACCCCTGCTCCGCCTACTGCCGCACCAGCTACAAATGCGGCACAGCCTGCTGTTAAAAAACAAATCGCAACAAGCAGACCTAATATGCTCTTTCTCATTTGACATCTTTTATAACCGAAGACCCCAAAAAATGTCAAACAGAATAAACAGCAGACTGCCCCCTAATGCTACTTACATGCCTTTTAGTTTTCTCCTCATCTCAATGTCATTAATCATGGTGCCGAGCTTGTACATAATGGCATCTACGGCTCCGTTCCAGTGCGTCCAGTCAGGACCCATCATGCTTGCTCCCATTCTCCAGCGGCGACCGTCATGGTGCCAGACGAGATAGTGCATTATCTCAGGTATCTCATCAAGAGGGAGGTCCTTGCTGATAAGCCCTTCTTTATACGCCTGTTTCAGAAGACCATCAGTATATTCCCAGAGCATATTGTAATCGCTCACTACCTTGTCAAACTCCGCCAGATAATTATCCGCCCACTGTCTTGAATGACACTGATAACAGACTTTTTTCATCTCCGCCCTGCCTCTTTCAGCCTGTTCCTTATCCGATACTCTTTTAATCACGAAATCTACATCTCTGGGACCCTTCCACTGGGGCACTGATTTTTTAGGCTGAAGTTCCCAGTAAAGTCTTGCGCCGACATCGTGCGTCGTCTCGACCGCTCCGCCGAAACCGCTCATATGACAGGTAGCACAGGTAGGAGCCTCTATATCTCTTGGTCCCCACTGTCCTGAAGGTGCATCCCAGTTCCATTGTTCCCCTTTGGTGGCATAGATATTGCCGTGCTTGGATTCCTCGTAGATTTCATGCTGCGGGTGGTCAGGACCGAGATGACACAGTCCGCATGTCTCAGGCTTGCGAGCCTCGGCAATGCTGAATTCATGTCTTGTGTGACAGTAAGTGCAAGAGCCAAGACTTCCGTCAGGATTGACCCTTCCGACACCGGCATTAGGCCAGCCCTTCAGCTTTCCGCCTTTGCCCGCAATTATAAAACTGCCGTGACACTGCATACAGCCGAGGTTGACATTATTGTGATTGTACTTCGGGTTATCCAGCAGTCCTATCTTCTTCAGAATGCCGCTGTCAGCAAACAAGGGGGTCACCGCAGTCTTGGCTATTTTCTCAGGGTCAAGTCTTTTTGCGGTCTCCTGACTTAGAGGGTCAAGTCCCATCTTCTTCGCCTTTATATAGTAAGGCTTCAGTGGACCAAGGAACGCACCCCAGGCATGTTTGGTGTTTAGATTTTCAGCAACTTCCTTTGGATGACAGTCCTCACAATATCTCGGCGACGGGACTGCCGTTATCCTGAACCCACCGTGCTTATACCCTGAAGGGTCATTCCTCCTTGCCTCATGACAGGTGTAACACCTTACGCCAACCTTGCTGTGTTTGCTCTTATACCACTGTTTCACTATTCCCGGAGTTACACTGTCATGGCAGCCTAAACAGGCATCAACACTCTTCGGGTACTCTTCTGCATAAGCCGAAACGGAAAGCGAAACAAGAAAAACGAAAACCGGTAAATACAATAACTTTTTCATAACTTACCTCCTGATTCTCGACTAAAAACACCACACCTCCCTGCTTACGGCACAAAACAATACAACCCCCTACCCCTTCCCATAAAACAACTTCTATCACCTTCTATGCACCATGTCAAGGAATTTACGGCTGTTGCTTTCTGTTCGTAGTCGTAAGGGGTGCAAAAGCGGTCTGCATATAAAAAAGACTGGATTTCTAACTTCAGGAAAAGATGCTGCGACTATCTAAGAAGGGAGTTTTACTCTCCTTGCGAGTTCAATCTCAAGCCCTTTGTCCATACTGTAGACAGGGTATATCTTATAATGCTTGACCCACGGTTGTCTCAATGTGAAATCAGTCCTGTGCCAGAAAAAAACCCATGGGGCGTCCTCCACTATGGTCTTTTCTGCCTTCTCATAATACATATTCCTGAGCTTTTCAGAGGTGGCATGCTGACCTGACTCTATAAGAGAGTCCACTTCCGGGTTTGAATACCATACTCTGTTGCCTCCGACACCATGATTGGATGAATGAAACAAAGGGAAGAGAAAGTTTTCAGGGTCAGGATAGTCTGCCCACCAGCTAAGCCAGAACATATGCGGTTCTCCATTGTTCACCGCCTCCTTGAATGCACTCCACTCAAGCTGTCTTATCCTGACTTTCAAGCCGACGTCCTTCAGATACGCCTGTATGACTTCTGCAATGTCAACGACCTGCTGGTCTGCTGTTATATAAAAATCCAATTCCGGAATCTCCATCTCCCTGATGACCTGTCTTGCTTTTTCCACATCGTATTCGTATGGCTGTGGTGCAGGCCATCTTCTTAAAATATCCGGCACAGGACCGGAGGCAAGCCGTCCACGCCCCTCGTAAAGTGTTGCAAGTATTTTTTCTCTGTCTATGGCATGGTTTAACGCACGCCTTAAACGTGGATTATCAAACGGAGGCTTACGGCAGTTAAGGCCCAAATAATACGTGTTTATCCCTTCAATAGAGGATATAAGATTCCGCCACTCAGGCGAACGCTTGTACCTCGAATACTCGGAAACCGGTATTGTTATCACATCGAGATTGCCAAGTTCAAACTCTGTAACAGCAGTCAAATCTTCAGGTATTACCCTGTAGACTATGCCCTTAACTCTTGCCAGCTTGTCGAAATAATCATTTCGCACATCGAGTATTAAATGCCTGTTGGGAAGCCACTCCCTCAGTGTAAACGGACCTGTCCCCACAGGGCGGCTCGAAAAGTCAGGACCCCGCTCCAGGACATGTTCCATCGGAACAACATAAGCAGGCGGCATGGTAAGAAGACCAAGGAACGGGGAAAACGGCTTCTTCAATCTTATCTCCAACACATAATCATTCACTACTTTTATCCCGCTTACATCTTCGGCCTTCCCCTCCATAAAATCCTTTGCTCCAACGACATTCTCAAATATCCATGTATTCGGTGATTTCGTGTCAGGGTCAAGCACTCTAACAAACGAATACTTGAAATCTCTTGCTTTTACTTCCCTTCCAGTGGAAAATCTTACTCCTTTTTTCAGCGTAAACCTGTAGATGAGTCCGTTTCTTGAAATAGTCCAGCTTTCGGCAATATCAGGTTCTATCTCAAGGTCTTCTCCCAGTTTGACAAGCCCGTTAAAAAGCTTTGCTGTTATCAAACCGCCTGTCACATCTGTAACCAGAGCAGGGTCAAGTGTCGTGGGGTTTGCATTAAGCCTGTAATAAACATACCCGGGCAGACGGTTTTCAGTAGTGCATGTGGAAAGGAAAAGGATAACGATAAAAAACAAAAGCACCTTGCTGGTTATTCTCACGAGCGAGTCCTCCAACTCTAAATAAAGATAAAATCTGAAAAGAGGAAAGCTTCAGAATCTCAGGAACGCCCCTATACTCCCTGCTTTTTTAAGCCCCTCACTTGCAGAGACGACTTCCACAAGAGCGCCCTGCTCAACCGCCTTCTGTGCCAAAAAGTCAACGAGATAATTTACATCATCCATCTTTCCACCGCAATAAGGACAATTTATTTCGCCTTTAACCGAAAGAGCACCGCACAAATCGCACCTGAACCCCTGAGACTGCAAATCCCTTTCGAAAACGAGTCTCATCATCTTACCCTCTTGGGCAGCGTTTATTACATTCTCCATGCCCAGAACAGCCTTGTCGTTCTTCATCGCCCTGCGGATTAGCTCGTCTACGGTCTCTTTTTCTTTCTGCATTTCGAATTCGCTGATAACCTGCTCTACTTTCTTAAGCACCTCGACGTTGTTTTCAAACATCCCTGTATGAAAAGTTCCCATTATCTTGTCCATAACTGTTTTCGGCAGAAGATCCTTTGTCATCGAGACAGCATCTTCAGAGCCACCAATAACCAGCTTGTCTATATCCTCCTTTTTAAAGAAACACTCAAGCTTCTTGATTACATCCTTTAGATGAAGCCCCACATGATACTCTATATGCCTTTCATAATGAGTTTGCGCAAGGGCAAACCAGCCTCCTTTCTTGTGCTTGCCAGGCACGTCAGGCGTATGCACCTCTCCGTACTCGGTAATCTCGCCAAGATGTATGACGAAAATCCTTGCCATCTCCTTATCCACAAACAGCACGGCATATCTTGGATAATGCTCAAAGATGTCAAGCAAAGGCTGGATGTAAGGCGACTTGTCCACTACAAGCTCGTTCTTCAAAGGCACTGCAAGGTTATACTGCCGCCAGAAGGAATTCCCGGAAGAACTCAAAAGCACAAGCCCTTTCTTAAACCCCCTCCTGTTGCCTGCTACATGAGCCTCTACAGCATTAAGGTCTTTCTCTACCTTCTTAAGCACATTTTTGTCTAAAGATTCCATTGCGTCGCGCAGCGCATTCTTAAGCCAGATGACATACTCTCCCTTCGGGTTTGTCACTGGATTGACGTTCAGGTAAAGGCTCACAAAATACGTCCCATTGCCCTGCATCTTTGCAATTTCCCGGAGTTCTTCCCTGCTAAGCATTTGCGCCTCCTTCAATGTTCCTGAATATTTCAAACACGGAAATAAACAGAGCCATGACCAAAGGACCAATTATAAGCCCTATCAGACCAAAAAGTTTTATACCGCCGAGAACGCTGAAAAAGATTAACAGCGTAGGCATCTTTGTCCTTCCACCTATTATTATCGGCTTCAGTATATTGTCCACAAGGCTTATACCGAACATGCCGATTAATATAAGGATAAACCCTTTCACTATAGCTCCTTTTAAAAACAGATAAACGACCACCGAACCCCAGATGGAAAACGTTCCAAGCACCGGCACAAACGACATGATGGCTACTGCAGTGCCCCAGATTACAGGGGACGGCACATCCAGAAAATAAAACGCAGTGCCTGCCATCAGCCCCTGAACAAGCGCAACAACAACCCCTCCGAATATGGTAGAGATCACCATGCCTTTTATCTGCCTCTCAAGCCTGTCCTTCTGCTCCTCGGAAAAAGGCAGATAGTCCCTGATGCGCGTCATGAAATCAGAACCATCCCTTATAAAGAAAAATATTGCAAGCGCCATGAATATAAAATTCAACAGCGTAGCTACCACGTTCCTGACACCAGCCGTAATCTTCCCTACAAGCTGTTTGCCCATATTGGAAAGGTTTTCAGCCAGAAGGTTTCCGATATCCACGTTTTCTATGTTAAGAATAGATTTTACTCTCTCCAGAAGCCATGAGACCCTTGGGTCTTTAAGTATCCCCTCTAGACCAAGCTCACCCTTTTCTATATACGCAGCTACTTCCTTAAGCTCTTTGGCAAGGAGAAATGAAAGATATGAAAACGGACCGAGTATAATTACAAGAATCACAATCAGGGTAATAGCTGCTGCAAAGGACTTCCACTTTATGTGCTTTCGGAAAAATGCATAAAGAGGATAAAACACTATCGAAAGCACTACTGCCCACGCTATAGGCGTTAAAAACGGCTTCAGTACCAGATATACAAGAAAACCAAGTATCAGACTCAGAATTATAAGCGTGAATATGTAAAACCTATTTGCCGGCATACGAAGCCTCTATAAAAGGATTAAATATCATATCAGAAAAACCATTCTGGCGCTCAGGATGCCACTGCACACAAAGCAAAAAAGGATAATCTTTCATAAAGATTGCCTCTACCAGCCCATCACTTGAAGTAGCCAGCACATCAAGCCCTTTGCCCAGCGCCTTTACTGCCTGATGATGCGTGCTGTTCACAGTATATGTTCCAGCCCTTAACAGCCAGCCGTCTTTAATATCAACTTCGTGACTTTCTTTATGATTTAGTGCCTCCGGCACCTGGGATTTTATGTCCTGATATAGTGTTCCTCCAAGCGCAACATTCACAAGCTGCATGCCATAGCATATTCCGAGCAAAGGCTTCCCTGCCCTTATTATCTCATGAACCAGGGCTATTTCAAAGTCACTTCTCTGCCTGGAAACCAGATTAAGACCTTCAATCGCCTCCTCACCATAATAAGACGGCTCCAAATCATCTCCCCCGCTTATCAAAAGCCCGTCTATTTTCTCAATATATGAAAGCCCTGCAGGCGGTATCAAAAACGGAAGCCCTCCTGCTGCTTTCACCGCCTCCACATACTCCTCACGAAGTGTAAAACGCCCGTCCTTTATGTCCATAGTTATGCCGATTGCAGGTCTATCTCCCATGCCTTAGCACCCTGCCTGGTTTTTTGCCTGTAAGCACCCCTTCTGAAAGAACCGGCACGCCGTTTACAATTACATAATATATCCCCTCAGGCCTGACAAAAGGCTCATCAAATGTAGCCCTGTCAATAACTCTCTCAGGGTTAAAGACAACAATATCAGCAATAAAGCCTTTCTTTATCTGCCCTCTTCTTTTAAGTCCGAATGTATGCGCTGGAAGCATGGTTATCTTCTGGATGGCACTGCTAAGCCCTGAAGCATACCTCCTGAGAAACCTCGGAAAGGTTCCGAAACCTCTTGGATGAGGCTTGCCCCTGCCGTTTAAAGACCGCGCTGCACTGTCTGAGCCTATCATCACATAAGGAAGCGAAAGAAACCTCTTCAGGTTATCTTCACTCATGGAATAAAATATTGCATCTACCCCTAAGCCTTCCTCTATAAGAATATTAAATACAGCATCCATTGGCTCACAACCCATGCGAATTGAAATCTCTTTAATGCTTTTGCCTTCCATCCACTTGTTTTTTTCAGAATTAACACTTGATACGCACACATTCTGCCAATAATCTTCATCCTTTGTTACTTCATTCTTAATCTGTTTCCGAACCTCAGGTTTTTTCAGTCTTTTCAGTTCTTCATCGTTTCCACCTTCAAACACCCATGCCGGAAGGACTGCATCAAGCTCTGTGGAGGCTGCAGTATACGGGTAGCGGTCACAACTTAAAGATATTCCTTCACTGCGGGCAGATTCCAAAAGAGACACAACAGCATCTATTTTGTGCCAGTTCTCCCTGCCTGCTGTCTTAATATGCGAGATATGAACTTTTGCACCTGTCTCTCTGCCTACACTTATTATCTCCTCTATCGCTTCAAGAAGCCTCTGCCCTTCGCTGCGTATATGCGAGGTGTAAATAAAACCTTTCTCTGACAAGGTATTGCCATATCTGACAAGCTCAATAATCTCCCCTGTGTCTGTATAAATTCCCGGTGGGTAAATGAGACCTGTGGAAAGCCCGATAGCGCCTGCCTTAAGGGACTCCCCAAGGAGATGTTTCATTGAATCCAGCTCTTTTCCTGTGGGTTTTCTGCCGGTATATCCCATCACCGAAGCTCTAATGTTTCCGTGCCCTGCAAGGGTTGCAAAGTTAATCGTCAGCCCTCTGCGTTCAAGCACATCAAAATATTCATTAAAAGTGTTCCACCTTTCGGGAATTTCGAGTTCTTTTATATCTTTTTCCCTTTGTTTAAGGGCATCCCCATAAAGAGGGGCAGCAGAAAGCCCGCAGTTTCCGTTTACCTCTGTGGTCACTCCCTGAAATACCTTTCCTTCTGACGAAGACTCCTGAAAGACCGTGAAATCAGAATGGCTGTGGACATCTATAAACCCGGGTGAGACAGAAAGCCCTTTAAGGTCAATGACATTTTGAGCCTCAGAGCCTTTGCCGACAAATGCAATCGTATCTCCGCTTATGCCGATGTCGGCAGCAAAAGGAGATGCACCTGTGCCGTCATAGACAGTGCAGTCCTTTAACAGAAGAGTTACCCTTTCAGAGGACAATCAACTACCTCTGTGCCACCTTCTGAATAGGATATGTTGACGAAAAGTAGGTCTTTATTCCAGAGGCTATTCCTTGTGCCAATTGTTCACGATAACGCCAGCTTTTAAGTCTTTTTGCCTCTTCATAGTTGGTAATGAACGATACTTCCACGAGCACAGACGGCATTCTTGCACCGAAAAGAACATAAAACAGCGCCTGCTTTACACCAAGATCGACTACATGTCTGTATTTTCTGCCGAGATTGGAAACCATGGCTTTCTGGATATAATGCGCCAGTTTCAGGGATTCGTCCCTTTTGTTCTGAAGCTCAAGAGAAGCAAGGATAAAACCGAGTTCTGAACGCGCCTGACGCATTCTTCTTATGGATATGGCATTTTCCCTTGCAGCCACCCTCATCGCCTCTTCGTCGTCAGTCCAGTTAAGAAGATACGTTTCTATACCTCTTGCCGCCTTCCTTCTGTTTGCATTGGCATGTATGGAGACAAAAAGGTCTGCGTTCTTCTTGTTTGCAATTACGGTCCTCTCTTCAAGAGTAAGATATACGTCTTTGTCACGCGTGAGAAAGACCTCATAGCCGCCGGCTTTTTCGAGTATCTTTTTCACCCTCAAGGCAATGTCAAGAACTACATCTTTTTCTTTAAGCCCTTTATAACCGATAGCACCCGGGTCGTGCCCGCCGTGACCAGGGTCTATCACCACCCTGCGGATGCCTGTCCGCCAGGGATTACCAAAAACATCTATGACTACCCTTGGAGGGTCTGTTATGAAAAAAACCTTCGAATCGACAATCTCATTAAGGTCAAGAACAACCCTTACAGTGTCAGAACTATACTGAGCCGTCCTTACCCTTCTCAGTATTCCATCGCTGACAGTGAAGGTCTTCTTAATATCCTCTGTTATTGCGCAGTTTTTAAGGTCAACAAAAAGTCTTTCTGGATTTTTAAGACGGTGTTTCGTAAATTCGGCAGGTTTGGAAAGGTCTATAACAACCCGTGTGTATCCCTCAGAAGACCAATGGCGGATACCCTTTACCCTGACCTTCTCTGCGTCTGCCTGAGAAAACGGGGTAAAGACAAACCAGAAAAGTAAGACTATAAAGACAGGCAGAAACCGGCTTTTAGCTTCTGGTCGCTGCATGCCCAGAGTCATACTGCCTGAACCGCAGTTATCTCCGGAATTTCCTTCTTGAGATTCGACTCAACCCAGTTCTTGAGGGTCAGCGTAGACATAGGACACGTGCCGCAAGCGCCTGTAAGCCTGACATACACTACACCATCCCTTATGTCTACAAGCTCTATGTCCCCTCCCTCCGCCTTCAAGCCGACTCTTATCTTTTCAAGTACTTCTTCAACCTTTTCCCTTAACATGTCAATATATTATAAAAAAATTATCCATTATGCAAGACTTTTCTAAAACGCCCCTGAAAATGAAAACCAGCTAAAAACCGTCTTGGCAGCCTATGTGCTATTCATCAAGGTCGAATATCTCAGTGTCTTTGTCATAGGTCTTTGTCTTGTATCGGGTAATATTAAGCATTCTTGTTATTATATTGTTCATTCTCCAGCACTGTCCGATTATCACATCTACCTCATACGCAGGGGGCTTGTCATATGCAGCCTTTTCCTTGAGGGTTTCTGCAAGGCCTATTATTACTGTCATGGGTTGTCTGAGTTCGTGGGCAGCAGCCCCGGCAAGCTGAACAGCAGTCTTAAGTCTTTCGTGCTCAAGCTCTGATTCAATCCCCTTACTTATCCTTTTGGAAAACGCCCATGTTATTCCAGTAATAAACGAAATGGACACAACACCTACAACTATGAAGGCTATGATACTTTTTCGTATCATATCACGGTGAACCTCCTCGGTCATGTTGATCGGAATATCTATACTCACCCCGCCTCCTATATCCGCAAAATCATAACCCTCTTTACGATGACACCTGAGACACGGCCTTTCTATTATCAATGGGGCCATGTATCTGAGATATTTTTTCCCCTCTGTGTTCACAATTTTGTAACCTTCTACCTTTCCTTCCTCAAAAGAACGGAGCATCATGGCTTCCCACTCATCAGGCCTATTGGCAGGATTCATAGGTCTCAGGCTCGTTATGCGAAACCTATACCAACCCATTCTGTTGGCTATATTCGATATCTGTTGTGTCATATAAGCATGGTCTATCTTTGCATATTTTCTGCCAGCAATAAACACTACATCCTTTTCAGGGTTACTTAAATGAAAATTCGGTTTTGTCTCATCAGCTAATTCAACGTAAACCCCGCCATACTCTGTATTCCAAAGCTTCGTAACCATTATTTGACTGTAATATGCCCTTGCCAATTCAGCCAACTCCATGTCAAGATCCCTATTATGGTTTTCCACTTCCCATAAAGTAAGCGATACGAGTAGAACAACAACTATCAGGATGAACGGAAAGGAAAACATCAATGCCAGTTTCAGTGGATTTTTTTTGGCATGAAAAACAGTTTCAGGTTTTAGCACTCAGCACTTCCCTTCAATGCATTGAAGTTACACAGTAAATTATTAAATCAATGATAGCAACATTGATTGGCTTGTCAAGCAATTTCTAATTACAGTTGTGGGTGTTTTACCTGAAACCGAGAAGAAAGTTACTTTTTTCCGCTGAAAGCCGTAAACCCAAGGACAGGCCTTACAGCCTCCAGCATACCTTTTTCTGTCTTGCCTGTTCGACCTCTGCCTTCTTTGACTCGAATCCCTCCCTGCCCATCATTCCGTATGTAAAGTTCTTCCCCTCCTCTACTGAAGGCTGGTTAAAGGGGTTTACTCCGTAAAGAAATCCTGCAAATGCGGTGGCAAGCTCAAATAAATAAAAGAGTTGACCGAGGTGATAAGCGTCTATGACAGGCACTTTAAGGGTCATATTAGGCCTTCCTGTTTTTGCAAGGCAAAGCTCTGTGGACTCCTCCTCGGCATTAATCAGCTCTGAAAGACTGTGTCCGCCAAGATACCCGATTGGTGTATCCTTAAACACTTCAGGTATCTTTATGTCAACACCATAGTCATCAATCTTTATGAACACTATAACCTTGTCTTCTGGTCCTTCCATCCAGAGTTGAAGCTGAGAGTGCTGGTCTGTAGTCCCCAATGAAGGATACGGAGTAGAACCCATGCCGAGCTTGCCGAGACTTTCTGCCCAGAGCTGGCAGAACCACTCTGAAAGCGGCTTAAGCCTGTCTGAATACGGAACCATTACATTTATATTCCTTTTCTCTTCCACATCCATAAGATACAGGAGCGTCCCGAACATATATGCAGGGTTCTTCCATAACTCAGGCTCAAGACATCTGTCGTGCATTTCTTTTGCACCTTGCAGGAGTTCGTCCGCAGAGACACCTATGACCTCGGCAAGCAGAAGTCCTACAGGGCTTAAAACAGAATACCTCCCGCCTACAGCCGGCGGAATAGAAAGAGTCCTAAAGCCTTTTTCAGATGCAATCTTCCTCAGGGGTCCTTTCTCAGGGTCTGTTGTTGCCACAAATCTTTCGGCGTGCCCTTTCAGTTTCTCATAAAGAATCATAAAGGAAGCCATGGTCTCTGCGGTGCTTCCTGACTTGGTAACAACATTGACTGTCGTCTTCTCAAGGTCAATGACGGACATAATATTGTCCAGCGTCGTAGGGTCAACGTTGTCGTAGATAAAGACTTTTGGGGTCTTTTTCAGGTTGTGCATCGGACTCAATGCCTCAAGAATGGTTTTAGGACCGAGAGCAGAGCCCCCAATGCCCAGAAGAAGAAAACTCTCTGACTCTCTCTTTATATCATCGGCAATCTTTTTTATCTCAGATGTATCCTGTTTTATCAGGTCAATGAATGCCAGTTCATTCCATTTTCTTGTGGATATCCCGTCATGGGCTTTTGCCACCTTGTCTTTGAGTGCCTCCACCTGTTTTTCAGAAATCCCTTTTTCCCCGATAACTTCTGACATCATATTCGAAAAATTAAGCTCCAGCATATAAGACCTCCTTATTCCCTGATGTCAGGAAGCATTACACGATAGCCATGCCACAGGAACTCTATTTTTATCATAAGACTTATGATTCCTTGGCGACTTTCAGCCCCTCTTTAATAAGAAGCAGAAAGACAACAGTAAACCCAGCCATTAACCCGAGCAAGTTTACCAGCTTATAAACCGCAAGCACAACGATTACGGCAAACAGCAGGAAAAGCCTGACCATGCTGAGCATCACGAGCTTTCCTGTGGGCCTGTAAGTGCCGAGCAGACTCTCAAGCCCCCGTGCCAGTCCTTTCAGGTTCAGAAGTGCAAGCACTCCGCCGATAAGTATACTTAACGGCAGTTTCTTAGGCTCTATGAACGCCGAAAGAGCCGCTACAGGAATGAGTATAAACAACGTCTGCTTATAAAGTCTTTTTACTATCATCATCCTTCGCCATCCTGATAAGGTTTCTAAAGCCTGCGACTATCCCTAATATAAGGAAAATCAGCGTAAGCCACGGCTTTGTGCCGAAAAATTTATCAAGGAAGTAGCCAATAGCAAGCCCGACAAATGTATATATAACAAGGTCAAGCCCTACGGTGCTTGCCCTGAGAAGCTGTCTAAAAAGGGACTTATCCTCCGCCTCAGACATGGCTTAATTATACATGCCTGAAAAATTAAATTCCAATCTGAAGCAGGCATACCGGCAGCATCCAAAAATTCAGGCTTAAAGACAAAATAAAAGGCGGGGATTCTTCCCCGCCTGTCTGTAGCCATACCTGTTATCAGGTTATTATCCCTTTAGCCCTGTATGAACTTAGATGGCTCCTTGTATTCGTGGCACATAGTGCAGTCCTTCTTTGCGATTTCTTTTGTTACCTTCCAGACATGAGGTTTATGGCACTGCTTGCACTGCATGCCCATTACATTAATGTGCAAACCGTGTTTTCCAACATCCGGTATGCTACCGTGACATTTAAGACATAAATCCCAGTTGGGTCTTGCCTGCTCATGCGGCTTGTGACATTCGTAGCAGGAAAACTGCATCGGTGCATCCTTGGGGATGTTCACCTTTGTTGCAGCCATCACTTTTTCAGGCGAAGGCTCATAGCGCCGGACATCTATTGTGTCCTCTGTCAGAAGTCTTTTTCTTACTGTTTCCTCTCCGTGACAGAAAAGACACTTATCTCTCCCTGGTCTTAAGTCCACGGTTCTGTCAGTATGACAGTTCAGACAGGCAAGCTCCTCCATACCAACGCCCTGTACAACCTTGCCCTGATGACATTTCAGGCAGAATCTTTCTTCAGGAATGAATTTATGGATTATATACCCGTGGCATTTCGAGCACTCTATCTGCTCCATGAAATAATGCTTTGCGTGAAGCCCTGATTGGTTGATAGGAGCAGCCTCCGGGTATCTCTCATCTTTCTCCCAGTGACACCTTATACAGAACTTCCACGGAACAATCACCTTCCCGTGCCTTGGAGGCACCTTTGACGGTCTGTGAAGTACAAAGTTTATAAGCAGTTTGTTTTGTTCAGCGATGCTCAGGTGGTGGCAGTCATGACAGTTGATATCTTTATGCTTACTTACTGCCCATGCATCATAGGCAGGCTGCATGAGATGACAGCTTACACAAAACTTTGGATTGTTCTGAGTAAAATCGTAGAACTTAAAGGCGACGACACCGCCGCCAGCAAAAATCACGAGAATGAGTAACACAATAATAATCTTTGCCTTAACAGGCAAAGATTCCTTCCAGGCCTCAAACATATTTTTTACCTCCCCTAAATTCTACCCGAATTTTATATTTCTTTAAAGGTTTCGTATGCCGCGCGGGCAGTTTTTTCTATATCTCTTGTGGAATGCGCCAGTGAAATAAATCCTGCCTCGAACTGGCTTGGCGCAAGGTTTATCCCGCGTTTAAGCATACCAATAAAGAACTTTGCAAACTTGGAAGTATCAGAAGTCTTGGCAGATGCATAATCTACCACATCTCTGTCTGTAAAGTAAGTGCAGAACATCGTGCCGGCTCGATAAAACCTCGTTACTGCCTTTGCGGTCTTTGCAGCATCCTTAAGTGCAGCTTCGAGTTCAGATGCTTTCTGCTCAAGCCGGTCATACACGCCTTTTCTTGAAAGCACCTTGATGGTCTCAATTCCAGCAGTCATTGCCAACGGATTGCCGGAAAGTGTGCCTGCCTGATAAACAGGACCTTCCGGTGCTACCATGGACATAATCTCTTTTTTTCCACCATATGCACCAACCGGAAGCCCTCCGCCAATAACCTTGCCAAGACACGTCATATCCGGTTTTATACCGTAAAACTCCTGAGCCCCGCCATAAGAGACCCTGAAACCTGTCATTACCTCATCGAATATCAGCACTATTCCGTACTTCCGCGTGAGCTTTCTCAATGCACTTAGAAAACCCGCTTTCGGTAAAACACAGCCTATGTTTCCAACCACTGGCTCAAGTATCACACACGCGATGGACTTCCACTCCTTCTCTATCACCTCCTTTAAGGCCTTCGCATTATTAAAAGGAAGCGTGATTGTATTCTTTGCATAGGATTTTGGGACACCCGGACTATCAGGCACTCCAAAAGTCGTTGCACCTGAACCGGCTTTTACCAAAAGTCCGTCTGCATGCCCGTGATAGCAACCCTCGAATTTTATAATCTTGTCCCTTCCTGTAAACCCTCTTGCCACTCTTATGGCAGACATTGTAGCCTCTGTGCCTGAGTTGACCATTCTTACCTTGTCCATAGAGGGATATGCTTTAAGAACAAGCTCTGCAAGCTCAACCTCCAGCGAAGTAGGTGCACCATAGCTCGTGCCCTTTTCTATCGCTTTCTTAAGGGCGGAAACAACTCTTGGATGGGCATGCCCCAGTATCATCGGTCCCCATGAGAGAACGTAATCTACATATGCATTGCCGTCTACATCGTATATCTTCGAGCCTTTCGCACGCTCGACAAAAAGCGGGTTTCCCCCGACAGCCTTGAACGCCCTTACAGGACTGTTCACGCCCCCGGGAATAATCCCCTGCGCCTTCTTATAGAGCCTTCTCGATTTTCTCCAGCTTATCTTCTTCATGGCAAAAAAATCTATACAATTTACCATAAAAATTTTGGGTATGTCAAAAACCCTTTTAACATCAGTTTATACTTTGGCTTCACTTCTTGTATCACACTATGCTATAAAATAAGAACCTGAAATAAGGAGGAAAACTCATGAAAAAACTTTTATATCTTATGGCAATTATTGTTTTCGTCCTTGCCTGCACAGAAGGCAAACCGACAAAAACACAAACCACGTCGGTAAAGGGCCCTTACCTTGCAAAGGTAAACGATGTAACCATTACAAAAGAAGATGTCATGGAAGAATTTAATATGCTGCCGCCTCAGATTCAGGAATTTTTCACAACAGAGGGTGGCATGGAAAGCCTTCTTGACGAACTCGTGAAAAAAGAACTTCTCTATCAGGAAGCCAAAAAAAGAAATTTTTCAAACAGTGCTAAATTCAAAAAAAGAGTAGAGGACTTCAAAAAGCGGCTGATGATCGAATACCTGCTCGAGGAAGAAATAGAAAAAAAGGCACTGGTTTCTGATAAAGAGGTCAGGGACTTTTACGAAAAGAACAAGGAGAATTTTGTCGTGGAGATCCCTGGCAAAGAAAAGCCAGAACTTGTTGAATTCGACAAGGTAAAAGACTTTATCCAGCAGCGCCTTACAGCAGAAAAACAAAGAGAAATATTCGACTCGTATATCACTTCACTAAAAAAGACATATAAGGTTGAACTTGACAAGGAAGCAATAAAAAAGGCGTTTGGTAACTAGACTACTCCTTAGGAATTATATAGGTACATGCAGGGGCACCTTCTCTCTGACACTGTTCCCTCTGAACATCTATATTGAGCAGTTCCTTATATAGTTGGAGTTCGTATTTGCACGCCTGGCCAAACTCATAGGCAACCCCTGAGATAGGACAGTTATACAGCCTAAGGTTGAATTTCTTGCTCGTCTCTTCCATCTCCACCATATAACCGTCGGCATTAAGCAGGTCTGCCAGTGTCGCAACCTTGGTAGAAAGCGGGTTACTGTTTGAAATAGCACTCCGGTANTCCGTAAGAAGCCNNTCCTTCCTCAACTCGAATATTTTCTCTATCTTTCTCTTTCCGTCCGTCTTCTCCAGCGCCCTGAACACATCGTTTATCAGCTTNTCATATGCCTTGGGGAAGATGTTGTCCGCCTTGTCGGTAAGCCTGTAGAGGAAGACCGGTCTGCCAATACCGGATTTCTTCACAACATAACGAATAATGCCCTGCCTTTCAAGCGCCATGAGATGTTGTCTGACTGCCATCGGCGTGATACCTATCTGACGGCTCAGTTCAGCAACCGTCATGCACTCGGTCTTTTTTAGAAGCATTATTATCTTCTGTCTTGAGGGCTTCTCGTCAATAACTGCCATAGAAAAAACTACCATAATTTGCAAAATTTGTAAACATAAAAAATTTTAAAAATGGTTTGTTCCCCTCTACAGAATGTGGTGCTATAATCTAATCAAAGAAAAATCCTGGCAGCGGGAGGACAAAAATGATAGTAATCGCAGACAACCTAAATACGAGAAATAAAACATATATGGAAGCCGTCAGCAAAAGGGATAAAAACACTGTCGCAGAACTTGCAGAAGAACTCTCGCAGGCAGGCGCTGACATTATAAATGTGCAGTGTTCTCTGGATGGCTCAGGGGACGAAGAAACCCTCCCGTGGGTAGTAGAAGTCCTGGAGGAAACAATACAAAAACCCCTGTCACTCGACTCAAGAAATCTCTCTGCACTAAAAAAATCCATCGAACTGTGCAAAAGCCCCCCGCTGGTTAACTACATCTCAGAGACAGAGCCTGAAGACCATGAAGGATTACTTGAGGTTGTATCCCGCTCCGGCGCGTCTCTGGTCCTAAGGGCGTCTAAAACCACCCCGCCTACCTCACTGGAAGCCAAACTGCAGATAATCGAAAATCTCCTTGAAGCAGCGAATGCAGCAGATATCCCCAATGAGAGACTCTTCGCAGACCCGTCCATCGTTCATATCGGAAGGGGCGTTGGACAGAAACATCTGGTAAACTCCCATGAATGCATCAGAGTGCTTAAAGAGATAATTGACCCGCCGATAAACACCATTGCGTGGATCTCCAATGTGTCCGCAGGTATGCCTGCCGCTCTTAGAAAAACAGTCGATACCATATTCCTTTCCTATCTCGCCGGTGCAGGACTGGACGCCGCTATGGTCAATGTCCTTGATGCAGAAATAAGAAAAACATTATACCTGTTAAAGTCATTCAGAGACGGAATAGTGTTTTCATCAGCGGACATAACTAATATAACTTAACGAAAGGAGAAACCCATGGTCACAGGTAAAGAAGAACTCATGCAGGCTATGATTGAAGCCTTTATTATGGAAAAAGGAACAAACGAGTTTTATACTCAGGCAGCCGCAAAGGTCACGGACAAAGAAGCCAAAAGGGCATTTGAAGAACTCGCACAATGGGAAAAAGAACATATGCAATACATACAGTTTCTTTATCAGGCAATAAAAGATGAAAGGGAAACGCTTTCCTTTGAAAACTTTAAAAACACTGTCAAGGCAGAAACCGTGGAAGGTGCAATACCTGTAAGACACCTTGAAGAAAAGCTCGAAGAGGAGTATTCCTTCCTTGATAACCTCGAGGCGCTTACAGCCGCACTTGAAATAGAAGGCAAAGCATATAACTTTTACCGGAAACTCTCTGAGACAGCAGAGGACACCAATACAAAAGAATTCATGAAAGATATGATGCAGTGGGAGCATAAACACATGGAATACCTGAAGCAGCTCAGATACAGAATCTCAGAAGTATCATAAAAAATTCCTCCCCAAAGGGGCGCAAATCAACACAAAATAAAGTAAAATAGAGGGGTATTCCTGAGGAGGAAAGATTGCTCAAACTTCGAGCCGGAATAGTAGAGCTTTACAAAAAAGTGGCTACTTCCCTTCCGCCGGATGTGGAAACCGCCCTTGAGGCTTTGTATGCCCTTGAAGCTGAAGGCTCCAGTTCAAAGCAGGCGCTGTCCATTATCCTTGAAAGCATAAGGCTTTCAAGGGAAACAGCAAGACCCGTGTGCCAGGATACAGGCGTGCCCGTGTTCTACGTAAAAGTGCCGAGAGGACTGAGCCAAAAGGAATTGGAAAATACAATAAAAGACGCTACAAGGATAGCAACAGAGAAAGTCCCGCTCAGGGCAAATGCCGTGGACATCATCGCAGAGCAAAACACCGGGGACAATACAGGGATTGGTTTCCCGATCATATACTTTGAAGAATCCGAAAACTCTACACTTATAATAGACCTTATGCTTAAAGGCTCAGGATGCGAGAATCTGGGACAGACTTATAAACTGCCGGTAGAGGAGCTCGGTGCAGAGCGAGACCTGGAAGGCGTAAGAAAATGCGTCCTGGATGCAGTCTTCAAGGCACAGGGCAGAGGCTGCCCGCCTTATACCATCGGCGTGGCAATAGGCGCACAAAAAGACCAGGTTGCAAAGCTTGCAAAACAGCAACTACTGAGAAAAATCTCCGACAAAAATAAAAACGAAGCACTCGCTGCACTTGAAGAAAAACTCCTTAACGACATAAACCAGCTTGGCATAGGCACACTCGGCTTCGGAGGACCTTCAACTGCAATAGGCGTAAAGATAGGGGTCAATCACCGGCATCCGGCATCTTACTTCGTTGACATATCGTTTTCATGCTGGGCTAACAGAAGGGGAACACTTATATGGTAGCGGACATTCAGGCAAAAGAAATAACACTGCCTTTAACCAAACAGGATGTCCTTAATCTGAACGCAGGCGATACAGTCCTTATAAGCGGACTGCTTGTTACCGGAAGAGACAGAGTCCACAAATTTCTGTTTCACGAAAGACCGCCTAAAGAAGACCTGCCATTCCCCGAGGGCACTATACTGTATCATGCAGGACCGATTATCAGAGGAAACAGGGTAATAGCAGCAGGACCAACAACAAGCATACGTGTAGAAATGTATGAACCATGGGTGATTGAACACTACGGCATAAGAGGCATCATGGGAAAAGGCGGTATGGGGACAAAAACCCTTGAGGCAATGAAAAAATTCGGCTGCGTTTACCTGAACACAATCGGTGGTGCAGCCTCTTATCTTGCCGACAGAATAAAAGGCATAATAGGTGGCTTTAAGGTCGAGGAATTCGGCGCAGCAGAAGCCATGTGGCTTCTTGAAGTAGAGGATTTCCCTGCAGTCGTCACCATGGATGCGCACGGAAAAAGCCTCCATGAAGAAATAGAAAAACTCTCTCTCGAAAACCTCCAGAAACTCTTAAAATGATATTCATTGCAGGAAGCACAGGTTTCATAGGAAAACACCTTCTTAAAGCCTTAACGGAGAAAAACTACAAAATAAGATGTCTTATAAGAAAGCCTAAACAGGCAAGGACATACGAAAAACAAGGCATCGAAGCGATTATCGGAGACATCACCCAAAGAGACACCCTCTACGGCATACTCACTGGCGTACGAATGGTCGTTCACCTCGTGGGCATCATCGAGGAGAAAGGGAATCAGACATTTAAAAAAGTCCATGTCGAGGGCACGAAAAACCTTGTAGAAGAAGCAAAAAAAGCAGGTGTGGAACACTTCTTTTATCAGAGTGCACTCGGTGCATCCCTCGACTCCCCTGCTGCATACCACAGAACCAAGGCTGAAGCAGAGGAAATAGTCAGGGCATCAGGAATCCCTTTCACAATATTCAGACCTTCTCTAATCGTAGGAAAAGGCGACGGTTTCACAAAAAAGATTCTGGAACTGATAAAATTCCCTTCTCCTGTAATCCCTGTGCCTGGAAAAGGAAAAGCACTATTTCAGCCAATCTATATAGGCGACTGGGTAGAGTGCTTTCTGAGGATTATTGAAAACCCTAATGCCAGAGACAAAATCTACGAGTTAGGAGGTCCTGAACAACTAAGCTATAACGAAATAGTCAAATTAATTGCGGAAGCCTCTGGTGTAAGAAAGCCCCTGTTTCACATCCCAATGGGGCTCGCAAACATCGGGGTAAGACTGCTTGAGAAAACCCCGCTTAGTCCTGTGACCTCAGAACAACTAATGCTCTTAAATGAAGACAATATATGTGATAAACAAAGTGTAAGAAAGAATTTCGGCTTTAAACCCCTTCCCTTCAAGGAAGCCTTAAGCCTTTTTATTTCACGACAAGCACAGGACAGCTAGCGTAATCAACCACTTTAGAGGAAACACTGCCGAGGAGAAATTTTCTGGCCCCGTGTCTTCCATGCGAGCCTACCACCACAAGGTCAACCTTCATTTTCTGTGCTGTCTCAAGTATCTTCTCTGCCGGTGGTCCCTGCCTTATTATCGTCTTTGTCTCAACAGACCTGCTCGCCAATGACGACCGTATCTTCTCCATCGCTATCTTTGTCTCCTCTGTCAGCGCCCTTGTTATTCTTTCTCTGTCAAGGTCAGAAAGCTCTGTAAGATACAACTCAGGAATCACGGACAGCACTGTCAGTGAAGCATTGAAACTAAGTGCTATCTCCATCGCTTTTTTCAATGCCTTGTCAGAGTGTTTTGAGCCGTCATGGGCAACCAGGATCTTCTTCATAAAACCTCCATCCAATTAATTTCCCAGCATATATTTTAGCAAGAAAACAGATGAACTGCCAGCTTTAAAAATTAACTTCCAGTGTAAACCCAGTATGCGTAACGAAACGACAACACTGCAAAGAACGCAGAGACAAGAGCCAGAAACAGATACATGATGCCCTTGCCTGTATATTTTAACCTCAAACAAATAATCCCTCTGGGCAATAAAGTAAACACTGCAAACAAAAGCGTTAACCCGAGGATTACCTGAGTAATCACCCTCACCATGGTTTTATACCTCCTGTCAGCTTAGATCCAACGCCATACGTTTCAAATACAGAGTAAAAATATATCATATTCCGTTTAAAGGACATGCATCGCAAAGAGGCTGGGGTTTGCAAAAAGTCTTGCCCACCCGAACAAACAGAGCATGATACTCGTTAAAAAGTCGCACATCCGGCTTTAAAGATGAATGGAAAAGCCTCTGGAATCTTTCATAAGACTCATCATGGTCTATTATACCGTGTCTTGAAAGCACCCGCTTTGTATATGCATCTATCACGAATATTGGTTTTTCAAGGGCATAGAGGATTATTGAATCAGCAGTCTCAGGACCTATGCCGTTTACATTAAGGAGCTTTTCCCTTATCAGATGCATGTCTTCGTTTTCCATCCTTTTAAGGCTTCCTCCGTAATCTTTCATTAAAAAATCCACGAATGCCTTAAGCCTCTTAGCCTTTATATTGAAATAACCTGCCGGCTTTATAAGTCTGGAAAGCTTTTCATGCGGCATCTTATGAATGACCCTTGCACTCAAGGCTTTTTCCCTCTTGAGATTTTCTATCGCCTTTTCGACATTCCCCCAGTTGGTGTTCTGTGTGAGTATTGCACCGACTGCTATCTCAAAAGGCGTATCTCCAGGCCACCAGTGCTGAGGACCAAAAGCACTGTAAAGCCTGTCGTAGATTCTCATCAACTCGCTCAAAAAAACCTCCCTTATTGCCTACCACATTTCACAATATTAATTAAAAGAGGGTCAGTGACCCCTTTGACCCTTTACATGAAGTTCAGCTATATTATAACCTCTAAAAGGGGGCTGTATGCTGGATATAAGATTTGTAAGAGACAATGTAGACAAGATAAAAGAAGCACTCGCAAAACGTGGCTATGCTCTCTCACTTGACGAATTTCTCACTACCGAGACTGAAAGAAGAGACATTCTTAAAAAGGCAGAGGAACTCAGAAACAGAAGAAACGTTGTCTCCGAAGAGATAGGCAGACTGAAAAGACAGAAGCAAGACGCCTCTTCACTGCTTGAAGAGATGAAGGGCGTTTCCGAGGAGATTAAAAGACTCGATGAAAGACTAAGAGAGCTTGAAGAAAAAACAAAATCCTTTCTGCTTAACCTGCCTAACATACCCCATGAATCAGTGCCTGTAGGAAAAGACGAAACCGAAAACGTAGAAGTCAGAAGGTGGGGAGAACCAAGAGAGTTTGACTTTCAACCCCTGAACCACTGGGACATCGGAGAGATGCTTGAGATTATAGATTTTCAAAGCGCATCAAAGATTGCAGGTGCAAGATTCGCTGTTATGAAGGGCGCAGGGGCAAAGCTCGAAAGGGCACTGATGAATTTCATGCTCGACCTGAATATATCCAAAGGTTATAAAGAAGTCTTCCCGCCTATTATCGTAAACCGCGAGAGCATGACAGGCACAGGACAGCTTCCTAAATTCGAGCAGGAGCTTTTCAGAGTGGCTGACCCGGAATTCTACCTCATCCCCACTGCTGAAGTCCCGGTAACAAATATCCACAGGGAAGAGATATTAAATGAAAAAGATCTTCCCATTTATTACACGGCATACACACCGTGCTTCAGGCGTGAGGCAGGCTCATACGGAAAAGACACAAGAGGACTCATAAGACAGCACCAGTTCAATAAAGTGGAGCTTGTAAAATTCGTCAAGCCTGAAGACTCTTACGAGGAACTTGAAAAACTCACCTCTGATGCAGAGGACATACTCCAGAAGCTCGGGCTTCCATACAGAGTCGTCTCTTTATGCACAGGCGACCTCGGCTTTGCCGCATCAAAAACATACGACATCGAGGTCTGGCTGCCAGGACAGAACCGCTACAGGGAAATATCATCATGCTCTAATTTCGAAGATTATCAGGCAAGGAGGGCGAATATAAGATTTAAAAGAGAAGGGAAAAAAGGCACAGAGTTCGTGCACACATTAAACGGCTCAGGACTTGCAATAGGACGGACAGTCGTCGCCATACTCGAAAACTATCAGCAGAAAGACGGAAGCGTTATCATACCAGAAGCACTGAGACCATACATGGGAATGGATAGGATTGCCTAAAACAATGCCTTCTTTGCTATAATATTTTATGGGACCACGCATATACCTGAGAGTCGGTGACAAGGTTAGACACCTGAAATACAAAAGGTGGGGGACAGGCGAGGTCATCGAGGAAAAACACTCCACACTGGCAGGCGGTTGCTGTCTCGTAAGAATCATGTTTGAAGACGGTATAGAAAGGGCATTTATTAATGATATGGATAACGCCCTTTGCTGTTACTATGCAGGAGTCAGACTTCTTAATGAGACTGTGCTTTAAGGATGAAGTTTTTTGATACCTTCTCAAGTCCTTTTGGCGAACTCTATATTATATTTTCAGGAAAGGCATTAGCCGGCATTTCATTCAAAAAACCTCATATGAGAATGGGCAATGTGCCTGACTCATTCAAGAAACAGCTCGCAGAATATTTTGAAGGAAAACTGAAAGAGTTCAAGCAGGACATCGTGCTTACAGAAGGGACAGAATTTGAAAGAAGAGTATGGCTTGCGCTCAGGAACATCCCCTACGGCGAGACAAGAACCTACAAGTGGCTTGCTGAAAAAATCGGAAAGCCGAAAGGCTCAAGGGCAGTCGGACAGGCGCTTTCAAAAAACCCCATACCTATAGTGCTTCCCTGCCACAGAATTATTGAATCCGACGGAGACATAGGCGGCTACTCATCAGGCGTGGATATAAAAAGAAGACTCCTTGAAAGAGAATACTACTACTCCATAAATTCCAAAAGATAACAACTCTGTAACAAGCTGCCCGCCGGAAAACAGACTTAAAACGCCCTGAAGTCAGGACAGGAACCCTGCCCTCACTATCCCATCAGATAAAAATATTTATTTGACAAGAATGATTCTTATATGATATTTTATTTTTGTTAAGAATTATTCTAATGAAGAGGTACAGGAAGATAGGGTTCAAACTCACTCCCCAGAGACTTGCAATACTCGATTGTCTTGAAGGCAATACATCGCATCCTTCTGCGGAGGACATCTACCGGAGGCTGAAAAAGAAATTTCCCACAATGTCCTTTGCAACTGTTTATAACACCCTTGACGCATTGACCAGAAAAGGCGAAATACTTGAGATTACAATCGATCCGGAAAGAAAACGCTACGACCCGAACACTCAACCGCACCACCACCTCATATGCAATAAGTGCAAAAAAATCGTTGATGTCACCATTAACTTCAAAGTAACCATTCCGGAAAGATTCAGAAGGTCTTTTGAGATACTCGGCAACCACATAGAGTTTTACGGTTTATGCCGCGAGTGTAAAAAGAAAGGAGGCTGAATTATGGATTACACCATGAGCTGCGAATGCAACTCAAGAGAGGCAGGCTTTGATTTCAAGGACGGTATTATGCCTCCGGAGGTAATAAACAGGCTTTACTGTCCGGAGTGCTCAAAGGAGCTGGCATTCAACCCTGAGACCATGATTGCAGACAACGGATGGGTTATCGAATACGACATGGATGTCGCAGAGTTCTCCGCTGCCAAACTACCACCCACTTTAAGAGAGAATTTATCTCCTGAAATACTATTTGACAAAGGATACGCAACATGGTGCGGTATACACCCTGATGATCACTTCGTAAGCATATGCGAAAAGGCAGCACTTGCCAGGCTTGCAGAGGTTGATCCAGAAGGCTATGCCGAAAAAATGAAGACATGGTCTTCACAGAGAATAAAACGCCTTAAAGAAGAAGGCTGGAGGAAAGCAAATGAACAAAGAGTTTAAGAAAAAACCGACACCCCCGGAGAAATTCACCCCGTTACTTTCCATAGTGGTTACCTGCCCGAAGTGCGGGTTAAACATAGAACTATGGAACGACGAGGATGAAACAGTATGCAAATTCTGTGGGTATGCGGTGTTCAAACACGAAAAAACAATAAACTAAGTAAAGCCGTCTGCTATTTGACATATGTCCGCTGAGGTCGAGAAAAACCTTAAGGCTACCGTAGAGTATCTTTCCGTCGAGATAGGGCAAAGGAGCTACCTTGACATTGACAAGCTCAATGCCTCAGCGGGATACATAGAGGATAGACTCTCCTCATGCGGGCTGAAAATCCGAAGACAGGAATTCTCCTATGAAGGCAACACTTACTACAACATAATCGGGGAAAAAGAAGGTGATGAAGACGAAGCGGCATTAATCATAGGGGCTCATTACGACACAGTCATCGGCACGCCCGGCGCTGATGACAATGCAAGCGGAGTTGCAGGACTCCTTGAAATCGCAAGACTTTCCATGCACATGCCGTCGAAAAGACCATTAAAATTCGCTGCCTTCTGCCTTGAAGAGCCTCCCCACTTCAGAACAAGCAAGATGGGAAGCTTCGTTTATGCAAAAAGCCTGAAAGAGCAGAAAGCCAAAGTCTTCGGAATGATTTCCCTTGAGATGATAGGCTTTTACACAGAAAAGGAAGGCTCACAATTCTACCCTCTTCCTTTCTTCAGATGGTTTTATCCGGACAAAGGCAACTTCATAGCCTTTGTGGGAAACCCTGCATCAAAGAGATTCACAAAGGCGATGGAAAAAGCCTTCAGAAACGCCTCGGACCTTCCTGTAGAATCCCTGAACGCCCCGTCCGTTGTCCCAGGGGTGGATTTCTCAGACCACAGCTCTTTCTGGAAAATGGGCTACCACGCATTCATGATTACGGATACGGCTTTCTACAGAAATCCCAACTACCACGCCTCCGGTGATACAGCCGACACACTCAACTATAAAAACATGGCTAAACTCGTAACAGGACTCAGCAAGATAATATGCACAATATAAACCGCTGTTTGAGATAGCATCCAAATCCCAGGCTCAAGGGCAGAGACTGAAAAATGCCCTTGAGCGACATTACAAAATTTTTGGGCACCCCTGTTGGCGAAGAAAGCGTTCCCGAAGGGACGAATTTGCAGTGTCTGAGGTCGTTTCGACCGAGTTTTGCAAATTCGAGCGGATGAGCCTTACAGGGGTCAAAAATTTTGTCTAAAAGCGAAAGGGTATTTTTCAGCCTGAGAATGCCATGCTTGATTCTTTGAATGCTTCTGCCATCCAGAATTAACTTGACTTTAATTCAAACAAATGTTTTAATTAAACGTATGATTTATTGATTACGTTATTCATTTATTAACAATGAGCCGTTTGGATACAAAACAGAGAATTCTTGATGCTGCAGAACAGCTTTTCGCAAGGGATGGGTTTCATCGCACCTCCCTGAGGGCGATTACCAGCAAGGCGAAGGTTAATCTTGCAGCAGTCAACTACCATTTTGGTTCAAAAAAGGCACTGCTTGAGGCAGTGTTCGAGCGCAGGCTCCTGCCTCTTAACCGGACACGCAAAGAAAGGCTCGAAGAAGTCCTGCAGAATGCCAGAAAAAGAGGAGTAAGACCTGAAGTCAGGGATATCATGCGTGCCTTCATAGAGCCTACGTTCAGGTTCAGGGAATCCGAACCGGGTGCACAAGACTTCATCAAGCTCATAGGGCGCTCCATTGTTACCCCGGACAGCACAGCAAAAACCGTTCTACTGCGGTTTATGAAGCCAATACTCAAAACACTGTCTGAAGCCTTAACCGAAGCCCTGCCTGAACTTCCGAAAGATGTCCTGCTGTGGAGGCTTTACTTCTCTATCGGTGCACTCGCTCACACCATGCACCTGGACAAAAGGTTTCAGTTTGAACCCTTAAATCTCAAGGCTGAAACCGATGTGAAATCACTTACCAACATGCTTATTACCTTTGTAACAGCAGGGATGGAGGCTTCATGAAAACCCTTTGCTTGTTTTTAATACTGCTGTTTTCAGTGGGTTGCTCAGTGCACAGCACTCAAGCAAACAAAACCGCCCTGCCCTTGCCTGACTCCTTCTCAGAAACCAGAGGCGAAACCAGTCCGTCTTCAGACATCGGCAGATGGTGGGAACGTTTCGGTGATGAGCAACTGAACGCACTTATGGATGAAGCCTTCAGGCACAATCTTGACCTGACACAGGCATACGAACGGCTCAAACAGCTTGAAGCTGTTATTAAGATTACCGGTTCATCAGAATCCCCTTCATTAAATCTTAATGCATCTGCTGGACGGGTTCGTCAGCAGGGTCTCTCGGGTATGACAACATCAAACAGCTATACGCTTTCCATAGCAGCAGGCTACGAATTAGACCTGTGGAAAAAACTAAAATCCCGCACAAATGCTGCACGTCTTAATGCACTTGCCTCTCGACAGGACATAAAAGCCCTTTATATAACTCTATCGGCGCAACTGGCTGACCTTTATTATCTGGCAGTAGAGCAGCGCGCTCAGCTTGAGCTTTCCGACCGTATTATTGCCTCATATGAGGACACACTAAACAGGATAAGGCAGCGCTATGAGGAAGGTCTGGTGTCGGCTTCCGAGCTTTATAAGGCGCGCCAGAGCCTTGCCGCTGTCAAGGCACAACGCCCTGTTTTCGAGACGAATCTTGCTGTTACACAGCACGCCCTCTCCGTATTACTCGGACGCTTTCCTGAAAAGGAAACACTTAAGAGCATTGCACAGCTGCCAAAAGCACCTGAAGCCTTTCCTGCGGGCATTCCGTCGCAGTTACTCACCCGCCGTCCTGATATTGAAGCAGCACTCCTACGTCTCAGGGCAAGTGACGAACAAGTTGGGGCGGCTATAGCTGACAGGTTTCCGTCTTTCAATCTTACAGCAGGCTATGGCGGTTCAAGCAGCACGCTTAAAAACATACTCGACTCTCCAAATATATTCTGGAATCTCCTTTTAAACATTGCCCAGCCTCTGCTGGATGGTGGAAAACGCAAGGCTGAAGTCGAGCGCTCAAAAGCCGTCTTCAGAGAAAACCTTGCCCGCTATCACCAGACCGTACTCAGGGCATTTCAAGAAGTGGAAGATGCCCTTGCCCGCAACCATGCCACAGAACAGCGTATTGCCGCACTGGAGAAAAAAGCATCTGCGGCGTCTGATTCCCTTCGTCTTGCCATGAACAAGTATATGCAGGGGCTGACTGATTACCTCCCGGTGCTTGAAGCGCAACAGCGTCTTTATGAAGCTGAAGGCGCACTTCTTTCAGCCAGACGACAGCTTATATCCGACCGCATCCAGCTTGCACGGGCACTTGGAGGAGACTGGGCAGAACAATTAATACAAAACCGCCTGACTGCTGACATAAGAAAGGAAAAAGCAAAATGACAAAACTGATGAAAATACTTTTGCCTTTTATCATCATCCTTACAGGAATAGGGGTTATGGCAGTCTTGATTGCTCACCGGCCAGTGCCTAAAAAAGAGATAAGACCTGACAGGGGAGCGCTTGTCAGCATACTTAAGGTTAAGAAGCAGGACTGGCAGGTAATTGTCTCTGGCACAGGCACAGTAGAGGCTACAGAGGAAGTCAATGTCATGCCTCAGGTAAGTGGCAGGGTTGCATATGTCTCTCCGTCTTTTGTAGCCGGCGGGTTCTTCCAGAAAGGAGACCTGCTTTTTGAAATCGAACAAACCGATTACCTGCTTGCACTCAAGCAGGCAGAAGCTGCAAAAGCAAAGGCTGAACATGATCTTGCAGTTATAGAAAGCAAAGCCCGCATTGCCCGCAAGGAGTGGGAACTCATGGCAAAAGACGACCGAAAACCTAATCCCCTTGTGATTTATGAACCGCAGTTAAAGAACGCAAAAGCTGCACTTGCTTCGGCGTCTGCCGCAGTTGAGCAGGCAAGGCTTAATCTTGAGCGCACAAAACTCTATGCGCCATTTAACTGCAGAGTGCGCTCTGAAAAAATCGCTCTAGGGCAGTTCGTAACAGCAGGAAGCAGTGTGGCAGTGCTCTCTGGCACAGACACGGCTGAAATCATCGTTCCCCTGCCTCTTGATGAACTTCAATGGATTGACATCCCAAAGCCAGGGACTGAAGGCCGCGGCTCTTCAGCCACCGTCAGCATAAGCATAGGAGACACTACACACCAATGGCAGGGACAGGTGGTTCGTTCAACAGGCGAAGTCGACCTTAAGACCCGCATGATGAAAATCGTAGTGGCAGTAAAAGACCCGTATGGGCTTAAGAACAGCAAGCCAGCGCTTGCAATCGGCTCTTTTGTAAACGTCCGGATAAAAGGCAAGACACTCTCCGGTGTGTTCGTCATCCCGAGAAATGCCTTTAGAGACGGCTCCACGGTATGGACAATGGATGCAGACAACAAACTGCGTATTAAGAAAGTCACCCCCCTGCGCATCGAACGCGACGAGGTCATTATCAGCGAAGGGCTTAACGATGGAGACCTCGTAGTGCTTACCACGCTTTCAGGAGCCGCCGACGGTATGAAACTAAGACCTGTCGGACAAGAGGTTGAACAATGAAAGCTCCGATAAGATGGATGGCTCATAATCATGTAGCTGCCAACCTCCTGATGATGATTTTTATCGTGGGTGGCATCTTGATGGGAATCTCGATAAAGCAGGAGGTCTTCCCTGAAATAACCCTCGACAGGATTGAAGTCTCAGTGGCTTACCCCGGAGCAGGTCCGGAAGAAATCGAAGAAGGAATACTGATTAAGATAGAAGAAAACATCAGCGGTATTGCAGGCATCAAGGAGATTCAGTCAGTAGCCACCGAAGGATTCGGAAAGGTAATAGCAGAGATTCTGCCCGGCGAGGATGTTGACCTGATAATGCAGGACATCAAGACAGAAGTAGACCGCATCAACACATTTCCAAAAGAAGCTGAAAAACCAGTCATCACAAAACTTGTCAACCGCCGTGAGGTTATCTCAGTAGTGGTATACGGCAATATCTCAGAGCGGAGTCTGCGCGAGCATGCAGAATCTATTCGCGATGACCTGCTGGCAATGCCTGAAATCACACAGGCGAGTTTAAAAGGAGTGCGCCCGTATGAAATCTCCATCGAAGTTCCTGAAGAAAACCTCCGCCGTTATGGTCTGACACTTGAACAAATAGCACAGAGGATAAGGCAGGCATCGGTTGACCTGCCTGCAGGGAGTGTCAAGTCCTCTGGAGGCGAAGTCCTGATAAGAACAAAGGAGAAACGCTACAAAGGCTTTGAATACGCTGATATTACCATCATCGAAAACAGTGACGGGACAGAAGTCAAACTCGGAGACATTGCCACTGTAAAAGACACCTTTCGGGAGACAGACGAGTTTTCCCGCTTTGACGACATGCCAGCAGCAATGGTAGCCGTCTACCGGGTGGGAGACCAGAAGCCTACAGAAATCTCCAGAGTCGTAAGACAATACGTAGAGCAGAAAAGACTGAGCCTTCCTGATTCAGTAAAGATAGCCACATGGAACGACTCCTCCGAGCTTCTTAAAAGCAGGATGAACCTGCTGCTTAAAAACGCTTTTTTAGGCTTGATTCTGGTGTTTCTTGTCCTCGGGCTTTTCCTCCAGATTCGTCTTGCCATGTGGGTAATGCTCGGCATACCTATATCGTTCCTCGGTGCACTGTTCATAATGCCTGCTCTGGATGTCTCCATCAATATGATTTCTCTTTTCGCTTTTATACTCGCACTTGGAATCGTTGTAGATGACGCAATCGTGGTTGGAGAAAACATCTATGAGAACCGGCGCAGGGGAAAACCCTATATGCAGGCGTCAGTGGACGGTGCCATTGAAGTCGCAACACCAGTGACATTCTCCGTGCTTACGACCATGGCGGCTTTCCTGCCTCTGTTTTTCGTCAGCGGAAGTATAGGAAAATTTATAGGGGTTATACCGTTTGTAGTAATCCCGATACTGGCGGTCTCACTCATAGAATCCCTTTTTGTTCTGCCTGCACACCTTAGCACTGGAAAGCGCATAAAACCTTCAAAAGGCGTTATCGGCTTTATAGACCGCATTCAGCATGGCTTCAGCGTTAGACTGGACAGTTTTATAGCAGGTCCTTACCGCCGTATTTTAAGATTCTGCACTCGTCACCGTTATAGCACGGTAGCTGCCGCAATAGCCGTCCTGCTTATAGCCGTAGGGCTTGTCGGCGGCGGGGTTGTAAAATTTCACTTCATGCCGGAGGTGGACGGAGACTTAATCACCGCCTCCCTTCAAATGCCTATAGGCACGCCTGTTGAAGAAACCATGAAGGCTCAGGAATACATCGTGCGCAAGGCACAGGAAGTCGTCAAAGAGTATGACAGCAAGCGAACCAACGGGATTTCCATTCTGCGTCATATCTACTCCGTTGTAGGAAGCACGCTTGCACTGGGGCACAGCGGGGAAAAGCCGTCATTCGGCGCTCATCTTGCAAGCGTAGCCCTGTTTCTTACGCCAAGTGAAGAACGAGGGATACCAGCCGCTGAGATAGCCAGCCGGTGGCGGGAAATGGTAGGCGATGTGCCAGGTGCTGACTCCATTATATTCACCTCCACCGTAATCCGCTTTGGCGCAGACATAGACATCCGCCTTGCACATAATGACTTCCGTGTGCTTGAGAGCGCCGCAGACCGCATAAAGAAAGCCCTTGCACAGTATCCCGGAGTCAGTGACATTGCCGATAACTATACACGGGGCAAGCGGGAACTTAAACTGCGTCTTAAACCCGAAGCCCGCACACTGGGTATTACTGAAGAAGACCTTGGCCGGCAAATCAGAGCAGCATTTTACGGAGCAGAAGCCCTGAGACTGCAACGGGGCAGAAATGAACTAAAGGTCATGGTGCGCTATCCTGAAAAAGACAGAAAAAGCCTTGGAAATCTCGAAAACCTGCGCATCCGCACTCCTGACGGCGGGGAAATCCCTCTTACGCAAGCCGCATTCATAACCGAAGGAAGGGGATTCAGTGAAATAAACCGCACTGACCGTAAAAGAGTAATCAATGTAACCGCCAGTGTGGACAGCAAAATAGCCAATGCCGAAGAAATCCTGCTTGACCTTAAAAAGACAGTCCTTAGCGAGCTCTTGAGCGATTATCCCGGACTTTCATTCAGCCTCGAAGGAGAAGAAAAAGAACGCAGGGAATCAATGGAGAGCATGAAAAAAGGCTTCCTTATGGCTTTATTCTTAATCTATGCCCTGCTGGCGATTCCATTCCGCAGTTACAGCCAGCCGTTAATCATCATGGCTGCCATCCCCTTCGGAATAGTAGGAGCTATAATCGGACACTGGATTATGGGCTTTAACCTGAGCATCCTCAGTATGTTCGGCATCGTGGCATTAGCCGGAGTGGTGGTGAACGACTCTTTACTTTTGATTAACTACATAAACAGAAAGCGCAACAAAGGGATGGAACTGCATCAGGCGGTAATGGAGTCTGGTCAGCGCCGCTTCCGCCCTATTATCCTGACATCACTTACGACCTCTCTGGGACTTACGCCTATGATTGCAGAAACAAGCGTGCAGGCACAGTTCCTTATCCCTATGGCGATAAGCCTTGGCTTCGGTATACTCTTCGCCACTGGCATTATCCTGCTGCTTATCCCTTCGCTTTATCTTATTCTTGAAGATGTCCGCAAGGTCTTCAAACTGCGCCCTTCACACGCTGATTACAGAGATGATGCTGAAGCGGAAAAAATATAGGGAGCTAAAAAGAATGGCTCCAAGGCAGGCAAATAACCTGAAGACAGGGTATTTGCTTTACCGGCTGTAGCCCTAGATAAGACCTTCACATACAGGTCTTCAAATCTCCCAATGTTTATATCAGGTCGAAAAATAAAAAACTTTTTCGAATATACACAACCGTTTCTGCTTCTTCGTCACCGTTAGATGTTAAAATATCCGTAATGGCAGGAAGGAAGATACTTATAATTGAGGACGAACCAGACATCGTTGAACTCATACGCTACAACCTTGAAAAGCAGGGCTATGAAACCGATACCGCAGGGGATGGGAGGGTAGCCCTCGAAAAGCTCCATAAAGGCAACTACGACCTCATCATACTCGACCTGATGCTTCCAGAAATCGACGGACTTGAGCTCTGCAGAATCGTTAAAGCCGACAGGGCACTTTCTCACCTGCCTATTATCATGCTAACAGCTAAGAGCGAGGAGGTTGACAAGGTGCTCGGCCTTGAGCTCGGGGCGGACGACTATGTAACAAAGCCTTTCAGCCCACGTGAGCTCCTGGCACGAGTTAAGGCAGTACTGAGACGCACTGCCGAAAGGCCTCCGGAGGGTAAAGTTGTCCGTATCGGCGACCTCAAGATAGACAAGGAGACCTACAGGGTTACAAAAAGAGGTGTTCCCATTAATCTCAGCTCAACGGAGTTTAACCTGCTTCTGTATCTCGCCGAGAGAAAGGGCAAGGTGTTCAGCCGCGACTACCTCCTTGATGCCGTGTGGAAGGGTGAGACCTTTGTCGAGCCCAGAACGGTTGATGTGCACATCAGGAGGCTCAGGACTCAAATAGAGGATGACCCCTCAAAGCCGGTATACATCAAGACCAGGCGAGGCGTCGGTTATTACATGGAAGGGGAATTGTGAAAAAAGGACTCTTCAGGCGGATGTTCCTTCTTTATGCCCTTGTACTTCTTGCCGCTGTTTTATTTGTAGAGATATATATCACAGGTGTCGTAAGGAAAAACTATATCGAAAACCTCAGAGAGAGTCTCTCGGTGCAGGCAACCCTTATCTCAGATAGCATACCCTTTGAGACCGCTACACCTCTCGACGACATCTGCAGGGATCTCAAGGAAAAGACCGGTGCAAGGGTCACCATAGTAGCCGCGGACGGAAAGGTTCTCGGTGACTCCGACAAGAACTCCGCCCTTATGGACAACCACGCCGACAGGCCGGAAATAAGGCAGGCCCACTTCGTGGGCACAGGCTCCTCAGTTAGATACAGTAAAACGCTCAAATTGGACTTCCTCTACACAGCGGTAAAGGTAACAAAGGGGGAAGCCCTTGTGGGCTTTATTCGTCTGGCAGTACCCCTTACAGAGGTCAATAAGGCCGTAAACCTCCTAAGGCTTAAAATCAACCTTGCCTTCATTCTGGTAATTCTGGCAACAGGGGCATTCTACCTATGGCAGACCGGCCGCCTTAGAGGGCTAACCATGCAGGTGGCAGACTTCTCAAGCTCCATAGTTCGGGGCGACTTCGAAAAGAGGCTCTTTTTCGAGGGCGTTGGAGAGTTCAACGAGATAGCAGACAACCTGAACACGATGGCCGAGGAACTCAAAAAGATGATAGACGAAAGCGAGGAGGAAAAGAGCAGGCTCAATGTGATACTCAGGAGCATCCCTGACGCCCTGCTGATAATCGATTCAAAAGGCACAATTGTGCTCTCAAGCTCTGCCTCAAGTGAGCTCTTCGGAGAAACCCCTCTTTCCGGCAAGCCTGTAGTGGAGGTCGTCAGGTCCCACGAGTTTTTCTTAATGATGGATACGGTGCGCCAGAGCCTCTTGCCTGAAGAGAAGGAGATAAAGCTCGACTATCCGGAGGAGAAATACCTGAAGGTGAGGGTCTCTCCCCTTTGTTTCAAGGGAGAAAAATTCTCCGGGTTTGTTGTCATCTTACATGATATTACCCAGCTTAAGAAGCTTGAGCAGGTCAGGAAAGACTTTGTCGCAAACGTCTCCCATGAGGTAAAAACACCGATAGCCTCCATCAAGGGCTTTGCAGAGACATTGCTTGAGGGCGCTCTGGAAGACAGAGAAAACGCAACGAGGTTCCTGCAGACAATAAAGTCAAACAGCGAAAGGCTGGACAACCTTGTCAACGACCTTATGACGATATCAAGCCTTGAGCTCGGCCGGATAGGCATCGAAAAATCCCCTGTCAATGTTGCTGAAGTCATGGAGCACATCTTAACGATGCTCAGGGACAAGGCGGAAAAAAAGGGACTGAAGATTGGCACTTCTATTAAGCCCGGGCTTGAGACAATAGAGGCAGACAGGGACAGGCTCATACAGATACTTACAAACCTCGTGGATAATGCAATAAAGTTCACAGAGAAAGGCAGTGTGACCTTCGGTGTCGACGAAGAAGAAGGAAGGCCGGTTCTGTTTGTCAAAGACACTGGCATAGGTGTTCCGAAAAAACATCTACCAAGGCTTGGTGAGAGGTTTTTCAGGGTAGACCCGTCGCGCTCAAGGGCGCTTGGGGGCACAGGCCTTGGCCTTGCCATCGTAAAGCATCTCGTTATGGCCCACGGCTGGAAGATGAAGATTGACAGCACAGAGGGCGAAGGAACGAAAGTCACAATAGAAGTCCAGTAATTGAAGAAAATTTCACCAAACAAGCTTCACGCAAGATTAACCCTCTTTTAATAATCCTGTAACAGAAGCCCTTTACCATGAAACTGATAAAGGTATTCATTGAATGCCTTGAGGGCACATATAAACTGGCTCTGGCTTAAAGGAGATAAGATGAAGACGATTTTGAGATTAGTGGTTCTGGTAGCGATGATTCTTTTGGTTGGTGTTGCCCATGCAGGGGATACATTACACGGCGCAGGGGCGACGTTTCCCTACCCGGTGTATTCGGCATGGGCATATGAATACAACAAGATAAGCGGCGTCAAGCTCAACTACCAGTCCATTGGCTCTGGTGGTGGCCAGAGGCAGATTACTAACAGAACCGTGGACTTCGGTGCATCGGATGCGCCTCTCAAACCAGAAAAGCTCGCTGAATTGAAGCTCTATCAGTTTCCGGCAATAATCGGCGGCGTTGTGCTGGTGGTGAATATCTCCAGGGTTAAGGGAGGACAGCTCAAACTGGACCCTGACACGCTCTGTAAGATATTCTTAGGAGACATTAAGTACTGGGACGACCCCAGGCTTGCAAAGATAAACCCGGCTCTTAAGCTCCCGCACAAAAAAATAACCGTAGTGCACAGGTCCGACGGCTCAGGCACGACAGCCATATTCACCAAATATCTCAGCGGCGTATGCCCTGAGTGGAATACCAAGGTCGGAGCAGGCAAGGCTGTTAAGTGGCCTGTCGGCATCGGCGGAAAAGGCAACGAGGGAGTTGCCAACTATGTAAAGAGGGTTAAGAACTCCATTGGTTATGTTGAGTTCGCCTATGCCAAGCAGAACAGGCTTGCACACACCCTCCTTAAGAACGCCGCAGGCAATTTTGTTGAGCCGAGCCTTAAGACCTTCAAGGATGCGGCAGCCACAGGTGACTTCGACCCTAAAAAGGACTTCTACCTCTGGCTCACTAACGCCCCTGGCAAGAACTCATGGCCAATAGCGGGTGCAACGTTCATCCTTCTAGCCAAGGAGAAAACCGACTCGAACAGGAAGGTGGTCAGGTTCTACGACTGGGCGTTTAAAAACGGAGACAAGACAGCCGAGAGGCTTGCATATATACCGCTTCCGGAGTCACTAAAGAAAAAGGTCAGGGAGTACTGGAAATCAGCAGGTATTTACTAAGGGTTTACAGCCTTCTAAAACTTGCAAAGATAGGGGCAGGGGCATCCCTGACTCCATCTCTACTGACTGTTTGGAGGTAAATATAGTTGCCGGTTAGTCTTAAGAAAAACCCGGTAGACCTCGCATTTCTCGTCATAACCGCTACTGCGTCGCTTTCTGTTTTGGTACTCATCCTTGGGATTGTGTTTGTCTTGTTTTCCGAGTCGGCTCTTTCCATAAAGGAATTTGGCATCCTCAGGTTTATCTTCTCTACCGACTGGAATCCGGTCATTGAATCCTACGGCGCGGCTACAAGCCTTTTCGGCACGGCTGTTACGACACTTCTTTCGCTTGTCCTGGCGATACCCGTGGCAATAGGGATAGCAATATTCGTAACAGAGATAGCCCCGGGCTTTCTTAAAGGTCCGATAGGTGTTGCCATAGAGCTTCTTGCTGCGATACCGAGCATCATATACGGCATGTGGGGACTCTTCACACTTGCGCCGATAATGGCTGACTATATCGAACCTGCACTGCAAGATACAGTAGGCAGGATACCCTTCGTGGGGATACTGTTTGAGGGTACGCCGATGGGTATCGACCTCCTTACGGCTAGCCTGATACTGAGCATCATGATAACACCATTTACTGCGAGCATCTCAAGGGATGCTTTTAACCTCACTCCTGCCATCGTAAAGGAGTCGGCCTATGCCCTGGGTGCGACAAAGTGGGAAGTCATGAAAAACATTGTCATCCCCTACTCAAAACTCGGTGTATTCGGAGGAGCGGTGCTTTCCCTCGGAAGAGCGCTTGGCGAGACAATGGCAGTGGCCTTTGTGCTTGGCAACAACCACCAGATAACCTCGTCGCTTCTTGATGCCGCGGCGACAATAACCGTCACGCTCGCAAACGAGTTTACTGAGGCAGACACAGATTTATATCTTTCAGCGCTTTTTAACCTTGCCCTCATTCTTTTTGTTATGAGTTTTGCAATCCTTGCAGTGGCTAAGTTCTTTCTCCTGAGAGCAGAGAGGAAGTTTACGAGATGACACGGGTTAGACTGAGAAAGATAGAGAGCTTCATTGCCCTTTCGTTATGTAGCCTTGCTGCCTTTGCAGGGATATTCTGGCTCTTCTTTATCCTTGGAGACGTAATTGTCCACGGGGCAAGCGCCCTGAGGCTTGAGTTGTTCACGAACGACCCTGCGCCTCCTGGCATCGAGGGCGGAGGACTGAGGAACGCCTTCGTGGGACAGCTCTTAATAACGTTCTTTGCCACCATCATAGGTGTCCCGCTGGGGGTTCTGGGCGGCACCTTCCTTGCCGAGTACGCCCGCGGAAAGAGGATAGCAAAGCTGATAAGCATACTTTCTGACATCATGGTCAGCGTGCCATCAATAGTGGTGGGCACTTTTGTTTATGCCGTGCTCGTAAAGCCTGTGGGACACTTCAACGGCTGGGCAGGAGCAGTAGCCCTTGCAATAATAATGATCCCAGTGGTTCTCAGGACCACAGAGGACATGCTAAGGCTCGTGCCATGGACGCTAAGGGAGGCTGCTTTTGCACTTGGTGCGCCATATTACAGGGTAATCACACAGGTCGTCTACAGAGGGGCTGCAGCTGGAATCTTTACTGGAGTCTTGCTTTCCATTGCGAGGGTTGCAGGTGAAACCGCACCGCTTCTTTTTACCTCGTTTAACAACTCGTTCTTCTCGATAAATATGAACGAGCCAATCTCATCCCTCACTGCAACCATATTCCAGTACGCCATGGGCCCCTATGACGACTGGCATTCGCAGGCATGGGCAGCCTCCCTTGTGATAACATTGTTCATCCTCCTTGTCACAATACTCGGAAGAATGATTATCAAGATGAGGTATGGCGGAAAATGACAGTAAAAGTTGAGGTAAAAGGGTTGAATTTCTATTACCCTGGAGGGGTCCAGGCCCTCAAGAACATAAATTTTAGCGTCTACAAAAACACAGTAACCGCTCTCATCGGGCCCTCCGGATGCGGCAAGACCACCCTTCTTAGGTGTTTTAACCGGATGCACGACCTTTACCCTGGAAACAGGTACGAAGGCGAGATACTCCTTGACGGCAGAAACATCCTTAGCAAAAACATAGACCTTATCGACCTTAGAAGCCGGGTCGGCATGGTGTTTCAGAAGCCTACGCCCTTTCCGATGAGCATATTCGACAACATATCCTACGGCTTGAAACTGAGGGGGATAAAGAAGAAGTCGGTGCTTTCAGAGCGCGTAGAGCACGCCCTAAAGCAGGCTGCCATATGGGATGAGGTCAAGGACAAGCTCTTTGAGAGTGCCTATACCCTCTCAGGCGGCCAGCAGCAAAGGCTGGTAATAGCAAGGGCACTTGCCGTAGAGCCGGAGATAATACTTTTTGATGAGCCCACCTCAGCCCTCGACCCAATATCGACAGCAAAGATAGAGGGACTCCTTGAACACCTGAAGAAATCTGTTACCATAATAATAGTCACTCACAATCTTCAGCAGGCGGCGAGGGTCTCAGACTGGACAGGTTTTTTGATGCTTGGCGAACTTGTGGAGTTTGACGCCACAGAGAAGATGTTTACATCGCCGAGAGAGAAACTGACGGAAGACTACATAACAGGGAGGTTCGGATAATGACGATAAGGGAAGAAGAATTCAGGACCCTTAAGGAGAACATCCTCAAGATGGCCTCCTTGGTTACGGATGCAATAAGCAAGTCTGTCAAAAGCCTTGTCGAGAGAGACTCAGAGGCCGCAAGGGAGGTAATCTCCGGCGACAAGCGCATAAACACCTACGATATAAAAATAGACGAGGAGTGCATAAGGCTCCTTGCCTTGAGCCAGCCGATGGGAAAAACCCTCAGGTTTATAACCACCGGCATGAAGATTACAACCGACCTTGAGCGCATAGCGGACAATGCAGTAAACATCGCCGAGCGTGCGATTGAGCTAAACGAGGAGCCGATACTCAAGCCCTATATCGATATACCGAGGATGTGCGAGATATCGCAGGGGATGGTCAGCGACGCCATCGAGGCCTTTGTAAAAGAGGACAGGCATCTTGCCCTCGACGTGATAAAGAGGGACAGCGAGATGGACGACCTCAACGAAGCTGTCTGCCTGGAACTCATGGCCATTATGACCCGAAACCCTGAGATGATTACTCGTGGAACAAAAATTACATACGTCTCAAAATACCTGGAGCGAATTGGGGACCATGCCACCAACATTGCCGAGATGGTCGTCTACATGGTCGAGGGAAAGATCATAAGGCACATGCTCCTTGAGGAGATAGAAGGACTCGAAGGAGAACAGCTAAATTAAACTAACTAGTTACTTGAACTAGTAGGGCTGTGGCTCCCCCAGGCGTGACTCTCATCTTCCGCGCTTGGCCCTGAGATTGGGATAAGTAAGCTACAACCGATGATTTATGCGTTAACAACAAGCACGGGACAGGGGGCATGGTTTATCACTTTATTAATAATATTGTAAACGAAAAACCGCCTGAAAAACCCACCGCCTTTTCTTGCCCCTATCATAATAAGGTCGCATCCTTCTTCAGAAGCAACTTGACTTATGGTCTCTGAAATATCACCCTTCTCCACCCTTATTTTCGCGAGGGCACCCTCTGCCCGTACAGTATCTTCAATCATAGAGACGGCCTCCGAACTGCATGAATTCAGTACGTCACTGATGTTTTTTATGCCCGTCAGGTCAATATCCCCTTCATACGGTGGTAGCACCTTTAGCACCGTGACCCAGCACTTCTCGTCATAGGCAAGGGCAAGACCTTGTTTTAAGACCTCCATGGAGCCGTCTACCGCTATAAGTATCTTCCTGTATCCTTTCATATCCTTATTAACTCACTACCAGGACCGGAACGGTGGAATAAGCGATCACCCGCTCCGTTGTGCTCCCCATTATCGCCCTGTTAACCCCTCTCCAGCCATAGCTGCCCATCACTATCAGATCACTTCTGAGACCATTTGCTATCTCCACAATCTTGTCCGCTACATGCCCTTCTTCTACAATGGTGCTCACCGAGGTGCCCTTCTGGTATGCCAGCATCTCTCCCTCGGAAACAATCTTTCTCGCTTCATCAAAAAGCTTCTCCTGTATCGAGGTTGTCTTGAAAAACTCAAGCATTTCCTCGTAACGCGGGATCACATAGAGAAGGGTTATTACAATGTCATCGGTTTCGCATAGTTCAACCGCCTTGAGTAGTGCCCTTTTGCTTGATTCAGAGCCGTCAAAGGGTACGAGTATGGAGTCGTACCTGCCTGTGTACCCATTGTAGGGGTGCTTTACTACCAGGACATCGCAGGGGGAATCGACGATAACTCCGGACGTCACGCTCCCCATTATCATCCTCTTAATGCCTTTCCTCCCGTATGTGCCCATAGCGATAAGGTCTGCTCCTTTTTCCCTTGCGATGTCCACTATTACCTCATGGGGCTCGCCTTCACGGACCACGATATCAATATCTATGCCCAACTCAGAGGAGTATTGCTCTTGTGCCTGATAGCATGCCTTCTTTCCCATCTCGAGTCTCTTGTCAAGCTGTCCCGGGGAAATACTGAACTCTTCCGTATCGAAATAGACAGCGTGGACAAGAATAATTTTGCCCCCGTGATTTTTTACCCAGTGTGCTACCTCGATGAGTGCGGCCCTGCTGTATTCAGTGTCGTCAAAACCGACTAAAATGTTCTCGTATACTCTCAATGCGCACCTCCGCCTTTTCTGAACACCATGCCCACGCCGAAGCCAGCAGCCAGCGCTATGACTATAGAGAGCACACCGTACAGGGCACCCTTGTTCTTTGCCATGTCTGCCAGCAGTTTGACAAATCCTACCTGCTCGACAACCACCTTCGCCTCTGCTTTATCAACCACCTTGCCGTCCTTCACGGCATAAACCGTGACGGTGTATGTGCCAGGTGGCACCTCGTAGGGCCAGTACATCTCGGTATAATAGGCCTCTCCGTCGTCTTTCCGCGTAAATGAGATATTACCGTAAGAAATTGCAAAGAGCCTTGAGGACTCTTTGTATTTCACCAGTTCTTTAAACCATCTGCTCTTGCCGTCTTCGCCCATGTCCGGGGTTATCTCTGCCTGCCGCTCTAACGCACGGTATCCGATTGCATACTTGTCTAACTCCTCAGGTGTGAGAATGTCCTCGAGCTTTTTGGTGCTCCTTATAAAATAGACGTTTGGCACATGCTCGAATGTAAGCTTGTCGACATTCATCCACAAAATTCCCGCTACCTTGTCCTTTCTTCTTAATACCTGGTGGCCCTCCGGAGAGGTGATTTTTATCACCAGATCAGTCCCCGGATCGGTCTCTCCGCTTACACTCACAATGCTCCCGTGATAAGTGAAGTTAACTTTTATGTGGTCGTGATTCGTCTTTGCGGTAAGTTTGGCTAAAACAGCCACCGGGAAGAGACATAATACCGACAATGCAGTAGCAACAAGTATGAGTTTCTTGAAGTATGGATAATTCATTAATGACCTCCCATTGGTGAAAGTAGTAGGTCAGGCGTAAGTGTAAGGTCAAAGATTATTTTTACCGTGACAGCGAGCACTATCATCGCAAGCAAAATCTTTAGCTGCTCGCCTTTCAGTCTTCTTCCAATCACCGCCCCTACCTGCGCTCCTATGGTCGAGCCCAAAAGAAGCAATACGGCAAGAGTAAAGTCCACCGTATGGTTTGTATAGGACTGAAGGAAAGTGACCTCAGTACATGTAAAAAGGATCTGGAAAAGGCTTGTCCCCACCACGACATGCATGGGCATCCTCAGGAAATATACCATGACGGGTACCATCAAGAAGCCGCCGCCTACGCCCATCACTGCAGCCAGGATGCCCACAAGGCACCCGAACACCACAGGCACCAAGGCCGAGTGGGTAACTCCGGATTTTTCAAACCTGGTCTGGAAGGGAAGGGATTTGAGAAACCTCCCGAATTTTGAATCTGACTTTGGGCTCGCCTCTTTCCCGTCCTGGTCTTTCTTCCTTATGTTCGAAAGGCTCTCAAGGAACATGTATGTGCCCACGCCTCCAAGCATCAGCACATAGGTCAATTTGATGACAAAGTCGGCGTTGCCCATCATCCTGAGGACTTTAATGGCTTGAACCCCTAAAAGTCCTCCCAAGAACCCTCCGGCAAGGAGAAAAAGGCCCATTTTAAAATCCACATTGCCCAGCCTCCAGTGAGCGTAAGTTCCTGAAGTGGAAGCCGCCACTATCTGGTTGGAGTCAGTCGCCGCAGCCACCGTCGGGGGAATGCCTATCATGATAAGAAGCGGGGTCATCAAAAACCCCCCTCCCACACCAAAAAGCCCTGAAAGCAGTCCAACTGCCAAACCAAGCCCTATAGGCAGGAATATGTTAATACTCGTTAACGCTACCGGTAAATAAAGATACACTCAAAGCCCTCCTTTTTCTGACTGGATGATTTCAATGTGAAACTTGCCTCCTTTGCTGAGCCATCGTAACCACAGGACGCGATGAAGCCTTCATCAGCCGACTCAGTATGTTGCCGCTGCGTGTCACATTCGGGCTTAGCAGGACCATATCAATCCTGCTCTTCTCTTTCAGAAGGTCCTTTACCGCGGAAACCGTATCCATAAGCCCGGTGTGGATGCTTGCCCTGATGCCTGCGCCGTTGCATCTTTCCTGAAGATAGGCGTGGACAGCAGCAGTGTCTTTGCCTGATCTCGCACTCCCTGACATTACCTGTCTCGCTGTCTCGTGCTCGTTCGCCTCCGCGAAGGTAATTGCGGTCATTAAGTCCTCAAACATCTCCCCTATATTCCTTTTATTAATCAAGAGTATCCTCAACTTCTGACCAAGCATGCTTGCAAGGTAAATGGCATAGGAAAGTCCTTCCTCAAGAGTCTCGTCCATATAGGTAACGAATAATATCTCTTTCTCTTTCATCGCTTTTTTCACCCCTCAGTGACTTAAAGGGCAAAAATGGTGCCAGAGATAAGTTGTTGATTTTAAAGGAAATTAAAAAGGTAGGGAGATAAGATGTGTTTCAAATTTGAACGGAGCTGGACGCTACTCGTTCTTAAGCATCCGCCAGAGACTGGTCCTTGAGATGCCGAGGAGCCTTGCGGCCTCTGCCTTATTGCCTCCCAGCAGCTCAACAACCGACCGCACATACTCTTTGACCAGTTCTTCGACAGGCTTGATTTTGTCAGGCTCGAGTGTTTCAATTTGGAACATTTTAATTGTTTGAGGGAGGGAATCAGGCGTAATAAGGGATCCTTTCTCGAGGATAATGGCCCGTTCGATGATATTTTCCAGTTCCCGGACGTTTCCGGGAAAACTGTAGTTCTTCAAGATTTCCATAGCCTCTTTCGTAAAGCCGGTGATGTTCTTCCGGTAATCAGGAAGGTGTTTCTTGAGGAAAAACCTGCTTAATGGCTCAATATCACTTTTCCTTTCCCTGAGAGGCGGGATGTATATTTCCATGACGTTCAGCCTGTAGTACAGGTCCCGCCTGAACCTGCCGCTGGCTATCATCCCGGCAATGTTCTGGTTTGTCGCTGCAATGAACCTGACATCGACCCTGATAGGCTTTGTTCCGCCCACGCGGAAAAACTCCTTCTCCTCAATTACCTTTAACAGTTTCGCCTGCAGGCCCGGAGACATCTCGGCTATCTCATCGAGAAAAAGGGAACCGGTGTCAGCTATTTCAATAAGCCCTTGCTTCTGTGCAACAGCCCCGGTAAAGGCGCCTTTTTCATGCCCGAACAACTCACTTGCAAGCAGCTCTTCCGTAAAAGTGGCACAGTTTATAGACAGAAAAGGCTTGTCCTTTCTGGGGCTGGAAAAGTGGATTATTTTCGCCAGCAGGTTTTTGCCCACCCCGCTTTCGCCTGTGAGAAGCACTGAGCAGTCGGAGTCCTGTATGCTCTGGATTATCTCGATGATATTCTTCATGCTTTCGCTTTCTGCGATAATGGAGATGTCTTTTTGGATGTTGAGGAAGGTCTTCAAAGCGATATTTTCTCTTTTTAATATCCTCTGGTCATATACTTTATTCACCTTGAGTATCAGCTCGTCCAAGTCAAAGGGTTTAGGCACATAATCGGACGCCCCTTTCTTCATTGCTTCCACCGCGGAGTTTATGCTCCCGAAGCCGGTTATGACTATCACCTCGGTCTCAGGGGCTATCTTTTTTACACGGGAGAGAAGTTCAATGCCGTCCATGCCGGGCATCTTTATGTCTGCGATGAGGACGTCATAACTGTCCTTTTCTACCTTCTCAAGCGCATCGAGGCCATTACCAGTCCCCTCGACCTCATACCCCTCGTTTTGCAGCGCACGCAGGAGATGTTTTCTGGTTATCTCCTCGTCCTCGGCTATAAGAACCTTAAACGCCATATTTACGCGTTTCCTTTCTTTGGCAAGGTAATCTCAAAAGCCGTGCCCACGCCTTCCTCACTTACCACGGATATATTACCATTATGTTTCTTGATTATATTCAAAACAATCGCAAGTCCCAAGCCAGTGCCTTTTTCCTTTTTAGTGAAAAACGGGTCGAAGATCTTTTCTCTGTCCTCTTCAGACATTCCCTTGCCGGAGTCTGAGACCCAGATTTTCACACTGTCCTCTTCAGGGACCACCTTTACCACAAGGTCTCCTCCATTTTCCATGGCTGCCACAGCATTGGCAAACAGGTTCACAAACACCCTTTCAATCTGCCCGGGGTCAGCATAGAGTGTAACTCCCTGAGGGACTGTGTCTAGAGTAAACCGGATTTTCCCTGTGTCTACAGACTTTTTCAGGTGGGCAAAGGCCTCTGTTATAAGGCTGTTCAGTTCGACTTTTTGCAACTGGGGCTCCCGCTCCCTGGCAAATTCAAGGAGGTCTGCAACAATTCCCTTAACCCTGACCGTCTGCCCGACGATATCGTCAACAATTTCTCTCATTGAGGGCGAAGCATCGTCGCTGAGCTGTTTCCTAAGCATCTGAACGGATATATAAATATTGTTCAGGGGATTGTTCAGCTCATGGGCAATGCCAGAGGCCAGCGTCCCTATAGCGGCCAGTTTCTTGGACTGAAGCAGTTCCTGGTTTTTCTCGCGGAGTTCCTCTTCCCACTGGGCAAGCTGTTCGTCCATGCGGTTGAATTTTTCAACAAGTATTCCTACCTCATCCTGACTGCTACCTTCCGGGCGCGGAGCTGGAATATTGGACACATATCTGTTCCCGGTCTTCTCCACCAAATCCATCAGGGTCTTCAGGCGTTTCACCACATCATTGCTGATAAAAAAGAGCGCTCCGAGGCCAATAACTAAGAAAAGCGGAAAGATCACCAGTATCGCTAACTGCGATATGTGGATGCCTCTTTCGACATTTTCCCTTGCGGACTTGTCCAGTTTCTTTGAGGCGGTAATAATGCCCTCGCCGTTCTTTCTCAGCAGGTTTATCTCCGAGTCGAGCTTCCTCAGCTTCGTAATGAGTGGATGTCCCGAAGGCAGTGAAAAAATATCTTCCAGGAACTCCGCAGCGTAAAGCGGCCTGTCAAGGAAGTTTGCCTCAATGAGGGGAAGGAACTTGGCATACGGATCAGAGGATGCCCTCATGCCCTTGAGTTCATCTGATATCTCCTTCGACAGTCTTTCTATTCGTCTGAACCTCTCTTCATACTCATGAACGAGCTCTCTTAAAGGGGACGCTTTACCCGGAGCCTTTGCCTGAAGGCTGTTTGCAATGTTTTTCAGCTGATCTAGATAATTATATATCGCCTCCGTTTCTCCTCTAGTTGCAGGATAAAGAAAGAAATTTTTTTCGTGTCTTCTGAGTTGAAGGGACTTGCTTCTCACAGTGTCGGTTATCTCAAGAAACCGCATTTCATTTTTGATCTGGACGAAGTTTACATATTCAAAGGCTGCGAGGATAGCGATAATGAAGGCACTGATGAAAAAACCAAAGATTATTTTCTTCCGTAACGACATTAACATTATTATATCTCATTCTTTCGCGGTAATGTTTTAGGTCACGGTTAAACTATCTGTAAAAACGGGAAGGCCTTCGGGTATCCTTTTAAACCTGTCGAAAACTCATAAAGGAAGGAAACCAAAGCCTTATGAAAAGGATACCACCGAGCGAGAAAATTCGTAAGGGGCTCAGCAAAACTTTCTGAGATATGTTTTCTTCTTTGTGATGACTCCAAGGCAGGAAAATAATCCGAAGACAGGGTATTTGTTTTGCCGAGGGCCTGACAGTTCCGCCAGCTAACCTCTTGATTTTAATGTATTATTCGACCATCTCTGGGGGTTATATTTTCACGGACATCCCGCACCCGTTCTATCGACATAATTTGAGAAATATACTACTTTCAGATTGAACTATGCAGGCAAGGCTTCTTCCTGAAACGTTGAGTTCTTAATTCTATTAAAATCTTCCCATCTCTCTAAGAGCAAGATAGGATTCATCGCGGTTACTACGTCTATTTAGCTCATTACTATATCTCAATCCAAGAGTTTCTGCATTACACTTAATCCACTCAGAGAATTTAGTTTTACCGGTAGGAGGTGAGTCTGTAAATAACAGGTTGCTCATTAGTCCCTTTATTTCATCCTGCGTAATTACAACATCTCCAAGAACGATACCAGCCAACTTGCCAAGCAAATAACCTATCTGAGGAGGTATTGAAATAATTGGTCTTGATAAGCCAAGAGCGCTGCTTATTTCACGTACTAATTCCTTGTAAGTATACGTTTCAGGTCCGATCGCATCTATAATCCGATTTTTGTATGTCTTACTTGCTTCAACTGCCAGTTCCGCGAGATCTTCTACATAAATCGGTTGTAACTTATATTCTCCACTTCCGAAGACACCAAAAACAGGAAACTTCCTTAAGAACCAAGCAATGTTGTTTATTAAAATGTCTTCTTTCCCGAAGATAACAGCAGGTCGTAATATAACGTATGGAATACCGGATTCTATAAGAGCATGCTCTAATATAGCCTTTCCTCTAAAGTACTCAAATGGAGAATCCTCAGAAGGATTCGTTATGCTTATGTGCACAATTTTTTTAATTCCAGCTCTCTTCGCCGCCTCGAAAAGAACAAGCGAGTTTTTTATTGCGTCCGAAAAAGAAAAGTTCTTATGATTGAATCTTACCCAGTAATTATTGAATAAAACAGATGCGCCTTCTAATGAAGATGTCAACTTATCAATATCATTAAAATTATAAGGATAAGCTTTTACACTTCCATTAAATGGATTGGATCGACCAATAGAATTAGTTAAGGTTCTCACCTCATAACCTTCATTTAGTAGTCTAATTGCTATGTATTTTCCGGTATATCCAAATGCTCCTGTAACGACACATATTTCAGAATGTTTCATTTTGATGTCTCCAAAATTATGCTTTTTTAGTTAGGTCCCAAAAGTTCTTTTTGAGATCTTCGAGTGTTATGAATACACTCACCATCTTATCCATGTTAGCGATGAACTCCTCTAAGTTCTTTAATCGTTCTTCAGTAAATGCTATATCTGCTGTCTTCGATATTCTCTTTAATTCCTTAGTTTGCTGACGCAATTTCCCTATAGATGATAGTGCTTGACTGAATTCCTTCTTCTCCCGTTCCCGAAGAACACCGCGAATTATCTTCCAAAAATCAGTTTCGGCTTCGTAATAATCCTTTCTATCTCCCTTAACCCATACCCGTTTAACCATATTCCAACGGAGAAGATTGCGTATGTTGATGCTTACATTGCCTTTACTTATGGACAAACTCTCGGCCATCTCCTGAAGTGTCAAGGGCTTAGACGACAGATACAGCAGGCCGTAGAGTTGACCCATTATTTTGCTAAAACCCCAAAATGATGAAATTCGACCCATAGTTTCAATAACACTTTCGTGAATCTCAACGATCTTATTACTCATGTGTCTTACCCCCTATTGGTTCCTCTTCCCTTTTGAATTTTCTGATAACCACCAAAAAGGACAAAAGATCAAGCTGCTCAAAAAATAATGGATTTCTGTCATATCCAACCCTATAATATTAATCGTTTAGAACAATCTAAATATATAATATTATATAAATAACTGCCTGTCGAGTGCTTTTTGAAGGCAGTTCGTAAACGCTCTGCCCTGTCTGGTTGGCGATGGCGAAGGCAATCGAGAACCTAATGGAAAAGATTGAGGTCTGACTTGCCTTATACACAAATTTCTACTATATTAGGTGTATGACATGAAAGGAGGTTATCCATATGTTAAGAACGAATATCGAACTTGACGAAAAACTCGTAAACGAAGCCATGAAGCTCACCCGAAAGAAGACCAAAAAAGAGCTCGTAAATTACGCCCTCAAGGAACTCGTAAGCAAGCTAAAGAGGAAAAGTCTCCTTGAGCTTGAGGGTAAAGTGAAATGGACTGGCAATCTCGATAAGATGAGGAAGAGCAGGGTATGATCCTTGTTGACACCAGCGTCTGGGTTGACTTCCTGAGGGGCACAAACTCCCCCCAGCGACGGATGCTCCACAGGCTCATCGAAGAAGAGGAGGACATCTCCATCACGGAGATAATCCTTACGGAGATCCTTCAAGGGATAAAGGAAGACAGAGATTTCAAGGCGGTGAAGGAGTATCTTCTGGAATTCCCAATCCATAGACCGAAGGGCATCGAGACCTACCTGAAGGCGGCAGATATTTACAGAGACTGCAGAAAAAAGGGCAGAACCATAAGGAAAACCGTAGACTGTATTATTGCCGCCATATGCATTGAAAATAGCCTTACTCTCCTTCATAAAGACAGAGACTTCGACCTCATTGAGGAATGCGCCGGACTCAAGGTACTAAAGGTATAAAAGGTGGCAGGTGTTTTACAATTCTCTTTAATAAGGGTATGGCCCTTTTGCTGCCTAATTCTTCAAAAGCAAAAATGACTGTTCCCAGAGTGCCCTCAGGCGGTTGGAGAGGTGCCGCCTTTGTTGCCTATTCCCTCTCGAGGGCCTAACGTGCGGTTCATAAAATCGTATGCGGCTCCTGAAATGGACTTATTGAGAGCTTCCGCTGGAATCACTAAGCCTTCTAATATCATCAGGTTATCAAAGGGCGTGCAGCTCCCAAATGCAGAAAGCGGTGTTAATTACAACTTCCTTGCCGCCCTCTGGAGCTAGGAAAATGTCCGTGCCGCGATTTATCGCGATATTTCACAACGCATTTTCCTTCGCCTACGAGAAACTGATAGAGCAAGCCACCATTATTTTTGTAAAGAATTGAACTTTTCCGTGTATTGTAGTACTGTCCATACGAAAGCGGAATGGCTCCATGTGAGCGGGGAAACAGAAAGGGGGCAACCGTTTGTAGGGTGCACCTGTTCTGCAAGCACACCAGAAGGAAGCGCATTCTTCGCACACCATTCAAGGTAAGGTAGAGCTTCATGGAGTTCCTGAAGATTTTCGGCTCGAGCGATAACATACTCTCCTAACCAGAGCGTTGAGATAACCCAGGGATTGCCGGGGATATCCTTTGGGCTATCATCCGCCCGTTGATAGAGATCATCTTGGTATCGGGCACAACCCCCAACAGGAGTTTTGAGCCATAATTGCTGGCGTATGGCCTTCATCGTTTCAATCATCCGTGGGTCTCGGGGTGAAAATACTCCCAGAGTCGTGAGTCCCAAAAGGCTGACGTCGATTACTTCATCGAGTTCATAGCCCTTGCCCTTCCGGTAACCTGAGCGGGCGTACCTCTTCAGACCGGTGTGGTATAGGTGCTCAGTAAGCCCTTTCTTCATTTGATCGGCCACTTTGTCATATCTCTCGGTCAAGGAGGTATCTTGAAAGAGTCTTGCAAAATTCGCCGCCGCTCTGAGGCCGGCAATCACCGCTGCGACGGTAAAGGAGTGCACTCCGTAACGCTCTTCCCAGAGGTCAAAGGATGGGATAGGCAGCAGGGTCTCAGAATCACGGTGCTTTACCAAAAAATCGGCGGACTTTTGAATAAGCTTCTTGTAGAAATGCCTGATGAATTCTATGTCTTTCGAAATCTGGTAGTATATCCAAAGCGCCCAAAGAACCAAAGCGGTCGAGTCCTCCTGTATGGGAAGCACCTCCTCCCCATCCACTAACCAAGGGTGCCAATTGCTTGCCAGCGATCTATCCGGATTATAATGCTGGAAGAGATATCCCTCCTCTGATAAAACGCGAGAACAAAAGTCGAAAAAATTCCTGCATACATGCGAGTAGCCGGCCTTCGCCAGAGCGGCGACGACGAAAGCCCCGTCGCGCCCCCACATGTAAGAATAAGTATCCTTTCCAAAACGAACGATATCGGAGTCATTTGCGGCAATAATTGCTCCCCGGTTATCGATCTGTGTTCTCAAAACGAGGAGGCTTCGGTTGAAAACATCGGTGACTGTTTTGGGCAGATCTCCAAAGGATCTGGACTCTTTTCGAACCCACGCTTCCCAGTAATCCGATGTCCGTTTGATCAGTTCTTCCGGCGTCCTCTTCTGTACATCCTGATTGAGTTGAGCCACCTCATGGTATCGAGTGCCTGCAGCTATCCAGTAAAAGGCCGTTGCTTTCCCGCCTGGTGGCAGGCGCAACCATATTCCGATTGTAGAGTCGGCAGAGCCCCAGGCGACCGGATATCCACTAAGTTCGCCGTCCTCAGCATCTTTCCAGGTTCCCTCCTTTCCCTCTATTTCCTTGATTCCGCAAGCGAAGTAATCGACACCACACTTTCCGCCCCCGGAACAATTGATGAGAAAATACCGATTAGCTTTATAATGGATGATGGAACGGGTTCGCGGGTCAAAATAAGCCGTGTCTCCGATATCATTGCCATAAAGGTGAAAGTCGTGAGTAAAAAAGAGCCTCACTTGACGCTCCTTCTCTTCCAGGTTTGTCACCTCGACCTTTTTAATATATACGTTTAAGTCCAGGTCAACCACATCACTGCAGCGAAGCTCCAAACACAAAGCCTCGTTTTTCAGGAAGACATCAGTCACGAGGCTGTCATCATGATACCTCAGGTCCCTTTTCCATTCCGGGCCCATCCAGGAGAAGCCTCCATCCACCCAAACCCCGAACCGAAAGGGATGTCCTTTTGAATGGTTCTCTTGGCCTATCAAAGGGAAATACACATCCCGAATCCGGTAGTCCGAGTCAAAATTGAAAAGGAGATTGCCGTTGCTTACAGGAATGTCTTTGGGCATAGTTCCATTACGAGGCCATGTTGCTAAAAGGAAGAGGTTTCAAAGGATTATTCGCCATGGCTGACTGATATTTTATACTCGTCGAGTATCTGCTGATACAGCTCTGAATACTTTTGGGCCATACTTGTAACGGAGAAACGATTCTGCACATGCCTCTGACATTCACGAGGATCAATGCTGTCGATGCGGTCAACTGCCCCAATCATATCATCCAGAGAATTCACCACGAACCCTGTTTTTCCGTCCACTACAATTTCTGGAACGGCTCCCTCTCCGAATGCCAGGACTGGCGTGCCGCACGCCATTGATTCGATCAGAATGAGCCCAAATGGTTCCCCCCACTGTATAGGAAACAAGGTGGCCCGTGCATGCCCATACCATTGTTTCTTTTGCTCTCTGTTGAGTTCTCCGATGTAGATAATCTGTTTGTCGCAGTCCAGTAAAGGCTTTATTACCTTCTCATAATAGTCTTTATCAGCGGGATGTTCGGCAATGTCAACAAATAGGTCGATAGAACCCCTCAAGCTTTCTAAGAACTCTTGGTCTGCGGGTTTATTCTGGACATAACCGGCAATGATGAGTTTGGAACCAGTCTTTTTTGCAACTTCTATGGCTTTGTCCTGTCCCTTGACCGGGGTCACCCTGCCTATGGTGAATAAATAGTTATCTTTGACCGGCTTCTCTTTAAAATGCCAGTCTTGCATTTCGATTCCATGATGGATAGTTATAATATTCGCTAAGCCGTTATACTCTTGTTTTTGGTATTTGCTTATTGCTACGAAATGCATAGAGGGGTTTTGCATGGTGTTAAACCGCTGATAGCAGTCTTTTTTAATCCCAGTGTCTTCGGCGGGCACATGAAGAGTCATCACGATTGGCAGAAGCGGACTGAATACCCCATCATAAATGTAATCCAACCATGCGTGCATGTGGATGATATCAATATCGCCCATCTCTGCCCTTTCCAGTGCCTTCGAAAGGTGCATCTTAACGATTTTTGTTTGCTCCGGGGTGCTTTCACGCACATAGTCACCGAGACTTCGCTGGACAGTGACGTATTGTTCCCCAGTGACACAGGAATCGGCGGAACAAGCAACGATGGACCGATGACCTAAAGATCGAAGTCCTTTATCAATATTGTAAATAACAGTTTCTATTGGACCATAACCGAGATCCGGTTTGATCGGCTTGTTGATTGTCGCCACTTGCAGCACTGTCAGCCTTTTAAACTTCGTCTTTGTTGTCATGGTAGATTTCTGTAGGTAAAGCCACAACTATCACCTTTCACATGTTTACTACATCATACAGGAAATAAAAAAATTTACAACTGCATTTTGAATATTTCGACCTTCAACCGCAGTGAAACCTAGTTTTAACTTGCATGATTATTGCAGAATTCTTATGTGAAAATAGGGACTTTCGGAGGTGCTGGGCACGAAGCTTCTTCATGCCCTCTAAGGCCGTTGCATCAATCCGTCCATATCAAGTCCTCTTATAGAAAGGTTTCGTATGGACTTAAGCAAGAAGGATGTCTGGGCTCAAGCAGAGTAATCTTAATAAAAGGAAACTAAAAAGAATGGCTCCTGGGGAGGACTCGAACCCCCGGACACCTTCAGTAAAAACAAGCACTTACAGCCTGCCTTTTCTCACAATTAATTCCTGCCGTTTATTCGTAAATCTCACCTGAGAAAATCACAGAGATGTCTTAAAA